>Ga0308309_10000194_pt1 | contig 46370 bp, 42 predicted proteins | sample HubBroMetageWFT5_FD_192491 | JGI IMG/M metagenome (GOLD analysis project Ga0308309, IMG submission 192491) | Warmed and freeze-thawed soil microbial communities from the Hubbard Brook experimental Forest, New Hampshire - Hubbard Brook CCASE Soil... | ecosystem: Environmental > Terrestrial >...
GACGTTGAGGCCTTCCGACTTGAAGTAGCCGCGCTGCTGGGCGACCACGAACGGGCCGAACGCCGGCAGGGAGAGCGGCGCCGGCAGGAGATAGGTGATGTCCTCGGCCGAAGCCGGGACGCTGGCGACCGTCATGGCCAACCCCAGGCCAAGCCCGGCCGTTGCCAGACGCAAACGCAGGAATTTCGACATCACAAGCCCCCTCTTCAACATTCGACTACGCCGCGGCCTGCTCGATTTGCAGGAGGCCCATCAACCGCACGACATATTCCGCGATTCGTGGATGCTGCCGACGCTTCATCGGATTGTCGCGGTCGCCCACGCCGACCACGATCTCCTCGATGATCCGGCCCGGCCGCTGGCTCATCACCAGGACGCGGTCCGACAGCGCCACCGCCTCGACGAGATCGTGGGTGATGAACAGCGCGGTCTTGGCCGTGTCGGCCAGGGTCCGGCCGAGATCCTGTTGGAGCACCATCTTGGTCTGGGCGTCGAGCGCGGAGAACGGCTCGTCCATCAGCAGCACGCTGGGATCGACCGCCAGGGTTCGCGCCAGGGCCGCCCGCTGGCGCATGCCGCCCGAGAGCTGATGCGGATAGTGATCGACGAAGTCGCTCAGCCGGCACTTGGCTAAAAGGTCGAGCGCCCGCTGGCGGCGCTCGCGGCCGGGCACGCTCTGGATCTCCTGGCCGAGCTCGACATTCTCGACGATCGTCCGCCACGGCAGCAGGAGGTCCTTCTGCAGCATGAAGGCGACATGGCGATTGGGCCGGGTGACGAGCTCGCCGTCGACCCAGACCTGCCCCGCCGAGGCCGGATCGAGGCCCGCGCCCATGTTGAGCAACGTACTCTTGCCGCAGCCCGACGGCCCGATCAGCGACACCACCTCGCCGTCGGCGATCGACAGGCTGACGCCCTCGACGGCCACGACGACGCCACCCTGCCTCGGATTGGCGAAGCGCTTGGAGACATCGCGGAATTCGAGTCGCGGGCTGCCACCCATGACGGTCACCCGGATTTCTGACGGCGCGTATGGCCGTCGATGCCGCCCGCGACCGCCCATTCGGCGAACACGCTAGGGCCGGGCTCGAAGTCGCGCGGCTTCCAGTTCTCGGTCAGCACATCTTCGTCGGCGTAGTACTCGACCAGCGCCCCCGCCGGAGTCTTGAAATACCAGAACAGCGCCGACGAGATCGGATGACGGCCGGGACCGAGTTGGGTCTCCCAGCCGCAGCGCGACAGGTGCAGGCCGCCGCCGATCACCTCATGCATGTCGCGCACCGTGAAGGCCACATGATTGAGGCCGCGCTTGGCCTCGGGCGTCTGCAGCAGGAAGAGATCATGGTGGCCGCCCCGCGCCGAGCAGCGCAGGAAATGGCCGCGGCCGGGATAGCGGTCGGACAGGCGAAAGCCGAGAGACTCATAGAAGGCGGTGGTCTCGGCCAGCGTGTCGGTGAAAAAGACGACATGACCGACCTCGACCGGCTCGGCGCGTTCGTAGATGGCGGCCGGCTGGTCGATTCGTGCGGCGTGGCCCCAGACGTTGGCCGGCGTGCCCGCAACATCGACCGCGCGTTTGCGGGTCACGCGAAAACCCGTGCCGATCCCGTTGGGGTCAGTGCAGGACAGAAAGCCTGGCCGGTCCTGGTAATCCGGTTGGCGGGACAGAGACACCCGCAGCGCCTCGAGATCGGTCTCACCCGTCACGCCCCAGATCACTTCGCGCAGGGTGGGCCCCGGTTCCATGGCGTGCGGCAGCGACGGATCGCCGGCCTTGCGAATGTTCACCTCGCAGCCATTGAGGCTTTCGAAGTCGAGGCCGGCGTCATTCTCGTCGACCAGGCGCAGCCCCCAGTCGAGGAAGAAGCGCTTGCACGCTGCGATATCCTCGACGCCATAGGTGATGCGGTCGATGCCTTCGATGTTCACTGGAGCACCGCGTGACCGGCCGCTTCCAGGGCCTTCAACTGCGCTTCCGCCTTGGTGCGGAAGACCCGCCGCAGGCGCGCGACGCCCATGTCGTGCTGGTAGAGATTCTCGCGCAGGTTAGCGTCGGGTTCGAACTGCTCGAGCATGACCCGATCCTGCTCGAGGACGGCCCAGTGGCGGGCTTCCAGCCTGTTCTTGTAGAGAAACCGCCAGGCGTCGCGCGCCCAGCCATCGACCTTGCGGCAGCGCCAGTGGAAGACGGCGGTTTGCTTGTCGTCGATCGGCGTGTAGACGCCGACGATATGGAAATTGCCGCCGGGACCGCCGGTCGCCGGATAGGGAATCTCCAGGCGCAGCCAGTGCGCGCCGGTGTCTAAAAACTCCGTCCAGTCGAAGTTGACGTTGCGCTGCCCTTCCTTCTCGAACACGAAGCCGGTCGGCGTATCGCGGATCTGGAACGTCGCCGTGGTGTCGCCGAACGACATCGAATGCGACTGGCGATGCAGGAACGTGCCGTGCATGGGGTCCATCACGTTGTCGTAGATATAGCGATAGTCGCCCTGCCATTCGCAGTAGCAGAGGAAGGAGCTGTAGTCCGGCGAGGTGAGCTGCTCGGGGAATTGCAGCTCGATCGGCTCGGGATGAAGCGCGTCACCGAAATAGCCGAAGATCACGCCATTGCGCTCTTGTGTCGGGAACGCCTTCACGCAGTTCTTGCCCTCGAGCTTGCAGCCGGGGCTGCCGGGAACGGCAACGACGGTGCCGTCCTTGCTCACCTGCACGCCGTGATAGCCGCAGGCGATGCGGTCACCCATCGGGGTGCCCATGGAGAGCGGCGCCCCACGATGCGGACAATGGTCCTCGAGCATGACCGGCGCGCCCGTCTCGTCGCGCCACAGAACCAGCTTCACTCCGACGCGTCGCAGCGAGATCGGCTTCTCGCCGAGGAAATGCGAGGGACAGATCGGATACCAGATGTTCCGTACGCCCTTGGCGAGAAGCTTGCCGATCGCCAGGTTGGTCACCGCAGTCATGAGCCCATCCTTGGATTGAATTCGCGTTATGCGCCGAGGCGCTTCATCTCCTGCTTGAACAGCTCCGCCGTCCAGGGCTTGCCGCCCGGCGTCGGGACCTTCGCTTCGTTCAGCCGCTCGACCAGTCCCGCGAGATCGTGAACGCCGGCGGCGTAGCAGCGCTCGATCGCGTCGCCTAAAAGGTTCTGGTAGTCGTCGGGCTCGCGGTCGCGCGCCTGATGCGGATTGAGGTAAGGCTCGCGTTTCGTCATCACTTGGCTCCGTTACTGGCCTCCGTTGCGCACGCGTTCCTTGATGCGCTCGCGCACCGGAACGAAATCATAAGCCGGATAGCACTCGGTACGGAAAACGCCCCAGGCCGAGCGCTCGAGCTCGACATTCACCTCGGCGAGCTTCGACGCCGGCAGGCGCAGGGTGACGATCTGACCGAAGCCCATCGCCACGGTCCAGGAGACGATTTCCACGCCCGCGGGCGGAAACGCGTCCCACCAGTTGGCCGTCTTCAGGCGCGCCTGGATCGCCTCGAGATTGTTCGACTGGTCGTGCCGCAGGAAGATCGTCAGCAGCATCGTTTCCGCAGCCGCGGCCATGGACACGCTCCTCAGCAGATGGACGAAACTGGAAGATCTACTGTTTTACTAATGAAACGTTAGTTCTTATTTGAACTAAACTAGAGACTCGTTACCTTCTTGTAAAGCCGCTCGGTGCGGCGCGAGGGAGGGTTTGATGGATCTCGGTTTGAAGGGCCGCACCGCCATCGTCTGCGCGGCGAGCAAGGGGCTGGGGCGCGCCTGCGCCGAGGCGCTGGCGGCCGAAGGCGTGGCCCTGGTCCTCAATGCGCGCGATCCGGCGCGGCTAAAACAGGCGGCGGCGGAAATCTCGATGGCGCACAAGGTCAAGGTCAGCGCGGTCGCGGGCGACATCGCAAGCGAGGCGGCTCGCGCGGCCCTTCTCGCCGCCTGCCCCACGCCCGACATCCTGGTGAACAATGCGGGCGGTCCGGCACCCGGCAAGCTCAAGAGCTGGACCCCGGACGACTGGTCGAACGCAATCGAAAGCAACCTTTTAGCGCCGGTGGCGATGCTGGCGGCGGTGCTGGACGGCATGGCCCAGCGCGGCTACGGGCGGGTCGTCAACATAACGTCGAGCGTCGTGCGCCACCCGATCGACGTGCAGGGCCTGAGCGTCGCCGCACGCGCCGGATTGCACGGACTCGTCAGCACCCTGGTGCGCGCGCATGTCGGCCGCAACGTCACCATCAACAACATCCTGCCCGGGCCGTTCGCCACCGACAGGCTGATCAGCAACTTCACCTTCCGGGCGAAGCAGGAAGGCATCAGCCCCGAGGCGGCACTGGCGGCGCGCCGGGCGGAACTGCCGGCCCAGCGCTTCGGCGAGCCGCAGGAACTCGGCAGGCTCTGCGCCTATCTCTGCAGCGCGCACGCGGGCTACATTTCGGGGCAGAGCATCCTGATCGATGGCGGAGCACACCCGCAGCTCCTGTGACCGCGAGATTCGGGTCGGCCATCAGTCGCCAAGTGGCTTGATTCTTGCAATTATCGGCCCGGGAAGTGGAGGGGTCGCTCATGGTCAATCTCAGAAAGCCGGCCGCGTTGCTTTTGGCCGCGGCGAGCATTGCTGGGTTGCTGGGCCCGATGGCCGCCGAGGCCGAGACGATCAAGGCGGTGATGAACTCGGACCTGAAGATCCTCGATCCGATCTGGACCACTGCCTACGTCCAGCGCGGCTTCGGCTACATGGTGTGGGACACGCTGTTCGCCCTGGACGAAAAGCTGCAGGTCCAGCCCGAGATGGTCGACAAGTGGGAGGTCTCGCCCGACAAGCTCACCTGGACCTTCACCTTGCGCGATGGACTCCTGTGGAGCGACGGCGCGCCGGTCATCTCCGAGGACTGCATCCAGTCGATCAAGCGCTGGGGCGCCCGCGATTCGATGGGCCAGAAGATGCTGGCCTCGGTCATGGGCTTCGAGGCGGTCGACGCCAAGACCTTCAAGATGAAGATGAAGGAGCCGTACGGCCTGGTGCTGGAGTCGCTGGGCAAGCCGTCGGCGAACGTGCCCTTCATGATGCCCAAGCGCGTCGCCGAGACCGATCCCTTCACCCAGATCAAGGCCGAGGATGTGATCGGCTCCGGCCCGTTCGTGTTCATCGCCAAGGAGTGGAAGCCGGGCGAGAAGGTCGTGTTCGTCAAGAACACCACCTACAAGCCGCGCGCCGAGCCGGCCTCGGGCCTGGCCGGGGCCAAGATCGCCAAGGTCGATCGCATCGAATGGATCTGGATCCCCGACGCGCAGACGCAGGTGGCGGCCTTGCAGAACGGCGAAGTCGACATGCTGGAACAGCCGTCGCCCGACCTCCTGCCGCTGATGGCCGCCGACAAGAACATCAAGCTGTTCAACGGCAACCCGCTGGGTAACCAGTATGCGCTGCGATTCAACACGCTGTTCAAGCCATTCGACAATCCCAAGATCCGCCACGCCGCCATGGTCGCCTTCAACCAGGAGGACTTCCTCAAGGCCACGATCGGCGATCCGAAATACTACAAGCTGTGCAAGGCGGTGTTCGTCTGTGGCACGCCGCTGGCCAGCGACGCGGGCATGGCCGACGTGCTGAACGCCGACGCCGCCAAAGCCAAGCAGCTCCTGCAGGAGGCGGGCTACGACGGCACGCCTGTCGAGCTGCTGCAGTCGACCGACCTCACGGTGCTGACCAACATGGCGCCGGTCGCCAAGGCGCAGCTCGAAGCTGCCGGCTTCAAGGTCAACGTCCAGGCGATGGACTGGCAGACGCTGGTCGCGCGCCGCACCAAGAAGGATCCGCCGGACAAGGGCGGCTGGAATGCCTTCATCACCTCCTGGGGAGCGGCCGACATCCTGAACCCGGTGAGTGCCGCCTTCTTCAATGCGTCGTGCGACAAGGCCCTGTTCGGCTGGCCGTGCGACGAGACGATCGAGAAGATGCGCGATCAGTTCTCCAAGGAATCCGATCCCGCCAAGCAGAAGCAGATCGCGATCGACCTGCAGAAGTACTGGGTCGACTATCCGACCCATGTCCATCTCGGCGAGTGGTACCAGCCGATTGCGCTGCGCACCGATATCGACGGCATGATGGTGGCCCCGGCAACGGTGTTCTGGAACATGAGCCGGAAGAAATAGACCCTCCGTCATCCCGACCGAAGCCGAGCGTAGCGAGGCGAAGTGGAGGGACCTGTTCATGTGTCGGCGAAGAGGAGGTCCCTCCACTCCACTCCGCTTCGCTCAAGCGCGGATATGATCCGCGCGAGTCGGGATGACGGGTATTATCCCGCCATCACGGGTTCGCGTCCGACGATGGTTGTGCGGTGCATCACACGGCGCTCGGTGGGATCGTGCGGCGTCACGGCGTGGACGGTGCAGCGATTGTCCCACATCAGCACGTCGTCGGGTTCCCAGACGTGGCGGTACATGTATTTCGGCTGGGCCGCGAAGGCCGAGAGATCCTCGATCAGGCGCTGCGCGGCGCCCTCGTCCAGCCCTTCGACGGCATCGTTGTAGATCGAGCTGATATAGAGCGACTTCCGTCCGCTGACGGGATGGCGCCGCACCATCGGATGCCAGGCCGGCGGCATCGCCGCCTGTTCTTCCGGCGTCGGCGGCGGCGAGCCCACGAGCCGCGACAGCATGCTGAAGTCGTGCCGCGCCTTGCGGCCTTCGACCTGGCGGCGCAGGCTCTCCGGCAACTCGTCGTAGACCAGGTACATGTTGATGAATTGCGTGATGCCGCCGGTCCGGCTGATCTCGATGCCGTGCAGCAACGAGCCGACACTGGGCATCGGCCGGTAGCTCGAATCGGTGTGCCACATCCGTGCCGAGGACAGCTGCTTCTGCGACGCCTCCGAAGGCGGCATCAGGCGATCCTGCTCGTCGACGTTGGAGACCAGGAAGATCTCCTTCACGCGGTCCGAGCGCAGGTGAAGGGAGGTCTGGTGAAAGATCTCCGGATCGCCGAAATGGCGGGTGAAGGCCACGTGCTGTTGATCGGTGATGCGCTGGTCGGGAAACACCACGACCAGATGCTTCGTCCAGGCGTCGGTGATCGCCTGCACCGTTGCGGTGTCGAGCGGTTGGCGCATATCGACGCCGTGGATTTCCGCGCCCAACGCGGGATGTCGCGCCTTGACCGTGATCGTCATGCCGGTTGCCTCGCGAACGGTGTTTCTTCCCGGCTGGAACGATAGACCCTGCGCTTGCGGTCGCGCAATCGGACTCCGGCTCAAGCGCTATCGCTCAGCAGGGACCGGCTTGCTCATATGGACGACAACGCCGATCGTGAGCACTTCTTCCCGGTCGACCCGGTAGCCAAGCTTGCGGTAGAGCTCGATGTTCTGGGCGAAGAGCTTGTTGGTATAGAGCCTGATTCCACCATGGCCCAGCGAGGCGGCGATCTGCTCGGCATGGGCCATCAGCTTGCGGCCGAGACCCCGCCCCTGGAATGCGGGCGACACCGCCACATTCTCGACCAGCAGATGGTCGGCTTCGGCAATCGTCTCGATCAACGCGGCCAGCGCGCCCCCGACATGGAGGAGATCGATGCGATGGCTGCGGACGGCTTCGGCATAGTCCGCCGTCATCGGCTTGGGCTCGCGCCCGATCAGCGGCACCCATTTGGCATAGGCCTCGCGCGTGAGCTTGCGGATGTCCGCAACATCCGATGCCGTCGCCTGTCGCAATTCCCATGTCTCGCTCATCTCGTCCCTCGTCCCTTGTCCGCCCGGACTCAAATGACCTTGCGCGCCCGGAATTCGCCGATCTGCTGGTCGCTGTAGCCGAGACGGGCCAGCACTTCGTCGTTGTGGGCGCCGAGACCCGGCGCGACGCCGATCCTGGCCGGCGTCTCGGAGAATTGCCACGGCGAGCCATGCACCTTGAGCTTCTTGCCATGCTGGGGGTAGCCGACTTCCGTCACGTAGCCGTTGGCCAGGACGTCGGGGTCGTTGGAGGCTTCGAGCAGCGTGTTGATCGGCGCCGACACGATGTCCGCGCCGCGCAGCCGGGCGACCCAGTCGTCGCGCGAACCGGTGGCGAACAGCTCGTCGAGCAGGCCGAGCAGGGCCACGCGCTTGTCGTCCGACGCCATGACGACGCCGAGCTCGCCGAAGCCCGCCGCCTCCAGGCGCTCGTAGAAGCCGAGCGCGGTCATGCCGTCGCGCCACTGGCGCGCGCCGTTCAGCTGGAAGACCAGCGGCTTGCCGTTGCCGTCATTGAAGCTCGCGCTCATGCCCGGGCGGTCGGGCGTGCCGACGATGCGCGCCTGGCCGGTGACCGGATTGCGATCGCGCCACATCGTCGTGGTGAGCGTCCAGCCCATCAGGCGGATCTGCCCGCCCAGCAGCGAGCAATCGACCTTCTGGCCGATGCCGGTGGTTCGCGCGTAGGTAAGTGCCGCGAGCGCGCCGCCGAAGGCCAGAATGGCGCAGGTCTCGTCGACCACGGAAACGATGCCGGTGCGCATCGGCTGGCCGGGCGTCGAGTAGGCCTCGGCGACGCCGCCCAGCGCCTGGGCCATGGCATCGGTGCCGGGAAGATCGGCATGCGGACCGTTGGGGCCGTAGCCCGAGATCGAGATGTAGACCAGCGCGGGATTGATCTTCTTGAGCTCGTCGTAGCCGAAGCCGTTCTTTTCGGCCGCGCCAGGACGGAAATTCTGGCCGAACATCTCCGCCGTCGCGACCAGCTTGTACAGGATCTCACGCCCTTCCCGGGTCTTGAGGTTCAAGGTGACGCTCTTCACGCCGCGATTATTGGTCTCGAAATAGGTGCTGGGATGGCCGGGCAGCACGGTCGAGCCGCGCGACGGGTCGCCGCCGTCGGGCACTTCGATCTTGATGACCTCGGCGCCGAGGTCGGCCATCAGCATGTAAGGCACCGTGCCGGCCTGCGCCGTGGAGCAGGTGACGACCTTGACGCCGCGCAGGGGGCCGTGGGGTTGGCTCATGTGTAACAACCTCTTCCTCTTGTCATCACGAGCGGGGTAAGCCCGCCCCGGGGCTTAGAATGACAGGTTAGCAGTCTCAGGCGGCAGCTTGTGGCGCGAATTGCACGGGCTCAGCGTTGTGCCGTTGGCTCAAGAGATTGAGCGAGTCCAAGTGTTCATATTACTCAAGGCATGACGCTTGAGGATGAAGTCGCAGCAATCACAAGCCTCCTTGCGACCAAGGGCCGGGAAAGGCTGCTTCCGCGCGCTGCTCCAACTCTCTCTCATGGCGTCGGAAGAAGAAGATGCCGGCGGCGACCAGGCCGAGTGCCACAAGCAGCAACAGAAAGCTCGCCGGTCCAGTCACGCGTTTCACTTGCGCACCGAACAGGTAGGCGCCTCCGCCGAACACTGAGGCCCAAAAAATTCCGCCGAGAGCGTTCACAATCAGGAAATGAGACCAGCTCATACGGTTCACACCCGCCAGGAGAGCGGCGTAGGTCCGAAGAAAGGCGACGAACCTCCCGAAGAATACAATCTTGCCGCCGTGTCGCAGAAACAGATACTGGCCCACCTTGAGCCGCGGCTCATTGAGCCGGACGTATCTGCCGTATCGCGCGACCAAGCGAATCCCAACCGAACGACCGATCAGGTAGCCGATGTTGTCGCCCGTGATGGCGGCCATGGCCGCGACGAGCACGACAGAGACGATACCGATCTGGTGCGTCGATCCGGCATAAAGGGCGGCCGTCACCAGGGCCGTCTCGCCGGGCAGGGGAACACCCATGCTTTCCAGCACGATCAGCGTAAAGAGAACCCAGAGACCATAAGTCTGAAGCAGGCCGTGGATCCAAGTTGGTGACAAAACATCCACAATGAGGCCCAGCTCCTTGCTCAATCGCAATGGCACCGTCGCACGATGATCCGCAAACGGTAAGCACCCGCACAGGCATGGAACAGCGCCAGGCCAGCAACACGGCCGTCGGCATTCCATTGCTCGAATCGAGCCTGCACAATGCCGGCGTCGACTTGCGCCGCGCGAGGCGGCGACGTTTGTCAGGGTGACGCACGGGCACACCAGGGGCGGCTGAGCGGTCCGCGCCCATCCGAACCAGAGCGCATCCTTCCAAGAAGTTTGCAGTATTCGCTGCGGACTGGCCATAGTCACGATCATCGTCCAACCAGCCGGAGCCCCATCATGCCCTCGATGCGAACAGGTGCCGATTATCGCGAAAGCCTGCGCGACGGCCGCCGCGTCTGGGTGCTGGGCGAAGGACTTGTAGACGACGTCACGACGCATCCCGCCACACAGCCGATGGTCGAGGAATATGTCGCCTGGTACGACCGGCACTTCGATCCGAAATGGCAGGACACCGTGCTCGCACCGCCGGACGACGGCGGCGTGCGCCGGCCGGTCGGCTATCTCGTGCCGCGGAGCGCCGACGACCTGCGCCGCATGGGGCGGTGTTTCTCGGCGACGACCTTCCCGAGTGCCGGCAACATCACCCATACGCCGGCCTACGGCCATCTCATCGCGCTCGGCGTTCGGCACGCGGTCGGCCTCGGCAACGCGGCGCCGGAACAGGTCGCCAACGCCGAAGCCTATCGCGCGGAGATCGCGCGCAGCGGCCGCTTCCTGACCTTTGCCGCGGGCGCCGCGACAATCGGCTATCGGTTGCGCGAAAATCCCGCCGAGCGGTCGGCGCTCAGGATCGTCGGGCAGTCGGGCGCCGGCGTCGTGATCCGCGGCAAGATCGGCATGTTGACCAGTCCCGCCTTCGCCGAGGATGTCTATATCGGCGCGGTCAACGGCGTCGACCTCAACGGCCAGCGCGCGACCTTCGTCGTGCCGGTGAATGCGCCCGGCGTGACGGTGATCTGCCGCAAGGCCTCGGCGCGCGCCGCTAACCCGTTCTCGGCGCCGCTCAGCAACCGCTTCGACGAGCTCGACGGGCAGATGTGGTTCGACGACGTGGCCGTGCCGTGGAACCGCGTCTTTCTCACCGAGCCGTCGCCCGAGCCGGTGGCGCGCTGGCTGTTCTGGCACCAGCTCTACTGCTGGCTGGCGAAAGCCGAATTCACGCTGGGCCTGGCGCTGGCCTGCACCCAGGCGATGGGGCTCGCCGCGCACGAGCCGACCATCGAGCACCTGCTCGACCTCATCACCGACGTCCAGACCGTGCGCAGCTGCCTGACCGCCACGGAACTCGACCCGGAGTTCACGGCCGAAGGCTATTGCTCGCCCAACCACGGCCATCTCGCCGCCGGCAGCCTGGCGATGCTGAAGGCGCGCCGGCGGATGGCCGAGATCCTGCGCATCCTGCCGGGGTCCTCGCTGGTCGTGGCGCCGACCGACCGGGATCTCGCCGACCCGGTCCTGGCCAGCGGCCTGGAGGAGTCGTTCGCCGGCGGCGGCTACACCGCGAAGCAGCGGGCGGCCCTGCTGCACATGGCGTGGGACCATGTCGGATCGGCGCTCGATCATCGCGAGCATGTCTTCGAGCTGCACGCCAACGGCGGCGAATTCGCCTGGCGCGGCCGGTTGCGCCGACGCTTCGACCGCTACAACGAACTGGCCAACGGCGTCTTGCAGGGCCTCAGCCTGGCGATGCCGGAGATCGACCTCGAGTCGATCCGCAACGCACCGCTGGCGGCGCGGCGGCCGGTGAGCCCGATCGTGGTACCGCCCAAGCCGGCTACAAAAAGTGCTCCAGCCTGATGGGCAGGTCGCGGATGCGCCGGCCGGTGGCGTGGTACACGGCATTGGCGATCGCCGCGGCCACGCCCACGATGCTCAGCATGCCGATGCCCTTGATGCCGCTCGCGAGGTGCGGATCGTCCTCGGGCACGAGGTGCACGTCGAAGCGCGGCATGTCGGCATGGACCGGGATCAGGTAGTCGGCGAGGTTGTCGTTGACGATCCGGCCCAGCCTGCGGTCCATGACCGTCGTTTCGTGCAGCGCCAAGCCGATGCCCCAGACCAGGCCGCCGACATGCTGGCTTTTGGCCAGTAGCGGATTGAGCACCCTTCCCGCCGCATAGGCGCCGGTCAGGCGCGTCACGCGGACCTCGCCCAGCTCGGGATCTACCCGCACCTCGGCGAACACCGCGCCGAAGCCGCTGGCGCTGTGGGTTACCTTGTCGTCGGGCTGGGTATTGGCGGTCGCCTCGAGTCCGTCGCCTGACCGCGCGAGCAGGTCGGCGAGCTTTTCCGAGCGATTGCCGGCGACGCTGCGGATCAGCCCATCGTCGATCGTCAACTGGTCGGCCGGCGCGCCGTTCAGGGCTGAGAGCGGATCGGCGGCGGCGCGCTCGATCAGGCGACGGCGCAGGGTGCGCGCCGCCTCCTCGACGGCCGGCGTGAAGCTCGCAGTCGCGAGGTGAGCACCGGAATAGGGTCCTTCGGGAAGCAGCGTGTCGCCGAGCTCGACGGCGACCTGGGCGAGCGGGACGCCCAGCGTCTCGGCGGCGAGCTGGGCCAGCACGGTGTAGGTGCCGGTGCCGATATCCTGCGTGCCGCAGCGCACGACGACGCGCGCGTCGCGGCCGATGGCGACGCAGGCCTGCGAGGCCATGCGGAAGACTGGGAAGGAGGACGCGGCCATGCCCCAGCCGATGCGATGATGGCCCTCGTGCATCGTGCCGATGCCGCGCGGCCGCTTCTGCCAGCCAAAGGCACTTGCGGCGACGCGATAGCAGTCGCGCAAGCCATTGCTCGACCACGGCAGGCCCTCGTTCTGGTCACGGTCGGCATAGTTGCGCAGCCTGAGCTCGACCGGATCGAGGTCGAGCGCCTCGGCGAGCTCGTCCATCGCCGTTTCGAGCGCAAAGCTGCCGGTGCCGAGGCCCGGTCCGCGCATCGGCTTGGGCTGCGGAGCGTTGACCCTCACCAACCGATGCGTGGTCGCGACGTTGGGGCAGGCATAGAGCGAGCGCGCCGACCCGCCGTTGGCGTCGGCGTAGTCGCCGAACGGCGAGGTCTGGGCGATCGTGTCGTGCACGATCGCCGTCAGCCGGCCATCGCGCGTAGCGCCCAGCCGGACGTGCTGGATCGAATCCTGCCGCCGTCCGACCAGGGTGAACATCTGCGGCCGCGTCAGCTCGAGCTTGACCGGCCGGCCGGTACGGCGAGCCGCCATCACGCACAGCATCAGGCAGGGGAACCAGCCGTAGGTCTTGCCGCCGAAGCCGCCGCCGACATGGCGCGCGATCACGCGCACCCGGTCGATCGGCAGGCCGAAGCAGTGGGCGACGATGCGGCGGGTTCCGAAGACCGACTGCGTCGTCGAATGGACCGTAACCTCCTCGCCTTCCCACGATGCGATCGCGGCGTTCAGCTCCATCGGATTGTGGTTGTTGACCGGCGTCGTGTAGTGCCGGTCGATCACGATGTCGGCCGCGGCCAGCGCACGCTCGGGATCGCCGCGCCGGCTGTCGGTCGGCGCGCGGCCGGCCGATTTGGGGGCGAAGGCGTCGGCCAAGCCCTGCACGATGGAGGTGACGGCGGGAAGTTCCTCGTACGTCGCGTCGATGGAAGCCGCCGCCCGGCGGGCGAACGCGGCCGTATTGGCGACGACCAGCGCCACCGGCTGGCCCGCGTGATGGATGACCGGGTCCTGCAGGAGCATCAGGTACTCGGTGGGCGGCAGGCGATCGGCGTTCTCGTGCGTCAGGATAGTGACGACGCCCGGCAGGGCGCGGGCCTTCGCCGTGTCGATGCGCAGCACGCGACCATGCGGAATCGGTGCCGTGACCAGCGCGGCGTGCAGCAGGCCGCCCATGGGCATCTCGCCGGGATAGCGCGCGGCGCCGGTTACCTTGAGGGAAGCTTCGAGGCGCGGCGCTTCTTGCCCCATCAACGTGTCCATCGATCGTCTCCTCTACAGACAACCTCACCTTGAGGAGGGCGCCCCTCGAATACCTCGGGGTAAACTCCACGCCCGTCTCGAAGGGTGGGATACACCATTGTTGTTGCCCACCCTTCGAGACGGCCCTGCCGGCCTCCTCAGGGTGAGGTTGGTGTTACAAGCACGTCGGCGAGCAGGCGATGCACCGTGTGCTGCAGCAGCTCGACCTTGAAGCCATTGCCGCCAAGCGGCCGTGCGCCCTCGGCGGCGAGAGCGGAGGCAGCGCACAGGGTGGTGTCGTCGGGACGCGCGCCGGCAAGGGCTGCTTCGCAGGCCTTCAGGCGCCACGGCGTAGTCCCAACGCCGCCCGCGGCGACGCGGATCGTCGCGATCCGCCCGTCTCGCACTTCGGCGGCAACGCAAGCCGACACGACGGCAAACTCGAACGAGGCCCGGTCGCGCAGCTTGAGATAGGCCGAGCGCCGGGGCGCGCGCGGCACCTCGACGGCGACCAGAAGCTCGCCGGCCAGCAGCACGGTCTCGCGCTCGGGCGTGTCGTCGGGCAACAGGAAGAAGTCTTCCAGCGTGACGCGCCGCTCGCCTGACGCCCCGCGCAAACGCACGCTCGCCCCGAGCGCCACCAGGGCGACGGCGAGGTCGGAGGGATGGGTGGCAACGCAGGCGCTGCTCGAGCCCAGGATCGCATGCTGGCGATTCTCGCCCTCGATCGCGCTGCAGCCCGAACCGGGCGCACGCTTGTTGCAGGCAAAGTCGGCGCCACGGAAATAGACGCAGCGCGTGCGCTGCATCAGGTTGCCGCCGACAGTCGCCATGTTACGCACCTGCGGCGAGGCGCTGGCCAAGAGGGCCTGGGCGAGCCCCGGCAGCTCGCGCCGGATCGACGGATGGCCGGCGGCGTCCGCCAGACGCGCGAGGGCGCCGATCACCAGCACGTCGTCGCGCACTTCGATGCGGTCCAGGGCCAGGCGACCGATATCGATGACGCGGCTTGGTGCTGCGAGCCCGGCCCTCCAGAGCTGTAAAAAATCGGTGCCGCCGGCCAGGAAGGCGGTACCGGGCGCCGCGGCGAGCCGCACCGCGTCCTGCTCGTCGGCAGCGCGGGCGTAGGCGAAGGGGTTGGTCATGCCGGGCTGCTCCAGGCGTCCACGATGGCCGACACGATGTTGGCGTAGGCGCCGCAGCGGCAGAGATTGCCGCTCATGTTCTCTCGGATTTCGGCTTCGCTCGTGGCGCCGCCTTCGGCGATCAGGCCGAGGGCCGACATGATCTGGCCCGGCGTGCAGTAGCCGCACTGCAGCGCGTCGCGGGCGATGAAGGCTGCTTGCAGCGGATGCAGCGCGCCCTCGCGAGCGACGCCTTCGATGGTCAGGATCTCCCGGCCTTCCTGTTGCGCGGCCAGCGCCAGGCAGGCATTCACCCGCCGCCCGTCCAGAAGCACGGTGCAGGCGCCGCACGAACCCATGTCGCAGCCCTTCTTGGTTCCGGTCAGGGCCAGGAAATCGTGCAGCACATCGAGCAAGGTCACCGAGGCGGGGACGGCAAGGCGATGCGACCGGCCGTTGACGGTAAGGCCGATCTCGATTGTTTCGTCTTGCATGCTCATAGCGCCTTCTGCGGCCCCTTGCGGTGGCGCTGCGCGGCCCGCCACACGCGGCGATGCGGGCCGACCGGCGGCCGCGCGCCCTTGGCGACCCATTCGTCGTAGAACTCGAGCTTGGCTTCGATCAGGGTCAGCGCCTCGGTCCAGCGCGCGATGTTCTCGAGTACGCGCGCCTGGTGGGCCCGGAGCAAGGTGCGGCGCTCGTCGAGCGCGCCGCTGCCCTTCTTCACCAGCGCCGTGTAGGCGCGCATCTGCGCCACCGACATGCCGGTGCCGCGCAGCCGGTCCATGAAATCGAGCCAGCCGACGTGATGCTCGGTGTAGACCCGCCGGCCGCCGCCGTCGCGCTCGACGCCGGGCACCAGGCCCTGCGCCTCGTACCAGCGGATGGCATGGACGCTGCGTCCCGTGCGGGTCGCGATTTCTCCGATATGCAGACTGTGCGGCATGGCGCACCTCCTGCCTACAGTGAACAAGCTAGAGTGCACTCTAGGTCAAGCGCGATTATCGGCGCTCCTCTCCAGAGGCGACGGCAGACGCGTCAGTCGACGTAAGCGATGGCCTGCTGCGTGCTCAAAAACTTCTCGCGCAGATGGCCGCCGGCGGTGGTCGGCGGATATTTCGGCTGGTTCGCCCCGTCGGCGCAGCTGGGCAGGCAGGACACCACGGCGTCGTAGTTGGGGTTCTGGAAGAACACCACCGACTGCCGACGACTTTCGGCCGCACGATCGGGCGGCGGATTGACGACGCGGTGCAGGGTCGAGACCCAGCGGTCGTTGGTCCAGCGCGCCAGCATGTCGCCGATATTGACGACGAAGCAGCCGGGCAGATGGGGCACATCGAGCCATCCACCGTCCTTGCCCAGCACCTGCAGGCCGCCCGGTCGGTCCTCGGTCTTCAGGATGGTGAGGCTGCCATAGTCGCTGTGCGCCCCGGCGCGCAGCTGGCCCGGCTCAGGCGTCTCGGCCGGCGCCGGGTAGTTGCGCACCCTGAGCCGGCTGATGCTGCGATCGACGCTTGAGTCGAAGTACCGCTCGGGCAGGTCGAGGGCGAGCGCGAACAGGCGCATGAGATCGATCGCGAGCGCGTCCATGACGCGGTAGTAGCGTTCATAGACGTGCCGCAACCCTGGCGGCCGCTCGGGCCAGAGGTTTTTCGCGAAATGCCGTCCCGCCGCCGGCGACGTGTAGTAGGCAGCGTCCGTGACATCGACCGGGCCGATCATCAGGCTCTCGTTCAAATCGCCTTGCGCCGTGCCGCCGCGACTGCGCACCAGGACCTCGGCCTTCATCGGCATGTAGCCGCGCGTCACGTCGGGCGCGGGCCGGACGATCCGCATCTTCTCCTCGAGCGGGAGATCGAAGAAAGTCCGGCTGACGCCCTCCACCGCCGCGATCAGGTCGGGATCGACGCCGTGTCCGGAGATCACCATGAAGCCGATGTCACGGCAGGTCCGATCGACCTCCGCCGCCAGGGTGCGCCGGGCGGCAAGATCGCCCCCGCGCCACGGCGAAATATCGATGACAGGAACCGCAGCCTTGGTCATCGCGAGCTCCTCTGCAATCCATGCCGGATTCGCAGCAAGCGACATGCCAAGAGGCAAGGCGGTTGACGTAGCTCAGTGCGCGAGCAGGAGCGGCACCGGACAGGCTGAAATCACCTTCGCGGTGGCTCCGCCCAGTCCCAGGAAGTTCGTCAACCCGCCATGCCCGTAGGCACCCATCACCAGAAGGTCGGCTTTCTTTTCCCGGGCATAGTCCAGCAAGGCACGGCCCCGGGCACGTCCCGAGACGGCGCCGGGATCCATTGTGTCCACCGTGGCGGCGATGCCGCGGCGGCCGAGGTTGCGCAACAGCAGAGGCGTGCCGACATCGTCGGCCTGCGTTCGGGCGACGACGATCGTCACGGTGCGGGCCTTTTCGAGAAAGGGCAGAGCGTAGCCCACGGCCCGCGCGGCCTGCGCGCTGCCGTTCCAGGCAACGACGACCGACGCGATCGGCGCGGCCCCCGAATTCGGCGCCGCATCCGGCGGGCCGATCACGACCGGGCGGGCGCAGTCGTAGATGGCCGTCTTGACGGTCGCCGGGGCGATGTTTTCGGCGTCCGCGCCGGGCCGGCCGATCAGCACCATGTTGGCGTAGCGCCCCATCTTGACAAGCTGGTCTCGCGTGACGCCTTCGCCGCCCGTGAAAGTGGCGTCTTTGATCGGCGCAATCAGCTCACGAAAGGCCCGCTCGGATTCGGCTGCGCGCGCCTTCAGCCTTCCGTCGGACAAGGGTTTGAGGAAGGGCATGGCTTGGGCGGCGATATCGACATCGTGGACGCGTGATTCGGAAAAATGGACGGCGTCCACGGTCCCACCGAACATCGAGGCGATGCGGGCCGCGAGGCCAAACGACATCGCCGCATCCGGGCCGCCTTCTGAAATTGCAAGAATGGACTTGTACATGACCGCACTCCCCCGCCCCGCTCCCCTGGCCAGTGCAGCCGAACTACCACATCCCGAAGAAAATGCCGTGCCCCTTGTGCGTCGCCTTGCGTCAGCCCTTGTTGGCGAGGCCAAGGCGGTCGCGGTCGGTGGCCATCGCGGCGCCGACCAGTTCCGGCTTCAGGATGTAGAGCGAGCGGGCATCGACCTTCTCCGCCTTGCGCGCAGGCAGCGCGATCGGGTAGCGCGTCTCCTCCCGGTGGTCGTCGAGCAGCTTCTGCACGTTGTACTGGCCGCCGAACTTCCAGAGCGTCTTCACGAAGTTGGTCTGGCCGCGCATCAGGTGGCCCGCGGCGATCGAGGCGCAGCTCTTGAGCGCCTGCCAACCCATGTGCTTCTTGAAGAGGATCTGCTGGGTCTTGACCAACTCCTCGTAGAATTTCTCCAGGGGGAGCGCGGTCGGCAACACGGCGTGCTGCACGTCGAAGAGCTTGTAGTTGCGGGTGGCGAGGCTGCGCGCGTCGGTGGTCCAGGTCTCGGTCCCGGGGTAGGGCGTGTTGACGGTGAGGTGCACGATCTCGGGCACCGACAACATCCACTCGCGAACCACGGCGAAACGGGCCTCGTCCCAGCTCGGGTCGGCAATGATGTTCACTGCCACGGTGATACCGAGCGAGCGGGCGAATTCCAGCGCCTCGAAGCTCTTGCCTAGGCTGACCCGCTTGCGGTGCCGTAAAAGCCCCTCCTCGTCGATCGCCTCGACGCCCAGGAACATGTAGCTCAAGCCAAGCTTCTTCCAGCGCGCGAAGACCTCCTTGTTCTTGAGCAGGACGTCGCAGCGGGTCTCCAGGTAGTACTGCTTGCGGATGTTGCGCTTCTCGATCTCGTCGGCGATCGCGTGGCCGTGCTCGGCGTGGATGAAGGCCACGTCGTCGACAATGAACACGCCGGGCTCGCGCACCCGCGCCAGATCCTCGCCGACCGCGCCGGGGCTCGCCTTGCGGTAGCTGCGTCCGTAGAAGGTCCAGGCGCTGCAGAAGGTGCAGTTCCAGGGGCAGCCGCGGGAGAATTCGACCGAGGCGCAGGGATCGAGCACGCCGATGAAGTACTTGTGGCGCTTCCTCACCAGGTCGCGCGCGGGCAGCGTATCGTCGAGCGATTCGATCATGCGCGGCGGGGGGCCCTCGCCCGCGGTCGTTATGACGCCCGGGAGCGTGCTGAGCTCCTCTTTGTCCACCCAGGCGGCCAGGATCCTGGACGCGATCTCCTCGCCTTCGCCCTTGACCACGCAGTCGATCGCGCCGTCGGCGTGCGCCAGGATCTCGCGCGCGGTGAAGCTGGCCGAGTGGCCGCCCACGAACACCAAGGTGTCGGGGAGAAGCCGGCGGGTCAGGCGCGCCAGGTCCACGACCTCGGGAATATTGGCCAGGTAGTTGAGCGAGAAGGCCACCGCGTCGGGCCGCCAAGTGCGCAGCAGGCTCTGGTAGTGCCGGTGCTTGAAGACCTGCAGGTCGAGCAGCTGCACCTCGTGGCCGGCGTTGCGCAAGGACGCGGCCACCCGCTCCAGTCCCAGCGGCTCGAGCCGGAGGTAGACCTCGGTGTACATGAGGCCGCTGGGATGAACGAGCAGGACCTTCATGGCGTAGCCGCTGGACGCGGATTTCTGGAGCTCTGAACCTCCGGGCCCGAGAGGCTTTCGACGCGTTTCACCTCGTCAAAAAGCAGGCGATGTCCGAGTTCGGTGAAATGCACGTCGCCGGCGATGAAATATTTGCGCAGGGCTGCTTCGGCGGGTTCGCGGAAGAAGGGCGCAAAGCCGTCGATGAATCGGACATTGCGGGAGGCGGCCCAGGCCCGCCAATGCGTTACCTGGATGCTGTCGCGGTCGCCCGCGTCGACACTTTCCGGCCACGGATAGACGACCAGGGTCACGCGGCAATTCCATTCCCGGCAGATGGCGACGATCTTGTCGAGATTGTTGCCGGCAATTTCCAGTCCACGCCAGCCCCATTTTTCCATGAGAACCGGATCGAAGGTCCAGCGGCCACGCTCGCGTCCCAGGGCAGCCATGGTGGTGAACGGCGAGGACAGGTAGAGGTCGTAGGCCAGCCTGAAGGTCGCGAAATTGCCGAGGAGAAACTGACCGATGTGAAACCAGTGAAACGGCGTGGAGCTCACGACTCCGTCCGCTCCGACCTTGTAGACATTCGCGTCATCATCGATGTCCGACAGATCGAGAAAGACATAGATCTCGGTGGGCTTTATGCCCAGTCGCTGGGCGGCCACGCGAATCTTGCGATGGTAGATGGCCGGACTATAGGACGCGACGCCGAGATTCCACACCGCTTTGCCCTGCTTCGCGGCGTCGCACGCCATCAGCCCGGCAAAGCTCTTCTCGTAATTCGACCCGATGCCTTCGGTGAACGAATCGCCGATGACGAAGATGGCCGGCCGATCTTTCTCGGCTTCGCCGGGCGCACAGTCACCGATTCTGAATCCGTAGCGATCGGTCTGCCAGGAATAGACGATGTTGCCCCAGGCCCGCTGGGACTTCGCGTTCGGGGCCAGGTCGTGATCGTAGTCCGTCAGTATGTACGCTTCGGTATAGGCAGTCGCCGCGTCGGCCCAGCTCCGCTTCATGCCCGAAAACACCGTGGCCAGCAGAACGAAATCCACCGCCAGTGTCATCACCACGATGACCAATACCTGGCCCAACATCCGCAACACTTTTTTCATCTAAAAGCTTGCCTTCGATGTTATTTGCCGAGCATGCAGATCTTGCCTGCTCGGGCACCTGCCCATGCTAGCAGTACACGCCGCGCGAGGAGAAGGCGGTCGGGGTTTGGCACGAAAGCGGACACTTGGACGCCGGCTGACGCCCCAGGCTTTGCCGTAGCTCGCCGCGCGGGCCGAACGCCTGCGGATGTGCCCAGCAGCCCTAATGCTGGTATTTCTGTGCCAGGCCGCGCCACATGATGCCGAGCTGCGTGATGGCAAGGATGGCTTTGGACATGATCCACATGTCGAGGGGCATGTAGGGACGCCAGATGTCGAGAAACAAGGCGATACGGATGTCATCGCTTTCGTTCCAGATTTCATGGGAATAGGTATCGTCCCACAGCAGCCACTCGCCGTTGCCCAACCGATAGGGACGGCCCTCCAGGACCATCAGCACCGCCGGCTTCCCGTCGGCGGCCTGGGGCACGGACAATCCAAGGTAGTAGCGCAGCACGCCCCGAAACGGGCCGTGGTGCTCGGGGATATGCTTTCGCGGCCCGAGAAAGGTGATCGAGGCCGACAGGACCTCGGGCCGGTCGCGGACAAGGGCTGCGAGCCGCGGACATCTGGCCATGTTATGCGCCAGCTCGATTCCGTAGGCCTTCAGGATGAACAGGCGCCAGTCGCGGCCATCGTTGTCTGAGATGGGCGCCTGTTCTTCCATGATCTCGTGAAAGCGCGGGATCTGGCTGACACCTTCGGCGAGCGTCAGGGCTTCGGTACGCAACGTCTCCCACATTCCGGCGAACGCGGTGCCCGCCGGAAAGTATGAAGCTGCGTCCAGGACGGCCGGCGTCGCGATTCGTCGACTGTAGGCCGCTCGGACAATGTCGGTGATTCGCTGATAGAGGCCTATCGCCATGACATTCCCTTAGGCGCTCGCGACACAAGGATAACCAGGGTCGATTGTGGGGCGTGCCTGTGGCAAATCCAAGACCGGGCGTACCGATAAAGCTCTCCGGATCCTCACCACATCCCGAAGAAGATCCCGTGCTTCTTGTGGGTCGCGGTGCGGGCCTCGACATAGGCGTCGTCGACGGTGACCCGCGTCTTGCGCGCCTTGAGCCAGGCCGCGAGCCGCTCCTCCATCGCGCGGCGGATGTGGGCGTAGGCGCCATCGGCGCCGAGATCGCGCAACTCCTTCGGATCATGGGCGAGATCGAACAGCATCGGACGGAAATCCTGCCACCAGACGTATTTCCAGCGATCGGTGCGCACCATGATCGCGCGGCAGTCGCGCGGCGCCCGCTTCAGCAACAGCCGTGCCTCGCGGAAGGAATAGTCGAGCTCGGAGAACACCGCGTCGCGCCAGGTCTCGGTTTTTCCGCCGCGCAGGAGCGGCAGCAGCGAGCGGCCTTCGACGAGATGGCGGTAGGACGGCTGGCCCAGCGCGGCGAGCGTCGTCGGCACGACGTCGATCGCCTCGACGAAGCGATCATCGACAGTGCCGCGCGTAGAATCCGCCGACGGGTCGGGATCGTAGACAATGAAGGGCACGCGCAGCGCCTCCTCGTAAAACATCTCCTTCTCGCCCAGCCAGTGGTCGCCCAGAAAATCGCCGTGGTCGGCGGTGAAGAAGATCAGCGTGTCGTCGAAGCGGCCAAGTTTCTTCAGCTGATCGAACAGACGGCCGAGCCAGTCGTCGATCTGCTTGATCAGGCCCATGTAGGTCGGCCGCACCGTTTGAGGCGCGTCGGGGCGCTGAAAGGAAATCGACTCCTCATGCTGGCGGTAGGCGGCGAGCACGGGGTGCTGGTCGACAAGCTCCCGCTCGTCGCGGTTGAGCGGCAGGCAATCCTTGGCGGCGTACAGCGCGTGGTAGGGCGCCGGCGCCATGTAGGGCCAGTGCGGCTTAACGTAGGAGAGATGCAGGAACCACGGCTTCTCGCCCATGTCTTCGACGAAGCGCATGGCCTCGCGCGTCATGTAGGCGGTTTCGGAATGCTCCTCGGCGACCCGCGCCGGCAAGCGCACGTTGCGCATGTGCCAGCCCGAAAGTTTTTCTCCATCGGGACCGTTCGCGGCGATCACATAGTCGCTCCACGGATCGTCGGAATTGTAGCCCTGCGCGCGCAGATAGGCGGCGTAGCCACTCTCGTTGCCGGGCGGCGAGTGGCCGTCGTAGCGGTCGAGCTCCTCGAAGCGGCCGGCGCGCATCAGCGCGGCCAGTGCCGAGCCGCCTTCGATTCCATAGCGCTCCAGGCCGTCAGTGTCGGGCAGCACGTGCGTCTTGCCGGCGAGCGCCACGCGCATACCCGTCGGCTGCAGGTAATCGCCGATGGTCCGCTCGCGCAGGCTGAGCGGCACGCGGTTCCAGGTGGCGCCGTGACTGAACATGTAGCGGCCGGTGTAATAGGACATGCGCGAGGGGCCGCAGACGCCGGATTGCACATAGGCGCGCGGGAACAGGACGCCACGCCGGGCCAGGCCGTCGATGGCCGGCGTCTGCAGGTGCGGATGGCCGGCGCACGACAGGTGATCGGCGCGCAGCTGATCGCACATGATGAACAGGACATTTTTTACCTTGCCCACTCTTATTTCCTCCCTCGACCTCGTTGAACGCACCGTCGCCTATGCCAACAAAATTGTCATCCGGAACGAAGTGAGGGACCCTTGGCATCGTCCGATCAAAGGTCCCTCGCTGCGCTCGGGATGACATCTTCTTTTTAACGAATAGACTCCCCGCATGACCGACAGCCCGTCCATCCGCGATGTCCTCGATTTCTGGTTCCTGCCGCTTGGTGATCCAGGCCACGGCAAGCCGCGCGAGATCTGGTGGAAGGGTCCGGCGGAATTCGACGCCGAGATCCACGACCGCTTCGGCGCGGCTTTCGACCGAGCGCTCGACGGCGTCTTCGATTCCTGGCGGCAGTCGCCCGACGGGGCGCTGGCCCACGTCATTTTGTGCGACCAGTTTCCCCGCAACATGCACCGCAAGACGGCGCGCGCCTTCGCCGGCGACGGCAAGGCACTGGAAACGGCGCGGCTGGCGCTGGCGCGATTCTATCCGGCGGCCTTCAACCTCACGATGCGGACCTTCTTCTACCTGCCGTTCCAGCACAGCGAGGCGCTCAGTGACCAGGAACTGGGCTGCACCTTGTTCGCCGCGTTCGACGACGAAGAGAACATGAAGCATGCCGTCGAGCACCGCGATGTCATCGCGCGCTTCGGCCGCTTCCCCCATCGCAACGACGCGCTGGGCCGCGTCTGCACGCCGGACGAGCTCGACTATCTCAAGAACGCGAACCGCTACGGGCAGTGATCATCGCTGGGGGCGTAGACTCCCACCGCCTGTCAGGACGACATGAAATCGCGATAGAGCGCAGCCATGTCGGCGCCGAAGCAGCAGAAGATCACGCGCTCGAGACTGCCCGCGTGGGCTTTCACTTCGCGCACAGCGATCTCAGTCGCCTGATCCTTCGGATAGCCGTACACGCCGGTCGAGATCGCCGGGAAGGCGATGCTTGAAAGACCGTTATGTTCGGCCAGCGCCAGGCTGTTGCGGTAGCAGCGCGCCAGCAGCTCGGGTTCGCCGGACGTGCCGCCGTGCCACACCGGGCCGACCGTATGGATGACGTGGCGCGCTTTCAGCCGGTAGCCCTCGGTTATCTTGGCTTCGCCGGTCGGACAGCCGTGCAAGGCGCGGCATGCGGCCAAAAGCTCGGGGCCGGCGGCGCGATGGATCGCGCCGTCGACACCGCCGCCGCCCAAAAGGCTTTCGTTGGCCGCATTGACGATCGCATCGACGTCGAGGCGTGTGATGTCGCCCTCGACGATATCGATGCGCATCGCCGTCACCAGTAGCGCACGGGACCGGTGTCGATGTGGACGAAGCCCGAGCGCGGATAGAAGCCGACACCGCCCATGTCGAGCGAGCGGGCAGCCTGCTGCATCCTGAACACCGGCACACCGGGGAAGCGGATGTCCATGGCGTTGCCATTCATGTGCTGGCTATCGGAGGCGACGCCCCGACTGACGCTGGCTAGCCAGGCGTTGGTCGTGGGCGAACGATAGGCCGAGAGCACTTCGATGGTGCCGCCGTAGCCCACGATCCGCGTTGTGTGCCACAGCACGTCGAACAGCAGCGGGTCCATCTCGGTCTGGGCATTGTCCCGCGTATCGCGCAGGAAGTGGTTCAGCTTGTCGAGCGCGTCGCGGTGGTAGGCGCCTTCCGACCAATAGGTCACGGCCAGCGTTTCGCCGGAGTTGACGTTCACCAGGCTGAGGCTGCGCGGGCTCGTCGTATCGAGCACCGGCGGCGGCAGCGGCGCGGCGGGGGCGAACCCGCCGTAGCGTGAGCCGCGCAGGGTTTGCGGCGTAGTGTGCTTGGTGGTGGCCGGGCGTTGCGCCGAGCGGGCAACCGAGGCCTTCTGGACGACCGCCTTGGCGGCCGGTTGTTTCTTGGTGGTCTGTTCTGCGCTCGCGCCGCGTAGAACTTCAGGTAGTTGCGATCCCGCAGGATGGGTGGTCTGGGCGGCGCCCACACCGGCAAATGCCAGCATGGCCACCAGGCTCAACACGAAACTGCGCATCCGGTCCCCTGGTTGTTGCTTTTATGCCACAGTTCTTCATATCAGAGACCGATTCCTGACACAAAGCGAAATTCGGGGTCGCGGGCCAAAGCGAGGCCGACCACCTCGCCCACCAGACAGAGGGTCGGTCCGCCGAGGCCGGCGCGCACGACCTGGCGCTCGATGGTGGCCAAGGTGCCGACGACCCGGCGCTCGCGGCTCGTGGTGCCGTTCTCGATCAGGGCGACGGGGGTCGCCGCCGGCAGGCCATGCGCGATCAGCTGGCTGGCGATCAGCGGCAAAGTTTCAGCGCCCATGTAGATGACGACGGTCTGGCGCGGTCGCGCCAGCATCGGCCAATCGAGCTCGACATTTCCGTTCTTCAGATGGCCGGTGACGAAGATGCAGGCATGGGCGTGATCGCGATGGGTGAGCGGAATGCCGGCGCTGGCGGCGCAGCCCAGGGCGGCCGTCACGCCTGGCACGACTTCCACCGCGATGCCGGCCTGCATCAGCGCCTCGACCTCCTCGCCGCCGCGGCCGAACACGAAGGGATCGCCGCCCTTCAGCCGCACCACGCTCTTGCCGGCGCGCGCCAGGCTCACCAGGCGAGCATTGATCGCCGCCTGGGGCATGGCGTGGTGGCCGCTTCGCTTGCCGACATGGACGCGCTCGGCGTCGCGCCGGGCCATGGCCAAGACCTCAGGCGCGACCAGCCGGTCGTAGACGACCACATCGGCGCGTTGCAGCAGGCGATGGGCCTTGATGGTCAATAGGTCGGGATCGCCGGGACCGGCGCCGACCAGATGCACCATACCGATCGCGGGCGCCTCATGGCGGGCGCTGTCGAGCAGGCGGATCAGCTCGCGGCGCGCGCCGATCTCGTCACCGGCCAGCGCCATCTCGCCGATGCGGCCGGAGAAGACGCGATCCCAGAAGCGGCGGCGCGCGCGCGGCTGATCGAGAGTGCGGCGGACCTGCTCGCGGAAGATCTCGGCGAAGCGCGCCATCCGACCGATCGCCGCCGGCATGGCGCGCTCGATCTCGGCGCGCAGCCGGCGCGCCAGCGCGGGCGCGGCACCGCCGGTCGAGATGGCGATGGTGATGGGCGCGCGATCGACGATCGCCGGCATGATGAAGCTCGAAAGCTTCGGCCGGTCGACGACATTCACCGGCACGCAGCGCTGCTGGGCGGCACGCGACACGCGCGCCTGCAGCGCCTCGTCGTCCGATGCCACGATCACCAGGGACATGCCGGCGAGATCGCCGTCGTCGAAGCTGCGGCCGGCCCAGGAAACGAGTCCGTCGGCGATCCATTGCGCGATCTCGCCGACCACCGTGCCGGCGATAAAGGTCACCTTTGCGCCGGCCGACAGCAGCAGCTCGGCCTTGCGCGCGGCCTGCTCGGTACCGCCGACGACCAGCACGCGGCGATCCTGCAAGGTGAGGAAGAGCGGGAAGCTTTGCATCACGCGGCCTTCTGCGCGGCCTTACCCGCCGCTTTCCTGGGCCGCGCGGCGCGCACCAGCGCGCGGATCTCGGGGCGGCAGGAGCCGCAGTTGGTGCCGGCGCGCGTCATCGCACCGACCGCATCAAGACTCGCCGCGCCATCGGCGATCGCCGTCTCCACCGCGGCGCAGGACACGCCGAAGCAGGCGCAGATCTCACCACCCCGCCATGCTCCATTGGCGTCGGCATCGCCACCGCGCAGCAGCAGGTTTCTTTGCTCGACGCCGAGACGGCCGATGGCCATGAACGGCGCCAGACGGTTGCGCGCCGCCTCATCGCGCGCCTCGCCGAGCGCCAGCACCGCCTCGAGCCGGCCATCGCTCATCACCGCAGCGATGCCGTCTTCGCCCTCCAGCCACGGGCCGGGATTGGTGGCGCGCACGGCCGCCGACAACGCCTGTCGCGCTGTTTCGAGCGGCTGCACGCCCGCCAGCAGCCAGGCATGATAGCCGGCGCCCCTGATCCGCGCCCAATAAGAGACTTCAGGCAGCATGACCGGTCGCCGAGCGAGAATCGTGCCATGCCACAGGATCGGCAGGCGACGGACCTCGATCGGCGTGTGCTTGAGCTCGGGCTGTCCCGAAATCGGATCGACCGCGGGATTGACCGCCGCGTTGATGCGGCCGGCGCGCGAGACCTGGGCCGTCCAATGCATGGCTGCGAAGGCGTCGCCGGGGCGTAACGCGTCCGTCACATGAACGCGCAAGGCAGCCCGACCCCACGCGCTGGTCACCAGGGCGATGTCGCCGTCCGCAAGGTTGCGCGCGGCTGCATCGATCTGATGCAGTTCGATCGTCGGTTCCGGGCGATGACCGGCGAGGCGCGCCGATTTTCCGGTACGCGTCATGGTGTGCCACTGATCGCGCACCCGGCCGGTGTTCAGCAGCAGCGGTCGCCCAGCCGTAGCGGCATGCACGGGCCGGCGCGGCGCAACCGCGATGAAGCGTGCGCGACGATCGGCATGAAAGAAGCCGCCTTCGGCGAAAAAGCGTCCGCCGCTCGCGCTGTCCGCGGTTCGCGCCGGCCAGACGAACGGCGCCAGCGTCTCGTAGTCGCGATCGTCGAGGCCGCCATACGCGCCGATGTCGAAATCGCGCGTGCCGTCGTTCTCGAAGGCCGACAGTGCTGCATGCTCGCGGAAGATATCGGCGACGCTTTGCCAGGCGAAGGCCTCGCCGAAGCCGAGCCGCCGCGCGACCTCGGCGATGATCCACCAGTCCGGCCGCGCCTCGGCGGGCGGCGGCAGGAACGATCGCTGGCGTGAGATGCCGCGTTCGGAATTGGTGACGGTGCCGTCCTTCTCTGCCCAGGCGAGCGCCGGCAGGCGGATGCGGCAGGCGTCGACGGTATCGCTGGCCCGCACTGCCTCGGAGACGATCGACAGTTCGCAGCCCCCGAGCGCCTCGCGCACCGCATCGGCGTTGGGCAGGCTGGCGACCGGGTTGGTCGCCATGATCCACACCGCCTTGACCTCGCCGCGCTCCAGCGCCTCGAAAAGATCGACCGCCTTCAGGCCGGGACGCGTCGCCATGCGCGAGGCGCGCCAGAAGCGGCTGACCCGGTCGATGTCGGCCGGCGTGAAGTCCATATGCGCGGCGAGCGTGTTGGAAAGCGCGCCGACTTCGCGGCCGCCCATGGCGTTGGGCTGTCCCGTGATCGAGAACGGGCCCATGCCCGGCCGGCCGATGCGGCCGGTCAGGAGATGGCAATTGATCAGGGCGTTCACCTTGTCGACGCCGGCGCTCGACTGGTTGACGCCCTGCGAATAGAGCGTGACGGTTTTCTCGGCCTTGGCGAACCACTCGAAGAAGGTCGCAAGGTCGCCGGCCGGCAGGCCGCATTCGGCAAGATCACTGGCGCGCGCCGCGACCAGGGCGTCGTCGAGGCCGGTCGTGTGGCGCGCAACGAAGCGCTCGTCCCGCACGCCGCGCCGGTCGAGCTCGGCTAGCAGGCCGTTGAACAGAGCGACGTCGCTGCCAGGCCGGAGCGCCAGGTGCAGATCGGCGATGTCGCAGGTCTCTGTGCGGCGTGGATCGATCACGACGATCTTCATCTGCGGCCGCTCGCGTTTGGCGGCCTCCAGGCGCTGGAACAGCACCGGATGGCACCAGGCGAGATTGCTGCCGACCAGCACGACGAGGTCGGCCAGCTCGAAATCCTCGTAGAGGCCCGGCACGGTGTCGCTGCCGAAGGCGCGCTTGTGGCCGGCGACCGACGAGGCCATGCAGAGCCGCGAGTTGGTGTCGATGTTGGCCGTGCCCAAGAAGCCCTTGCAGAGCTTGTTGGCGGCATAATAGTCCTCGGTCAGCAACTGGCCGGAAACGTAGAAGGCCACGGCGTCGGGGCCGTGTCGATCGATGGTATCGCGCAGGCCCTGTGCCACCGCGTCGAGCGCGCGGTCCCACGACACGCGACGCCCGTCGATCTCGGGATGAAGCAGCCGGTCTTCCAGCGACAACGTCTCGCCCAGCGCCGCGCCCTTGGAGCAAAGCCGGCCACGGCTGGCCGGATGCTCCGGATCGCCCGCGATGCCGGCGCCGCCGTTTCCATCAGGCGTGGCGACGATGCCGCAACCGACACCGCAATAGGGACAGGTGGTGCGGATCATGGCCGCGCCAAGTCCACCACCACCTCACCCTGAGGAGCGGTCCGCAGGACCGCGTCTCGAAGGGTGGGAAGCAGTCGTGCTGTTGCCCACCCTTCGAGACGGGCGCTTCGCGCCCTCCTCAGGGTGAGGCGTTGCTCAGTACACATCGCGCTGATAGCGGCCGGCCTTGGCGAGGCCGTCGAGCCAGGCCTTGGCAGCCGCGCCCTTGCCGCCGTGCGCCGCCGCGATCTCGAGCAGCGTGTCCTCGACGTCCTTGGCCATGCGCTTGGCATCGCCGCAGACATAGAAATGCGCGCCTTTGTCGAGCCACGCCCAGAGCTCGACCGCGTTCTCGCGCATGCGATGCTGAACATAGACCTTCTCCGCCTGGTCGCGCGAGAAAGCGAGGTCGAGCTTCTCAAGCAAGCCGCGGCGCTGCCAATCGACGATCTGGTCTTCGTACAGAAAGTCGGTGGCGCGTTTCTGCTCGCCGAAGAACAGCCAGTTGGGTCCTTTGGCGCCGCGCGCCTCGCGCTCCTCGAGGAAAGCGCGAAACGGGGCAATGCCGGTGCCGGGCCCGATCATGATGGCGGGAAGATTGTCGTCGGCCGGCGGCGCGAAGCCGTGGCTCTTCTGCACAAACACCGGCACGACATCGCCTGGCTTGGCGAAGTCGGCGAGATAGCAGGAACCGATGCCGGTGCGCTGCCGGTCGTTGCTGTCCCAGCGCACGGCCGACACGGTGAGATGGACCTCGCGCGGATGCGCCTTCGACGAGGAGGCGATCGAGTAGAGCCGGGGCTGCAGGCGGTCGAGCGACTTCAACAAGCCGGGCAGCGAGGGCATCACCGAAGGAAAGGCGAGCAGCAGGTCCAAGAGGTCGGCCTCGGCAAGTTCCGCCGGCCCCTCGCCCTCGGCCAGCGCCTGCAGCTTGAGCGCTTCCTCGCCGTCGAAGGCGCGCGTCGCCAGGAACATCAGGCAATCGTCGCTCGGCCGGGCGACGTCGACCTTGCTCAGAAGCACTTGGCGCAACGGCAAGGCCTCGCCGTCGAAGGCCACGATCTCCTCGCCGGTAGCACCGACGCGATCGAGGACGGACTGGACGAGCTGCGGGTTCTTGCGGGCGAAGACACCGAGACTGTCGCCCGCCTCGTAGGTGAGGTCGGTCGTCGACAGGTCGAAGACGACATGGCGCACGTCCTTCTCGGATCCGGGACGGTTCAGCGGATAGGCGTCGACCAGGGTGGCAAGCGCCGGCCGGTCGCGCGTGCCGAGCTGACCCACGGCCTTCACCGCCGGCGCCGCGACCGGCTCGCCGCGCTCCGACTCCAGCGCCGCCATCAGCTCCTTCAGCTTGCGCTGGGTCTCCCTGCCGCCCGGCACGCAGCGGCCCATGTCGGGCTCGGTGCCCGTCCACACCGCCTCGGCGTAGCTCTGGCAGAGATAGCCGCACTGGCCGCAATCGAGCTGGGCGGTCGCCGCCATCAAGCGGCGCGCCGGCTTGCGGTCCTCGGCGAGTTTCAGGCGCTCGGCCATGGCAAGCGAGGGATCGTGCCAGGGCTGGTCCTCGTCGGGTTCATCGGCCTCGGGGGACGTGGCATCGGCGCCGGCAGGCTCGCCATTGACCCCGAGATAGGCGGCAAAAAAGCCGTTCAACCAGGCGCGCTGCTCGGCCGAGAACGGCGCGTTCTCCGGGATCAACGACGGGATGGGCGGCATGGCGTTCATGCTGCGAGCGCCCGCACCGGTGCGCGGTCCGCGAGTTCGCGTAGTGCGGCGATCTCATGGCGACGGCAGAACTCGAAGAACGATTCGCCGGGCGCCTGGCGATGGGCGAGCCAGGCCGCGAGCAGGCGCTCGAGCAGCGGGGGCAGATCGTCGAACGCCACCGACTGGGCGTATTCGCGCGCCATCGCCTGCTCGGCGGTCGAGGCTGCCCCACCACCGATATAGATGTGGTAGCCCTCGACGCTGTCCTCGCCCCCCTCCTTATCCAGCTCGACCTTGCAGGCGAGCAGGCCGATGTCGCCCACATAGTGCTGGGCACAGGAGTGATGGCAGCCGGTGAGGTGGATGTTGATGGGCAGGTCGACCGCCAGGCGCGCCTCGAGATAGTCGGCGAGCCTGAGCGCGTGGCCCTTGGTGTTGGAGGCCGAGAACTTGCAGCCGGCATTGCCGGTGCAGGCCACCAGGCCGCGCCGGATGGCACTCGCTTCGACGCCCAGGCCCAGCGCGTTGATGGCGGCGATCGCGACTCCGACGTCGCGGTCAGCGACATCGGAGATCAGCAGGTTTTGCCAGACCGTGAAGCGGAGCGTGGCGCTGCCGAAGCGTTCGGAAACCTCGGCTAGGCCGCGCATCTGCTCTGACGTCAGCCGACCGACCGGCAGCACCAGGCCGAGATAATTGAGGCCCGCCTGCTTCTGATCGTGCACGCCGATATGACCGTGCTTGTCGGCCGTCGATCGCGGCGCGACCTCGGCGCCGGCGGCGCGGCGCAGCGGGCTGCCGTATTCCTTCTCGACTTCCGAAACGAAGGCCTCGCGGCCCATGCGGTCGAGCACGTATTTCAGGCGCGCCTTCAGTCGGTTGGTGCGATCACCGTGGGCGATGAAGGCGCGCACCACGGCGCCCGCCACCTTCACGCATTCCTCGGGCCTGAGCAGGATCCCGGTCTCGAAGGCGAAATCGAGATGACCGGTGATGCCGCCGAGCTGCAGGCGGAAATAAATTCCAGGCTCCAACCCCGTGCCACCGGTGACCTGGCAGGCCACGAAGCCGATATCGTTGGTGTCCTCGAGCACCGGCACGCGCCCACCGCCATCGAAGGCGATATTGAACTTGCGCGGCAGGCCGTACATCTCTCGGTGATTGAGGATGTAGTGGTGCATCGCCCGGCAGAGCGACCGCGTGTCGTAGAGTTCCTGCGGGTCGATACCGGCCGTCGGGCTGCCGGTGATGTTGCGGATATTGTCGGCGCCCGAGCCGCGCGACGTGAGCCCGAGCGTTTGCACCGCCAGCAGCATATCGACGGCGTGGGCCGCGCCGATCTCGCGAATCTGCAGGTTGGCGCGGGTCGTCACATCGGCATAGCCACCGCCGAAGGAGTCGGCCGCAGCCGCCAGGCCGCGCATCTGTCCGGCGCTTAAAATGCCGTTGGGAATGCGCAGGCGACACATGAAGGAGTCCTGCGCCGGGGCGACGTAGAAGAGGCCCTGATACTTGGTCAGGAAAACGTCGATTCCCTTGGGGAATTGCCCGGCCTCTGCACGACCCACCACTTCATCCCAGCGATCGAGCGGATGACGCGCGCGCTTGGCGGTTTCCTCGGCGACCAGCTTGCCGCCCGCCGCAACCGCGCGTTCCTGGGCGGCGTACTGCAGCGCATCCGGTCCAATCGGTTGGGCGGCCGGCGCACCGGGCGCACGGCTCGCCAGTTTATCGGCGGCCTTGCGGGCCTCGATCCCACTGACGAAGCCTTGCAGCCACTGCTTCTGCTGGTCGTCGAATTCGCTCATGCAGCTACTCGCGCCGGAACCCGATGGCGTGCATAAAGGAACTCCAGCACCGCCGCGCGGCAGCGGGCATATTCGGTATTGGTGGCGAGCTCGAGCCGGCGCCTGGGTCGCGGCAGGTCGATCTTCAGGACCTCGCCGATGGTGGCCGACGGGCCGTTGGTCATCATCACCACGCGGTCCGACAGCAGCACCGCCTCGTCGACGTCGTGGGTGATCATCAGCACGGTGTTGCCGAGCCGCGCATGGATCTCCATCACGCTGTCCTGCAGGTGGGCGCGGGTCAGCGCATCGAGTGCGCCGAACGGCTCGTCCATCAGCAGCACCTTGGGCTGCATGGCAAGCGCACGGGCGATGCCGACCCGCTGCTTCATGCCGCCGGAGACCTCGTGCGGGCGCTTGTCCTTGGCCTGCGCCATCTGCACCAGCTCGAGATTGTGCATGACCCAGTCGTGGCGCTCGGCCTTCGACTTCTTGCCGCCGAACACCTTGTCGACGGCGATCGCCACGTTGCCGTAGACGGTGAGCCAGGGCAGCAGCGAATGGTTCTGGAAGACGATGGCGCGGTCGGGGCCGGGTTCGTCCACTACCTTGCCCTCGAGGAACACTTCGCCCGTCGTCGACTTCAGCAGGCCGCCCAGGATGTTGAGGAGCGTGGACTTGCCGCAGCCGGAATGGCCGATCATCGACACGAACTCGCCCTGGGCGATGCTGAGATCGATGTCGCGCTGAACCTCCGTCGCCATCTGGCCACGCCGGAAGCTCATGCCGATCTGCTCGAACTTGAGGTAGGTCTTGTCCATGGCCAGCCCCTACTGCGCCGAGACGCCGTGCGAGACGAAGTGCCCGACCGTGGCGATCAGCTTGTCGAGCAGGAAGCCGACGATGCCGATGTAGACCAGGGCCACGATGATGTCGCTGATGCGCGAGCTGTTCCACGCATCCCAGATGAAGAAGCCGATGCCGACGCCGCCGATCAACATCTCCGCGGCGACGATGGCGAGCCAGCTGAGACCGATGCCGATGCGCAGGCCGGTGAAGATGTAGGGCACGGTGGCCGGCAGGGTGATCTTCCAGAACACCTCCCACCACGACAGGCGAATGACCGCCGCCACGTTGCGGTAATCCTGCGGGATATTCCGGACGCCCACCGAGGTGTTGATGATGATCGGCCAGATCGAGGTGATGAAGATCACGAACAGCGCCGAGGGATTGGACTCGCGGAAACCCGCGAGCGACAGCGGCAGCCAGGCGAGCGGCGGAATGGTGCGCAGGATCTGGAAGATGGGATCGAGGCCGCGCATCGCCCAGGTGCTCTGGCCGACCAGCACGCCAAGCGCGACGCCGGTCACGGCGGCGATGCTGAAGCCAATGGCGACCCGGCCGAGGCTTTTGGAGATCTGCCAGAAGGCGCCCTTGTCGATGCCGCCATTGTCGTAGAAGGGATCGACGATGAAATCCCAGGCGTCGGACACGACCTTGGTCGGCGGCGGCAGGCGCGAGCCCGCTTCCGAGCACAGGAGCTGCCAAACAATCAACGTGACGGCGATCACGATCAGCGGCGGCAGCAGGATGCCGGCGGCGCGGCTGGCGAACTCGCGCAGCCGCTCGACGGCAGGCCTTGCCGGCGGACGGAACGTCACGACCTCGGCCGTTGCGCCCGGCACCGGCACGGCCGCCGCGATGGTGGCGCTGGCCTTGGCCTGCATCACGACACCTTCTTGATCTGCAGGGAGGCGAGATAGGCCTTGGGATCCTCGGGATCGAACACCTTGCCGTCGAAGAAGGTCTCCTTGCCGCGTGACGTGGTCTTGGGGATGTCGGCCTCAGCGGCACTGATATTCTTGGCGGCCGTGCGCCACAGATCCTCGCGGTTGACCTTGCCGATGATCGCCTTGGCGTCGAGATCGGCCGGCAGCTTGCCCCAGCGCTGGTTCTCGGTGAGGAACCACAACTCGTGGCTCTGGTAGGGGTAGGAGACGCCGCCCTTCCAGAATTTCATCAAGAGGTCGGAGCCGGTAATCTTGCGGCCGTCGCCGTAGTCGATGTCGCCCTTGATGCGGTTGATGATGTCGGCCGGCGGCACGTTGAACCATTGGCGCTTGCCGATGATGTTGGCCATCTCGTCCTTGTTCTCCATCTTCTCGCACCATTGCTGGGCCTCCATCGTGGCCATCAGCACGGCCAAGGCGGCCTTGGGGTTCTTGTCGACCCAGTCGGCGCGCATGCCGAGCGACTTCTCGGGATGGTCCTTCCAGACCTCGCCGGTGGTGCAGGCGGTGTAGCCGATGTCCTGGTGCACGAGCTGGTCGTTCCACGGCTCGCCGACACAGAAGGCCGCCATGTTGCCGACCTTCATGTTGGCCACCATCTGAGCTGGCGGCACCACGATGGTCGAGACGTCCTTGTCGGGATCGATGCCGCCAGCCGCCAGCCAGTAGCGGATCCACATGTCGTGGGTGCCGCCGGGGAAGGTCATGGCGCACTTCACTTCCTGGCCGGCCGCCTTCTTCTTGGCGAAGGCCTCCTTGAGCGGCGCGGCGTCGGCCTTGGCGCCGCTGCCCTTGAATTCGTTGGCGACCGAGATGCCCTGGCACTGATAGTTGAGCCGCGCCAGGATATACATCGGCGTGGGCTTGTTCTCCGCCGTCACCGTGCCGAGCGAGATCAGGTAGGGAAACGGCGTCAGGATGTGGGCGCCGTCGATGCCGCCCGCCGCCGAGCCCAGCACCATGTTGTCGCGCGTCGTGCCCCACGACGCTTGCTTGGCGATGTTGGCGTCGGTGACGCCGTATTTGTCGAAGATCTTCTTTTCCTTGGCGATGATCAGCGGCGCCGCGTCGGTAAGCGCGATGAAACCCAGGGTCACCTTGTTGGTCTCGGGGCCCGCAGCCTGTGCAAACGCGCCCGCCGGCAACGACGCCCGCGCCGCGCCCAACAATGCCGCCGTGGCGGTCGCGCCCTTCAGAATGTCGCGCCGTCCGGACCGGATCCTGTTGCTATCCATTTTTCCCATCTCCTGAATTGAAGTCCCCAAGGAATTGCTAATCCGCGCCGCGGGCCGTGCTGACCTTCTCGGCAGGGCTTGATCTGTCGCTCACCGGCGGAACGGCCGGTTCGCCGTGTGCCCCGTCCGGTTTGCGGTCTTCAGCCGGGCAGTCGATGCCCATTGCGCGCGCCGCGGCGCGATAGAGATCGGGGCGGAAGACGCGGTCGGCGACGGCGCTCGCATCGACGTCGGCGCCCACCTGACGCCAGCGCACCATTTGCGCCACGAACCAATCGGCATGGCTGCGCCAGGGAAAGTTGGCATGGCCGCGATGGAAGATGTGGAAGCCCGGCATCTCGAGCGACCGCGCGATGATCTCGGCCGGGGCATTGACATAGCGTGGGCTCGCCAGCACACGGGCGGCGTCAGCGCGGTTGGTCGGCTCATCGAGCCAGGCGCAGGCTTCGATCAGCGCCTTGATCAGCGCCGTCATCGTCTGGGGATGACGCTGCGCCCAGGCTTCGGTGGTGCCCAAAACCTTTTCCGGCATCGCCTTCCAAAGGTGATGACCGGTCACGGCGATGCGGCCGATGCCGAGCGACGCCGCCTGCTGGTTCCACGGCTCGCCCACACAGTAGCCGTCGATGACGCCACCCGACAGATGGGCGACCATGTGCGGCGGAGGCACGACGGTGAGCCGCACGTCGCGATCGGGGTCGATCCCGCTCGAGGCCAGCCATAGGCGCAGCAGGTAGTTGTGCGAGGAGAACGGAAACACAGACGCCAATGTCAGCGGCGCCTGGCCGGCAGCGGCCCGGCTGCGAACGACAGCCACCAGCGCGCCGGCATCGAGCGGCTCGTTGACGGACTGCGGAGCAGCGTCCTCGATCTCACGCCACAGGGCTTGCGAGAGCGTGATGGCATTGCCGTTGAGGTCGAGCGTCATGGCGGCGATCATCGGCACGTTGACGCTGTCGATGCCGAGCGTGGTCGCAAGCGGCATCGGCGCCAGCATCTGCGCCGCATCGAGCAGGCCGAGCGCCACCTTGTCGCGGATCGTCGCCCACGAGGCCTCGCGGCGGATTTCGACCTCCAGACCATGACGCTCGAAGGCGCCCAGCTCTTCGGCGAGCACGATCGGCGCGCAATCGACGAGGGGGATGATGCCCAGGGCCAGCTTCGGTCGTTCGAGATCGCTCACCACGTGGTTACTCCAAACAAAAAAGCGTCCAGCCCGGCCGGTTCTCGAACCGACCGCGCAGGACGCCATTGTCCTCAGGCGAGCCAACCGTGACCCGCCGTACACTTCTGGGAAGGACCCGCCATTGGATCCGAACCGCGATGCCTCGACTTCGATGCAGCGCGGCGTTCGCGATAAAGGCAGCACGAAACATGCCAGGCGCCGAAGCCACGCCGGCCAGCGTCACGCCGTTGAATTTAAAGGATTTATGCTATTGACGACGATTTCCGCCACTCTGCCGCGTTGATGCTCGCATATGCAGCATGATCGTTCGGCAGGCAGAACAATCTCACGGCTTGAGCGCCTTGGCGTAGGTCACGATATCCTGCGCGACTTCGCCGATGCGCTTGTTCTGGTCCATCGCGAGCTTGCGCATCAGGCGATAGGCGGCTTCCTCGTTGAGGCCTTTCTGCTCCATCAGCAGACCCTTGGCGCGATCGACCGCTTTGCGCTCGACCAGCGACAGGCGCGCGCGATCGAGCTCCTCGCGCATCGCGTGATAGCGATTGAAGTGGGCGACCGCGACATCGACCACCGACTGGACACGCTCTTCGGCAAGTCCCTTCACGACATACGCGCACACGCCGGCCGCCATCGCCGCGGCAATCGTTGCCGGGTCGGACCGGTCGGCAAACAGGGCGATCGGCCGCGGTCGCTGCTCGGTGCTGCGTCGCATATCCTCGATGGCGTCGCGGCTGGGACTCTCGATGCTGACAACGATGACATCGGGCCGCAGTTCACCGACCCGTGCGGGAAGATCCTGCGTGCCGCCCAGCCGCGCGAGCAGGACATAGCCAGCAGACGCCAAGCCCGCCTCGACGATTTCGGCGCGGGCGGGATTGTCGTCGATCAGCAGGACGGACAGCGGCTTGGTCACGACAGCGCATGCATTGGGTTGCAGCCTGCCGGCCGCAACTTCCATGCCATCCACTCAAGGCGCTGATTCGACGCGCTTTCCCGCTTCCCAGCGGCCGGCGCTGACCTTGCCATCCGCCGCCGTCACCTGGCCATAACCGTTCCGCTGGCCGCTGCGAAAGCCGCCTTCATAGCGTTCGCCGCCGGCCACCTGTTCGACGCCCGGACCCTCCAAGGCGTCGGCACGGAATTCGCCGGATTGGACCACATTGGGGTCGGCAAGCGTGCGCCGCACGCCCGGCCCTTCGAGCCGGCCCATGATAAAATTGCCTTCCGCCCGTTCGACGCCCGGCTTCTCGCGCACACCAAGGCCGGTCGATTGGCCGTCGCGCCACTCCCCGCCGTAGCGCGAGTCGTCGGCCAGCCGCACCGTGCCGAGGCCATTCAGCTGATCGGCCTGCCAAAGGCCTGCCTGGTGCTCGCCATTGGCCAGGTCGGCGACGCCGAGGCCCTGACGCTTGCCGTCGGACACCTGGCCGACATAGCTCGCCCCCGGATCGTACGACAGGCGCTCGACGTGCTCGAGGTCGGGCCGGCTGGCCCGCGCCGCCACGATGCGCGCCTCGCCAGCCGCCGCGCGCGCGGTGCCCGCTGCTTCCTCGGCGTGCGCGAGCGTCGCGCGCGCTTCGGCGGCGGCCCGCTGGGCCTGATCGATGATCGCATTCTGAGCCGCCGTAACCGGCGGGGTCGGGGTCGCTTGCGGCTGGGTCGCCGGAGTCGATGCGGAAGGCAGCGGCAACTGGGCCGTCGCGGCGGGTGACGCCGTCGAATCGACTCGCGAGGCGCCGACCAACAGAGTGCGGATCTCCGGCTGGAAGCGCCACAGCGTCAGCGCGGCCATCACGACAACGACGATCCAAACACGCGAGCCCGACGACCGCCGGCGCGATCTCGATCGCGGCGCCGGCGGCGCCAAGGCGGGCTCGGCACTTTCACGGCTGGCGCCGCCCAGACGTGGCGTCGCGCCGGCTCCGTAGGCAAGGCGTTGCGTCGGCGCATCTTCGACCTTGGGAAGTGCTGCGCCAAACAGCGCGCTCCACGCCTCGACGCTCTGCGGCCGGTCGTCCGGCGCGAAAGCCATCGCGCGGTCGATCGCGGCCAGGAACGCCGGCTCGAAGCGATCGCCCTCCGTTTCAGCCAACGGCTGATAGGGGTCCTTGCCGACGCGCGCTGCGGCGTCGGGCGGCGTCTGTCCCGCGATCGTGTGATAGAGGACAGCGGCGGCGGAATAGATATCGCTCCACGGACCCTGCTTGCCGTCGAGGGCATATTGCTCGATCGGCGCGTATTGCGGCGTCAGCACGCTGGTCAGGCTGCGGGTGCGGCCGCCCATCGCCTGACGCGCGGCGCCGAAATCGACGAGGACGGGAACGCTGTCACGCCGGATGATGATGTTCGCCGGCTTGATGTCGCGATGAAGGAAGCCTTGCGCATGCACGGCGCCGAGGCCGCTCAGCAACCCGGTGGCCAGGCGCCGGACGTCGTCGGTCGGCAGGCGGCGGCCGGGTTCGCGCAGCAGTTCGGCCACGTTCTTGCCGTCCTCGAACTCCATCACGGTATAGGCCGTGTCGTTGGCCTCGAAGTAGCGCAGCACCGGCACGATATGAGGATGACGGAAGCGCGCCAGCGCGCGCGCCTCGTCGAGGAAGCGCTCGCGGCCCCAGGTGAAGTCCTCGATCAGGCGCGCGCCGCGCGGCACCACCGCGCCATCGCTGTGGCGGATGGCGCACTCGAGCGGCAGGTATTCCTTGATCGCGACGACCTTGGCGAGCTGCGTGTCGAAGGCGCGGTAGGTGATGCCAAAGCCGCCGTGCCCGATCATCGCATCGAGACGGTAGTCGCCGAGCCGCGTGCCGGGTGGCAGGGCCTGAACGTTGTCGAGGGACATGGGCACGCGCAACCTGGCCCTCTAGATGCGCGCTCCCGGGCGGACGCACAAGCGCCCGGACATTATCGACAGAATTATCGGGCGGCGGTCGTCGCGGACTCCGGCAGGTGGCTGGAACCGGGATCGCGAGAATCCGGCATCAACCGCATGACCATGATGAGCAGGCAGAGACCGATCGCGGTCAGCATGGTGACGGGGCGAGTCCGTAAAACGGGTTTTGGGCCAGGGGCCCGGCGTTCGTCCGGCATGTCGGACACTCCAAATTGCTTGGTCAAAAAATCACCGGCCCAGCGGTCCAAAAATATTGGGCCAAGCCTTGCAAAACCATAGGGCACGGCCTTCATTAAGACAAGAAAAAGGTTTCTATCACAATGAGTTAGATCATCATGCGGCGCTTCTGAATAAATCCTCAACAGATCGCGATTCATAATCCCAAACTCACCTCTTATGGGCGTCGCCACCTTTTACTCAACGATTGAGGACGAGCCGGAGTAGACTTCGCCCATGAACGCACCCCCGATGCTCGACAATGCGCGCACCCTGGTGCTGACCGGCGCGAGCCGCGGCATCGGCCATGCGACCGTGAAGAAATTCAGCGCCGGCGGCTGGCGCGTGATCACGGTATCGCGCCAGCCTTTCAGCGTGCTTTGCCCGTGGCCGGGCGGCGACAAGAACCATGTGCAGATCGACCTGGCCGATATGGACGACCTCGGCCGCGGCATCGAGGAGATCCGCGACCGGCTGGGCGGCGGACGCCTCGATGCGCTGGTGAACAATGCCGCGATCTCGCCCAAGGACGAGACCGGCGGACGCTTCGGCGCCATCGACACGCCGTTCGACTTGTGGCGGCAGGTGTTCAACGTCAATTTCTTTGCGCCGGTGGCGCTCGCCCGCGGCCTGATGCGGGAGCTGTCGGAAGCGCGCGGCTGCGTCGTCAACGTGACCTCGATCGCCGGCAGCCGCGTCCATCCTTTCGCGGGCTCGGCCTACGCCACGTCGAAGGCAGCGCTTGCCGCGCTGACCCGCGAGATGGCGCATGACTTTGGCCCGCGCGGCATTCGCGTCAATGCCATCGCCCCCGGCGAGATCAATACCTCGATCCTCTCGCCCGGCACCGACAAGATCGTCGAGGAGCAAATCCCCATGCGGCGCCTCGGCACGCCCGATGAAGTGGCCGATGTGATCCACTTCCTCTGCGAGAAGGGCGCGAGCTATGTGAGTGGCGCCGAGATCCAGATCAACGGCGGCCAGCACGTGTAGTCAGGAGTAACCGATGGACACCACGATAACGACACTCAAGGGCGAAACCGGCCGCGACGCGCGCCGCCGCATCCGCGCCGGCGGCCATCGCGTGCCGACCTCCCGAGCAGCGCCGGGCTATGTGCAGGGCAACCTCGCCATCCTGCCCAAGGAGCTGGCGGCCGACTTCGCACGCTTCTGTCAACTCAATCCCAAGCCCTGCCCGCTGCTGGCCGCGTCCGAACCGGGCAACTGGCGCCTGCCGTCGCTGGGCGAGGACCTCGACATCCGCACCGACATCCCGCTCTACCGCGTGTGGAAGAAGGGCGAGCTCATCGAGGAGGTCACCGACCTCAAGAAGGTGTGGCGCGACGATCTGGTGTCGTTCGTGCTGGGCTGCTCGTTCTCCTTCGAGGAAGCGCTGATCGAAAACGGCCTCGAACTGCGCCACAACACCTGCAACACCAACGTGCCGATGTACCGCACCAACATCGAGTGCAAGCCGGCCGGCCCATTCCATGGACCGATGGTCGTCTCCATGCGGCCGTTCAAGCCGGCCGACGCGATCCGCGCCGTGCAGGTGACGACGCGCTTTCCCTCGGTGCACGGCGCGCCGGTCCATCTCGGCAAGCCCGAGCTTTTGGGCATCAAGGACATCGCCAAGCCCGACTACGGCGACGCCGTACCGGTGCACGACGACGAGTTCCCGGTGTTCTGGGCCTGCGGCGTCACCCCGCAATCGGTCGTGGCGACGGTGAAGCCCGAATTCTGCATCACCCATGCGCCGGGCTATATGCTGGTGACCGACCTGCTGAATGCGCAACTCGCCATCCTCTGACGATGCGTGTTGAATTCGACGGAAGCGTCGTCGAAATCGATCAATTGGTGATCGCCGGCTGGACCGGCCGCGACGTCGCCGCCCTCAGCCATCATATCGAAGAGCTGAAGGCGATCGGCGTTCAGCCGCCGTCGAAGGTCCCGTTGTACTATCGCGTCGCAGCCAGCCTGCTGACGCAGGCCGTCAGCATACAGGTGCTGGGCGACGACACCTCTGGCGAAGTCGAGCCCGTGCTGATGGGCGCGTCGGACCGGCTCTGGGTCACGGTGGGCTCCGACCACACCGACCGCAGGGTTGAGAGCTATGGCGTCGCGACCTCCAAGCAGGTCTGTCCCAAGATCATCGCTCGCTCGGCCTGGCGCTTCGAGGAAGTTGAGCCGCATTGGGATCGGCTCGTGCTGCGCAGCTTCGTTGAGGAAGCCGGCAAGAAGGTTCTTTACCAGGAAGGCACGTTGGCCGGGCTCCGCGCGCCGCGCGAGTTGATCGCGGGCTGGCGCAACGGCGACGACAAGCTGCCACCCCACATCGCGATGTTCTGTGGCACCATGCCGGCGATCGGCGCCATCCGGCCCTCGCCGCGCTTTGCGATGGAGATCGAGGATCCCGTGCTCGGCCGCAAGCTCGCTCATGCCTATCAGGTAACGGCACTGCCCATCGTCTCCTGACATGGCTTCCCTGCAGGGAGGCTCTTGCATGCCGGGCGCCGCTAAACGTACGTTCAGCCCTGCTGGGAGGAGCGGCAAAAAATGACCAAAGGCGCTTACGACGGCATCACCGTTCTCGACTTCACGCAGGGCATCGCAGGCCCGCACGCCTCCATGCTGCTTGCCCTGCACGGCGCCGACGTCATCAAGATCGAGCCGCTCGAAGGCGATTGGGGCCGCGCGCTGGGCGAACTGAAGGGCGACCACTGCGCCCATTCCGTCGCCTTCAATCGCGGCAAGCGCTCGATCGCGCTCGACCTCAAGTCGCCCGACGGCATTGCCGTGGTGCAGAAGATCGCGGCCAAGGCGCATGTCGTGCTGGAGAGTTTCAGGCCGGGCGTAATCCAGCGGCTGGGCTTCGGCTACGGGGACATCAAGAAGCTCAATCCCCAGGTCGTCTATTGCTCGGTGTCGGGCTTCGGCCAGACCGGCCCTTACAGCAAGCGCCCGACCGTCGACGGGTTGATCCAGGCTTTCAGCGGCATGATGGTGATGAACAGGATGCCGGACGGCACGCCGTGGCGTCAGGGCATGATCGCCGTCGACGTCACGACCGGCCTCTATACGTTCCAGGCGCTGGCGCCGGCGCTGATGCGCCAGTTCCGCTTCGGCGAGGGCAGCTACATCGATTCCAGCCTGATGCGCTCGGCCGCCGCCTTCCAGGGCGCCAAGCTGATGGAATGGGTGCTCTCCAAGGGCGCGCCGCCGGTGCTCTACATGCCGGCCGGCAGTTACAAGTCGAAGAACGGCTACATCATGGTGAGCGCCATGCGGCCGCATCACTTCCGCCTGCTGTTCGAGCTGATCGGACGGCAGGACATCGCCGACGACCCCGACCTGCAGAGCCACAATGACCGCATCCGGAACGCGGCCAAGATCATCAAGGCGCTGAACGAGACGATGCCGACCAGGACCACCGAGGAGTGGATTGCCATCTTGCAGCCCAAGGACGTGTTCTGCGAGCGGGTCAACAATTACACCGACTATCTCGAGCATCCGCATGTCCAGGAATCGGGCTCCATCGACTGGATCGAACAGGACGGCGTGGGCCGTATGCCGGTCGCCAACATCCCGGGCCTGCCGCCGGCCAGCATGCATGCGCCGCAGCAGCATGCGCCGCACATCGGCGAGGATGGACCCGACATCCTGCGCGAGCTGGGTTATAGCCCCGCCGAGATCGACGCCATCTTTGTCCGCGGCGGCATCGGCGCGCCGGCCGCGACAGCGAAAGCAGCAGAGTAATGCTAAAGACAATTGTTACAGTCTCGTGAAGGTTGCCGCAGTTTCCGCAAGCGTTTTGCCAATCACCGCCTGAAAAACCGTATCGATACGGCGTTCTGGCCAAATCACTGCCTCGCCCGACAGGAGGGGTTGTCATCCTGCCGGCGCGTGAGCTATACTTTAGTGATACGTAAGTTAAAGTCAAGAGGGAGTAGCAATTCTTTTTGGCTCCCGAGTTTCTGCGCACCATGCTGCGCAGAAACTGCCCTTGCCCCTCCACCCCCTTCGACTTCGTGCGGGGCAAGCGCTCCGCGGGCACGGGCGACCACCTCACCTACTTATTTTCAAGCTCCTCTCCCCCTTGGGGGAGAGGCTGGGTGAGAGGGTGATGCAGGAGGGAGTCTTCGGGTTGAACCCCCTCACCTAACCTCTCCCCCAAGGGGGAGAGGAACATGAATGCGCGGGGAGGGGGTTAAGTCACCTGGAAGCCGTGGGCGAAGGGATCGCGCTCGTCGACGAAGAGGGTGTTGATGCCGTGCTGGCGCGCCCAGCCGGAAATCGACGGCACGATGGCGTCGTGGTTGCCGACCCGCGCCGTGGCCTCGACCCGGCCGTCGAACAGCGAACCGATGATGCTCTCATGGACGAATTCGTCGCCGACCTTGAGCCGTCCGCGCGCTGCGAGTTGGGCCATGCGCGCCGACGTGCCGGTGCCGCAGGGTGAGCGGTCGATCGCCTTGTCGCCATAGAACACCGCGTTGCGGGCATGCGCGCGCGGGTCGCGGGCCTTGCCGGTCCACATCACGTGGCTCACGCACTTGATCGTCGGGTTCTCTGGATGCACGGGCTGGATCTTGTCGTTCAGCAATCGCCGCACGATCGGCGACAGCCGCAGCACATCGCCGGCCGACATTGTCTCGAGGCCGGCAAAATTCTTCTGCGGCTCGAGGATGGCGTAAAAATTCCCGCCGTAGGCGATGTCGAACACCAGCTCGCCCACGCCCGGTATGTCGATCGCGATCTCGCTGGCCGCCAGATATGAGGCGACATTGGTGATGCGCACGCTGTCGACAAAACGGTCCTTCTGTTCGTATTGCGCGACGACGCGACCCGCCGGCGCGTCGAGATTGAGCACGCCCGGCGTTGCCGGTGCCACAAGGCCATTCTCGACCGCCATGGTGACGGTGCCGATGGTGCCGTGGCCGCACATCGGCAGGCAGCCACTCACCTCGATGAACAGGATGCCGACGTCGCAATCGGCGCGGGTCGGCGGATAGAGCATCGAGCCCGACATCACGTCATGGCCGCGCGGCTCGAACATCAGCGCCTTGCGGATCCAGTCGTGGTGCTCGAGGAAATCGAGCCTCTTCTCGCTCATGGTGGCGCCCCTGAGCAGGGGCGCGCCGCCGCTCACCAGCCGCACCGGGTTGCCGCAAGTGTGGCCATCAAGGCAAGAAAAAGTGTGGACCGACATTTCGCCTGCTTACGCCACGGTCACGAAGCGCTCAACCTCCCGCGTGGTCTTCAGGCGGACGACCTGCTTCTCCTTGGCGAGGAAAGCGCACTCAAGCGTGAACTTCTCGCGATTCCGGCGATGCGTCTTCAGCGCATATAGGAGGATCGACTGGCGGCTGAAGAAGGAGCGCACGAAGGATTCGCGATTGCCGGTGCCCCACAGCTCCTCTTGGGTCGTCACCCGTCGGAGCGTCCGGCGGGTCAAGCGCCACATCACCAGCGACAGCGGCAGGTCGAGCCAGACCAGGGTGTCGGCCGGTCGCCACACGAGATCGCGGACCTGGGAATAGTTGCCGACCACGATCCAGCCGTCATCCCGGGTCTCGCGCTCGACCCTGTGACGGAATAGCTCAACCGGCGCGCCCTGCCAGTCGCGGCCCCAGAACAGCGCATCGAGCTCGATCACGCGCAGGCCGGTGCGCGCGGCCAGCCGTTCCGCCAGCGTGCTTTTGCCCGAACCAGTCGTGCCGATCACAACGACGCGCCGCATGCCGCCACCCTCGCCCGACTGTAGCGTCAAATCGACGGCCATCGTAGGGTGCCGCCCGCATGTCGGGGGAGTATTGATGCCGCAGATACTTTTCAGGAACCTGAACCTTCTCGATCCGCGCTGGAACGAGGCCCGCGGGGGCTATGAGGTTCTGGTCGAAGGCGACCTGATCAAGGAAGTGTCGGCCAAGCCGATCAAGGCGGCCAAGGCGAAAGTGGTCGATTGCGGCAAGCGCACCCTGATGCCGGGCCTGATCGACTGCCACGTCCATGTCTTCCTGAGCGAAGTGAACATCCGCAATCTGGAGAACGTGCCACTCACCCTGATGACGGCGCGCGCCGCCGACCTCATGAAGGGCATGATCGATCGCGGCTTCACGACGGTGCGCGACACCGGTGGCGCCGACTGGGGCATCAAGGCCGCTGTCGATGCGGGCCTGATAAAGGGCCCGCGGCTCTTCATTTCGGGTCGCGCCATCGGCCCGACCGGCGGCCACAGCGATTCACGCCGCCGCACCGATATCGGCGCGCCCTGCGGTTGCTGCAACGCCATGGTCTATTGCATGGCGATCGCCAACGGCCCGGACGACGTGCGCAAGA
>Ga0308309_10000197_pt1 | contig 45833 bp, 51 predicted proteins | sample HubBroMetageWFT5_FD_192491 | JGI IMG/M metagenome (GOLD analysis project Ga0308309, IMG submission 192491) | Warmed and freeze-thawed soil microbial communities from the Hubbard Brook experimental Forest, New Hampshire - Hubbard Brook CCASE Soil... | ecosystem: Environmental > Terrestrial >...
ACGACGATCTTTTTCACCGCGAGGACGGAAACGGCATATTCGATGGCACTGGCCTCGGACAGGTCGCCCGACGACGTGCCGTCTGCCTTTGCCGGCGGGATGAGATTGCCGACATTGCGCATGGTAAAAAGCTCGCCCGGTTCGGCCGAGGCGAGCAAGGACGGAACGACGCGACTGTCGGAGCAGGCAATGAATAGCGTGTCGGGCGCCTGGCCTTCGCTCAGCTCTCGAAAGCGGTCGCGATAGAGCAGCAGGCTCTGTTCGCGAAACTCGAGCAAGCCGAGCAGCAGGTCGCGCATGGACACGTTCAGGACCGTGCGATGAAGCTGTCGGGAAGCGGCGTACCGGACAAATTCCAGCGTTCACATCGTCGGGCAAAACGCATCCGCGTGGCTGTAACCTGGTTAAGCGCGCATGCCCAATCCACTATCCGATCCCATGTTGGCGCAGCGGTGCGCGCCTCGACCATAATCAGTGCAACCACCGGGATCAAATGCTGGGACGCTCGGCTACGATGACGGCATTGGCTCGCGGTTCGACGCGGAAAATGCCCACGAATACAGGGGCGGCGTCACGAGAGGGAGAGCGTTACGTGTACGATGCCCCTTTCACGGCGCGTCGTCATGGCAAGCCCGCTTCGCTCGAATACTTTAAGCATCGGTGCATTTTCGGCCAACACCTCGGCGACGAATTCCTCAAGCCCGTTCGCGCGCGCAATCTCGATCAGGTGGCGGATCAGGTGCGTGGCGATGCCCAGTTTCTGATGCGGGTCGTCAATCGCGAACGCCACCTCGGCACAACCCGGTTCCGCGCGGATGTACCTTGCGCCGCCCGCGATCACCTGTCGTCCGCTTTCGCTCAGCACAGCCACCAGCGCCACGTGGCCGATGAAGTCCACATTGAGGAAGAATTCGATCTCGCGTTCGCTGAAGCTGCGCTTTGGCGCAAAGAAGCGGCGGTACAGCGTCTGCTCGCTGAATCGTCCTACGGCGGCAATCATTTCGGCACGATCGCTGGGCAGCAGCGCGCGGATCTGCAGCGATGCCCCGTTACGCAGGCTTTCGGTAGCGGCGTACTTGGCAGCGTTCATGGATTGCCACCTTCGTTACCCGAGTGTCGTATGGCCGTAACCTGCTTGGACCTGCGTGCCTTGTCCAATATTGTTCCAATCTTGAAAGGCAAGCAGTCCGTGCGGCCACCCATTCTGGCCGGCACGCGCTGGTGCAGGACGCCGCCGATGCCCTGATGCTCAGGAGGGGCGCCGACAGCTGCATGCGAGGGTCGCCGAAATGCTGATCGAGTGGCTCGCTCACTTGATTGCCGCTCCGCCGCACTTGGTCAGCACTCATGACCTTATCTTGGATGCGCGACAAAGTGGTGACCGTATTCCGGCGACAACGTGGTTGAAGTAGTGTGAGTCGACGCTGTGCTTCAGGCGTCTAGCGGCGCAAAGGAGGAAGCCATCATGTTGAGCAGGCGATCCTTGATAGCTGTTGCTCTTGCGGGTTCGGCGCTGGCTTGCGGCCATGCCTCCGCACAGGACCAGGCGACCGTCGGCATACAGACGACGACCCACTACTCGATCGACGGGCGCATCGCGGCCGTCGATACCAATGCCCGCACCTTGACCATCACCTCAGCCGACGGCACCCAGCGGATGCTGAACGTGAGCCCGATGGCCGCCAATATCACCAGCACGAAGGTCGGCGACCACGTGGAAGTAGGCGTTGAGGACACGCGCACCTTCGTGCTCTCCAGCCCTGGTGTGCAGACTCCAGCCCCTGGCGCTGCGTCCGTGGCAGGCGCCGTGGAAACCAGCCAGGGCGGCGTGGCCGGCGCCAGGGTCTCCAAGTCGATCGGCAACTGGGTGGTTGTGAGCGTCAACCCTGCTGGCAACACCATCACGCTGGTCAATCCCGGTGGCGGCGAAGTGCGCACCTATGACGTGACCACCGACGCAGGCCGTCAGCAATTGCCGCGGGTAAAGCAGGGTGACAGCCTGACCGAGCTTAACAGCCGGCTGGTCGTGGCCGCGATCACGCCCAAGGCGTAAGCAGTTGAGATTGCGCCGAAGCAGGAATGCGTCGGCACAAAGTTGATCGCCAAAGAGGCGAGGGCCCACCGTCTTTCACCGTGGGCGAGTGTCCGCGTTCTCAAGTCGTTTCTGTCCGGAAACAGGGAGACGCCCATGACTCCGATCATTCGTCGCACTTTTCTTGCAGCCGTTGCCGTCGCGCCCATCTCGCACGTCGCGTTGGTGTACGCCGTGGATGCCCTGCCCGACGCGAGGTTTGTCGGCTTCGCCGAGACCGTCAACGACTTCGAGATCAAATCAGGCCAGTTGGCGCTTACCAAGTCTTCAAATGAACTCGTCCGCGCCTATGCCACGCGCGCGATTGCCGAATGCACGACAAACGCGGAATATCTGGTTAGAAATCGCAACGAAGCCGGCGTGACCATGGCGCCCGACGAGGACGTCAGGAAGATTGCAGACGATGCGATGGCCCGCCTGAATTCACTTCAGGGGGCGGCGTTCGACACCGCTTTCGCCGACGCACAGCTGCGTGTGCAGACCGCGGCCGTCGCTCAGTACGGCGCCTTTTCCCAGAACGGCAACGACGGCTCTCTGCGCCGTCACGCGGAACGGTCGCTGCCGCAGATGCAGTCGCTTCTGCAGGACGCCAAGAAGCTAGCCGGCAGCCGCTAGACCGCGAAGCCGGCGATGAACTGCATTGGGTTGCAAACGCCACTCCTCTGCTAGTCTCCCTCTTCGCAGCCGGAGCGGCCAGCCCCGCATGGGCTACCCTCTGTGCGGGGCCGCTTTTCGATGGGATGCACGGTATCGAGAGGCGGCCGCCTACGAGCAGATCTACTTCTCCTCGCTGATGCCGCGCCTTCTGCGAGCGGCTGCTGGGCGCGAACGCCGCCGCCGTTCGAATCGTTTGCCCGTGCCGTGAGCACCGTCATCGAGTCCTCCTTGTGGCTTCGTACGCCGCCATGTTGCGCACCGAGGTTGGCGCGTCTAGACGAGCCGGACAGTCCCCTGGGCCCGCTGGTCGCCAAGGCGCAGTCCGGCGAGATTCAGGAGCGGGTTTGCCGTCATCGCCTGGCCTGTGCGCTGCGGCGAGACGGGGGTGATGACCTTCATGGTCAGCCACAACAGCGACGTCTACGAGAAGGATCTCGGCCCCCGCAGGCGGCGATCAATGTCTTCAATCCCGACAAGTCACGGGACAAGGGGGACGTGACGCCATAGTTCATCCCGGGCTTGTTGAGAGCGCGCGTGTCATTACAGCAGTGGACTGAATAGACGTAGCGTATTTTCGATCAAGCGCTCCCTGAAAGGTCGCGTAGCCCATAGCGACGGATCGAGTTGCGTCGACTGACTCACGTAGCTCTTCTGCAGGGCGCGCAAGGCGTCAGCGAACTCGCGTTGGTAGATGAACAGCGCCACCTCGTAGTTCAGCCACAGGCTTCGCATGTCGAGGTTGACGGTGCCGAACATCGACATCGTCCCGTCGACGGATATCGACTTGGTGTGAAGAAGCCCGCCGCGATAGAGTTGGATTGCCACGCCTGCATCCAGGAGGTCGTCGTAGTAGGACCGGCTGGCGAAGCGGGTGAGGAACGAGTCGACCTTTTCGGGGACGATGAGCGTCACCCGCACGCCGCGACCGGCAGCGCCGCGCAGCGCCACGATCATCGGGTCATCGGGCACCAGGTAGGGCGTCGTCAATATCAGTTCATGCTGGGCAGCGTTGATCAACCCGAGGATCATCTGCAGCAGGCCATCCTCCGACTCGCCGGGGCCTGACGGAACGATCTGGACATTCGCCGTTCCCAAAGGTTGCGCCTTGCCAAGGCCGGCAGCGTCAATCAGCTCCTGCAACGGCGCGCCGGTCTCGAGAATCCAGTCGCCGATCAGGACTCCAGCGAGCGGATTGACCACCGTGCCTTCGAAGCGGACCATCGCATCAACCCATTCCCCCACTCCCGAATCCTGCTTGAAGTAGCGGGGATCGACGAGATTCATGCTTCCCGTCCACGCCGCCATACCGTCGATCACCACGATCTTGCGGTGCAGGCGAAGATCGGTGCGGCCGACCAGGGTGCGCAGCAGCCCGGTCGGAAGCGCTGCACGAAGCTGCACACCGGCGTCGCGCAGGCGCTTCGGCTGTGTGCCCTTCCACCACGGCCGTGCGCCGAGAGCGTCGATCAGCAGCAGGCAGCGCACGCTGCGAGCGGCGGCGCGAATGACCGCTTCAACGACTTCGTCTGCCGCACCACCTTCGTTCCAGATGTAGAACTCCATCAGCACGCTGGTTCTTGCTGCATCGACATCGCGGACAATCGCCGCGAGAATCGCCTGGGTGTCGGTAAAGAGTTTGAAAGCGTTGCCGCGAACGGTGGCGAAACCGACCAGCGATCGCCCCAGGCGGTCCATCGCCTGCGCCGTAGCCGGAAGGTCCGGCCAGGTGACGGCGGTGAAATCGACGGGAATGGTGGCTCTTGCGATCTGTCGGAAATCGGTACGCAATGCGGTGATGGCGCGTGAACGTTTGCGCCCTATCCGGCGCTCGCCGATCAGCAGATACACCAGCACGCCGAAAAACGGCAGCGTCGCCACCAGCAGCAGCCATGAGAGCGCGACACCCCGCGCCGCTCGCCGCATGACCACGCGCACGCCGATAGCAACCACGATCGCGGCATGCATCGTTACCAGAAAAGCAGAAGATCCGAGAAGAAAATACATTGCCAATTATTCCGCAGCGCTCGACGAATTGCACGCGCCGCACGGCCTGCTGCGCGACCGGGCCACTGGAGCGTAGTGGCTTGTCGGCGTCGGGCGTGCTCGACAACGATGCACTGCTCCCGCTTGCCGATCGCGATTACCGTCAACCGATAGTGTACACTAGGCAATCAGCATCATACGGGCCGCCAGCCACCGGCAATGGCGAGCCGAGGACTACGCCATGGCGAAAGAGCAGGTAGCATCGGAACCCTCGAGTCCCACGCCGGCTGCCAAAACGCAACCGCCGGCAAACCCGGTGCGCCGCCTGACGTTGATCGTGATGGCGATCGGTATCGTCCTCTTCGCCTACGGCATCGCTGCCGACCGCATCACGCCCTACACGGCGCAAGCCCTTGTGCAGGCGTACCTGGTGAAGATCGCCCCCGAGGTGAGCGGCCGGGTGATCGAAGTCGGCGTCGACACCGATCAGCGCGTCGAGGCCGGCAAGGTCCTGTTCCGCATCGAGCCCGACCAGTACATGCTGGCGGTCCGCCGCGCCGAGGCGCAGCTCGAAACCATTGGGCAGTCGATCGGAGCGTCGACCGCCGCGGTCGCAACGGCGCAGGCGAAGCTGGTCGAGGCCATTGCCCTGCGCGAGAACGCACGCGACCAGACGAAACGCACATTCGAGCTGGTCAAGAAGGGGGTCCACTCCGAAGCACGCCGGACGCAGGCGCAAGCGACGCTCGATTCCGCCGAGGCCATCGTGGAACAGGCCGAAGCCGAACTCGAAAGGGCAAAACAGACCCTCGGCCCCACGGGTGCCGACAATCCGCAGATCCGCGAAGCCATGACGGTCCTGGCGCAGGCCAACCTCGACCTCCAGCGCACCACCGTGCTTGCGCCGTCGGAGGGCGGCGTGACCAACCTGTCGCTCGGCATCGGACAGGTACTGTCCAAGGGCGAGGCGGCAATGACCTATATCGATATCAGGGAGGTCTGGATCGAGGCGGCTTTCCGTGAGGTCAGCCTGGAGAACATCCACATCGGCGACCCGGTCGAGATCGTGCTCGACCTCTATCCGGGCAGGGTCTTCGCCGGGCGTGTTTCGGCCGTGGGTTATGGCGTCGGAAACCGTGACGTGGACGCGCGTACCGGCTTGCCGAGCCCACGCAGCCAGAGCGGCTGGATCCGCCCGCCGCAGCCCATGCCGGTGCGGGTCGAGTTTGACGGGGCACGGCCCGTAGCAATGCGTGTCGGCTCACAGGCAAAGGTCATGGTCTATCCCGACAAAAACCTAGTCATGAACGTCGTCGGCTACGTCAGGATGCGGCTCGCCGCCCTGCTGGCCTATGTCCAGTAAGACAGCCGCCGCGTCCGACAGCGGGCTCGACCACGCGACCACGGGTCTACGAAACGCTGCCTTGCGGCTCGCATTCGGCGTGACAGGCTGCTTTGCGATCGTCGAGGCACTCGATTGGGACGCGACCTTTCTGGCGCCCCTGCTTGCCGCAAACATGCTCGTGAAGACGCCACGGCCGCCCAGCCTTGCCCAGGGGCTCGTCGTCGTCATCCTGTTTGCCTCGTCGACCGCCGCCGTTCTCCTGCTCTCCATGTTCGTGATCAGCAATCCGCAGGTGCTGATCATGGCGCTGATACAGCTCTTTTTCCTGTCTTTCTACGCGCACCGGCTCGGCGCACCGGACCTCGCCACCCTCCTTCCCCAGATCTCGGCCGTGTCGCTTCCGATCGTCGCCGTGCTCTCGCCGGACAGCGCGGGCACATTTGCGAGGACGCTGGTGGCGGCAGGCTTCGTTGCGCTGCTCACCGTCTGGGTGGCACACGCGGCATTCCCTGCACCTGCGGCCGTGGCGGGTGCGGCGACGCCCGCCGCCACCACCTCATTGGAGGAGCCCGTCGCGGCGGCGCGCTATGCGCTGCTCGATACGCTCGTCCTGATGCCGCTTCTGACCTGGTTCATCCTGAACGCCACGGAGGCCGCCATCGTGGTGCTGATCGTCGTCGTCACGCTGTTGCGTCAGACCGATCGCCAACAGGGAAAATCGGCGGCGCTTGGCCTGATCCTCGGCAACCTCGTCGCCGGCGTGGCGGCAGGGATCGCCTACAACGTGATCCTGCTTGGCAATACGCTGCCGTTCTTCGTCACGGTGTGTCTGGCGGCGACTCTGATATTCGCTGGCCGGATCGCGACCGCAGGTAACCGCGCTCCCGTCTACGTCGTCGCGCTTGGGACCTTTGTCCTCCTCTTGGGCCTCAGCCTGTCGCCCCTGCCGGGCAGCACTGGTGAGGCGTTCATAAGTCGCCTCCTCAACGTCATTTTTGCCTCGGCCTACGCGACCGGCGGCTTGTCGCTCGTGGCGCGCTGGTAACCCGCGATGCCTTACGCCGTACGACCCCTACAGACGCGAAGCAGGAACGAGGAACCGGAAAATGGCTGAAAGAAACTCGAGGGCGGTACGAGCCGCATACCTCGCCGCGCTGATCCAGGGCCTGGGCGTGACCTGGCCGGTATTGTCCGGCCTGTTGCTATTCAAGGCGGGCATGGGCGCGATCGTCGGTGTCATTGAAGGATGGGGTGTTTGGCAGGGGGTCTACTTTGCCTACATTACTGGACTGACCATCGGCTACGGAGACTTGTCACCACGACAGGCTCTGACCCGGTTTCTCGCCGTCGTAATCGGATTTTCGGGTGTCCTGCTTACCGGTCTGGTCGCGGCATTGGCGGTAAAGGCAATACAAGCGGTACCTCGACCGCTGTCGGACAACGCTTAGAGAATTCGCCATGATCGCCACTCCACGTTGCAGGACGAAAAGTGAGCCTCGACCAGCAACTGCTGACGGTCTAAACCTTGAACTGAACGCGACATTCCCCGAATTGGTGTTCGGAACGCGTGCCCTTCCCGGCGCTCGGCGGGTCCGGGCGTTCCAGCGTTGGAGTGTCCGATGGTAACGAAACCGTTCGACCTGACGCGCACGACGCTCGCCGTCCTGTCTATTGTCGGCCTGATTGCCGTTTCTTTTCTTGTTGTGCGGCCCTTCCTGGCGGCGACAGTGTGGGCGGCCACGTTGGTGGTTGCCACATGGCCCTTCATGCGACGGTTGCAGTCGGCTTTCGGCGGGCGGCGCTGGCCCGCCGTTACGCTGATGACGTTGCTTCTGCTGTTTCTCGTGCTGCTTCCGCTTTCGATGGCCGTCAGTTCGATCGCTACTCACGCCAGCCGTCTTGTTGATTTGCCTGAGGTGGCATCTGATGTTCGCATGCCTCCACCGCCGGCGTGGCTGTCCGATGTTCCACTGGTGGGTCGGCCCGTTGCCGAAAAATGGAAGAGCCTGGTGGAAAGCAGCACGGAGGACATCATTCAGTTGGCCCGTCCCCATGCCAAGTCCATCACGCAATGGTTTCTCGAAGCTGCCGGAAGCTTCGGAGGGACGGTGCTGCACCTTTTCCTCACGATAGGCATTGCCGCCATTCTTTATGCCAAGGGCGAGATGGCGGCCGACTGGTGCCGGCTCTTTGGACGGCGGCTGGCCGACGAGCGCGGCGAGGAGGTTGTCGACCTGGCGGGGGGAGCGATACGCGGCGTCGCACTCGGCGTTGTCTTGACGGCACTTGCACAGACCTTCGCTACCGGCATTGCCCTGACGGCGGCGGGCGTGCCCCAGGCGGGACTTCTGACGGCCGTTGCCCTGGTTCTGTGCCTTGCGCAGATCGGCCCAATCCTTGTGGTTCTGCCGGCCATCATCTGGCTGTTCGCGACGGGGCAGACCGTGGCGGGCATCATACTCGTCGTCATCGGCGTTCCCGCCGTGCTGATGGACAACTTCCTGCGGCCCGTCCTGATCAAGCGTGGAGCCGATTTGCCGCTGCTGTTGATCATACTTGGCGTCATTGGCGGCCTTCTCGCCTTCGGGGTACTCGGCCTGTTCTTGGGCCCGGTGATCCTCGCCGTAACGTACACGTTGTTGCAGCACTGGGTTGCTGAAGCAAAAAGATAGCTTCCAGTGCTGCTTCGAGACAGGGAGCGAACGCCGCCATCGCTCGAGTCGTTTGCTCCTGCCGTGAGCACCGTCATCGAGTCCCCTTGTGGCTTCGTACGCCGCCATGTTGCGCACCGAGGTTCGCGCGTCTAGGCTATCCACCGGAGGTAGTCATGGCTGACGATATCCGGACACTCCATAATCGGGACTTCATGAGCTTATCCGGCCGGCGCAGAATGCTGGTCCTTTCGCTGGCGACCCTGGCATTGCTCGGATTGCCAATGCAGGCGCACGCGCAGACGGAGCGCCAGCCGTTCTCGCCGGCGGAGCTCGATCAGATGCTGGCGCCGATCGCGCTTTACGACGATGCGTTGCTCTCTCAGGTGCTGATGGCCGCGAGCTATCCACTCGAGATCGTCGAGGCAGCCCGCTGGTCGCAGGCCAACCCCAACCTCAAGGGCGATGCCGCCGTCAGCGCCGTTGCCGACAAGACCTGGGATGTCAGCGTGAAGTCGCTGGTGGCCTTTCCTTCCGTTCTGAAAGAGCTCAACGACCATCTCGACTGGACCCAGAAGCTGGGTGACGCGATGATCGCTCAGCAGGCGGACGTGGCCACGTCGATCCAGCGGCTGCGTGCCAAGGCCGCCGCGGCCGGAACCCTGAAGACCGGCAAGGAACAGACCGTCACGACCCAGACACAAGGCAGCGAGAGCATCATCGCCATTCAGCCGACCGATCCGCAGGTCGTCTACGTGCCCACCTACGATCCGAACACAGCCTATGGCCAGTGGTCCGATCCGGGCTATCCCCCGACCTCCTACTACCCGACGGGTGGCGCTCTGCTGAGCGGCCTGGCGTGGGGCGTGGGCATTGCCGCGGCGGGGGCGATGTTTGGCGGCTGGAACTGGGGCTATGGCGGATCGGGCAGCTATGTGAACGTCAATGCCAGCCGGGCGACAAACATCGACCGCACCTACAATCGTGGCAACGTCGGCACCGACGGGCGCTGGCAGCACGACGGGACCCATCGCAAGGGCGTCGCCTACCGCGATCCCGCAACGCGTCAACAATTCGGGCAGAGTCGGCCAGGCGCCGACCAGCGCCAGCAGTTTCGCGGACAGCTCGAAGGGCGAGGCGGCGCCGGCGGCCCTGGTGGAGTCGGCGGCGCCGGCCGTCCCGGTGGTGTCGGCGGTCCCGGTGGAGCGGGTCGCCCTGGTGGCGTCGGCGGTGCCGGTGGTCCCGGTGGCGCAGGTCGTCCTGGTGGCGTCGGCGGTGCCGGTGGTCCCGGTGGCGTCGCCAGCGCCGGCCGGCCCGGCGGCGTTGGCGGTGCCGGTGGAGCGGGTCGCCCTGGCGGCGTCGGCGGTGCCGGTGGCGCCGGCCGTCCCGGTGGCGTTGGCGGTGCCGGTGGCGCCGGCCGGCCCGGTGGCGTCGGTGGTGCCGGCCGGCCCGGCGGCGGCAATGGCCTCTCCGGAGTCAATCGTGGCCAGCAAGTGAACCGCGAGTCCCAACGCGGCCGTGCCCAACAGCAAAGGGCCGGGGGCGCGCGCGCTGCCGGTGGCGGCGGTGGCGCCAGGGGCGGTGGTGGCGGTGGGGCCAGGGGCGGTGGCGGCGGAGGCCGGCGATGAGTAACCTGATCCGTGGCGTCTTCCTGGCGCTGGTGCTGTGCGTCGGGATGTCAGCGGCAGCGACCGCGCAGGCGCCAGCGCCGCCTCAATTGCGCGGCTTCCCGACACCGGAGGCGGCAACCGATGCGCTCACCGAAGCGATCCGCACCAACGACGACAAGGCGTTGACCGCGATGCTGGGCTCGACCTGGCACGAGTTCGCACCCGGCAGTGATCGCGACGACGACGAAATCCGCACCCAGTTCCTCAAGGCTTGGGACGAAAGCCACAAGATCATTCCGGATGGCCCAGACAAGGCTTTGTTCGGCGCCGGCACCACCGGCTGGGTTGCCCCGATGCCGATCGTCAAGCAGGGCAACGAATGGCGCTTCGACGTCGAGGCCGGCCGCAAGGAGATGCAGGCGCGCCTGATCGGCCGCAACGAACTGGCCGTGATTCAGACGATGCTGGCGATCGTCGATGCCCAGCGCGACTATGCCGCGCTCGATCCCATGAAGGTCGGGGCTCCGGTCTATGCCCGGCGACTGCTCAGCAGTCCCGGCCACAAGGACGGGCTGTACTGGGACAGCGAGCCTGGCGAGCCGAACAGTCCCCTGGGCCCGCTGCTCGCCAAGGCGCAGCCCGGCGAGATCCAGGAGTACGGCTACTATGGCTATCGCTTCCGCCTGCTCTACAGCCAGGGCCCGGATGCGCCGGGCGGAGCCTACAACTATCTGGTCAAGGACCGCATGGTGGGCGGGTTTGCCGTCATCGCCTGGCCTGTGCGCTGGGGCGAGACGGGCGTGATGACCTTCATGGTCAGCCACGACAGCGACGTCTACGAGAAGGATCTCGGACCCGACACGGCGCAGGCGGCGGCGGCGATCAACGTCTTCAATCCCGACAAGTCATGGGACAAGGCGGACATGACGCCGTAGTTCGCCGAGACGCCCTTCGGGAGCCACGTCAGATGGCCGGTCTACCCTCGGCGAACACGCTCGGCGTCCAGGCAACGCCGCCGGCGCCGTGACGGTCGCGCTTTCCGAACGAGCGCAAGACCTCCTACGTTAGCGGCACCGGAAAAGCGTGCGGGAGTTCACGTCACCCTCCAGCCCTGCGAGGATCTCCTCATAGGGTCCGCCCTTGCAGGTCTGCTTCATGTAGCGTTCGGCGACCTCGCGGGCGCGCGCCATTTCCAGCTCCGGATCCGCATTGATGACCATCGTGGCGCGGATGATCAGCATTCGGTATTCATTCGGCGTGCCGGTGGGCGTCACGCGCACTTCGAACCGACGGCCTTCAACCTTCACGACTTCGACCTGCGATCCTTCCAGCGAGCTCTTTTGGTAACACCCTGCAAGTGTCAGCACGGTAATCGCCGCTGCCACAGCGCAGGTTGGCACTTGTTTCATCCGTCTCTTCTCCCTCACCGTACACTGGCGCTTGCGATAATGCCCGGGACCGTCGCTGCATTGGGTTCTCGTCGACGACATGATCCGGAGGTGCCGCTGGCGCGGTAAGAGATCCGCGCGCATCAGTGCCGGCGGGAGAGCATCGACCAAAACGCCTGCAGCAGCGCGAAAATGAAGGCCGTACTGATGCCAAACAGCAGCATGCCGTCAACAGCTTCCAGCGCCCCCATCATCCGCCAGGGCCCTCGCAACGTCAGCCCCGAGGCGCCCCGCGTGGCCATCGAATCCAGCGAATAGAGGATTGCGTCCAGGCGCGAATCGATCGCGCCCAGCCATAGGAACGCGGCTGCCCAGATCGTGGCCTCGATGCCGTGCAGTACCGCCAAGAGCAGCCCTGCCGCTGTCACGAGGCAAATCACGATCGGGGTCAGATAGTGGAAGCCAAGATGCCGCTTCGCCAGCCAGGATCGGATCGTCAGCAGCACAAGGGCTATCATGACGACCCCGATCGCGTGGATTGCGATGGTCAGCGCAATGAGCGAAAGGCCCCAGGTCCAGTTTACGAGCCCTGGTAAGTCTCCATCCATCGCGCATTCTTGCATCTTCGAAGTGTCGGCGCCGCAAGTGAGTGCGGAGGGTGTGGTCAAACCATGCCCGCAGCGCGAATAGCGGCAACGAGCGCAATCGCGAATTCCATGCGCGAGGCGGCCTTCAACTCGTGAAGCTCGTCGAGCTTCACGAGATGCTTGGCGGCCATCAGGATGATCGCCGCGAGGACCGGTTCGGGCTGGTTGCGGAACAGGCCGGTGAAGAAGGCGAGGGTCAGCGCCACGACGATCGACGTCACGACGAGCGCGGCAGGCGACGTGGCGCCGTTCATGTCGTTCACCGCCGTCTGCGACATGCCGCCCGACACCGGAAAGCCGCGAACCAGCGCCACGGCGACGTTGGACGTGCCGAGAGCGGTGAGTTCCTGCGCCGGGTCGATCTCGTAACCGCGCTTCTGGGCGAAGCTGCGGGCCACTCGATCGGGCCACTCGGTTATGGGCAGCATTTCCCGCAGCCGCATTGCGTCTCCAGCTCAGGCTGCGTCGAGGCGCAGCTCAGTATCGTTGCTCCACCCGGCGGCGGCCGGCGATCGACGCCCGATCGTCGTACTTCTTCTTGTCCGACCGGGACGGCAGCTTGGCCTTGGCGTGATCGACCTTCTTGTAGGGAATCTGTGACAGGATGTGCGCAATGGCATTCAGCCGCGCCCGCTTCTTGTCGTCGGAATGAACGATGTGCCAGGGCGCGTGATCGGTGTCGGTGTACTCGAACATCATGTCGCGTGCCCGCGAGTAGTCGTACCAGCGCCCGTAGGACTCGACATCCATCGGGCTCAGCTTCCACTGGCGGATAGGATCGTCGATGCGCGCCTTGAAGCGCTTCTCCTGCTCCTCCTGGCCGACCTCGAGCCAGATCTTGATGAGCCGGGTTCCGTTCTCGATGAGGAACTTCTCGACGATCGGGCAGAGTTCGAGAAAGCGCTTGTGCTGCTTGGACGAGCAGAAGCCCATGACGTATTCGACGCCGGCGCGGTTGTACCAGCTCCGGTCGAAGATCACGATCTCGCCGCCGGCCGGAAAGCGCTCGACATAGCGCTGCATGTACATCTCGCTCTTCTCGCGGTCGGACGGGGCCGGCAACGCGACGACGCGGAAGACCCGCGGGCTGACCCGCTCGGTGATGGCCTTGATCGTGCCGCCCTTGCCCGCCGCGTCGCGCCCTTCGAGCACGACGATGACCCGCTCGCCGGAGGCCTTGATCCAGTCCTGAAGGTGGCAGAGCTCCTCCTGCAGCTTCCGGAGCTCCTTCTCGTACGCCTTGCGCTTCAGCTTTTCAGCAGGCTCTTTTTTCGACATCGGCGTTCCCTCACGATCCATTTGCCCTGAGTGTACCCTATCCGCCGCTGTCCTTGACATCGATCAAAGGCTCCATGCGAGCCTATCCGCCGCCGGCTGACAGCACTCTGCTGGCATCGCGGGCGGGCGTGCCCCTGCTCATGGTTTACGGCCGACGCTCTGCGCGCTCCCGCGCCCTCTATGCCGGTACGCAAGAATTATATTGCGCGCCCGAAGTTCAGCCATCGCGCACGTCTTATCCTTGACGTTCCTGAGCAATGTTGTGGCGTATGTTTGCCGAGCCCCACCTGGACAGGATCGGCATCATGCTCGCTCGCCTCGATAATCTCCCGCAGCGCCATCGCTCGGTGAAACTACACGCGGCCGCGCCTGACGTCGATTTCCGGACCTCTATGCGGTGCGAACGAATTCCCGGTCGCCACGATCCGGGCATGCGCAATTTTCCGTCCCACGCCTACCACGCCAAGCCACCGGCCATTGGCATATCGCTTGCGGAAATTGCGGGAATTACAAGATCCTGGCAGCGGCCGGCCCGGGCGGAGCCTCGAGATTGGCTTAACGTTTGCGGAAACCGGCGGAAACTCCCTGCAGAAACTCTGCTCGAGAAACCGTCCGCAGTTTTGCTGTCTCACCCAAGGGGTGCAGTTCAAATCAAGCTAGGGGCGGAAAGGGCGGAAAGGTCGGAAACCCCCCTGCACCCCTATATTTCGACGGGCCGGGGTCCGCCGCTCGGCGTGGGCGGAAACTGGCGGAAACTCCCTGCAGAAACTTTGCTCGAGAAACCGTCCGCAGTTTTGCTGTCTCACCCAAGGGGTGCAGTTCAAGCCTTGATCGGCGTATCGCTAGCGGAAATTGCGGGAATTGCGGAAACCGCGCCTTCTTGCCCGCAACGACACCGAGGCAGCGCCGCTGCTATAGTTCCTCCATGACTGATCAAGCTTTGCCCGACCAACTTCCCGACCGCCTGTCCACCAACCCGAAGAGCCCCTATTACGACGAGGCGCTGCTGACGCGCGGCGTCGGCATCAAGTTTGACGGCCAGGAGAAGACCAACGTCGAGGAATATTGCGTGAGCGAGGGCTGGATCCGGGTCGCCGTCGGCAAGACGGTCGATCGCAAGGGCAACCCGCTCACCATCAAGCTCACCGGCAAGGTCGAGCCCTATTTCGAGAAAGCCTGAACGTGGCCGCCCATGCCTCTGCGCAGAAACTTCTTCGCTGGCGCCGCCTTTCTCGCGGCGCTGCCTATCCAAGTTCATGAAGCAGGAGCGCAAACCGTGAAAGTGCGTCTCGGCACCGCGACGCCGGGCGGCGGCTTCCCGGTCTATGGCGCGGCCTTCGTCGAGGCCGTGCGCCGCTTCGATCCTGGTCTCGAGATCGAGGCCATCAACACCAAGGGCAGCACCGAGAACGTGCCGATGCTGGAAGCGGGCACGCTCGACATCGCCCTGGTGCAGGGCGAGGTGGTGCACGAATCGCTGAGCGGCGTCGGCCGGCCGCCGGCGGATCTCAGGATCATCACGGCGATGTATGCGACCGCCGGCATGTTCGTGGTGCGCGCCGATTCACCCTGCCGCCGCATCGCCGACCTTTTGGGCAAGCCGATTGCCTGGGGTGCGCAAGGCTCCGGCCTGGTGATCCTCGGCCGCTACGCCATGGACGGGCTGGGGCTCGATGCGGCGAAGGATTTCCAGCCGATCTATCTCGAGCGCGCGGGCGACGGCCCCGCGATGGTGCTCGACGGGCGCGCCGCCGCGCTGTGGGGCGGCGGCGCCGGCTGGCCGGGCTTCACCGCGGTTGCCAAGAGCGAGCAGGGCGCGCGTTTCATCGCCCCCGACGCCCAGGAGATCGCCCGCATCCTCGCCAAGCATTCGTTCCTCAAGCCGGTGACACAGGCGGCCGGCAGCTTCCCGGGCCAGGACGCCGCGATCCCTTCCGTCGGCTCGTGGAGTTTCGTCATGGCGCGACCCGGCCTCGACGATGCCGTGGCTTATCGTATCGCCAAGGCGTTGCACGCGCTGGAAAAAGCCGGCGGTCCGCCTCAGCAACTGGTCGACACCACGGCGGAAAACACGCTGGCGGCCGCGCCGCGCGAGCGCCTGCATCCCGGTGTCGCCCGCTATTTCCGGGAGGCGGGCCTGAAATAGCGCAGCGGCACCCGTGCCTACAACGAGGCGACAGCCAAGTTCCTGAAAAAAGGCAAGGTCGACGAAGCGGCGCAGGAGGCCAAGCGCGCACTCGAGTCCAAGGCAAGGTGCCGAATTGAAGGCGGCGGAAGCCAAGGGCAAGGCCGGCGATCCCAAGCAGTGGGACAAGAGTCCGGTTCGCCGCTAGGGGCGCGCGAGATATTTCGCGAACTTGCGCGCGAAGTCGTCCTCGACGATGAGCTTGGCAAGGCTGTCGCTCTTCGGCAGGGCAGCGTAGCGTTGCCAGCCGATCGTCGTCAGGTTCAACCGTTCGCCGCCCTCTTCGACCAGCCCGAGATGCTTCAATCGCCGGACGTGGCCGGGCGCGAGATGCTTGACCTTCGTGATGCCGTTCGCCACCCGGCGCAGCGTCGCTTCCTCATGCGGGCTGAGCGGCGCGTCCAGACTTCTCGCCATGTATACCCCCGCTCTCAGGTGCCAACTACCTCACGGCGGACCGGCGCTGACAAGGGCAATCAGCTGCAGCGACAATGCGCAGACCCGGCCGAGTCATCGGCCGGTCATCGAACGGTCAGCAATCCGTAAGCGTCTTCGACATGAGGAAGGTCGACCCGTCTTCCCGCTCGTCGAACCGGATCACCCGGTAACCGAGCCGTTCGTAGAAGCCGCGGGCCGTGATCGACGACGACAGGTGCAGCTCGGCCACGCCGGCCTTGCGCGCATGCGCTTCCAGATGCGCGACGAGCCGCGCACCGACGCCCTTGCCCTGCAGGCCGGGCTCGACGAACAGCGAACGGAGCTTGTCGCCGCCAAGGCCGATCGTGCCGACGATCGTGGGCCCGTCGAGGCAAACGAAGACGTCACGCTCGACCAGCCGTTGCGCGACCTTGTCCGGCGCATAGTTGGCCGAGATCAGCTCGACGACCGGGGCGGCGTAATCGCTGGCGTTGGAGAGCCGCACCGTCCGCCGAATGAGGTCGCTGAGGGCCGGCACGTCGGCGGCGGTGGCGGGGCGGATCGTCAACTCGTCCATGCTTTAGGCCACGCGCCCTTGGGGGAGAATTCAGTGACACATCGCGTCCCGAGATGGCCCCTGCAACCACTTGGCCAGTAAGGGAAATGCCGTCGCCAAGTCGTGATCATTGGGTTCCACCCGTCCGGTAGGGAACGCCTGCGCCCTTCCGCCGTTGTGAGTCCAGTCGCCGACAAAAGGCGACGTTTGTGACGCAGGCAGGCGGCGATGAAGAAGCGCAGTTTTCTCGTACTCGCAGTGGCGATGACCGTGGCAGGCGTCGCCAGTGCCTTTGCGTTGGCCCCTCCGGAGCCTGCTGCACGCGAGCTGCCGACGCCGGTCGTCGCCAAGCAGCCCGCCGTCCTCCCGGTTGCCGCCGCGCCCGAGTCCGTCATCAAGAAAGCGTCATTGGAGGTCCGACATGCGCCCGTGCCGCTGCTGATGAAGCCGCGTCCGACGATCGAGCAGCCGATCTTCGACGCCGACGCCATCGGCCCGGAGGTTCCGGCCAAGACCAGCGACGGCTTCGGCGAGAGCGCCGCGAAGGCGGCCATCGAGGCCGACGGCTACAAGGGCGTCAAGGTGTTGCGCCAGGGCGCCAACGGCCTCTGGTACGCCAAGGCGATGCGCGGCACGGCCGAGGTGCCGTTGACGGTGGATGCCGCCGGCCGAGTCGCCCTCGAATAGGGGCCCGCGAATAAAGCAGGGTGCGCCGACGATCGTCACGCCACGGAATCGATGAACTTCGCCAGCGCCACGTCCTTGTCGCTGAGGCCCCCTGCGTCGTGGGTCGAAAGCGTGATCTCGACCTTGTTGTAGACGTTGGACCATTCGGGATGGTGGTCGGCCTTCTCGGCCGCCAGCGCCACCTTGGTCATGAACCCCCAGGCCTGGGTGAAGTCGGTGAACTTGAAGCTGCGCTGGATCGCATCGCGGCCGGGAACTTCCTTCCACTCCTTCAGGGTGACGAGCGCATCGTTGCGTGCCTTGCCGGTGAGTTTGCTGGCCATCGGGGGTCCTCCTGTTGTGGCGCGAAGCTTGCCTCATCCGAGGCCAGCAGCCTAGGCTTGCCCAACCACAGGAGGCTTTTCGTGAAACTTTCCCGCCGTACCGCAATGCTCACGGCCGCCAGCGCGGCGGTGGCGCCGCCCGCCTTGGCCCAGAAGAGCGCCGACACCTTGCGCATCCAGTTCGTCGATGCCGTGCCCAACGTCGACATGTATTTCAACAGCCAGCGCACCGGGCTGATCCTGGCGCACCAGGCGTGGGACATGCTGGTGCATCGCGATCCGGCGACCTTCGAGATCAAGCCTTCGCTCGCCACCGACTGGCGCTTCGCAGAGGACAACTCGCTCGACCTCACCATCCGCCAGGGCGTGAAGTTCCACGACGGCAGCACGCTCTCGCCCGACGACGTGGTCTACACCATCAACATGGCGGCCAATCCCGAGAGCAAGGTGGCGACACCGTCGAACTATTCCTGGATCGACAAGGCCGAGAAGACCGGCGACTGGGCCGTGCGCATCCACATGAAGCGGCCGACGCCGGCGGCGCTGGAATATCTCGCCATGGTGACGCCGATCCATCCCAAGGCCTATCGCGAGAAGGTCGGGCCCGAGGGCTTTGCCGCCAAGCCGGTGGGCGCCGGTCCCTACAAGATCGTCAAGAACGAGCAGGGCAAGGAGGTCGTCTTCGAGCGCTTCGAGGATTACTGGACGGGCTCGCCCAAGGGCAAGCCCGCGATCAAGACGCTCCATGTGCGCTTCGTGCCCGAGCTTGCCACCGAGGTGACGGAGCTGCTGGCCCAGCAGACCGACTGGATCTGGAACATCAATCCCGACCAGATCGCCAGCGTCAACAAGATGCCGTACCTGCAGGCGGTGCAGCAGGAATCGATGCGCATCGGCTATCTGTCGATCGATGCCGCCGGCCGGTCCGGTGCGGGCAATCCCTTGACCAACCTCAAGGTGCGTCAGGCGATCTGGCACGCCATCAATCGCCAGGAGATGGCCGACAAGCTGGTGCAAGGCGGCAGCCGCGTGCCGCTTGCACCGTGCTTCCCGACACAGTTCGGCTGCGACGCCGATGCGGCGGTGAAGTACGCCTACGATCCGGCCAAGGCCAAGGCGCTGCTCGCGGAGGCGGGTTTTCCCAACGGCTTTGAGACCGAATTCTTGACCTCCGTGCAACCGACGTCGTGGAGCGGGGCGATCCAGAACTACCTTCAGGCGGTCGGCATCCGCACCAAGATCAACCAGATGCAGGTGGCGCCGGCGATCCAGAAGGCATGGCGCGGCGAGGCGCCGCTCTATCACCAAAGCTGGGGCAGCTACTCGATCAACGACGTCTCGGCGATCTTCCCGGTGATGTATGGCAAGGACGCCAACGACAATTACTCGCGAGATCCAGAGCTCGAGAAGCTGGTGGCCGAGGGTGGCGCAACCGGCGACCCGGCGATGCGCAAGAAGGCCTATTCGGCGGCCATCAAGCTGATGACCGAGAAGGCCTATTGGCTGCCGCTGTTCACCTACGTGAACGCCTACGCCTTCAGCAAGAGCCTCGACTTCAAGACCTACCCTGACGAGCTGCCGCGGTTTTACTTCGCGAAGTGGAAATAGCGCGTAGCGTCACTGCGGGCGCAAACTCCTTGTCAGGATGACAGAGAGCTAGAGACTCGGGCTTCGTCAAGGCACCAACAAACACTCCACTCCGCCGGCAGGCCGCGGCTTGAGCGGCGGTGTCTCGATGGCGCAGCGAGGCTCGGCGATCGGGCAGCGCGGATGGAAGCGGCAGCCCGGCGGGATGTTGGCGGGATCGGGCAGGATGTCGCCCAGCCCGACATCGGGCACGCCGAGACCCGGCTCGGGCGTCAGCACCGAGGCGAGCAGCGCCTTGGTGTAGGGATGCTCGGGCGCACGGAACAGCGTCTCGGTCGGCGCACGCTCGACGAAGCGGCCGAGATACATCACCGCTACTTCGCTCGCGACATGCTCGACGACGGCGAGGTTGTGGCTGATGAAAAGATAGGTGAGGCCGAGCTCGCGCCGCAGCTCCGCCAGAAGGTTCAGGATCTGCGCCTGCACCGAGACGTCGAGCGCTGAGGTCGGCTCGTCGCAGACGACGATGCGCGGACGCAGCACAAGAGCGCGGGCGATGGCCACCCGCTGGCGCTGGCCGCCCGACAGTTCGGTGGGCAGGCGTTGGCCCAGCTCGCTCGAGAGGCCGACTCTCGCCAGCATCTCGTCGACCCGCTTTGCCGTCTCGCTGCGGCCGATATCGCCCTGGGCACGCAGCGGCATGGCGACGATGTCGCGCACGCGCGCCAGCGGGTTGAGCGAGGCGAAGGGGTCCTGGAACACCGGCTGGATCAGGCGCGCGCGGGCCTTGCGATCCATGTCGATCACCCGCTGGCCTTCGACCGCGATGTCGCCGGCGCTGGGTTCGAGCAAACCCAGGATCAGGCGGGCGAGGGTGGATTTGCCGCAGCCTGATTCGCCGACGACGCCCAAAACGCCACCGGTCGGCACCGTGAAGGAGATGTCGTCGACGGCGACCACGTGGCGGTCGGTGCCTAAAAGGCCGCCCTTCATCCGGAAGGTCTTGCGGACCACCTTGACCTCGATGGCAGGAGTCGGCGCGTTCACGCAGGTAGCCGACACAGGAATTCGTGGCCTGGTCCCGCGGCATGACGCGGGATGGTGTGGGCGCAGGTCGCATCGGCGAAGCCGCAGCGCTCGCGGAAGGCGCAGCCTTCGAAGCCCGGACCGATGCGCGGGACGGTGCCGGGAATCGAACCGAGCGGCTGGTCGCGCCGGGTCTTGCCCGGCACCGGCACGCAACGCAGCAGGCCTTGCGTGTAGGGGTGTTTCGGATGGGCAAACAGCGCGGCGGTCGCAGCGCTTTCGACCACTTCGCCGGCGTACATGACCGAGACGCGATGGGCGACCCGGGCGACGATGCCGAGATCGTGGGTAATCAAGAGCATGCCGAGTCCGAGGTCGCGCTGGAGCTGGGTGAGCAGGCGCAGGATCTGGGCCTGCACCGTGACGTCGAGCGCCGTGGTCGGTTCGTCGGCGATCAGCAGCTTGGGCTCGCACATCAGTGCCATGGCGATCATCACCCGCTGGCGCAGGCCGCCCGAGAGCTGGTGCGGGAATTGGCCGAGTCTCATGCCCGGCGCAGTGATGCCGACGCGGGCGAGCAGATCCGCCGCGCGATCGGTGGCGCTCTTCTGGCTGGCGTGCCGGTGACGGCGCAGCACCTCGGTCATCTGCGAGCCCACCGTGTAGGCGGGATTGAGGCTGGTCATCGGCTCCTGGAAGATCATGGCCATGGCGTTACCGCGCAGATGCGCCATGCCTTGGTCGGAAAGACCCTGCAGCTCCTGGCCCTCGAAGGCGAGTCGCGTGGCCTGGCGTCGTGCGCCCCGCGTCAGGAGATTCATGATCGACAGCGCCGTCACCGACTTGCCGCAACCGGACTCGCCCACCAGACAGTGGGTTTCGCCGCGTTCGACGCTGAGCGAGGCGCCACGTACCGCCGCGGTGCGGCCGCCGAAGCTCACCTCGAGCTGCTCGATCTCCAGCAACGCGCTCATGGATCGGTCCGGGCGCCGAACAGGTCGCGCAGGCCATCGCCCAAAAGGTTGACGCCCAGGACGAGTACGAACAACGCCACCCCCGGGATGACGATCACCCAGGGACTGAAGAACATGTAGTCCTTGGCCTCAGCAATCATCAGGCCCCACGACGGCAGCGGCGGCGGCACGCCCAGCCCGAGGAAGGAGAGGGTGGCTTCGAGCAGGATGGCGAGCGCGATCTCGAGCGTGGCCACCACCACAAGGTGGCTGGCGATGTTGGGCAGGACCTCACGGCTCAGGATGCGAAAGCGCGAGCAGCCGGCGCACCAGGCGGCGGCGACGAAGTCTAGGTTGCGCACCTGCATGGTGGTCGAACGCGCCACCACGGCGAAGCGGTCCCACAGCAGCAGCCCGAGCGTGAGGACCAGCAAGGTCATTGAGCTGCCGAGCAGGCCGACGACGGCCAGCGCCACCAGGACGACAGGGATGGAGAGCCGGGTGGTTATCGCGAACAGCACGGCGTCGTCCACACGGCCGCCTAGAAATCCGCCCAGCACGCCGATCGTGATGCCGATCAGCGCCGACACGATAGTCACCGTAACGCCGATCAGCATGGAGATGCGGCAACCCCAGATCAGGCGCGAGAGATAGTCGCGGCCCAGCTGATCGGTGCCGAGGATGTAGTCGGGATTGGCGCCCGCCATCCAGAACGGCACCAGCAGGCGCCGGCCGAGATCCTGGGCGAACGGATCGTGCGGCACCAGGAGCGGCGCGAAGACGGCGCAGATCGCAGCGGCACCCACGATCAGCGCGCCGATCCAGGTGCTGACGCTCCGCCAGCCGCGCTTGGGGCCGGCCGTGACGGCAGCCACGCTCATGGACCGCGCAGCCGGGGATCAAGCACGGCGTTCATCAGGTCGGCCAGCATGGTGAGCGCGACGTAGATTACTGCCAGCACCAGGACGACCGCCTGGACCACCGGGAAGTCGTTCTTGCCGATGCTCTCCCAGGCGAGGAAACCCACGCCGTGCAGGGCGAAGACCTGCTCGATCACGATCGAGCCGCCCAGCATGAAGCCGAGCTGAACGGCAGAAATCGCCACGACCGGGATGGCGGCATTGCGCAGCGCATGCTTCAGCAGGATGGAGGCCCGTGACAGGCCCTTGGCCCGCGCCGTCCTTATGTAGTCCGAGCCCATGGCCTGGATCATGCCGGCACGGGTCAGCCGGGTGAGGGCGGGAATGGCCGAGAAGGCGAGCACGATGCCCGGCATCACGTAGTGTTCCCACGAACCTGTGCCCGAGATCGGCAACCAGCCGAGCTGCAGGCCCAAGGTGATCATCAGCAGCAGCCCGAGCCAGAACGACGGCATGGCCTGGCCCAGCAGCGTCACCACCTGGACGGCGCGATCGAACGCGGTGTTCTCGCGCACCGCCGCCAGGATGCCGAGCGGCAGCGACACCACGAGTGCGATCACCAGACCGGTCAGGCCGAGCGTGAGCGTCACCGGCATGCGTTCGGCGATCAGCGAGGACACACGGGCCTTGAAGAAGTAGCTGTCGCCCAAGTCGCCCGAGAGGGCGTTGCCGACCCAATTGAAGAACTGGGCGATGAGCGGCTGGTCGAGTCCGTAGGCCTTGCGCACGGCCTCGACATCGGACTGCGTGGCGTTGGGTCCGGCGATGGAAATCGCGAGGTCACCGGACAGGCGTGTCAGCACGAAGGCCAGTGTCATTACGGTGGCCGCCACGAGCACGGCCACGATCAGGCGTCGGACAAGGAATTGGAGCATTGGGCTGACGCGAGATTAGAGGGGATCGATCCGAAACGCGACCATGCGAATCCCGCGCCAACCGGCAAGAAAAATTCGGCAAAGATTCGTCCACTTCGGCCCCTTGGCGTGCGCGCCATCGTCCTATATGGGGGAGTCATGCCGGTCTTCACCAATCCGCGGCGCACGCCCTGCTTCAGCACGGCGCCCACCCAGGAGGATTTCGAGGCCATCGCCGCCGAGGCGCTGGCCACGATCCCCGAGGAGTTCCGCCGGCATGTCGGCAACGTGCGCATCCAGATCGACGACTTCCCGTCCGACGAGGTCGAGAAGCAGATGGAGCTCGACACGCCGTTCGACCTGCTGGGACTTTATCAGGGCGTGTCGATGATGGAGCGCGGCGCGGGCCATATCGCCAACGACATCGACCGCATCTTCCTCTATCGCCGCCCGATCCTCGACTACTGGTGCGAATCGGGCGAGGACCTGCCGCACATCGTGCGCCACGTGCTGATCCACGAGATCGGCCATCATTTCGGCCTGAGCGACGACGACATGGAAGCGATCGAAGCCAAGGCCGAGGAAGAATCCCGCCGCGCCCAACCGGGCGCCTAGCGTTAGACGCGAATGGCCTCGCGGTAGAGGCGCTCGGGTGTCGTCCAGCGGATCGTCGGCATGAAGCTGTCCACGTATTTGCCGACCTCGGCGCCGTAGTCCGTCGCGTAGGCGTGCCTGTCCATATCGAGCGACAGCAACGGCACGCCGCCCGCGGGCGCCATGCCGTCGTCTGCGCAGCAATGATTGAATAGCCGCTTGTCGCGCGGCGCATAGGCCAGGATCACCCAGCCTGAACCGCCGTCCAGCGCCTTGCCGGTGGCGGCGAACTCCGCCCGCCAGCGATCGAGGCTGCCGAAGTCGCGCGCCAACGCCTCGGCGAACACGCCCGACGGCCGGGTCGGCGCCTCGCCCAGGCTCTCGAAATAGAGCTCGTGCAGGACCGTCGAATTGTAGACGCTATGCTCCTCGCGCTTGAGCTCGCCGATCGTGGCGGGCGGGTCCTTGACGAAGTCGAGCTTCGCGAGTTGTTCGCTCAAGGCATTGAGACGATTCACGGCGGCCGCGTAGTGCTCATCGTGATGACTGCTGATCGCCTTGGCCGACAAACCGTTGATCTTCTCGGGATTGAAGCTGAGCGGCTGTACCCGGAACTTGGGCGCCGTGGCGGCGGCTATTTGCTGGGCGCGGGCGGGCAATGTCATGGCGCCGACCAGCAGGCCGGCGCCCGCGGCCAGGGTGCGGCGGGAGATATTGGGCATAGGGGTCTCCTGAAGCGGCCTATTCGGACCCTAACGCCCCTCAGGAAGGAGAGTTGCGGTGCACCCCCGGTACGCGGTAGCGCCCCTCGCTCAGCGTGACGTCGGGCTCATAGGCACGCAGCACCAGAGAAACCGGCCCTAGGGGCACGGGCAACCAGTTGGCCGCGCGTTCGCCGGCCGGCCGGTCGTGCTGCAGATAAAGCGTGAGCGAGCCGTCGCTCGCTTTCTGCAGGCCTTGTGTGCGGTCGCCGATGGCGTAGCGACCGATCGGATTATCGGCAAAGAACGCGCGTCCATCCGGCGTCACTTCGTACACGGCGAGCGACCAGAAGGCGCGTGCGGGCGGCAGACCGTCGGCCGGAAAGGTGAATTCGTAGCGGTTGGCGCCGAGGAGCGGCCGGCCGCCCGAATCGGTGGTGCAGGAAATGTAGACCGCTTCGACCGGCTCCAGGGCGCCAAGGCCGCCAAGGGCCGTCGCCGCACGATAAAGATAGTCGTCGCCGAAATTGCCAAGATGGCGCCCGCCGTAGGTCCAACCGCCCACACTCTTGCCGGAATGGCCAACAGCGGCGCGGATATCGGCATGGCCCTGCTCGATGCCAGCGCGCAGCGCGCGACGTTCGGCCTCGTTAAAGGCACGCAGGTCGAACTTGCGCCCCGGTCGAAGCCGCAGCGGCGCAAAGCCCTCCAATACCGCCTGGTCTCGTTCGGACAGCGGGCTTTCCCCGAGAGCCCGGGCGCCAACCTCGAACAGGTCGAACGGATCGCCGCGATTGGGGGCGGGCCAATCCGCCACCGACTCGGGCGGCGCAGTGGTGCGCTGGCGCATCAGCTCACGGGTTTCCAGGATGCGCCGTTCGTTCCTCATGTCGGGTGTCTCGAGCAGCACGCGGGCCTGCAGGATGCGCAGGCGGTCGAGCTCCTCGGGTCCGTCGACCAGGATCCTGCCGATCAGCCACACCGAGTTGGTCGGTGCGCGCAAGAGCTTCACCTCTGACGATGCATCGCCGTTCCACTTCGGTCCGACGATCATGTGGGTTGTCGGCTGGCCGCCATACAGACGATGGCTGACATAGCCGAAGTTGTTGGTGAACAGGTCGAGGAAGGCGTAGCTGTAATAGAGGTCGCCGACCGGCGGCACGGTGAGGAACAGCGGCTCGACCGAGAGATCGAGCCAAGCCGACGAGTAGAGCGTGTCGGGGTTGGGCGTCGTCACCGCCCGCGCGCGATGGTCGGCCAGTTCCGGCAGGTGGCGGAAGCGGTTCAGTTTCTGGCGCCACGGGTTGGCCTCGTTGACCGTCGCCTGCCAGCGCGTGCGGTACATCTCATAGATCGGAAAAAGATAGATTGTGGCCCGCCGCGCCACCTCGCGCAGCGCCACGGGACTTTCCTGGGCATGCCCGATCGCAGGCGTCGAGAGCGCACTGACCAGGAGGGTGCGGCGTCCCAGTCTCATGCCGCGCGCTCGCGTCTCTGCCGGCGCTCGGCCACGAACGCTCCGACCTCGCGCCACGGCGCGAGCGTCCAGAAGGAGCGGGCGCGGCCGGACGGCGAGGCAAGCACGAAGGCGACCGCGCCTTCCAGCATATCGGCCTGCCGACCGTAGGTCGGCGCCTTGAGGCCCAAGGCCAGCGACGCGGCGTTCTTGCTGGTGAAGGCGATGGCGGCCGGCCGGAATCGGCGCAGCTTGGCGTGGAGCGCGCGCGCATCCATGGCCTGAGCAGAAAGTTCGTGGTCGGAGCCGTATTCGGTCTTGTTGAGATCGGTGAGACCGATCCCCAGTACCAACAGTTCGGGATAACGGTCGGGCGAGAACCGCTCCGGCGTCAGTCCGACGGCGTTCAGCGTCGGCCAGAAGGCGTTGCCGGGATTGGCATAGTAGGCGCGTGCCTTGAACGAGGCCGGACTGGGCGCGGTGCCGCAGAACACCAGGTCGAGCCCCGGCGCCAGCAGGTCGGGCACCAGGTGCCTATTGCGGCGTGATGCCCGCGGCACGGATGACCTCGCCCCAACGCTTGTATTCGGCCTTGATGAAGGCATCGGCTTCGGCCGGTGGCATGGCGCCCGGCTCGAAGCCGCCCTGGCGCATGCTGTCGATGACGTCGGCTGACTGCAGCGCGCGCTCGGTCGCGGCCTTGAGTTTCTCCTTGGCCTTGGCCGGCGTGCCGGTCGGCACGGCCCAGATCGACCACGAGGTGACGACGAGATCCGGGAAGCCCGCTTCGGCGAAGGTCGGCGTATCGGGCGCCGCCGGCGAGCGCTGGGCGCCGGTCGAGGCGACGGGTTTCAACTTGCCTGCGCTCACCTGGCCCATCAGCGAATCGATGTTGGCGACGCAGAGCGGCAGATGGCCCGCGACCACATCGGCCATCGAGGCGGAGGCACCGCGATAGCTGACAAGGGTGAGGTCGGCCCCGGTCTTCTGCTTGAAGAGCTCCATGGCGAGCGTCGGCGATGTGCCGATACCCGAGCCGCCATATTGGTATTTGCCGGGCTCAGCCTTGGCGGCGGCGATCAGCTTGGGGATGGTGTCGTGCGCGAAGCCGGGATGGCAGCATAAGAGGTTGGGCTGCGTGCCGATCCACACCACGGTCTCGAAGTCGGTGAAGGCGTTGTAGGGCGGCTTGGCAAAAAGATGCGGCACCAGCGCGTGGCTGCCGATATTGCCCAGCAGCACCGAATAGCCGTCGGGGGCTGCCTTGGCCACGTTGTCGGCGGCGATCGATCCGCTGGCACCGGTGCGGTTGTCGATGACGAAGGACTGGCCGAGATACTCGGCGAGCTTGGCGCTCAGCCGGCGCGCGATGTTGTCCTGCGAGCCGCCCGGCGTGAACGGGCAGACGATACGCACGCTGCGCGTCGGCCATTCGTCGCCTTCCGCCCATGCCGCTGGCGCCACGGCCCGCCCTACCAGCGGCAGCGCGCCCAGCGCAGCGGCGAATTGGCGCCTTCTCATAATCTTGGTCCTTGGTATCGACGACGCTCCCTTGATCGATGATGCATGAGCGCTGGCGGCGCGCCTAGGGGCTTTGCCGTTCCGGGGCGCCGACGCGTGCTTAGAGATTGAGAAGTGGCGCGAGACGAGCGTCGATTTCGTCGAGCACGTCTTGCGGCGCTTGTCCGACGACTTCCATCTTGCGCGCCTCGCGATCGACGCTGCGGATGTGATCGACGAGGACGACGCCTGCAATCGGCAAGCCTGGTGGCAATTTCACTTCCATCGGCCAGCCTCTTTCGCGGCTGGTGATCGGGCAGACGATGGCCAAGCGTGAGCGCTGATGATAGCTTGCCGGCGTCAGCACGATTCCCGGCCGCCGTCCTGCCTGTTCGCTACCTGCCTGCGGAGAAAAAAGGAGCCAAATCAAGCTGCCTCGATCTGGCAGCGACATCAAATGTGTTCCTCACCCGCGGGACCGTCATCGTCCAACACATGTTCACGATCCGGGGTCATCCCGGCCAGCAGCTCGTCGAGCGTGAAGCGCCGGCGCGAACGCGTGACGATGATTCGACCGTCATCGGACGCCTCGATGTCGACGCGAGCGCCCTCGGTAAGCCCGATCCGAGCCGCGATATCGCGCGGAACCCGCAGTCCAAGGCTGTTGCCCCATTTGGCGATTTGAACCTGCACAGGCATATCTATCCCTTTGAGGATGTATATCCAAAAGATATACAAATGGCTGCGAAGTGCAAGAGCGTCGCTCAATTAAAGGCGCCCCTTTGAGCATTTCGACCTGAGGCTCCCTGACCTTGTTCACCCCCGGCCCTGCTGCATGATGGCCGCACGGGAGGACTCAATGAACGGGCCAACAAACACTATCGACAAGGCCGACGAAGCGCAGCTCCTGGCCACCATCGACCGCTGGGTCGAACGCGAGGTGGCGCCCAAGGTCAAGGAATTCGACCACGCCGACCGCTGGCCGGCGGAACTCGTCGAGCAGATGAAGGAGCTCGGCCTGTTTGGCGCCACCGTGAGCCCGGACTATGGCGGCCTCGGCTTGCCGGCGCGGACCTATGCCGAGATCGTCATGCGCGTGTCGTCGGTGTGGATGGCGCTCACCGGCATCTTCAACTCCCACCTCATGCTGGCGCTCGCCATCGAGAAGTTCGGCACCGAGCCGCAGAAGCGCCACTGGCTGCCCATGCTCGCCTCGGGCGAGGTGCGCGGCGGCCTGGCGCTGACCGAGCCCGACGCCGGCACCGACCTGCAGGCGATCCGGCTCACAGCACGGCGCGACGGTGACCACTACGTGCTGAACGGCACCAAGACCTGGATCTCCAACGGCATCGAGGGCGCGTGCTTCGCGCTCCTGGTCAAGACCGACCCGCAGGCCCAGCCGCGCTACTCCGGCATGAGCCTGTTCATTGCCCCCAAGGGGCCGGGCTTCCGGGTCGGCCGCAAGTTCGAGAAGCTGGGTTACAAGTCGATCGATTCGGCCGAGCTGATCTTCGAGGATTACCGCGTGCCGGCCGATCATCTGATCGGCGAGGTCGAGGGCCGCGGCTTCACCCAGGTCGCGGGCGGGCTGGAACTGGGCCGCATCAACGTGGCGGCGCGCGGCGTCGGCATCGCCGAGGGTGCGCTGCGCCTCGCCACCAGCTACTCCCAGCTCCGCAAGACGTTTGGCAAGCCGATCTGCGAGCATCAGGCGATCCAGCTCAAGCTCGGCGAGATGGCCACGCGCGCCCGTGCTGCGCGGCTCTTGACGCTCGATGCCGCCGACGCCTTCGATCGCGGCGAGCGCTGCGACCTCGAGGCCGGCATGGCGAAATACTTCTCCTCGGAAGCGGCGCTGGAAAACAGCATCGAATCGATGCGCATCCACGGCGCCTATGGCTATTCCAAGGAGTATGACATCGAGCGCCTCTATCGCGATGCGCCGCTGACTTGCATCGGGGAAGGCACCAACGAGATGCAGCGCATCATCATCGCGCGGCAATGGATCAAGCGGAACGCCGTCCTATGACCGCCAAGCCGCCGTCTTCAAAGCCACTGGCTGGCGTGCGGGTGCTGACGCTGGAGCAGTTCGGCGCCGGGCCCTACGGCACCATGTTCCTGGCCGAGCTGGGCGCCGAGGTGATCAAGGTCGAGGCGCCTGATGGCGATCCATCGCGTCATGTCGGGCCGCACAAGCTTGGGTCCGCCGACAGCGAATATTTCCAGGCCTGGAACCTCGGCAAGAAGAGCGTGACGCTCGACATCAAGTCGGCCGACGGCCGGCGGCAGTTCGAGGCGCTGGTCAAGACCTCCGACTGCGTGGTCAACAACCTGCGCGGCACGCAGCCCGCTAAACTCGGCATCGACTATCCAAGCCTGAGACACCTGAAACCTTCCGTCGTCTGCCTGCATATCTCGGCCTATGGCCGTATCAACGAACGCAAGGACTGGCCGGGCTACGATTTCCTGATGCAGGCCGAAGCAGGATTGATGGAGCTGACGGGCGAGCCGGTCGGTCCGCCGACCCGTGTCGGCGTGTCGCTGATCGACAGCATGAGCGGATTGACGGGCATCGTCGGCCTGCTGAGCTGCCTGCTGCGCGCGCGCACGACCGGCGAGGGCTGCGACGTCGAGACCTGCCTCTACGATGTGGCCATGCATCAGCTCACCTATCCCGGCGTGTGGTATCTCAATGAAGGCGACGTCTCGCCCCGAGTGCCGCGCAGTGCGCACCTGTCGCTGGCGCCGGTCCAGACCTTCCCCACCAAGGACGGCTGGATATTCATCATGTGCATGACCCAGAAGTTCTGGCTGTCGCTGTGCACGGCGATGGGGCGTGCCGAGCTGGCGACCGACTCGCGTTTTCCCGATCCCAACACGCGCGCGCGCAACCGCGCCGAGTTGACCGACGAGCTCGATCCGACATTTCGCACGCGCACGACGGCGGAATGGCTCGGCCGGTTGAACGGCCTGCTGCCGGCCGCGCCCGTCTACCGTCTCGACGAAGCGCTCGACAGCGGCTTCGCGCGCGACGCTGGCATGGTCTCGACCGTGCCGCATCCGGTGAAGGGCAGCCTGCGCGTGATCGCCAATCCCTTGCGCATCGACGGCAAGCGGCCGGCGCAGGCCGCCTGTTCGCCGCTCGGCGCGGATAATGACAAGTTCTTGGACAAAGCCAGATGAAACTCGAAGGACTGAGGGTCGTCGACCTCTCGTGGTTCCTGCCGGGACCCTATCTCACCACCTCGCTGGCCGACCACGGCGCCACCGTGATCAAGGTCGAGCCCCCCGGCGAGGGCGATCCCGGCCGCCACATCAAGCCGATGGACGAGCGCACCTCGGTGTTCTTCCGCAACATGGGCCGCGGTAAGAAGAGCGTCGTGCTCGACCTCAAGACCGAGCAGGGCCGCGCCGACCTGTTCCGGCTGGCTTGCGAGGCCGACGTGCTGGTGGAGTCCTTCCGCCCCGGCGTCGTCGCGCGCTTTGGCGTCGGCTACGAGGCGGTGAGCGAGAAGAACCCCGGCATCGTCTATTGCTCGATCAGCGCCTTCGGCCAGGACGGCGCCTATCCCGGCCGCGCCGCGCACGATCTGGCACTCGAGGCCATGACCGGCGTGCTGTCCCTCACCCTGGGCGACGACGGAAGGCCGGCCATCCCGGGCGTTCCTGTCGCCGACCTGGTGAGCGGCCTGCATGGGCTGAGCGGCGTGCTGATGGCGCTGCTGCGTCGCCAGACGACGGGTCGTGGCGACTACATCGATGTCTCCATGCACGAAGCCTTGATGGCCTCCTGCGCCAATGTCGTCGGTTCGGCCTTCACCGAGGGCAGGCAACCCAACGTCAAGCAGCAGCGCACCACCGGTGGATCGGCCTTCTATCGGACCTACGATACGTCCGACGGTCGCCAGCTCGTGCTGGCGGGCCAGGAGATGAAGTTCGTGAAGAACCTGTTGGGCGCGCTCGGCAGACCCGAGCTGGCGCCCTTGTGCGAATGGCCGGGGCCGCACCAGAAACCGGTGATGGAGCTGCTCGAAGCAACGTTCCGGCAAAAACCGCTGAAGCACTGGATGGAATGGCTGGCCACGCTCGACATCTGCTACGGCCCAATCAACACGTTGCCCGAGGCGATCAACGATCCCAACCTGGCAAAACGTGGCATGATGGTGACAGACGAACAGGGCCGCCGGCACTTCGCGCCCGTTGTCCGTTTCCGGAACGAGCCGCCCCGGCCGCTCTATCGCGAGCCGCTGCTCGGCGAGCACACGAAAGAAGTGCTGGAGCGCTAACCGAGAGCGGCGGCGATCTGGGCCGGAGTCGTGCCCTCCTTCTCGCCGCGCAGCAGGGCATAGAACACCACCGTCAGGCTGACGAGGACGGTCGAAAGCGCCGCTTCCAAAAGCCAGGTTACGAAGAAGATGCCGGTTACGGTGCCCACGATCTCGACAACGAGAATGGCGGGAATGGCCACGAGCAGGAAGGTTCCCAGCACCAGCCATCGCCGCTCGCGGGTCAACGCCGCGCTGCGGTCGAGCGCTCCCCCCACGGTCGATCGCTCGACGATGATGGCCGGCATGGCCACCATCCAGAGGCTGAGCACGTAGAGGCCAGGCGCAATGAACGCGATCAGGCCCAGCATGATCACAACGTTCTGAACGATGCCAAGTGCCAGCAGCTTGCCGAGGTCAGGTCGGTTGATCTGTTGCACCAGGACAGTGAAGCCGGGCCGCGCGCCTGCCATGGCCTGGATGGCGCCGATGGTGAGGCACACGGTCAGCAGGACATGGGCGACAACGCCCACCACCAGCTCCACGGCAAACCCGCCACCGATGAAACCGATGACCAGCGATGGCGCGTTGAAGAGCAGCGCCACGGCGAAGAACGCCACGAAATTGTCGCGCACCAGCGTGAAGGTCGTCACCAGGGCTGAGTCGAGGTTCCAGGTCATGGTCAGCCTACCAAGGCGATGGCTTTGGACAGCGGGACGGGCTTGTCCTGCAGCAGCAGGTCCATCGCCTCCTGCTCCCACGAGGTCTCGCTGAGCGACAGCGGGTCCCGCGGCGCCAGCCGATGCTCGATCACCAGGCGCGACAGCAGCAGGCGGCGCGCGTCGCCGCCCTGCGTGCCGAGCGTCGCCCCTTCCCAGGCCATCAGCGCCGCCGTGGTGGCGTGGTAGAGCGCACCGGCGGCTACCCGGCAGCGCTTCTCCTGTTTGGGGTCGGCCGCCACCGCCTCGACGAAGCGCTCGACGCGATCGAGCGTGGCGCCCAGCAGGCCCTTGTATTGACCAGGCAGCTCGTTGGAGCGCTCGTACTTGTCCTTGAGCGCGGCCGACAGCGTCTTGTGGCCGCCCGACTTGCCGACGGCGCGCTGCACCACGTCGAGCGCGTTGATGTTCGAGGTGCCCTCCCACAGGGTGCCGATCTGCGCATCGCGCACCAGGCGGGCGGTCACCCATTCCTCGATGTAGCCCAGCCCGCCGCGCACCTCGAGCGCGTGGCTGGCGACCGGGATGTTGTCGCGGCAGGCGCGGAACTTGTAGACCGGCGTGAGGATGCGCAGCAGCTTGGCGGCTTCCTCATCGCCGGCATTCGCCCGGCCCATCGTGTCGGCCGAGAAGGCATACATCGACAGCGCCTGCTCGGTCGGCAGCATGATTTTCATGAGCTGGCGGCGCAGCAGCGGGTAGTCGCCGATGGCACGGCCGAAGGCGCGGCGATGGCGCGCCACCACCATCGCCTCGTTGAGGCAACGGCGCATCATCGAGGCTGCGCGCACGCCGTGGCTCAGCCGCGAGAGATTGACCTGCTCCATCATCTGCTTGAAACCCTGGGTCACGTCACCCACGAGGTAGGCCGTGGCGCCGTCCAGGATGATCTCGCCCGAGGCCATGGACCGCGTACCAAGCTTGTCCTTCAGCCGCACGATCCGGTAACTGTTGCGGCTGCCGTCCTCGAGCCGCCGCGGCAGGGCGAACAGGCCGAGCCCTTTGGTGCCCGGCGCCGCGCCGAGCGGCCGCGCGAGCAGGACCGCGACATCGGCGTCGGCGTGGCTGCAAAACCATTTCTGGCCGTGGAGCCGCCAACGCTCCACGCCGTCGGCGCCGACACCGATGCGCTCGGCCGCGGTCTCGAGCGCGCCGACGTCGGAGCCGCCGGCCTTTTCGGTCATGAACTGCGTGCCCTTGAGCATGGTGGCCGGGTCCTGGCTGAGCAGCCGGTCGAGCAGCAGCCGCTTCAATGCCTCGGAACCGTAGCGCTTGATGATGAAATTGGAGGTGTCGGACACCGAGACCGGGCACATCAGGCCGAACTCGGCTTGCACGAAGAGATAGGTGATGCCGTACTTCACCAGCGGATGGGCGGGCTCGGTCATGCCCAGCACGCCGGCGCGGTGGGTCATGGCGTGCATGCCGAATTCCTCGAAGGCGATCTTCTCCATCTCGCGGTAGGCGGGGTGGTAGTCGATCCAGTCCTCGTCGCGGCCGAAACGGTCGCGCGGCTGCAGCACCGGCGGGTGCTTGTCGGCCACCATGGCAAGCTCGTCGAGGCGGTTGCCGGCGAGCGCGCCCAGCCGCTCGAAATGCGGAGTCATCGCCGCGCGCAGGCCGGGCTCCAGGTAGAGCGACAACAGGTCCTGGAACTGGCGGTCGATGGCGTAGAAGTTCCGGCCATGCGCATCGGGCGCGATGTGCTCGGCGCCATGGGGACTCTTGGCCACGTCGGTCGACATGTCGGGCATGGTTTCCTCCTTACTGTGGCCATCCGCGCTTGAGGACGCGCTCGACATAGGGCGGCACGATCAGGGTGGCAGGGCCATAAATGTGTTCCTGGAACAGCGGCTGGCTGTCGGTTGGTTCGAGGTTGAGTTCGACGGCATGAGCGTGTGCGCGACGGCGCACCTGCAGCACGAAGCCCGCCGCGGGATAAACTTCACCCGACGTGCCGATCGCCATGAACAGGCCGCAGCGTTCCAGAGCGGCGTTGATCTCGTCCATGTGCATCGGCATCTCGCCGAACCATACGATGTTTGGCCGCAGTTCGCCCACCGTCTTGCAGTTGGCGCAGACCGACTGCGGCGTGAGGTCGACATCGGAGGCGAACACGGTGCCGCAATGCATGCAACGGATCTCGCCGTCGCGGCCATGCATGTGGATCACGTTCCGGGAGCCAGCCTGCTCGTGCAGCGGGTCGATGTTCTGGGTCACGATGGTGACCTCGCCGTCGTATTTCTGCTCGAGGTGCGCCAGCGCCTTGTGCGCGGCGTTGGGCGCGATGTGGGCAGCGCGCAACATCTTGCGGGTATCGTTGTAGAAATCGAGCACCTTCTTCTTGTCGCGATGCCAGGCTTCGATGGTCGCGACCTCCTCGAGATTGACCCGATTCCACAGCCCATCCTTGTCGCGGAACGTGTCGATGCCGCTTTCCTTGGAGATGCCCGCACCGGTCAGGACCACGATTCCGGCGGGCAGGAAGTCCTGATGCATGTCGGCCAATCTAGCCCCGTGCTAGGGTGCGATTCCATGACCATCGGGGTTCTCTTCGTCTGCACCGGCAACATCTGCCGATCGCCCATGGCCGAGGGCGTGTTCCGCAGCATGGCCTGGCATGCGGGCCTCGCCGCCGCCTTCACCGTCGATTCGGCGGGAACTTACGACGGTCATGCCGGCGAGCAGCCGTCGCTACCCGCCATCAAGGCGGCGGCGCGTCGCGGCTACGATATCGCCAGCCTGCGCGCTCGCCCGGTCGTCGCCGCCGACATCGCCCGCTTCGACCATGTGCTGGCGATGGACCGCGGCCATCTCGCCGAGCTCCGGCGCCTCGCACCGCGCGGGCTCACCGAACGGCCGCAGATGTTCACCTCTGTCGACGTTGCCGATCCCTATGGCGGCACGGCACGCGACTACGAGCGCGCGCTCGACCTGATCGAAGCGGGCTGCAGGGACCTGCTTGCGACGCTGGCTCTTCTTCATGCTCCTCTCCCCCAAGGAGGAGAGGAACATGAAGGGAGGACTTTGAAGGGGCGTCCTCGCTAGAATGGCCACTTAAGTCCCAGTTCGCCGAGGCGGTTCACCACATTGAAGGTGAGCTGCGAGACATCGTTGTCGAACTTGTTGTGCGGCAGGCTGCCGCAATAGGTGATTGAGCCGACCGAGAACACCGCGCCGCCCTTGGGCTTCTCGATGTAGGTCATGTCGGCGCGTATAAGCTCCTCCAGGGTCTGGCCGGGGATCGTGGTGTTGAAGCCCAGCCGCTCCTCATGGACGACGACGAAGTTCTTACGGTCGTGGCCCTCTGACGAGGCGAGCACCACGGCGTTGAGCGGGCTGCCCAGGCGATGGTCGAGCCGGTCGAGCTCGAAGCCCGCCGCGCCGCCGCCCGAGAAGCCGTAGCCGCCGAACAGCTCGTCCTTCACGCCCTCGAAGACCCAGGCGTGATGGTTGTCGCGTGCCGCCGGCGCCTGGCGATAGGAATCGCCTACGAACGTGCCCTGGCTCGAGAAGCCGATGCCGCACAGGAGATTGGGCGGCCGGTCGGAACGCCGCCACAGGCCGCCATAGGCGCCGTCGAAGGCGTGATAGTACTCGCCAGGCTCGGCCGGCCAGGTGCGGATGCCGCCTTCGGTGCGGCGCACCTCGATGGCGCCCGGCACCGCGTCCGACAGCGCCACGCGCCAATAGAATCCGTTGCCGCCGAGATACATCAGCCGGCCGCCGCTCTCGGTGTAGGCCTGCAGCGCGTCGAGCGTGCGCTCGGTGTGGTACTCCGGATGCGTGCCGGTCATCACCACCTTGTAGGACGCCAGGATCTCCACGCCCTTCTCATGCAGATCGTGGTCGGTGACGACGTCGTAGGCGATGCCCATGCGGTCGAGCCAGCCGGTGAGATGCGTGTCGGCCGGCAGATGGCGCAAGCCCGAGCCCGCGGCGTCGTTGAAGCTGAGATAGTCGGGCCGCCAGCTCAGCAACGGCCGCAAGTGCGAGGAGTAGGCCACGCCTGAGCCGTCGCGGTGAAGATTGTAGGTCGAGAGGCCGTAATCCTTGTGGTCATCGGGATTGTTGGCAGCGGCTTTCCAGTCGGCGACCCGTTTGCGGAACGGCTCGTCGAAGACGCCGCGCGAGAAATTGCCATAGACCTGGTAGGTGAAGGTCGAGGCGATGTAGCAGACCTTGCCGCGCGGCTTGCCGATCTGCGGACGCACGAAGAACGGGATGACGTCGCGATGCGGCCCGCAGCGCAGCTGGATGCCGTAGACGCCGCTTCGCATGTCCTTGGGAATCGTGAAGCTGAAATCGTCGGCCCAGCCGCAATCGTGCAGATCGTCATCGTGGAAATGGATGGCGGCGTATTGATCAGGCGCGGCCTTCCAGTCGCGTTCCGTGCCGGTCCACGACGCCCCCTTCATGGCGCGGGTCGGCAGGTTCACCAGCCGGCCATGCAGCCCGTTCGGCCCGCTGTCCTCGATCTCCAGGGTCGCCATGCGGCGGGCGAAGTCCCAGGCGCCGAGGCCGGCGATCCTGGGGGCCTCGATCTTGCCGTTGAAGCAGCGTTGTGCGGGGCGATCGGCGGCCGATTCCGCACCGATCAGGATCGGCTGCGCCGCGTCGAAGGCGAGAGAAGGCGCGGTGGCACTGGCTTCGCCCTCGTCGTCGACGGCGAAGGCGCGCTTCAGCGGCTGCTGGCCCACCCGCAGCATGCCGGTCGCGGGATCGGCACTGGCCCACACACGATACCAGATGCGCGAGCGGAGCTTCTTGCCCACCACGACGCGCGCCCCGCCGCTTTCCAGTGCCATGCCTTCGGGGGTGAGTACTAGCGCGAAGCCCGCGCCCGTCGCGGGATCGCGCCGTGAGATCACGGTCTGCGGCCCGTCCTCGGGCAGGGTCGGCCAGATCAGCGCCTCGACGGCGAGCGCACCCGATAGTGTCACGTCCTTGGCGCCCTCGATCAGGGCATAGGAGCCGGGCCAAGCGTGCTGCTGGCGCGAGGCGAAGCGGCCGTCGAACAGTTCGGATTGGTCTTCGAGTTTGGTTGGCAGGCCGCCGGGATTGGGATCGCCGCGGATGATCCGCACCAGCATGGCGTGATATGGACCGGGGCCCACGCTCGAAACCTTGAAGGCGATCTTTTCGCTGGCACGTACCGAGATGCGGTCGGCATAGCCGGTCAGCGGTGCTGTCACGTTTGTCTCCCCTAGTGCGGACGATATAGTCGCCCGAAGACGGGGAGCAATTCCATGACCAAGATGATCGGTCGCCGCACCGCGATCGCCGGCACGCTTGTTGCACCGATGCTGGCGCGCCACGGCTGGGCGCAGTCGGCCAAGCTGGCGCCGCAATGACGCGCGCTGAACTCACGGGGAAGATCCAGACCGTTCTGGGTCCGATCGCGCCCGAGTCGCTGGGTCGGACGCTGATGCACGAGCACGTACTGTGCGACATTCGCCCACCGGGTACGCACTCGGACAACGATCTCGGCCCCGAGATCACCCTGGAGAATGTCTGGCAGCTCAATTACGGCCGCGGGCTGAAGCGCGCCGGCCGCAAGTACATGCTCGACCTCGAGGACATCGCCACCCGCGAAGTGCGCATGATGAAGCACGAGGGCGGCGATGCCATTGTCGAGCTGACCTGCGGCGGCCTTTCGCCCGATCCCAACGGCCTCCGGCGAATCGCGGCCGGCACCGGCGTGCACCTGATCATGGGCTGCGGCTACTACGTCAACGATTACCAGGATCCCAGGAACCACGGCCGCTCCATCGACGACTTCGCCCGGGAGATGATCGGCCAGATCCTGCACGGCGCCTGGGGCACTGATGTACGGGCCGGCATGATCGGCGAGATCGGCTGCAGTGCGCCGTGGACCGATACCGAGAAACGAGTGATGCAGGCGGCACTGATTGCCGCGGCCGAAACGGGAGCGGCCATCAACGTCCATCCCGGCCGCGATCCCGACCAGCCGCAGGAGGTGGCGGATTTCGCCAAGGCGGCCAACCATTCTACCGACCGCATCGTGATCAGCCACATCGACCGCACCATCTTCGACGAGACGCGGTTGCTGCGGCTGGCCGATTCCGGCGTCACCATCGAGTTCGACCTGTTCGGCCAGGAGGCGAGCTACTACGGCCTCTCCGACATCGACATGCCCAACGATGCGACGCGCCTGAAACTGATCCGCGCCCTGATCGGGCACGGCCATCTCGACCGCGTCGTGATCAGTCACGACATCTGCTATCGCACGCGTCTCGCAAGCTTCGGCGGCCACGGCTATGGCCACATCTTCAGGAACGTCGTGCCGATGATGAAGGAGCGCGGCTACAGCGAAGACGAGATCGACGCGATCCTGGTGCGCAATCCGCGGCGCATGCTGACGTTCGTGTAAGGCCCGACACGGCAGGCTTGCCGCCCGCGTTGGCGGCGGGATCGTGGACCTTGGCCGCGCTCTATGCGACTCTCAACGGCATGAAGCCGTTGCGCGGGCCATCGCCTCCCGAGGCGATCGGCGTGGTCCGACAGTGAGATTGTCATGACGGACGTCCTGATCGGGCTTTGCCTGGTTTGCGTTCTGCTGGGTATGGTTCCGACGCTGACCACATTCGCGCAGTTCCTGGCCGTCGGTCTTCACGGTGTGCGCAACCACTATCCCAAGTGCCGCGACATCACCCCGCGCGTGGCCTTCCTGCTGCCGGCCTGGAACGAGGCCGACGTGCTGGGCTCCAGCATCGATTCGCTGATGAGCATCGACTACCCGGCCGGCCAGTGGCGCATCATCGTGGTCGACGATGCCAGCACCGATCACACGCCCGACGTGATGCGGGCGAAAATGGCGCAATATCCGGGCTCGGTGTTCCATCTGCGTCGCGACAAGGGCGGCCAGGGCAAGGCGCACACGCTCAACCACGGCATCAAGACGATCCTGACGGAGGACTGGGCCGAGGGCGTCATGATCATGGACGCCGATGTGCTCTTCGAACCCACCACCTTGCGTCGCATGGTTCGTCATTTCGCCGACCCGGAGGTCGGCGGCGTCACGGCCTACGTGAAGGAGGGCAGCCAGCCGCCCAGCCTCCTGTCGCGCTTCATCGCCTTCGAGTACATCACCGCCCAGGCCGCGGCCCGGCGGGCGCAGAACGTGATGGGCGGGCTGCCGTGTATGGCAGGCGGCGCCCAGCTCCACAGCCGCGAGAATCTCGTGGCGATCGGCGGGACCATCGATACCAGCACGCTCGCCGAGGACACCTACACCACCATCAAGACCCAGCTTGCCGGTCGGCGCGCCCTGTTCGACGCCAACGCCGTCGTCTGGGCCGAGGAACCCGACAGCGTCGTCGCCCTGTGGAAGCAGCGCATGCGCTGGGGGCGCGGCAATCTGCAGATCACCGGGGCTTTTCGCCGTCTGTGGTTCCGTCCCGACCGCAATCCGATCTTCGGCGACATCGCCTTCGGCTTCCTGTGGTTCAGCATCGCCTTCATGCCCCTGTTCATGATCGTCGGATCGGTTGGTCTGGTCGGACTCTTCTATGCCTGGCCGCCGTGGGCCCCCACGGCCTTCGTGGCCCTCTGGAGCGTCACCTTCGCCAGCTATCTCTTCCAGACGCTGTTCTCCTTCGCCATCGACCCCGCGACGGCCAGGCGGTGCTGGTTCGAAGGCATCGTCTTTCCCGGCCTGCTCTCGCTCGGTGTCATGATGCTGGCGGTGCTGGGACTGAAGCCCTTCGCCGAAGCTGCCGCCTGGCCTCAGCCCGGCAGCTGGTCGTGGCACGACATCGCCGTGCAGGTCGTGCTTGGCTGGTCGGCCATCTCGACCTTCCTCGCCTGGGCCGTCTACCGCCTCGACAAGGCCGGCGCGCCCAAGGCGGTGCGCGATGTCCTGTTGGTGCTGGTCGGCTACGGCCCGCTGTTGTGCGCCATCTCGCTGGGGGCGATGATCGCCCAGATCAGGAACGCCGATCTGAAATGGGACAAGACGATCAAGTCCGGCAAAGCGCGCCTTCCGACATGACCGGTGCCGGCAACGACTTCCAGCGGCTGCTCGCCCAGGATATCGGCAAGGAGAAGCGCATTTTCTGGAGCGAGATCGCGGTGGGCGCCGTGATCGCCTTCCTGGCATTCGTCTATGTCATTGCCTGGTAGGCGCCTGGGCGGCGCGACGGCCCGGCGCTCCTCGCCTAGGATGCTGCAAATGCGTGTCAGCAGCCTGTTTGTGGCGGCCTGCGCCGCGTGCCTGGTGTCGATTGGCGCCCACGCGCAGCCGGCCTGCGACATCGACGAAGCGCAGCGGCTCTTCGGTCAGCAGCCGCGACCGGTCGAAACGGTCGAGCGGCTGCTCATGGACTGCCAGAAGGCCGGCTCGACCGATTATCGCGTCTACATGTTCCTGGGTGTCATGGCGCGCGATGCCGGCGAACGCGAACGGGCGATCGAATTCCTGAACAAGGCGCACGAGATGGCGCCGGAGGAGCCGAACCCCGCTCTCGAGCTCGCCTTCACCCTCGAGGCCCGGCATGCCCGCGACGCCGGCCAGCTCTACAAGGAGATCCTGAAGCGCGATCCGCGCTCGCGGCCGGCCATGCTGGGGCTGGGGCGCGTCGCGCGCAGCCAGAACCGGCTGGACGACGCCCGCGCCCTGTACCAGCGGCTGCTCGAGGCCAACCCGAAGGACCCCGAGGCCCTCAACGGGATGGCCTGGCTCGCGCTCGCCAGCCGCAACCGCGAGCAGGCGCGCGACGGCTTCGAGTACGTGCTGACGCTCGACCCAGGCAACGAGGAGGCGAAGGTCGGCCTGTCGAAGGCCCCGGATGTCTACCGCTATCTGTTCGATGCCAATGGCGCCATGGTGTCGACGGCGCAGGGCACGTCCTGGGGCTTCGGCGCACGGGGCATGGCCGGGATCACCGCCTTCGATACGCTGGAGCTGGGCTGGCAGCATTTCACCAACGAGCTTCAGACCGTGTCGGCCATCGGTCTCGCCACGCTGCCGTCGGATGATATCACCGTAGGATACCACCGGCTGATGCCGCTGAACTACGCCTTCTCCTTGGTCTACGATTATCGCGGCCACGCGGCCCTGCCGACCGAGCACTGGATCGACGGCAGCGTGACCTTCTATCTCGCCGACTGGATGCGCTGGTTCGGCGGCTATCGCCAGGCCTTCGGCGCCTCCCAATATAACGGACGCCTGATCCGCAGCGGGCTCAGCGCCACCGTGGCGCCCTCCTGGGACGTGACCGCGACGGTCTACAATTCGGCCCAGGCCGTCTTCAACAACTACCAGAACCTCTGGACCTGGGTGTTCGAGGTGACCCACTACGGGCCGCGCAACATGCTGTTGGTGGCCGGCGTCGGCTACAGCCCGTTGATCGACAACGTCGACCTCCACGCGCGGGCGATCCTGCCAGTCACGGACCGCATTGCCCTCCAGCTGATAGCGGCTCACAATTCCACCAACGCCGACATGCGCGTGACGGCAGGCCTTCGCCTCACTTGGTGAATTACCGGAGCGTCGACGATGAACCAACCACAGGAAAAGCCCCGGCTTGGCGTCGTGCGGCAAACCCCCAAGGAACGGTTGCGGATCCTGGTTGTCAACGACGACGCCGCCGTCTCAATCGTGCTGAGGCGTGAGTTCGACCCCGTCCGCACCGTCTCGCTGGAAATCGCGCCGGACGCCGAGACCGCAATTCGTATGCTGTCGGCCGAACCCTACGACCTCCTGGCGGTGGATCCGGCGATTTCTTGCGGCGGCTTCGCGCTGCTTAAGCACGTCAAGGACAACTACCGCTGGACCGCCACGCTGCTGGCCACCCACAACCAGGACCCGCAGTTCCTGCGCCACGCCGTCAAGTGCCGTATCGACGGCCTGATGTTCAGGCCGGCGACGTCCACCGAATTCGTCGAGCAGGCCCTGCTGCTGGCCAAGGCCGTGAACGGGCGCCGCCGTCGCCAGCAGAAGCGCGTGCTGGCAATCGGCGCCCATCCCGACGACGTCGAGATCGGCTGCGGCGGCGCGCTGGCCAAGCACCATGCCGACTACGACGTGCTGCATATCCTGACGCTGTCGCGCGGCTCGGCCGGCGGCGACGTGAACATCCGCGCGGTCGAGGCGCGCAATGCCGCCGCGCTGGTCGGTGCGCGCCTCGAGATGGCGAACCTCCGCGACACCCACATCACCGACGGTGCGGAGACGATCTCGATCATCGAGGCCGCGATCCGCGAGCTGGATGCCACGCATGTCTACACGCATTCGCTCGAGGACACGCACCAGGACCATCGCGCGGTCCACGCCGCCAGCTTGGTGGCGGCACGCGGCGTGCCCAACGTCTATTGCTACCAGACCCCCTCTTCGACGGTTGAGTTCAAGCCCCACCGCTTCGTCGACATCACGCACTACATCGAGAAGAAGGTCGACCTGATCGGCGCCTACAAGAGCCAGGTTGACCGCATGGAGTCGATCCAGCCCGACGTCATCGTGTCGACGGCGCGCTACTGGGGGCGCTTCGCCGGCTATGTGCTGGCCGAGCCGCTGCGGATTGTCCGCCAGCGCGACAGCGGCCCGGCGCTCGATGCCAGCAAGGAGCATGCGCAGCCACAGCCTGCGTCGATGGCCGAAAGCGGGATTTGAAGGGGGAACAGCATGCGGATCCTGATCACCGGCGCAGGCGGTGCGGCGGCCATCAGCGTCTGGAAGAGTCTTGCGGCCGAGCATGAGCTGCACATGGCCGACATGGATCCGCTGGCCGCCGGCCTCTATCTTGTGCCGCCGGAACGCCGCCTGATCATCCCGCGCGGCGACACGCCCGAACTGGTGCCGGCGCTGTACAAGGCTTGCCGGGAGCGGCGCATCGAGGCGTTGCTGCCGACGGTCGACGCCGAGTTGGCGCCGGTGGCCGCGGCGGGCGACAGCTTCCGATCGATCGGCGTTGCGCTGCCGATCTCGCCGGTCGAATGCCTGCGCATCTGCCGCGACAAGCAGCTCCTGATGGAAGCAGTGCAGGGCAAGGTGCCGATTCCCGCCAACGAGCCGCTGACCGAGGCCGTCGCGGCGCGCGTCGATTCCTTTCCGCGCTTCGCCAAGCCTCGAGAGGGCGCGGGTTCGCGCGGCGTCGCCAAGATCAACAGCCGAGCCGATCTCGACAAGCAGCCCAAGGACGGCTCGGTGATGCTGCAGGAGTACCTGCCGGGCGAGGAATACTCGGTCGATGTCTATGTGCGGCGCGACGGTCGCGTCATTGCCGCCGTGCCGCGCGATCGCATGAAGATTGACTCCGGCATCGCCGTCGCTTCGCGCACCCTGAACGTGCCGGACGCCATGCAGTCGGCCATCCGCACCGCGGAGATCATCGGCATCCGTGGCTGCGCCAACGTGCAGTTCAAGCGGGCGGCCGACGGCGTGTTCAAGCTGCTGGAGGTCAATCCGCGCTTCCCCGGCACTCTGCCGCTGACCACGGCGGCCGGCATCGACATGCCCAAGCTCATGGTCGACGAGCTGATGGGCCGGGTAGTGCCCGACAAGCTGATGCCGTTCAAGGAGCTGATGGTGGTGCGCTACTGGACCGAGCACTATTTCGACGCCCGGGAGTGGGAGGCGCTGTGCCGCCAGCCCTGACCTGGCTGGTCCGCCACGGCCAAAGCGCCTCCAACGCCGGCCTGCCAGCGGTCGGCCACGGCGAGGTTCCGCTGACGGCGCTCGGCCAAGACCAGGCGCGCGAGGTCGCCCGCCGGGTCGACCGGCAACCCGATCGCCTGATCGTGTCGCCCTTCCTCCGGACGCAGGAGACCGCGGCGCCGATACGCGAACGCTGGCCGCGCACGCCGTGCGAGGTCTGGCCGATCCAGGAACTGACCTATCTCAGTCCCGCGCGATGCAAGGGAACGACCGCCGATGTTCGCCGGCCGTGGATCGAAGCCTACTGGCGCGGCTGCGATCCCGACTACGTCGACGGTCCGGACGCCGAATCGTTCCGTGCCTTCATGGCAAGGCTCGCTGACTTCGATAGCCGCCTGTCGGCGCTGGACGGCGACTTCGCCATCGCCGTCGGACACGGGCAATTCTTTCGCGCCTATCTGTGGGGCCGCGACAGGGGTTTTGCAGCGGCACCAGAGTGGATGAGGGACTACCGGGCTGCCGAGACGTCGCAGCCGATGGCCAATGGCGAGATCATCGAACTGAAACCCGCTACAGGTCCCTCGCTACGCTTGGGATGACACCGGTCGCGAGTCGACCTTTCTGCTAGCTGTTGCGAAGCTGGTAGCGCAGCCAGACCGCGCCGCCTTCCAGCACCTGGCTGCTTTGCAAGGTCATGGATTCGATCGGGGCAGGCACGCGGGCGTCTTTGTCGCTCGAGTCAAAGACGCTCGGCGCGCCCCTCGCGCCATCGACGGCCGGGAGGATGGCCAGGCTGATCTCATCGACAAGGCCCGCCCGAAGGAAAGCGCCGTTCGAACCGCCCCCACCCTCGAGCAACAGGCGCTTGATCCCGAGCTCCCGGTTAAGAGTCTCCAGCGCCAGCCCGAGATCGATCGCGTGCTTGCCTGCAAAGATGTAGGACACCGGCTCGGAGCGAAGACCCGCGAGATGGGCGTCCGAGACCTGTTCCGACAGCACCACGACGATGGGATCGCCGCCGATGTCGGAGCGGCCCCAGGCGATCTTGCCGTGCCGATCGAGAGCGATCCCCCAGGCGGCCGCGTCGCGCCGTGCGAACCAGTGTTCGCGCGGAAACGCCTGGCCAGCCTGCGCCGGATAAGACTCCCGCTTGGCGAACTCGCGGCCGGTCACGCGGCCGATCAGCCAGGCGTCGCCCTTGAGCTCGTCGTGCAGGCGCTCGAACAGGCCACCCGAGTTGGCGCCCTTCGGCCGCATGCGGCTCGATAGGATGCGGCCATCGATGCTCGAGACCATGTGGCAGATCACGCGAGGTTTCATGGATGTCCTCTATGATTAGTGTTTGCCGCAACCCGGGGAGATTATTGGCGTTCCAGTAAAGTTGTCATCCCGAGCGCAGCGAGGGACCTTTCCTGTGGCCTTAGAGGTCCCTCGCTGCGCTGGGGATGACACCGACCCCTGTGGCGATGGAGACCCTAATGATCCGCAAGCTTTCGTCGGGCAAGTATCGCCTCTATTCGCGCAAGACCGATCCCAAGACCGGCGAGCGCCGCAACCTCGGCACCTTCAAGTCGCGCGCCGCCGCCGAGAAGCACGAGCGCGCGGTGCAGTACTTCAAGCGCCACTGACTAGAACGACAGCCCGTAGCCCGCTTCTTCCGTATAGATCCGTCCGCTGCGGCTGCTGCGGCTGGAGTAGAGCGCGAAATGGTCGGCGATCCACGGGCCGGCTCTGAAGGTGGAGTGGCTGGCCATGAATTGCGCCAGATGATGGCCGGTCTCCGCGCCGGTGCCGAAGCGGGCGAGGGTGACGTGCGGGCGGA
>Ga0308309_10000198_pt1 | contig 44925 bp, 41 predicted proteins | sample HubBroMetageWFT5_FD_192491 | JGI IMG/M metagenome (GOLD analysis project Ga0308309, IMG submission 192491) | Warmed and freeze-thawed soil microbial communities from the Hubbard Brook experimental Forest, New Hampshire - Hubbard Brook CCASE Soil... | ecosystem: Environmental > Terrestrial >...
GTGATGAACGCCATCATGGATGCGCTGTGGCCGCTCGGCGTGCGCAACGTCCAGATGCCGGCGACGCCGCTCCGCGTCTGGCAGGCCATCCAGGACACCAGGGGTTAGACAATGTCTGGTGCGGCTCATACCTCCCCCGCATCGGGGGAGGTGGCCCGGAGGGCCGGAGGGGGGAGGCCCCAGTCAAATCGCCTGCCGCTTTCAGATCATGACGTCTTCAAGAATCGTCGGTGTGGCCTTCCCCCTCCGCCCCGTATGACGGGGCACCTCCCCCGTATGACGGGGGAGGGATATGATGAGCGGGAATAGCGATGAAGCAGCGCATCTTCGGCTGGATTTCGATTCTCGTCGGCGTCGTGCTGGCCTTGGCCACGGTCGAGGTCGCTGCCATCGCCTGGCTGTATATCGAGGACGGCCACTACACGCCGGCGGCCGAGCTCTTCGAGCGCACCCAGAACACCTACGTGCGCGACGCGACGAAGGGCACGGCGTGCCGCTACGTCGACACGCTCTATCCGCACCCCTATGTGGGATTCGTCCACCACGCCAACCCGCCGTGCGGCCAACCCTGGGTCAACAATGTCGGGCTGTACGGCCCGGACTTTCCCGTCGTCAAGAATCCGAACTACTACACCGTCATGCTGACCGGCGGCTCGGTCGCCTCGCAGCTCGGCCAGAACCAGAAGGCGCCGGCGCCGCGCTATCTCGAGGAGGAGCTGAACAGGAAATATGTCAGCCCGACCGGCAAGCCGTGGCTGGTCCTGAACGGCGCCGATGGCGCGTGGAAGGAGCCGCAGCCCTTCATCCTGTTCTCGCTGTACGCCAGTTCGGTCGACGCCGTCGTCAGCCTGGGCGGCTACAACGAGTATTATTTCTTCTGGCCCCAGGTGTCGGAGCGCCTTGAGCGGCCGCTCAGCAACTTCATCGAGGTCAATCCGTTCGCGGCCGACGAGAATTTCGGCGACGCGGCGATCGGCTGGGTGATGGGGCGGCTGGCCGGCACGCTGGCCCTCAACCCCGTGCTCGGTCATTCGCACGCCGCCTACATGATCATTCGCGGCATCGAACAGGTCGCCAAGGGGCAGGACGTCTTCAATTCGACCAAGAAAACGACGCTCAACAGCATCTTCAACATGCCCATGGAACTGCGCAAGGACCCCGAGGTGGAGTTCAATATCCAGCTCGGCCTCTATCAGAAGTACCTGCGGGCAACCGAAGCGGTGGCGCACGAATACAACGTGAAGTCGGCCTACTTCCTTCAGCCGGCGCCGGCCTACGGCAAGACGCTGACCGACGAGGAGAAGCGCAACGCCGGCGACCTGGGCTACCGCGACCTCTACCGCAAGCTCGTCGCCGGCATGATGACGCTGCGCGAGCGCGGCCTGCCGATCTACGATCTGGGCGATATCTTCGCCAACGAGAAGGGCACCATCTACGCCGATCACATCCATTACCTGCGCGACGCCAGCGAAGAAAGCCGCGGCAATCGCCTGATGGCGGCCCGCGTCGGCGAATTGCTGGCCGAGACCTGGGGTCTGCAGAAGAAGCCCTGACGCGGCAGCGCGTCGTCGCCGCGCGAGTCGGAAACAATTGATACCATTTGCGGCCGCTGCGGAGATGCACGTTACAACCGAGCCGGATATAAGGCGCGGCGGCGCGCGGGAGGGGTCCCGGGTGTCGCATCGTGGGAACTGATTTTTGATCGATGTGGGTATGGCTCTCGTCCCGTCGGGCGAGGGCAAGGGCGCTGGCCAACAGGGGCGACGGGGTTCGCTCCGGGCCGGCGGGGTTTGAAACGTGGGGATTCACATGACGACCATTGTTGCGCTTCTGAAGGACAAGGCGGGCTCCTCTTCGACCAAGCTCGCGTTCATGATCGGCCTGTCGTCGTCGGCCGTACTGATCCTGGTCCGCGTCGGCGTGGCCGCCGCCGGCCAGTAAACGGCCCGGCAGAAGGCCGCTGCCTCCATTGATCGGCCGGCCGGGCTGAGCCATTCTCAAGGGCCGCCGGGCGCCTGGTCCGGCCCTGCCGTCTTGGGGAAAGACCGTGTCGCGTGCCGACCGCGCCAAAAGCGCTCCCGACGCCCAGCCATCCGTGGGGCGCCCTCCTTCCATCGATCGCATGGCCAGCTGGCCGGCACTGGCGCCGCTGATTGCGCGCGCCGGCCGTCCGCTCGTGATCGAGGCGCTGCGCGTCTGGGCCGACGCCAAGCGCGGCGACGCAGCGGTCGCCGACGAGGCAGCCTGTGCGCGCTGGTGCGCGGCGCGACTGGCCGATCTGATACGACCCTCACAACGCCGCGTCTTCAATCTCACCGGCACGGTGCTGCACACCAACCTCGGCCGCGCGCAGCTCGCGGAGGAGGCCATCCAGGCGGCGGTCGAGGCCATGCGCTCGCCGACGACGCTGGAGTACGACCTCTCAGGCGGCGCGCGCGGCGAGCGTGACGAGCATATCGCGCCTTGGTTGCTGCGCCTGACCGGCGCCGAGGCCGCCACGGCCGTCAACAACAACGCCGCCGCGGTGCTGCTGGCGCTGAACGCGCTGGCGGAGGGGCGCGAGGTGATCGTCTCGCGCGGTGAGCTGATCGAGATCGGCGGCGCCTTTCGCATTCCCGACATCATGGCCCGGGCCGGCTGTCGCCTGGTCGAGGTCGGCACCACCAACCGCACGCATCTCAAGGACTATGTCGCCGCGATCGGCCCGGACACCGCGGCGATCATGAAGGTCCATCCCTCGAACTACGCCATCGCAGGCTTCACCAAGTCGGTGCCGGCGGCCGAGCTCGTGCCGCTCGCCCGTGAGAAGGCCCTGCCGCTGATCGAGGATCTCGGCAGCGGCACGCTTGTCGACCTCGAGACCTGGGGCCTGCCGCACGAGCCGACGGCGCGCGAGGCGATCGAAGCAGGCGTCGATGTCGTCACCTTCTCCGGCGACAAGCTGCTGGGCGGCCCGCAGGCCGGCCTCATCGTCGGGCGCAAGCATCTGGTCGAGCGCATCGCGCGCAATCCGATGAAACGCGCGCTGCGCCTCGACAAGGTGCGGTTGGCCGCGCTGGAAGCGACCTTGCGCCTCTATGCCGATCCCGCGCGCTTGGCCGAGCGGCTGCCGACGATCCGCGCGCTCGCCCGTCCGGCGGCGGAGATCCGCGCACTTGCCGAACGCGTTCTGCCGGCGCTTGCCGCTGTGCTGGGTCATGGCGCCGAGGTCGCCATCGAGCCGGTCCGCGGTCAGATCGGCTCCGGCGCGTTGCCGGTCGACCTGCTGCCGTCGTTTGCGCTGGCGATCCGGGCCAAGGGGCTCGACCGCCTGGCCGACGCCTTTCGCGGCCTGCCGATCCCGGTGATCGGCCGCATCGGCGCGGGCAAGCTTTACTTCGATCTGCGCACCCTCGACGACGAGGCGGCGTTCGTCGCCCAACTGGACAAGCTCGGGGACGCATGATCGTCGGCACCGCGGGCCATATCGATCACGGCAAGACGGCGCTCGTCAAAGCGCTGACCGGCGTCGACGCCGATCGCCTGAAGGAAGAGAAGGCGCGCGGCATCACGATCGATCTCGGCTACGCCTACAGTGACCTGGGCGACGGCCGGCAGCTGGGCTTCGTCGACGTGCCGGGCCATGAACGCTTCGTGCACAACATGCTGGCTGGCGCCACCGGCATCGACGCCGCGCTGCTGGTCGTGTCCGCAGCGGAGGGCATCAAGCCGCAGACCGTCGAGCATCTGCAGATCGTCGACCTGCTCGGCCTCGACCGCGGCATCGTCGCCGTGACCAAGGCCGACCTTGCCGATGACGATCAGATCCTCGAGCGCATGGCCGAGATCGAGACGCTACTGGCTTCGACATCGCTCAAGGGTGCGGAGATCGTGCCGGTGTCGGCCCTGACCGGCCAGGGTGTCGACGAGTTGAAGGCCAAGCTCCTGGCGTTGGGGGAAAGCGGCAAGGGCACCACGGGCTTTGCACGATTGGCCGTCGACCGCTGCTTCGTGCTGGCCGGCGCCGGCGTCGTGGTGACGGGCACTGTCCATGCCGGCGAGATCAGGGTCGACGACCGGCTGCTGCTCACGCCGTCGGGGCTGGAAGCGCGCGTGCGCTCGCTGCATGCCCAGAACCGCCCGGCGCAAGTCGGCCGGGCCGGCGAACGCTGCGCGCTCAACTTGACCGGGCCGCGGCTCTCGAAAGACGCGATCCGCCGCGGCGACTGGGTGGTGAGCCCGGAGTTGCACGCACCGACCGACCGGCCCGACGTGCGCCTTCACGTGCTCCCCTCGGAGGGTCAGCCGCTCAAGCACTGGTCGCCGGTGCATGTCCATCTCGGCTCGGCCCACGTCATGGGCCGGGTGGCGCTGCTCGAAGGCGACCGGCTGGCGCCGGGCGATACGGCGCTGGCGCAGCTCGTGCTCGAGGACAAGATCGGCGCGCTGGCGGGCGACCGTGTCATCCTGCGCGATCCCTCAGCCATCCGCACGATCGCCGGCGCGGCGGTGATCGATCCGTTCGGCCCCCCGCGCAATCGCCGCTCCGAGCGCCGGCTGGCCGAACTCGCAGCCTTGGGCGAGGCCGACGCTGACGTGTTGCCGAAACTGCTGCGGCTGGACTCGGGCTTCGTCGAGACCGGCCGGTTCGGCCAATCGCGCAATCTCCGGCCGGCCGACGTGGACCGGCTCCTGCGGGCGGCCGGCGGCACCAAGCTGGAGGGCTTCGGCTTCCTGGCCGAGACGCTGGCAAATGCGCGCAAGGACATCGCCGAAACGCTCGCGGCTCACCACAAGTCCAAGCCCGATGCGCCCGGCCTGCAGCCCGAGCGGCTGCGTCTTGGCCTCGGCAAGCGCTGGCCCGCGCCCGTGTTCAAGGCGCTGCTCGACCAGGAGGTACGGGCCAAGACCGTGATGGTCGACGGGCCGTTCCTGCGTCTGCCCGGTCATTCCTTGACGCTCGGCACGCGCGACGAGGCGCTGTGGCAGAAGATATCGGCTGAGCTGGTCCGCGAGCGTTTCAAGCCGCCCCGCGTTCGCGACTTCGCCACGGCCCATTCGGTGCCGGAGGCCGAGATGCGCCGGCTGCTGCAGCGGCTGGCCAAGGTCGGGAGGGTCGTCGAGGTGGCACCCGACCAGTATTTCCTGCGTCCCACGGTGGCCGAGATGATCGGCATCGCCCATGGCTTCGGCCGCGACTTCACTGCCGCCGAGTTTCGCGACAAGCTCGACAACGGCCGCAAGGTGGCGATCCTGATCCTGGAATTCTTCGACCGTCACGGCATCACGATCCGCCGTGGCGATTTGCGCCGCACGGTGCCGCAGAAACTGGCGCAGTTCGGACCGCCATCCGCTCCGTCGGAACGGTGACAGCGTGCAGGTTCTGGGCAATTATCCGCGACGGAGGGGAAGCGCTCCCGGTGGGGCGGCTGGCCTTCAAAGCCAGAGAGGGCCGTTAGCCGGTTCTTAGTGGGTTCGACTCCCACTCTCTTCCGCCAATTCCCATGCGGCCCCAAGGCTAGAAGATGAGCTGGCCGCGCGCCTTCAAGACATATCCCATAGCGCGGAACTCGGAGTCTTTTCGGATGGCGTTGGCGACCTTGGAGTCGCCGTCGCGGTTGGCTTTCTCGACGAGTTGCTCGGTTTCAGGCGAGCAGGCCAGCGCCACGGCATGGGCGAGGGTGGTAGGATCGGAGTTGCTGATGTCGTCGGCGGACGCATTACGGGCCAGGCAGGCATCGCGCGCCTTGTAGGACTTGTCGATGTTCGCCGTACGCCTGCCGTCGCCGGTGGTATTGCCGCACGCAGTGAGCAGCAGGACGAGAAAGACAAGAGCAGGTCGCATGCAGAGCCTCGGTTGAAACTGGGTAGGAAAGCGAAATTTTGCCTGAACGGTCATTTTGAAGCTAATTTCAACACATGTTCCTAGACGTCAAGTCTGGCGCCATTTTGACCTTCGTTCGCGGCGTCCCCGCACAGTGGGGCTTCGGTGTAACTCGTGGGCTGACGAATGCAAAACGGAGTTGTATCTATGATCTGGTCGGGGTTTGTCCGCGCCGCTCTTTTTGTCCGTTAGGCCGAGGTTCTTCATGCGAACTGCTATTGTCTTTCTCGTCCTGCTGCTGAGCGCGTGCGCGGAAGGCACTTATGGCAGCCCCACCGACGGCAGGCTGGCCACGAGGATCGAGAGGTCGTACGCGGCGCGCGATGCCTGCCTGGCCAGGAACGCCGGTGCCGACGATATCAGCAATTCCGATCCCGCCACCATCGCCCGCGCGATTGCGCTGGCCTGCGCGCCCGAAACCGAGAAGCTGGTCGAGACGTCCAATCGCGACGGAGATCCGCGGGTCGCCAGCGCCATCCGAAAGGACTCCGAGTTCCGCGCCATGGGCTACGTGCTGCGCGCCCGCGGTCAGGTCACCAACTAGCCGCTGTGGCCTCGGCGGCTCATGGACACCTTACCTGTGACTGCAAAAAGGTCCATGGGATCGGATCGACGCTTGAGCGGAACTGCGCGGCTTGGACGCAGTCCGGGAATCGGGTAACCTGCAACCTCGGGCGTTTGGTTGCGTTAACCGCGGCTACGCTCGTTTTTGTCACACAAGGGAGAATGTTTATGCTGCGATCGATTTTGGCTGCGGCAAGCGCCGCAACGCTGCTCGTGGGTGTTGCGACCTACGCATACTCCCAAAACCTCGCTCAATCCGGCGCCAACGTCGGGTCGCTCACCTGCAATGTCGCCGGTGGCATCGGCTTCGTCTTCGGTTCGTCGAAGGATCTGAGCTGCCTGTTCACCCGCACCAACGGTACCGCCGAGAAGTACACCGGCTCGATCAAGAAATTCGGCATCGACGTCGGCTTCACCAAGGAAGCCCAAATGGTGTGGCTGGTATTCGCACCGGGCAATATCGCGCCTGGCGCTCTCGCGGGCTCCTACGGCGGCGCGACGGCGTCGGCCACCGTCGGCGTGGGCGCGGGCGCCAACGTGCTGGTCGGCGGCAGCAGCAAGCAGGTCACCTTGCAGCCGGTCAGCGTCGAGGGCAGCGTCGGCCTGAACGCCGCGGCAGGTATCGGCGTGATCGAACTGCAGTACGTTCGGTAGGCCTTCCGTATCACCGAAGCGCTTGCGGGGGACGGCCGGCCGGGCCAACTTGGCCTCATCATGCCGTCCCCCGCCGACATCTGTCTGAAAGCCCGTTCCACGGGCGGCTTACTCCTGGGCCGCGCGCGTTATTTCGTGCGCGTCCACGAGAGTGCACGATGACGGACCAGGGCTCCATTCACCGCCCGGCACGGCGACTGACGGCTGCGGGCGAAGAGGCGTTGGATGAAATCGTCGCGCAGGAAGTGGCGGTGGCGCTGGTCTACAACGGCATCAGCCACGCGGTGATGATGGCCACACCGTGCGATCTCGAGGACTTCGCCCGCGGCTTCTCGCTCACCGAACGCATCGTGGAAAGTCCGTCGGAAATCTACGACATCGAAGTCGAGCCGGTCGGGCGCGGCATCGAGGTGCGTCTCAACATCGCGGCGAAGCGCATGGCGGGCCTCCAGCAGCGGCGGCGCACCCTTGCCGGTCGCACGGGCTGCGGCCTGTGCGGCGTCGACAGCCTGGACGAGGCGATGCGCCCTGTCGCGACGTCGCAAGCGACGGAGACCGTGTCGCGCCAGGCGATCTGGCACGCCATGGCCGCCCTTCCGGCGCAGCAGCGCATCAACCGGGTGAACGGCGCCACCCACGCCGCGGGCTGGGCGGCAGCCGACGGAACGTTGCTTGCCGTGCGCGAGGACGTCGGCCGGCACAACGCGCTCGACAAGCTGGGCGGTGCGATCGCCCGCTCGGGGGCCGCCACGCCGGGTGGCTTCGTGGTGGTCACCAGCCGCTGCTCCTACGAGATGGTGCACAAGGCGGCGGCCCTGGGCGCGGCGGCGATCGCGGCGGTGTCGGCGCCAACGTCGCTCGCCATCGAGACGGCCGAACAGGCTGGAATCGCATTGGCGGCCTTCGTGCGCGACGGCCGGCTCACCGTCTACGCTAACGCCGGCCGGATTGCCGCGTGAACGATCGCCGCGTGTTCGGAGTCGTCGGCTGGAAGAATTCCGGAAAGACGACCCTGGTCGAGCGGCTGGTCGCCGAGTTCGTGCGCCGCGGCTGGCGGATCGCAACCGTCAAACATGCTCACCACGACGCCGACATCGATCGGTCCGGCACCGACTCCTTTCGCCACCGCGCCGCCGGCGCCACCGAGGTGGCGCTGGTCGGCGGGCATCGTTACGCGATCATGCGCGAGCAGGAGGAACCAACGCTTGCCGAGATCCTGGCGCGCCTCGCGCCGGCCGACCTGATCCTGATCGAGGGTTATAAGCGGGAACCGCACGTCAAGATCGAAGTACGGTCAGGCGAAGGCGAAGCGAGTGCGCCGCCGATGGCGCCCAACGATCCCAGCATCGTCGCCATCGCCGCCGATCAGCCAACCGCCGATCAGCGTCTGCCGTGGTTCCGGCGCGACGATATCACCGGCATTGCTGACTTCATCGCCGGCCAACGTCAGCGCTGAGCGCCGAAGACGCCCGCTGCCTGGTAGCGGGAACGGGCATTCCCGATCGAGAACGTGCCGGCCTGATATGCCGCGGCATCGCTCGGCGAGGCAAAGAACGCGCCGTTGAGGCTGCCCGAGCCGCCTCCGCCGCTAAATCTGCCGGTGAAAGCCAGGCCCGATCCCGTAGCCTGTGTAGGGCCAGAATAGCTTCTGTTATCGAAGCTGCCGTTGAAAGTGCCGGTGCGGCTTTGGAAATTCCAGACGTTTTGATAGGTGCCGGGAGGTGGCGCAGTGATATTGCCGTTGTTGCTTGCGAAGCCGGCCATGAAGCCGTTGTAGATGGCGCTGCCCACTTGCGGCAGCTGCACGGCGGTGGTCGGCGTACCGGCGACGTAAGTCCCGATAGCGGCATAGGCTTTGCCATTGATCCGGGGATCAGCGACGCCGCTCACCCACGCGCCAAAAGTCAGAAATTCACACGTGCAGGTGCTGCTACTGCTGGCGCTCGCCAGCACGTTGGTGGCATCGACTGGGAACGTGGCGTCGCCAATTTTCACGGTCGACGGACGCGACGGATTGCTGGTCATAGTGTAGTTTTTGTCGTCGGTGAACGTGCTGCTCCCGGCGCCGCCAAACTGAAGGGTGGCGGTCGCCGGTTGGTGGTGCGAGCCGTTGAGGCCAACCACGATAGTGCCAGTGGCCTGGTTGTTGGTCGCATCTGTCGTGATCGAGACGGTCCCCGGCCTCAAGTGACGCACGCGCGTCGAGTTGTCTTCGCTGTCGTCTCCGTGCCGGACGATCACGACCAGCCCGCTCGCAAAACCGGTCAAGGTCTGGCTGGTCCGCGTCGGGCCGCTGGGCGGTGGATTATTGTTGCTGGTCGTCGGCGTGGTGGTCGTTGGCGTGGTGGTCGTTGGCGTAGTGGTCGTTGGCGTGGTGGTCGTCGGCGTATTGGTCGTCGGCGTCTTCTGATTCTGAGGCGTGCTGTTGCCCGCCGGCTGACTTGCGGGATTCGAGTTGCTGACAGTGTTCGTCAGCGTGTTGTTACTGGTATTGGGCGGCCCGTTCTGATTGAAATTCGGCGTATTGATGGCGGGTTGGCCGGAATTCTTGCTGGAGAAACCGGAACTCTGCGCCGACTGATCCGCACTATTGTTGTTGTTCGAACTCGTGCCTTCGAGCTGGCTGAAGGCGGCGATCAGGCTGCCGTGCTTGAAGAGCGTCAAGGCGCCAGGCACGCCACCGGCCTTGGTGGTCACCTCTGATCCGGCCCGCCAGGCCGTCTGGGTCTGGCCGCCGGCGGTCACCGTCATGCTGTGGCCGAAGACGAAACCGGCGATCGTCTGCACCTCGGTGACGGACAAGATCGTGATGCCGCCCCGGATGCCGATCGTGCTCGAGGGGGTGGTGATGGTAATGGCGTTGGTCTTGCTGATCTTGCCGCCGACCAAGCGCAACACGCCCTTGGAGGCGTTGATGGCGAGTTCGCCTTTTTGGGTGCTGGGATCGAAGACGAATCGATCGATGGTGAGCCGCGCGTTGGGGCCGACCGTGAGCGAACTGCCGTCGATGAACACCAAATGAGCGCGGTCGTTGGCGGCTGTGGTGATCAGCTCGTTGGCCTGCACATCGATGCCGATGCGCAGGATGCGCTCGTTTTCGTTGGGCGGCTTGCCGAGCGGATCGCCGTCGGCCCCCGAGGTGACGCCGACGCGCGCCCACGCCGGGCTGCCAATCGACAAAATCAGACCTGTCGTTACGAGCAGGGCTGCGCGCAGCAACGAAACGCCGCGGGTCGCGGTGCAAGTAGCCATCACACCCTCCATGCTGGCGTTAGAAGCGCCAGCTCACCCCAAACATGAAACTGTTATTTTCAAACGCGTAGTTTGGCACCGTCGACGCGCGCACGAAACGCCCACCCGACAGGCTGAAGGTCGTACGATCGTCGAACGGCACGGTCAGCACGAGGTTCATAATCGTATCGTTTTGATAGCGCATTGTGTTGGGATCAACAGTAGCATCCGGTTGATCATATATCCACCATTGCTCGCTAACCGATAGGTTGACGGCCCAGGGCAGGCCGCTTTTGAACAGGGGATCGAGGAAACGAAACGCGAACCCGCCGCCGACGCCCCATAGGTTGTAGCTTTGCCAAGGCGCGAAATCGGCGTCGAAACGCTGGGCGCTGCCGATCGTGAACAGCATCACCGTCGGCGCGAGCTCGTACTGGAAGGCCGTATTAGCCGACATGGAATTGCCGCGATACTGGCTGTTGGTCGGCAAATAGTTGGTGTCCTGATTATTTTGCCGCCTGAATACGGCGACCGTCGTGTTGCGAAAGCCGTTGGCCAGCAGCGCGGTCGATTCGAGGCCGCCGCCCCAGCTGCCGTAGTAGGGGGTGTCGTTGACCCAGACGTAGCCGCCGGTGACGAAGGGCTTCAGCGTGACGTCCTCGAAGATGCCGTTGAAGACCTGAAAACGCGGCCCGCTCGTCAGGTCGAGCAGGGAGACGTTCGCGGCCGATACCTGGAACTGGCGGTTGGCATAGGCGGTGAACTGGGTTTCGAGCGCGCCCTTGTCCTGATTGCCGAAGTCGTAACGATGCCGGACTGTTGCCGAACTCACGACGCCCCAGTCGGCCGTCCCCAGACCCTGCTGGTTCAGGTTGGCCGGTTGCCCAAACAACAGCACGTTGGAGCCCGCGGGGCCTAGATTGGCGTTGGACTGGTAGCGCCAGCCGAAGAAGACTTCGCCGCCCAGGCTTGACGGTTTCGCCTTGGACTCGATTTCCGCAAGATATTCCTGTGCCTTGCCCCGCACATCCGCGGGCAATGACGGCGATTTCAGCGCCGTATCCAGGTAGGTTCGCGCGACTTCGTACGACCCCAGGCGGTAGTAGAGCACGCCCAATTCGAGCCGCACCCGCGGCAGGTCGGGATTGATCAGGAGCATGCGTTCGAGCGCCGAGATCGCGCCTTCGAGGTCGCCCGTCTGCGACGCCAGGCTGGCAAAGCGGAACAGCACATCGAGATCGGCTGGCTTGCTCAGCGTTTCCTGGAACGCGGCGTCGTACTGTTGCTTCAGCTCGGATGACGGGACAGCCGGCGCTTGGGCAAAGGCGTGCTTCATGCTGGCGCCACCTGCGCAGAGTACGCCCGCCCAGAGAATGACGACGCGGCCAAGCCGCTTCGCTCGACGCAAGTTGCCTCCACTCCCCCAAGGCCCTTCGACCAGCCACCCGCCTCTACGGATCATACAACAGATGTCGGAGCAGCGGGATCGGAACGGACCGTTGACGTGTGTCTTTATTGGGATACGGCAATACGAGGGGGAGGTGTGTGGCTTTCGTCACACCAGCCAGCTGCGCACCACAAATAACCAGGACGCCGGCCAGGCCGCCCGGGCGGCCTTCATGCGCAGCAGGAGGCGCCGATACTGGCGCTCGCCCAGGGCGGTGACGAAACGCTCGCGGTCTCGCCCCAGGGTAGACAGCATGCGGTCCAGCATCTCGGCATAGGTGTTGCCCCAGTTGCGACTCGACAGGTGCAGCCGGCCGCCCAGCACCGGATTGTCGGCCGCGCCGTTGCGGCCGTGCAGGCGGTAAGAATAGAGCGCCTCGTCGATGAGCAGCGAACCCGCCACCATCTGCGCCATGACGACAACGTAGAAATCCATGTGCAGGCGGAACGTCTCGTCATCTTCGGGAAAGACGAGGTCGATCAGCGAGCGGCGGAACATCATCGACGAGGTGCTGACCCACACCCAGTGCACCACGCGCTTGGTGTAAAGACGGTAGGGCGTCTGCTTCTGCCACTCTGCCGACCGGCCCGCGGTGTCGAGCTTGGGAATGCGCGCCGGATCGATGGGCACGAAGGCGCGATCGCGATCGGCGCTGGCGCGCTCCTTGCCAAACCAGTAGACGCAACCCGCGATCAGCTTGCCCTGGCCGTCGATCAGCCGCGCGTTGCAGGCGGTGAAGCCCACCGCGTACGACTCGTTCAAATGCGCGGCGAGGTGGCGCTCCAGGAAATCGGGGTTCCAGAGATCGTCGGAATCGAGGAAGCAGACGAAAGTCCCCTTCGTCGCCGCCAGGCCACGGCGCGTCGCACCGGTCTGGCCGACATTCTTCTCCAGGCGGATCTGCGAAAAGCGGGGGTCGCCGAGCTCGTCCAGGGTGCGTTGCACGATTTCGGCCGAATCGTCGGTCGAAGCATCGTCGACGACGACGCACTCGAAGTCGCGCAGCGTTTGATGCGCGACCGAGCGGATAGCGTCGCCGATATAGTCACGGCAGTTGTAACACGTGACGACGACGGAAATGCCCGGGAGCTTCGCCTCGCTCACGATTTCGCCGGGCCGAGGAAGCCGAAATCGACACCTTCATCGGCCTGAAGAACTTCCTTCTGGAAAAGACCGGCATAGCCACGGTCGCTGCCGGCAGGCGGGACGGGCGCCTGCCACGCCTTGCGGCGGGCCGCGAGCTCCTTGGCATTCACCAGCAGCTCGAGCCTGCGCTTGGGCACATCGAGGCTGATGCGATCGCCGGTGTTGATCAGGGCGAGCGGGCCGCCGACCGCCGCCTCGGGCGCCACATGCAGCACGATGGTGCCGAACGCCGTGCCGCTCATGCGCGCGTCGGAGATGCGGACCATATCCTTGACGCCCGCGCGCGCGAGCTTCATGGGGATCGGGAAGGAGCCGGCTTCGGGCATGCCGGGAGCACCCTTGGGACCGGCGTTGCGCAACACCAGGATGTCGTCGGCCGTCACGTCGAGCGCCGGATCGTCGCCGCGCGCTGCAAGATCCTCCAGGGAGTCGAAGACGACGGCGCGGCCGGTATGCGTCAACAGTGCCGGCGAGGCGGCGGAATGCTTGATCACGGCGCCACGCGGCGCAAGGTTGCCGCGCAGCACAGCCATGCCGCCGGTTTGCTTGATCGGATTCGCCGAGGTGCGGATGACGGTCTGGTTGGGCACGATCTCGGCCGCGTCGATCACCTGTTTCAAGGTGTGGCCCGCGACCGTACGGCATTTCTCGTCGAGATGGCCGCGGATCTCGCGCATCAGGCGGGAGTTGCCGCCGGCCCAGTGGAAATGCTCCATGTAGTGATCGCCTGAAGGTTTGAGGTCGACGAGCACCGGCGCCTTGCGCCCGATGGCATCGAACTCCTCGAGGTCGATCTCGATGCCGAGCCGGCGCGCCACCGCGGTGAGATGCACCAGCGCGTTGGTCGAGCCGCCGATCGCCTGCAGCACGGTGAGTGCGTTGCGGAAGGCCGCCTTCGTCATGATCTCGCTGGGACGTGGGCCTTGCTTCTTCGCCATCTCGGCCGCCAGCCGGCCGGTTGCCTCGGACACGCGCAGGCGGTCGGAGTGGGTCGCCGGAATCGAGCCGCTGCCGGGCAACCCCATGCCCAGCGTCTCAACGATGCAGCCCATGGTGCTGGCGGTGCCCATCACCATGCAGGTGCCCTTGGTCGGCGCCAGCCGCTCACTCACACGCTCGATGTCGGTCTCGGAGAAAGTGCCGGCGCGATACTGACCCCACAGCCGGCGGCAGTCGGTGCAGGCGCCCAAAACCTCGCCCTTGAAGTGGCCGACCAGCATCGGCCCGACGGGAAGTACGACCGCCGGCCGGTCGGCACTCGCCGCCGCCATGAGTTGGGCGGGCAAGGTCTTGTCGCAGCCGCCGATCAGTACCACCGAGTCCATCGGCTGAGCCCGGATCATCTCCTCGGTGTCGATCGACATGAGGTTGCGCAGGAACATGCTGGTCGGATGCGAGAAGCTCTCGTGGATCGACACGGTCGGGAAGACCATGGGCAGCGCGTCAGCCAACATGACGCCGCGCTTCACGGCCTCGATCAGGTCCGGCACGTTGCCATGGCAGGGGTTGTAGTCGCTGAAGGTGTTGGTGATACCGACGATCGGCCGGTCCAGGGCGTCGTCGGAGTAGCCGCCGGCCTTGATGAAGGCCTTGCGCAGGAACAGCGAGAAGCCCGCATCGCCATAGTTGGCGAGGCCCTGACGCAACCCAGTGGCATTTCGCGCGGAGTGATCTCCGCGCTTTGGCGCGCCCGGGACGCGTCGCTTACGGGAAGCCATGTCGATTTCTCTCCCTAATTCAGGACATTCTGTCAGGTCGGCTTATCGCCTTCCAGACCAGCCGCCCAGCGTGCATGAGCAGCGGGATCGCGGCCCGCGACAATCGTGTGGGCGAGTTCCAATCCCATCACAGCGCCGAACTTGAAACCATGGCCGGAGCAGGGTGACATCACCCAGCCCCTGGCGCCCTGCTTCTCGACAACGAAGCGTTCGTCGTCCGTCACGGTATAGAAGCAGGTTTTCAGACGGTCGATGCGCCAGCGCTCGAAGCCTTTGAGCAGACTGCGGCAGCGTTCGAGCAGCGGCCCGATCTCGGCGGCGCTGGCGTCGCGGCCGCCGGCGGGATCGCCGCTGCGGCTGAACGCGTGGTCGCCGACCTTCAGGCCTCGGCCTTGGGCCGGAGGCACGAGGTAGAGGCCGACATCACCTGTCTTGTCGATGATCATCGGCGCCGTCGCCCAAGCCGCGCGCTGGTCGTCCGGCAGGTCGAAATAGGCGACCATCTGCCGTGACGGAACCAGGCGACGACCCAGGGAGGGCAGCAGCCGGCCGACCCAGGCGCCCGCCGCCACCACGATAATGTCGGCATCGTGGGTGGCGCCTGACTCGATGACGACGCGGGCCCGTTCGAGATCCACCGTGCGGACCGGCGTATCGGGGTGCAGTCGGACGCCGGGCCTCTGCGCGAGATGTCGGGCGAGGGCGGCGACGATATCCTGGGCGAACAACACGCCGCCGGTGTCGATCCAGAAGGCACGCTCGACGCCCTGGGTGTCGAGCTGGGGGAAGCGCCGCGGCAGGTCGGCGAGCCTGAGCTCGGTCATCGGCTTGCCGATCCCGGCCAGCACCGCAGCTGAACGCGCTGCCCAGGTCTCGCCATTGCCCGTGAGGGCGAGCGTCCCGGTGGCCGCGTAGAAACGCTGGCCGAGATCGGCCCACAGCAGGTCCCAGGCGGCATAGGCGGCGTCGATCATCCGGGCGTAGCCCCGACGGTCGCCGTAGGGGTGGCGGATGAGACGGTGGTCGTCCATCGAGGAGGCGAGCGGATTGGGCAGCGGTCCCTGTTCGAGCAGCTCGACCTCGTGGCCTGCGCGCGCCAACGCCCAGGCTGTCGCCAGACCCATGATTCCGCCGCCGACGATGATCACTTTCATGGAATTGCCTTCACGGCGGTCTCCCCTTGGCGCGCGGCCTGCTGACAGTGGCGGACATGATAGGGGTTGATAGGAAGACTTCCTAAGGAGCGCCGGACGTGAGGCTAGCGCGAATACTTGCCGACGATCAGCTGGACCTTGTGCCATTGGCTGCGGTCGAGATCGAAATCCTTTGCCGGATTGAACTGGCGCACGCGCCATTTCTCCGTCGTGCTGCGCATCAGGCGCTTGATCAACGCCTGTTGCGTGCCGTCGCCCTGGTCGCGGATGAAGGCGCAGTCGTCGCCCGGCCGTGCCGGCCGGCCGGGATGCACGAGCAGCAAGTCGCCTTGCTCGTAAGCCGGGCTCATGCTGTCGCCGATGACGTAGCAGGCGTAGCCGTCGCGTACCGACAAGAGCGGCTCGGGACGGCGAATGAAGTCCATCGGTTCGCTGGTGATAATGATGACGCCCCCGCCGCCTTCGGCCGAGGCATAGACCGGCAGGTCGCCGCGGTCGGCGGCGCGCAGCGGTCCGGCGCCCCGCAGGTCGCCGTCGATGCGGCCGCCCATCGGCAGCGCGGTCGAGCGCAAATCGTCCGGCGAGACGCCGAGCAGAGGAGCCAGTCCGTGGCGTGCTGCTTCCGGCAGTTCGCGCGGCGAGCCGCGCATCAGATACTGCTGCAGGTAGGCATGGTTGCGGCCGATCGTCAGCGAAAGGTTCTTGAGGTCAAGGTCGGGCCGGCGCGCCAGCGTATCGACCAGAAGCTTGCGGGCTGCGTCCATGGTGCCGGCATCCTGCCGACCGGCCGCGATTTCGTCTAGCATTAATTGTACGATTGACAGGATCGTTCATCCTGTAATCCTCTCGCTCAAGGTATGAACAACCAAGCATCCCGATTGTTTCATCAGCCTGGCGGGAAGAATGCCCCGGCGTCATCGTGTTCCGCCGGTGTTCGGCTTCGTCATCTGCGGCGGTGAAGTCCGCCATCGCTCAGGCGCGCGATCGTCGTCATGGCGGCCCGTTACACAATCATGACCGATTGCGTCGTGTCATGCGGCTGTGGGTCTTGCAAATTGGATCGCCTTAGGCGTTGATACAGCCCAAGCTTACACAACCGTTGAGTAGTTTAAGGGGAAAAACATGGCAATGACCATGCTGCAGATGGCGGGAGCGACGCCCACGCCGGCGACCATGGCCGATGGAATCCTGCTGATCATCGATGCGCAGCGAGAATACACGGACGGCCTGATACCATTGTCCGGCGTCCAGCCGGCGATCGAAGCGTTGGCAGTCCTGCTCGAGAAGGCCCGCAAGGCCGGTGCGCCGATCGTGCACGTGCGCCACCAGTCCAAAGGCAAGGCCTTCAACCCGTCGTCGAGCGGCTATGAGATCGTGGCGCCGCTTGCGCCGCGCGCCGGCGAGACCATCGTCGACAAGGGCCTGCCCAACGCCTTTGCCGGCACCGACCTCGCCAAGCAGCTAGCGGCGAGCGGCCGCAAGAACCTGATCGTCGGCGGTTTCATGACCCATATGTGCGTGTCGGCGACAGTGCGCTCGGCGACCGACAACGGTTTCATGAGCACTATCGCCGCCGATACCGTGGCCACGCGCGACCTGCCCGATGCCACTGGCGGCGCGACGATCACCGCCGACGCCATCAATCGCATCACGCTGGCGGCGCTCTCCGATCGCTTTGCCTGGATCGTGCCCAAGGCCGGCCAGATTTCCTGACCGTGGCATCTGATCATTGCGTCTGGCCGTTGCGTCGATGGTCCGACGCAGCGGTCAATCCGAAGAATTGATGTTGGCGTTGCGCATTGGCTTCGCGGTCCCGCTCGCGTGTCCCAGCATGGCGACTGCGGCAACGGCAAAGAGCAGCATAAGCGACGTATATCCGACCAACGCCGCGCCGCGTGCGCAGGCCAGCAAACGACGTGCGGCGGCGATTGCGCGTTGCATCAGGTGAAGCCGTCGGTGCCGATGCCCGGCTTGTTCTGGATCTCCCGGCCAACGAGTCCCATTGCGGTGACGCGCCGGCTCTTGACGAGGGTGCGAATGACGAATGGCAGACCGGCCGGCATTGGTCGCTTCCCTCGAGCGTCGCTGAAGGCAACTGTGGCCTCAAGCCTAACGGCCTGAATGATGCGGACAACGCCTGGCGTGTAACGTTGGTAGGCCATGTGGCGTCGCTGCCAAAAGAAAAGGGCGGCCCGTTGCCGGGCCGCCCATTCCGAGACCGAGAAGAACTCGATCAGGTCATGGTGTTGGCGACGTTGCTCATCACGCCGTTAACCTTGCTACCGACGGACGTAAACGCGGTGATCGCTGCGACGGCGATCAGGGCAGCGATCAGTGTGTATTCGATGGCGGTCGCGCCATGCTCGTTCTTCATCAGGCGGCGGAAAATGGACAGCATTGGAATCTCCAAAGGAAAAGAACGTTCTTCGACCGGCACTCCTGACGACCGCTCATCGGTTCTGGGGACCGCTGTAATGATCGACAAAAACGCCCGGGGCCGATATTGCCCCTTCCCTCAACAATTGGATGAGGTATGGAATCTAACATATTGATAAGGAACGCTTGCTCAACGTGAGATTTGTATCAACTTCGTCACGGCTTCAGTGCGGCGTCGGCTTGCCATTTTGAAGGCCCGGCGCCGCCGGACCTCGTGCTATCGTTCGGTGAACAGGGGAGAGGCATGTCATGAAGTCAATTCTGACAATGGCCTGGACGGCGGAAGATCCGTCCGCTTTCGATCTGGCGGCAAAGCTTGCGCGGACGTTCAACGCCCGCCTGGTCGGACTCGAGCCGCCGTCCTACGGCGTGATGAGCATGGCGTGGGCCGATGCCGGCATGGGCGCGCCGATCGGCGGCGGCCTGGCGGAGGACGCCGAGGAACGCCAGCGCGTTGCGGCGGTGAAGCAGGCGTTCGACCAGCGCGCGACGGGCCTCACCTCGGAATGGCGTTCGGCCGACGACAGCGGCCCGACGGCGATCGGCACGATCGGCCGCGCCTATGACCTGATCGTCATGCCGCAGCCGGGTCCGCTGCCCAAGATGCCGGAAAGCGTGTTCGAAACCGCGTTGTTCGATTCCGGCCGGCCGGTGTTGGTGGTGCCTCTGGGCTTCAACGGCATGGTCGGCAAGCGGATCCTGTTCGCGTGGAACGGCTCGACCGAAAGTGCGCGCGCCATTTCACTCGCCATGCCTGTGCTGAGCCGCGCCGAGGCGATCGACGTGCTGAGCATCGAGGGCGCGATGGTGCCTGGGCCGACCGCGGCCGAGATCGCGGAGTCGCTGCGCAGTCACGGCCTGAACGTCACCAGCCAGCACGTCAAGCCGGGCAGCCGATCGGCCGGCCAGACGATCGTCGATACGGCGGTCGCCGGCGGCGCCGACCTCATCGTCAAGGGGGCCTATACGCAAAGCCGCCTGCGCCAGATGATCTTCGGCGGCATGACCCGCCATCTCATCCTGAACTCGCCGCTGCCGGTGCTGTTCTCGTACTGACAATCCGCCGCCGGTGCCAAGGCCGGCAGTCATGTTAGAAACGCCGCATGACGGCGGGTCCGACCGAGACCAACGATGCACGACGCGTGCGCCGGGCGCTTGTCGCGGCGGCACTGCTTGGCGCGGGACTTGCTGCCGTCGCCTATCTGCTGGTGCGTGACGAGGCGCCGGGCACGGGTCCGACGGTCGGCGAGAAAATCGCCCTGCTCGCGGCCGAGCGCGCGAGCCTGCAGGCGCGCGCCGATGGCGAGGCGCGCATCAGCCTGTTGCCGGCGTTCCGCGCCGCCAGCCTCGTGACCGATGCGCTGGCAGCGCGCTCCGAGTCCGACGCCGAGCGCGCATTCGACGGCTTGCCGCCCGTCCGGCGCCAGGTCTTCGCTGAGATCGCCGGGCTGAATGGCGCGCTACGGGATGCCCTGGAGCGACCGAGCGACGAGGCGCGGCTTGCGGCGCTCAAGGCAGCGGAGCACGCGACGGCCGAACTCGATCGGCTGGCCGGCCTCGACAATGCGCCGCTGATTCTGTCCTTTACGCCGCGCTTCGTGCCGCCGCGCCGCGCAGCGGACGCCACGGGTTCGCGCGATCAGGATCCGCCGGTGCAGATCGAGGTGGTCGGCCCGCGTCTGGCGTCCGCCGGCGGGCCGCCGCCCGTGCTCGCGGTCGGCGCCTGGCGCGGCGCAGCCACCGTCGCGCCGGAGCGGCTGCGCTTCGCGGTGCCGCGCGCGGCGTTCGCCACGGACCCGAAGCGTGCCCTCTTCGCGATCGGCACGCTGTCGGTGCGCGGTTCCGGCAGGAGTGCCGCCTTCCAGCTTCTGTTCATCGTGCTGCCCGACAGCCCCGGCGCGTTCGCTCTCGATCAGCGGGTGCAAACCACGACGCCCGAGTCGAACACACTGGTGTCGCCGGAAATTCTGGCGCGCGCGCCGGCCGGCGAGACGCGAACAGTGCGCCGCTGCTTCGACCCGCCGCCCGACTGGCGTTTCGATCAGGCGCGCCGCCGCGTGGTCATCGTCGAGCGGCTGGGCTGGCACGACGACCTCGGCGATCCGACGTTGAACGGCGGCTCGGTCGAGTTCGTGCCCGAGGAAAAGCCGGGCCAGATCTGCATTGCCGTGACCGCCCGGCCGGTCACTCACCAGGCGCGGACGGCGACGATCGGCCGCTTCGAGGCCACGCTGGTGCGCGACCGGCCGGTCGAGCAGGTGGTGAAGAGCGGCATTCGCGCGCTCGATTGGCACGAACCCGTTCGCGTCCCGATCGAGCCCGGCATGACGGAGTGGAAACTCTACGTCCGGCTGTTCGACGAGATCGACCGCGAGTTCGCGATGACCGGGGCGTCGACCGCCTTCCTGCGCATCAGCCGCGACGACGACGGGCAGGCCATCGTCCTGCAGGCCGATCCAACGGCCGAGCCGTAGAGTCTTGCTTGTTGCCTACCCTTCGAGACGGCCGCTTCGCGGCCTCCTCAGGGTGAGGCGAATTAGTATCCGTCGGAAAGACTCTAGCGGCCGCGCGCCTCGAGCCGCAGGCGCCTTTTGCCGGTGGCGTCCAGCAGGTCGAGCGTCATGCCGGCGAGTTGGGCCTGGCGGACCGCGCCCAGGGCATCGAGGAAGCGGCGTTCGAGCGCGCCGACCGACGGCGCGCAGCCGTTGAGGGGCGTCGCCGACGCGAGGAAGCGCAGGCCCTCGGGATCGAGCTCATAGCTGCCGACGAGCGAATTGCAGCCGGTCGAGGCGGTGTATTTGCCGTGGTCGTCGAGACGCAGCGTCGGACGCTGCCGCCAGTCATCGAACGCCGGACGCTCGCCATCGATCTCGAGCATACGCCAGTCGGTGCCGCGCAATGCGGCGCTGCGCGCCGCCAGCGGCGGGCAGGCGCCGTCGCGGTTCAGGCTGAGAAAGTGCTCGATGCGGATCTCGCCGTCGGCGAAGCCACCGACAACTTGGACATAGAGCTGGGCATCGCGCGACGGCGTTGCTTCCGTCCAGGCGCGCTCGAGGTCGGGTTCGGCGCCGCTTGGCGCCACCGGATAGGTTCGGCCGGTCAGGCATTCGGCAAACAGGCCGCCGTTCGGCGTGTCGCGATAGAGGCCGGCGAGCTGGAAGCTTGCCTCGATCAGATCGGGTTTGGGCGCACGCACCAGCTCGGTGCCGTTCTCCGTGACCAGCCGGTCGCCGTTGGCTTCGCGAAAGGCACGCCGGGCCACCGTGCCGCCGCGCAGCACCAGGCGCACGCCACCATCGACTTCCTGGAACCATTGGCCGAGGTCGAGAACCGCCTCGCCGCCATCGCGAGCTTCACGCAGACGGAAAATGCCGTCTGGAAAGAGAGTGATGGTGAGCCCGCCGCCCACGTATGTCCGCGGCGGCTCGCCGGGCCGGCCAACGGCGTGGCAGCGCATCGAGCGGCCCGCCGCCGTGAGCGTTGCCTCGCGACCTCGCCCGTTGAGCGCGTAGTAGGAGTCGCCGTAGGCAAACCCCGAGCCGGCCTGCTGGCGCGACAGCTCGATCTCCGGCTGACCCGGCACGGTGAGGGTTGCGAGGTCGCCATCCTTGGAGAACACGGCGGCGAAATCGGTCCCGCCGGGGCAGGCATACATAACCTCCAGGCCGGGCGGCTGCGCGTCGGGCGAGGAGGAGGCCGAGGGCGGCGACGGAGGCACAGCCGGTGGCCCCGGTGTCGCTGTCTGCGCGGCGGCCGCGCCGGCGGCGAGCAACACAAGGAAGAATATCAGTCGTTTCATTACGCCGCCTCATCCTGGGGTTCCGGAATCCTGCCGTCGGCCGAGAGCAGCACAGCGAGCGGCCGCGTGGTCTCGAACTGCGCCAGGACGATCAGTGCCACCACCATGATCGGCACGCACAGGAACATGCCGACTACGCCCCAGATCGTTCCCCACACCACCAGCGAGACGATCACGACCAGTGGCGAGAGGTTGAGCGTGCGGCCCATGATGGTGGGTTCGATCACGTTGGCCGTCACGATCTGAATGGTGCCAAACACCAGCAACACGATGAGAAACGGGGTCAGATGGTCGAACTGCACCAAGGCCAGCACCGCCGGGGCCGCTATGGCGAGAATCGAGCCAACGGTCGGGATATAGTAGAAAAAGAACACCATGACTGCCCAGAAGGCCGCGAAGTCCACGCCGACCCAGGCCATCACGATGTAGGCGAATGCCGCCGTCGCCACCGCGAGCGTGGTCTTGATGCGGATGTAGACGCGGATGTCGCGGTCGATCCGATCGAGAACGGCCTGCACACGCTCCTGCTGGTTGCCCGAACCGAGGATGATCGCGAGCTTGCGGCGGAAGCGCACCTGCTCGACGAACAGAAAGCCGGCATAGATCAGCACGATGCCGGCCACGCTCACCACCGAGGCGGCGGCGGTCGCCAGACTGCTCAGCGTGTCGGCGAGGCTGATGCGGTCGAACAGCTCGTCGAGGGTCGGCGCCTGCTCGACGCCGACCAGGCGAGCGCCCTCGTTGATCAGGATCTGCAGACGGCGCTCGTAATCGGGCGCCGCGGCGGCGACCGCGCTGATATTGCGGCCGATCGTGCGCCCGACAACCCACAGCAGCCCACCCATGAGGCAGACCGCCGCCAGCAGTGCGACCGGCCGTGGCAGTCGCAAACGGCCGATCCGCGGCTGTTCGAAGGCGTCGGCCAGCGCATCGACCATGTACCAGAGCACGAGGCCCAGGACGAAGGGCAGCAGCAGGCCACGTCCTGCCACGAGCAGGTAAATCGTGGCCGCAACGACGATTGCCCATAGGGCGGCGCGCTGGAGGGTCATGGCCGCCCCATAGTAACCCGAGGCGCGGTCAGGCTACCGCAAGAAATGAATCCCGAGCAGGCCACCGCGGCGACACCACCCGTTGCCGGCCTTGTGTCGTCATCCCGGCCGTCGCCAGGATTTCGCTCGCTGCGGCAATCGAGTTTTTTTCACGAGCTCGATGGCGCCTGATCGCATGCCGTCGGCTCTGATGTTTACGGCCCGCACCTGCTAATGGCGGGTTGAGCAGCACCTTCGGCTAGTGCCGGTCCAGCGCGCGCCGGAGCGCCGTGCGCCCGCGCTCGGTCAGTTCTACCCGGCGCTCGCCTGTCGCACCGCCGCATTGCCGGACAAGCCCCTCGGCGCGCGCATCCTCCCACACCGGGAAGCGCGGGCAGGAACTGCGCCATGCCTCCATGACGTCCTCGCGGCGGCGCGGCCGATCGGCCACCCATTGCAGGAACTGGATCATGATCAAGCTGGGTTGGGCTTCCATGCCATATCCTGCGTCCGACGGCGCAGTCGACGCAATACCCGGAGCGGTCGCGTGGGAGATGGGACGCCACGGTCCGCAGAGATCAAATCACACAGCACAGGTGGGTTTTGCGTAAAGACCGCTGTAGCTGTGTTTTCAGCCCTTTTCTCCTGTGACCGCTATGCCACACCTCGCGGGGCAATCGGCGCGGTCAGCTTGTACCTGTGGCGTCCGTTCTGCCCCTTCAGGTACATTCAGGTCGTTGTTCTGAAGTGTTTTTAGCCTGCGAACTCAGCGCTGCAAGCTAATGTCCGGTAGCGGACGGGTCGCGAAATGTGGAGACACGTATGAAGAAGGCTTTGATGGCTGCAGCGGCGCTGGTGGCGCTGCCGGTCATGGCTCAGGCGCAGGCACCGTCGCCGGGCGTGTATATCGGCGCGGAAGGCGGTTTGAACTGGCTTCTGAACTTCACGGCCGCCACGAACATTCCGACGTTTCCGACGGTGAGCGTGACGCCGCAGACGGGTTGGGCGGTCGGCGGCGTGATCGGCTACGACTTTGTCGGGCCGCGGGTTGAGTTGGAAGGCGTCTATCGCAACAACCAGCTGAACATCGGCGTGCCCGGCACGGCGATCAACAACCAGGTCGGCCAGCTCGGCATCATGGCCAACCTGCTGTACGACTTCATGCCCGGCTCGGTGATCACGCCGTACATCGGCGCCGGCGCGGGCGTGGGCTTCGTCGACAGCAACCAGTCTCTGGGCAGCACGGTGTTTGCCTATCAGGGCATCATCGGCCTGGGCTGGAACGTCGACACGAACTTCCGGGTGAACATCGACGGCCGCTACTACGGCACGTCGAACCCGACGATCAACGGGACGACCTGGACGAACAACAACTTCAGCGTGATGCTGGGGCTGCAGTTGAAGTTCGGTGCCGCGGCCCCGCCGCCCCCGCCGCCGCCGCCGCCGATGGTTGCGCCGCCGTCGTTCATGGTGTTCTTCGACTGGGACCGCTCGAACCTGTCGCAGCAGGCGCTGACGACGATCCAGCAGGCGGCCAACGCCTTCAAGGCGAAGGGTAGCGCGCGCATCACGGCGACCGGCCATACCGATACGTCGGGTCCGGAGGCCTACAACATGGCGCTGTCGCTGCGTCGTGCCAACGCGGTCAAGGACGCGCTGGTGCGTGACGGCGTGCCGGCGCAGGCGATCACGGTCATCGGCATGGGCGAGAAGGGCCTGCTGGTGCAGACCGGCGACAACGTGCGCGAGCCGCAGAACCGCCGCGTCGAGATCGTCATCCAGTAAATCGTCATCCAGTAAGACGATCCCAGGTAGCAAGACTTCAGGGGACGGCCGGGCTCAGCCCGGCCGTTTTCTTTTGGGCGGACCCGTCGATGCGCAGGGACTCAGCACGTGTTGGCGCGGGATCAGGTACCAATCGACTTGCCGTGCCGCGCCGGGTAGGGCAGCGGCGGCGAGCGCAGGGCGAGCGTCTGTTCGCCGGTGAAGGCGAGCAGGATCTCGATGCGGCGGATCACCCCCTCGCCGGCGGCTCTCGCGCTACGCAGGGGCTGGTCGAGCGGAAGCCGGACACGCGGATCTTCCGGCAGTTTGGGGATGTTCAACGCGACGCTTTGCAGATACTCGAGCTCCTCGGGGTCCACCCCGCTGAAGGTGCGAACGTAGATCTGGATATGCAGGGTGCCGCACGCCGGTGCGGCGAGCTCGAGCTCGATGCCGTCGACTTCTGCGCGGTCGGTCTCGATCGAGCCGAAACTGTGCGGGATGGTGGTTACCGGATAGTAAGGCGGCGCCTCGAGGACGTAGAATTTTGTGTCGGGGAACGAAGGCTGCGGCGCGGCGAGAGGCGCAGCGGGATCGGTTCGACCAATCACATCGGTGAGGTCCAACCACTCGGGATGGTGCTCGAGAAACTGCTTGGTGGCGAATCTAGGTCCCGGTTGGTCGACGTTGTCGAGCACAATGAGGCCATTCGGCCGAATGATTCGGGCCGCGCACAGGAGATCGAACAGGGCGAATTCGAACTCATGGTTGCCGTCGATCAGCACCAGGTCGTAGAGCACGCCGTTGCCGATCGCCCTGTCGAAATGAAAGCTCGAGTTGACGGGACGAAACGAGATCCGCTCGCGGAGCTGGGGCGGCAAGGCAGCAATGATCGGCGGGCAACGCTCACCGCCAAAGGGGTCGATCGTCTCGAGACGCCCATGGCCCGCTTCCCACAAGGCACGCGCCATCACCTCGGCCGTACCGGCGTGGTAGGTACCCAGCTCCAATGCACGCTCCGGCCGGCGCATGACGATCAGGTGGTGCAGCAGCGCGCGCGCTTCGTTGCTCTGCAACGACCGCAAGGGATAGTCCTTGTAGAACGAGACGACTCGTGCGAACGTCTCCGACTGGCGCCAAGCGGCCAGGCCAGCTGCTGAAATGTCGAATTGTTCGCGTGATCCGTAGAGAGGGGTAAGCGGCATTATCGGTTCGATTGCGTTCATGTCCGCGACCATAAGAGAGGACGACGAGGCCATCCAGTGCCGCGTCGTGGGCAGCGTTCGCCGCGGCTGAGCCGACACGCCGGTGGGAAAAGACGCTCGACTGGGCGGCTGGCGAGCTCGAGGGCTTCACGCGCAACTGAAGCACTGCTCAGCCGGAGCACAACGTTCCAACCGATCCCAAGCCGCGGATCTACCGGCGGAGGTCGAGGCCCGCCCGGCGGCGTTGGCGCGGCTTCTATTGTCGGCGCTGGAAAGGCTGGTGCTGCCGCACAGGATTGAACTGTGGACCTCCCCCTTACCAAGGGGGTGCTCTACCACTGAGCTACGGCAGCGCCATTTGGCTTTAGAGGGGCGGGGTATGCCATAGGGTCGGGGGCCGTTCAACCGCTGCCGCCCGCCGAAACGGGCGTTCCGCGGTGGCTTGCCGCGGCGCTTGCGCTCTGCCTACCATTTTGGCGCGCAACGGCCCCAAGAATGCAGGCAGGAGGGAACGCATGGACTGGCGCCCGATTTCCGCCGACTCCCACATCACCGAGCCGCCCAACTGCTACGTCGACAATATCGATCCGGCATGGCGCGAGAAGGCGCCGCGCATCGTCCACAAGGAAGGCATGGGCGATATCTATCTTGTCGACGGCATGAAGACGCCGGTGCCGATGGGCTTGGTAGCCGCGGCCGGCGTGGCGCCCAAGGACATCCGCATAGGGGGCGCGAAATTCGCGGATCTGCATCGCGGCGGCTGGGATCCCACGACGCGACTGGCCGACCAGGACAGGGACGGCGTGGCGGCCGAGGTCATCTATCCCACGGTCGGCATGATGATCTGCAACCATCCCGACTTCGACTACAAGAAGGCCTGCTTCGACGCCTATAACCGCTGGCTGCAGGCCTATTGCGCCCATGCGCCGGACCGCCTGATCGGGTGCGGCCAGACGGCCATGCGCACCGTCAGGGAGGGCATCGACGACCTCGAGCGCATCAAGGCGATGGGCTTTCGCGGCGTGATGATGCCGGGCAATCCCGGCGAGAAGGACTACGACGACCCGACCTATGATCCGTTCTGGGAGGCCGCTGTCGCGCTCGAGCTGCCGCTGTCGTTCCATATCCTGACGTCGAGCGGCGACAACGCGCTCACCAAGCCGCGCGGCCCCAAGATCAATGGCTTCCTCAGCATCATCCGCGGCTGCCAGGACATCATGGGTATGCTCGTGTTCTCGGGCGTGTTCGAGCGCCATCCCAAGCTGCGCGTGGTCTGCGTCGAGGCCGACGCCGGCTGGGCGCCACACTTCATGTATCGCATGGACCATGCCTACAAGCGCCACCGCTACTGGATGAAGGGCAAGGAGCTTGCGCGCCTGCCATCGGCGTATTTCCGCGATCACATCGCGCTCACCTTCCAGGACGACTGGACGGCCTTCCAGTTCGCCGACCAGCTTGGCCCGCACCAGCTCATGTGGGCCAACGACTTCCCGCACAGCGATTCGACCTGGCCGTGGAGCCAGGACGTCATCACCGAGCAGACCGGCCATCTCAACCCCGAGCTGCGCAAGCGGATCCTGCGCGACAACGTCGTCGAGCTCTACAAACTGGCGGCATAGCGGCCGGTTACCGCGATGCGCTTCAGCCTGTTCATGTACTGCACGATAGGCCGGCGAGCCGAGCTCGAGGCCGGCATGGCGGGCCGCAAGCCCGAGCTCTACCAGCGCATGCTGGACGAGATCGCCGAATATGTCGGCTTCGCCGACGACGCGGGCTATTTCGGCTTCGGCCATCCCGAGCATCACCTGCAGATTGAGGGCTTCGAGATCTCCAACGATCCGCGGCTGATGTCGATGTGGCTTGGCAGGCACTCGAAGAGGCTGCGGGTCATCACCTGCGGCTTCGTCTCCACCACGCACAATCCACTGCGCGTGGCCGAGGACATCGCCACCATGGACCATATGCTGGGTGGCCGGTTCGGCGTCGGCCTGGTGCGCGGCTATCAGGCGCGCTGGGTCGAGAACTTCAAGGTCCGCGATGAGCTGAACGCCGTGGGCCCGTGGAACAAAGACACGCCCGCCGACACGGCCAACCGCGAATATTTCTCCGAGTTCGTCGATGTCGTGGTGAAGGCGCTCTCCAACGAGACTTTCAGCCACCACGGCAAATACTGGAGCTTCCCGCCGGCGGGGATGGTCAACCCACACGACCATCCGGTCTACGTGAAGTACGGGCAGGGTGTGACGCCGGCGATGAAGATCGAGCAGGTCGGCATTGCGCCGCGGCCGCTGCAGACACCGCATCCGCCGCTCTATGGCGGCTTCGCCGCCTCGATGCGCACCGCGCTGTTCTGGGCCAAGTACGGCGGCAAGCCGATCGTGCTTACCGACAATCTCAAATTCTACGACCAGCTCTGCCGTGGCTACACCGAGGAGGCCGCCAAGCACGGCCGCCCCGTGAAGAACGGCCAGCAGGCCGGCTGGGGCGGCATCTTCGTCTGCGCGCCGACGGATGAGCAGGCTCAGGAATGGGCCAAGGACATGATGTGGTTCTGGCAGAGTTGGGCGACGCCGTTCGGTCAGGGCGTGCCGGAGCTGTTGGTCGGCTCGCCGGACACGATTTCTCGCCGCCTCGAGCAGGTCCAAAAGGTCATTCCCGACCAGGACGAGGTGATCCTGCTGATCCCGCAGGGCATCCACGGCCGCAGCCAGATCCTCACATCGCTCGAGCTGATGGCGACCAAGGTGATGCCGAAGTTCGCCTAGAAGGGTAGACGCTCGCCGGTTTCCCTGCGCAGCGTAATGAGCGCGACCTCGCCGCGGCAGTTGAAGCGAACCGGCGGCCCCGAAACGCCAAGGCCGCAACTGGTGTAGCCGGCCATCCTGCCCTGACGCCACAAGCCGCGCGCGGCGTGGCGGCAGCGCTTGAGCTGTGTGATCAGGGGCCTGCCGCCCGGCAGGCAAATCTGGCCGCCATGGGTATGGCCGCACAGATAGAGGGCGTAGCCCGCTTCATCGGCGTAGTCGGCAACTTCGGGTGAATGCACGAGGGCGATGCGGAATTCGCCGGCATGATCGGCCAACGCCGCCCGCGCAGCTTCGCTGTAGAAGGAATTGACGTCGTCGAGTCCGGTGATGCGCAGGCTCTCGCCTTCACGCTGAAGCACGAGCGAGCGATTGATCAGGACCTCGAAGCCTGCCCGGCCGAGCGCGTCGGCCATCTCGACCGGATCGTGATTGCCAAGCACGGCTATCCGCAGGCCGCGCACCCTGACACCGTCGAGCGCCTCTGCCAGCAACCCAGCCGATCGGGCGATCGGCACGCCGTGGTCACCGTGGACGTCGCCGGTCAGCGCGAGCAAATCGATTTCGAGGCCGCCCAGCAGCTTGCGGGCGGCGTCCGCAAGTGCCGGGAACACGTCGAGATGCGTGTCGCTGACGTGCAGGATCCGGTATCCGTCGAATTGCCGCGGCAGATCCTTGAAGGTGAACTTGAGCTCGACCAGCTTGAGATCGAGCGCATTCCGTCGGCCGCGTCCATAAAGCGGTGTCAGGCGGATGCCGGCGCCGAAGACGGCCAGGAGACTGGAGAACAGCCGCTTGCGCCAGCGGCCGCGGCGGCCGGCAGGGCTGATCCAGTACCGGCTGTTCTCCAGACGATGCCGTTCAGTGGCCCAATCGGACGAGGAGTAAATCAACCCATGCTCTCGTTTGCGGCCGAGACTGTGGTTGTTGAGCGCGACTTTGTCCACCGGGCCAGAACCCTCTCTGGCGGCCCCGTCGGTCTGAGAAAGGACATGCAAGTCGGCGAGCCTACCGTCTCATCGACATCCGCCACCGTACCGTATCTTCGATCTGCGTCTGCAGGCCGCGCAGCGGGGTCCAGCCGAGCTGGTTCTGCGCCTTGTCGATGCAACCGACCAAGCGCGGCGAGTCGCCCGGCCGGCGGGCGCCGTAGACATGGGGAACCGGGCGGCCCACGACTTGGCCGATCGACTCCACGACCTGCTTGACGCTATGGCCGGCGCCGGAACCGAGGTTGAACACGTCGTGGCGACCCCGCCCGACCTTCTGGCTCATCACCCATTGCACCGCGCGCAGGTGGGCATCTGCCAGGTCCGTGACATGGACGTAATCGCGCACGCACGAACCGTCGTCGGTTGGATAGTCCGATCCATGCACGACGAGCGAGGCGCGCAAACCCAATGCCGCGTCGACCGCCAGCGGCAGCAGATGGGTTTCCGGATCGTGCGCTTCGCCGATCTCCGCGGCGACGTCCGCGCCCGTGGCGTTGAAGTAGCGCAGCGACGCCGCGCGCAGGCCGCGCCATGCCGCGGCATCGAGCGCCCGCTCGACGCTCGCCTTGGAGGCGGCATATGGATTGATCGGCGCGACCCTGTGCGACTCGGCCAGCAGCTCGGTTTGCGGCAGGCCGTAGACGGCGCAGGTGCTGGAGAACACGAAGGCCTCGATCTTGTGCCGCAACGCTGCGCCGATCAGCACGCGGCTCTTGCCGGCATTGTTGGTGAGATAACGCTCAGGATGGGCAACCGATTCGCCGACTTCGATATAGCCTGCGAGATGGATGACGACCTTCGGCTTGTGGCGAAGGAACACTTCCTCGACGAATCGGCCATCTCCGACGTCGCCACGCTCCAGCGAACCCCAACGGACGGCCCAGTCGTGTCCCTTTTCCAGCGTATCCAGGCAGATCGGTTGTGCCCCGGCCTCGGCCAGCGCCTTGCAGACATGACTGCCGATGTAACCGGCGCCGCCGGTGACGAGCACCGGACCACTGACCGAGAACAATGATCTCTCTCCCCTCGCGTTTTCAGCATCGAAGTCCGGCGATAGTTGGCCATGCGAGGCGGTCGCTCAATTGCCCCGGCGCCCGATCACAAACTGATCACGAGTGGTTCGCACTGCCAATGGGTCACACTCTTCTCGGGTCAGCGCGCCCCCGGAGATCATCATGCTCAAGATCGTCAAGGACTCTGTTCTCAGGGTCAGCCGGTCGTTCGGTTACGACATCGTGCCGTTGCGCGAGATGAAGGAGCGCGACTTCGCACTGCATCTGCGCGAGTTGCTCACCCGCCTCGACATAGACTGCGTGCTCGATGTCGGTGCCAATGCGGGCCAGTACCGCGACTTCCTGCGCGACAAGGTCCTCTATGACGGCCCGATCATTTCGTTCGAGCCGGTGAGCCGCCACATCGATGCGCTGCGCGAACGCAGCCGGGGCGATCGCGACTGGCATATCGAAGGCTATGCGCTGGGCAGCAGCGACGGGTCGATGCCGATCAACGTGATGGTTTCCGATCAGTTCAGCTCGTTCCTGGAGCCCGACCACGGCCGGGTGAAGGACTATGCCGGGCTGAACGTTCCGTGCCACACGGAAACGGTGACGGTGCGCACCCTCGACGTCGTCCTGCCCGTCCTGCAGGAACGCATCGGCTTCGACCGGCCGTACCTCAAGATCGACACCCAGGGCTTCGATATCGAGGTCCTGCGCGGTGCCGGCGACAGTCTGCCGTCGGTCAAGGCGCTGCAGACGGAGGCCTCGGTGATCGGCATCTACAAGGGCATGCCGCAATACATGGACACCATCCGTTATCTCGACCAACGAGGCTTCGACATAACCGGCCTCTATCCGGTGAGCCGCGACAGCGCGCTCCGGCTGGTCGAGTTCGACTGCGTCATGATCAATCGCGCCGTCGCCTGCGTCACAGTCTAGGCGCGGCTGGGCGCGATCATCGCGCAGAGCCGGGCGACATCGTCGCCGGCCACGAACATGCTGCGTGGCACCGAGCGGAGCCGGCCGCGGATATGTTCGTAGTCGGCCGGCGTCAGGCGCTCGAAGAAGCGGACCAATGAATCCTCGAGCGGCGCGTCGAAGGTCCAGCCGATTCGGTGCTTTTCGATGGTGTTGCCGACTTCGAAGCGGTGGACGGCGAGGCAGGGGATTCCGAAGTAGCCAGCCTCGTAGAAGCGGCAGGGCATCAGCCAGCGTGAATTGTGGTCGGTGTGCTCGAGGTCGAGCGCCCAGGTGAAGTCGACATCACGATAGAGGTGTTCGAGGTCCTGCTGCGGCAGGTACGGACCGCCATAGACGATGTTCGGACAACGTCGGAGAACCGCTTCGAACTTCGCCTGGTCAACCGTGGTCAGGATGCCGCCGAACTTGAACAGGACCCGGCCCTGCAGACGTTCGGCCAGCCGGGTGATGAGGGCGAAGGTCGATTCGCCGCGGATCAGGCCGAAATAGCCCACCACCCAGGGGCGGCCGCCTTCGGCCGCGCGGCGGACTGGCGCCGGTGGGGACAGCGACGAGATCGAGGGGTGCAGCTTGTTTTCGAGCAGGAACCAGTCGCCTCGATATTTCTGGACGGCGGCATAGTAGTTCCGGTGGAAGGCCGGCGAGGAAACGACCAGCAGGCTGATGCGTTGCAGGCACAGCCGTTCGATCACCCGGAGGAGTGTCGGTACCGGCCCGCGCCGCATGAGGATGGATGGAATGTCGAGCACTTCATATACGACCGGTGCGCGCGAGGAGCAGATGAGCCGGGCGAGGAGCGCGAGCAGGAGCTGATCGATGTTCCGGGCATAAAAGACCGCTGCGCATTTCAACGCATCGCGATGTGCGAACAGGGCGGGAATGGCGCGAAGCAGTGCGCGAACCCGATGCCAGTAGCGCGCATCGGTCGTGAAGCCCAACGGGATGTTCGGCCATGGTGGTTGATATGCGGTGTTGTAGCGTTCCCGGCGAAAGCCGAAGACCGTGACGCGATAGCCGAAGTCCATGAACTGCTGGACCCGCTTCAGCGTGCTGGCATCCGTCACGTCGGGACAGAAGAACAGCAGTTCGCTGCCATCTGCATGCGGCGTATCGATGCGGCCGAGCGGCCCTTCACGGGCACCGACTGGAAGGCTGGCGTCGTCTCTTGCGCTGATTGATTGTTGCATGCGGCCTCGTCTCCGGTTCGCCAGTATTGGCGAGCGTCGTGCCGGCGCTGCGTGATCAATCTGTGGCGTCGCAGGTTCATGACAGGGCAAGTCACAGGTTGATCACTAGCCGCGCGACAACGGGCGATGCTTCCATGCTCGCGATGAATGTCGCTTCAAAGATCGACGTCCGCGACGCGTTGCGCTTCGATCGCGTGGCCATCACCTGCGTTTTCGGCGATCCGCGCGACCTCCGCTCGTGGTCGGGTGCGCCGGCCAATCTTGCAAACGCGCTCGAGCGCCTGGGAGTATCCGTCGAAGGCGTCCGCCCGCGTATGAGCCGGCTTGCCAAGCTGGGCATCGCCGCCTGTGACATGGCCGCGGGACTCGGCCGGCCCCTCAGCAGCGAGCAGATCCTGCGCGGCATGCGGTCGCGACGCAAGCTCGCCGCACAGGTGGCCGAGAGGGCGAGCCGTCTCGGCACGCGACACGTGCTCCATACCGGCACTTTCGATCTGCCGGCGCCCGACCTCGCGAGCGGCGTCAAGCACTATCTCTACTGCGATCATAGCTGGGCGTTGTCCAAGGACTTCCACGTCCACGCCAGTCGATACAGCGAGCGGGCGCTGGCGGCATTCGAGCAAGCCGAACGCGAGTCGCTCCGCGGCCTCGCCCACGTCTTCACGTTCGGGGCTTATGTCCGCGACAATATCATCGCGCATTATGGCCTGCCGGCTGATCGCGTCACCGCCGTCGGCTCCGGCATGGGCGCCATCGAGCCGTACGGGGGACCGAAGAGCTATGACAAGCCTGCGCTGCTCTTCGTCGCCAAGCATCTGTTCCAGGCCAAAGGCGGTGTGCTGTTGCTCGAGGCATTCGAGCTGGCTCGGCGTCGCCGGCCTGACCTGACGCTTACCATCGTCGGCGACGAACGCAGCCGCGCCTTCGTCGGCAACCGGCCTGGAATCGCCTTCCACGCACACCTTCCGTGGCACGCCCTGCAGCAGCTTTTTCGCGACGCCACGCTGCTGGTTCAGCCGATGCTGAACGACCCTTGGGGCCAGGTCTATCTCGAGGCGATGGCGTCGCGGACGCCCGTCATGGGCCTCAATCGCAATGGTCTGCCGGAACTCGTCGATGGCGGCCGGCACGGCTTCCTGGTCGACCGCGCCGATCCGTTGGCGCTCGCCGAAGCCGTCCTGAGCGCCGTCGCCGATCCGCAAAGGCTCGAACGCATGGCATCGACCGCCCAGCGCCATGTTCTGAAGAATTACTCGTGGAGCCGTGTCGCCGAGCGGATCGCCTATTCCCGAAGCGTTGCGTAAATCGAGAGGTCGGCAACATGTCCCGCAAAGTAGCGCTCATCACCGGAATCACCGGGCAGGATGGCGCCTATCTCGCCGATTTCCTGCTGTCGCGGGGCTACATCGTGCACGGCATCAAGCGCCGCTCCTCGTCGCTGAATACCGAGCGCATCGATTACCTGTACCGCGACCGCCACGATGCCGGCGTCAGGCTGTTTCTGCACTACGGCGACATGACAGACTCGGCGAACCTCTTGCGGCTGCTCGGCGAGATAAAGCCGACCGAGGTCTACAATCTCGCAGCGCAAAGCCACGTCCAGGTGAGCTTCGAGACGCCGGAATACACGGCCAACACCGACGCACTCGGCACGTTGCGGCTGCTCGAGGCGATCCGCATCCTGAGCATGCAGGATGGCGTCCGGTTCTACCAGGCCTCGACGTCGGAGCTGTTCGGAAAGGTGCAGGAGACGCCGCAACGCGAGCGCACGCCGTTCTATCCGCGCAGCCCCTACGCGGTGGCCAAGCTCTACGCCTACTGGATCACCGTCAATTATCGCGAAGCCTACGCAATGCACGCCTCGAACGGCATTCTGTTCAACCACGAATCGCCGATCCGCGGCGAGACCTTCGTCACCCGCAAGATCACGCGCGCGGTGGCGGCGATCGAGCGCGGCTACCAGGACTGTCTCTATCTCGGCAACCTCGACGCGCAGCGCGACTGGGGCCATGCCCGCGACTATGTCGAGGGCATGTGGCGGATCCTGCAGCAGGACCAGCCCGACGACTACGTGCTGGCGACCGGCGAGACGCACACTGTGCGGGAATTCGTCGAGCTGGCCTTCCATCAGATCGGCCGTCCCATCGCGTGGCGCGGTGGTGGCGACGACGAGCAGGGCTGCTGTCGACGGACCGGCCGGGTGCTGGTGGCGATTGACGGTGCCTACCGGCGACCGACCGAAGTGGACGTGCTGCTCGGCGATCCTGCCAAGGCGCTGAGCAAGCTCGGCTGGCGGCACCGCACGACCTTTCCGGAGCTGGTGGCCGAGATGGTGGAAGCCGATCGCGTCGTGATGAAGAACATGGGAGCCAAGAATGCCAACGGGCCCAAGCTATACGCTGCGCAATAAGCGGGTGTGGGTCGCGGGGGACCGCGGCCTCGTCGGCAGCGCCCTGATCCGCCGCTTGCAGCGCGAAGGCTGCGAGCTCGTGACGGCGCCGCGCGAATCAGTCGACTTGCGCCGGCCTGATCAGGTCGAGCGCTGGATGGCCGAGACCAAGCCGCAGGCGGTGTTTCTCGCCGCAGCGAGGGTCGGCGGCATCTATGCCAACGACACGCGGCCGGCGGAATTCATCTACGACAATCTGATGATCCAGAGCAACGTCGTGGAGGCGTCGCGGCGGATCGGCGTCGAGAAGCTGATGCTGCTGGGCTCCTCCTGCATCTATCCGCGCCTGGCGCCGCAGCCCATTCCGGAAGCGGCGCTGCTCACCGGGCCACTCGAGCCGACCAACCAATGGTATGCGGTGGCCAAGATCGCCGGCATCAAGCTCGGTCAGGCTTACCGCCGGCAATATGGCTGCGACTTCATCTCGGTCATGCCGACCAATCTCTACGGTCCCGGCGACAATTTCGACCTCATGCAAAGCCACGTCGTGCCGGCGCTGATGGTCAAGGCCCACGCGGCGATGCGCGCACGCGCGCCGGCCATCGAGGTCTGGGGCACCGGCGCGGTAAGACGGGAGTTCCTCTACGTCGACGACGCCGCCGACGGCATGGTGTTCCTGATGCAGAACTATTCCGACGAGGCGATCGTCAATCTCGGCCCCGGCTCCGATGTGCCGATCGTCGATCTCGTCGACCTGATCTGCAAGGTCGTGGGCTACAAAGGCGGCGTCCAGTTCGATGCCAGTCGTCCCGACGGGGTACCGCGCAAGATGGTGGACACGGCTTTTGCCGCGTCGCTCGGCTGGCGGGCGCGGACGCCCCTGCGCGAGGGCCTGGCCGCGACCTACCGGTGGTACGTTGACAACGTCGTGCCCGACAGACAACGCGCCGTCGCCTGAGGCGGCGCTCGCCACCGACCACCTGATCGAGGACATCGGGCGCAGGTCTCGCCGCGGCGGAGCGATCCTTCTGGCGGCGCAGGCGCTTCGCGTGCTCGGACAAGTGGCAACCCTGGTCGTCCTGGCGCGGCTGCTGCCACCGTTCGCCTTCGGCCTGCTCGCCATGGTCGCCTCGCTCGGCGCAATCCTCGATCTGGTCAAGGAGTTCGGCCTCTCCGCCGCGACCATCCAGAAGCAGGGCATCTCGCACGCCCAGGTCTCGGCGCTGTTCTGGATCAATGCCGCCGTGGGCGCGTTGCTGGGCGCGGGCCTCGTGCTGGCGGCACCGGTGCTGGCGCGCTTCTATGGCCAGCCCGAGCTCGAGGCGGTGGCGCAGTGGCTGGCGCTCGGCTTCGTGCTGAGCGGGCTCACGGTGCAGCATTGGGCCCTCCTGCGCCGGCAGATGCGCTTTGGCGCAATCGCCGGCCTGGAGACGGCTGCCGACGTCGCGGGGTTCGCCGTGGCGATCGCCTTGGCCCTGGCGGGCAAGGGCTATTGGGCGTTGGTGGCGCAGCGCCTGGCCTCACCGGCGCTGCTTTTGGTCGGGAGCTGGACCGTTTGCCGCTGGCGGCCGGCGCGCCCCGCCCCCGCCCAGGGAATGGGCGAGTTGCTGCGCTTCGGCGCCTCGGTGACCGGCAGCGGGCTCGCCACGGCGCTGGCCCGCAGCGTCGACCAGATCCTGATCGGCTGGCTATGGGGGCCGGCCGTGCTCGGCCTCTACGAGCGCACCACGCGGCTGGTGCTGCTGCCCGTCAATACCATCAACGCTCCGGTCTATGCCGTCGGCATGCCGGCGCTCAGCCGCCTGATCGATCGGCCGGAGCGCTATCGATCCATATTCCGCCAGATCATGCAGAAGCTTGCGCTGCTCACCATGCCGGTCTTCGCAATGGCCGCTGTCCTGGCCGACTGGCTGGTGCGGATCCTGTTCGGCCCGGCCTGGGCGGAGGCGACGCCGCTGGTGGCGCTGTTCAGCATGTCGGCCGCCTATCTGCCGGTCCTGTTGGCCGCAAGCTTGCTCTACATGACCCAGGGACGGATGCGTGAGCTGCTGCGGGCGACCTTGATCGACGCCGCCTTGTGTATCGCGTCCATCCTCGCCGGGCTGTCGTGGGGTGTGGCGGGCGTGGCCGCCTCGATTGCCATCGTCGGCCTGCTGGTTCGCCTGCCCGTCGCGTTCTGGCTGGCGACGCGCCGCGGTCCGGTGTCGATGGGCCACGTCGTCACCGCGATTGCGCCCGCCGCGAGCGCCGCGATTGTCGCCGCTGCCGCCGTATGGGTGCTGCGCCACGGCCTCTTCGCCGATATGGGGCCGACCGTGATGGGCGTGTTGCTGGTCGGCGCCGGCGGCCTGGCCGCGATCGGGCTTACCGTGCTGGCTTGGCCAGAGACCCGCCGCGAGCTTCGCGACACAGCCCGCCGTTTCGGCCGCCAGTGGCTGTTCAGGTGGTCCACGTAGCGCCGCCAGGGAGAAACTCATGGCCAAGGTCAACGCACGCCCGGAGCAAAAGGCGTGTGGCACAAGCAGAATCGCGCTTCATGACTATTGCGGTCACCCGTTTCAGTTCGAGCTTTCGCGCGAACTTGCGCGGCGCGGGCATGAGGTGCGGCATTTCTTTTTCGCCGAGGATATGGGGCCAAAGGGCGACACGCGACGGCTATCAAGCGATCCCGCCAATTTTTCGATCGAAGCGATCTCGATTGGACAGCCGTATTCCAAGCGAAATCTCATTCGCAGGCGTCAGGCGGATATCCTGTATGGCGAGCTCGCCAGCCGGAGGATCGCGTCATTTGCGCCCGATGTGACGATTTCAGGCAACACACCGCTTGAGGCACAGGCGCCGATCCTCAAAGGCGTTCGCCGCGCCGGCTCCGCGTTCGTTTTCTGGATGCAGGATTTCTACAGCCTGGCAGCAACGAAAATTCTAAGCCGAAAAATTCCCGTCGTTGGCCACACCATCGGTGCTTACTACAGGCATCTTGAAGCCAGCCTGTTGCGTCGGAGCGACGGGATCGTTCTCGCAAGCGAGGATTTCAGGCCGGCTCTCAAGGACTTCGGCGTCAAGGACGACGCCGCCGACGTCATCGCAAATTGGGGCGCACTCGATACATTGCCGATGCGGCCGAAGCACAATGTATGGGCGATGCAGCACCGGCTTTCAGACAAGTTCGTCTTTTTGTACTCCGGCACCCTGGCGCTGAAACACAATCCGGATCTGCTTTGGGCTCTCGCCGAACATTTTGAGAAAGATCCCAAGGTCGTCATTGCGGTCGCCGCCTCCGGTGTCAGCTACGATGCCTTGAAGGCCCGCCGCGCCTTGGAGCCGAAGTCAAATCTGCTGTTTCTGCCTTTGCAGCCGATGGACGTCTTTCCGGATGTCCTCGGGGCGGCCGACGTTCTCGTGGCACTGCTCGAAAACGATGCGGGACCATTTTCCGTTCCCTCGAAAGTTCTCAGCTATTTCTGCGGCGGCCGTCCGATCCTTTTGTCGGCGCCGCCCAGCAATCTTTCGGTGCGGCTGGTCGAGCAGGCGGCCGCCGGCCTTTGCGTCTCCGCCGGATACCGGCAGGCTTTCGTGGCGGCGGCCGATCGCCTGCGCGGCGAGCCGCAGACCTGCGCCAAGCTGGGCGCCGCGGGCCGTGCCTACGCGGAAAACGCCTTTAACATCTCGGCGGTCGCCGATCGATTTGAAGCCATGTTCGCCAAGGCCCGCAACAATCGTCCTTCATGATCCTAGGTATCCCGCCGGCCGGAGGTTGCTTGATCGCATCCGTGGACGAATGAAGGACGTTTGCGGCCGCGCCTTTGCGGCGTGGTCCTGCCGGATACCGACCGCCAGGATCGAGGCAGCTGCCGCCATCAGCAGCACGCTCCAGGTCTTCGGTCCGACATAGGCGCCAGACGCCTGGCCCAGGATGAGCCACACGGTCCAGCAATAGAGCACGCTCGGCACGCCCAGGAGGCGCAGCCACAGCGAGAGCGCCGCCAGGCAGATTACGCCCCACACGAGGCTGAGATAGATCCAGTGCGTCCAGAAGTAGTTGGTGAGCACGTCGCCGACGCGCGAGATCGCCAGTGTCGCCGGGAACGAGGGTGAGTTCATGTAGACGTCCATGACATTGTTGGCGATGAAAAGCTCGCCGGTGAGGCCGGCGCCGGCCCACGGATGGTCGCGAAACATGTTGAAAGCCACGAGCATTGGTCCGGTGAAGCGCGCGAAGAAGCTGGCATCGTCGCCGTTCGCGAGCTGGTCCAGCCGCGCGGCGAAGAATGTCCGGCCGAGCACGATCGCCATGCCGATCAGGAGTGCGGAGAGTGCCAGCGCGCCGATCAGGCGCGTTGCCGATGGCCGTTGTCCGGGTCGGGCGCCGGCCAGGAAGATCAGGTATGGGACCGTCAGCAGCAGCATCAGGCCAAGGGTCGGTCCGGGCAGCACGACCAGCGCCATCGCGATCAGGCCGAGATAAGCCAACAGTTTCCAGCGCCACGGGCTGATGACGAACCAGAGCGCGCCATAGAACGTATAGGCGAAGGTAACGGCCGATGGCTCTGATGTGAACAGCTTCGGCCGAATGCGGTGGTAGAGGATCTCGTCGCGCAGGTCGGCATCGTAGACAACGCCGGAGTCGTAAAGTCGCTGGCGCACGGCGTCGCTTAGCGGGCGAAGGCCGGCATAGTTCTCGAGAAGGCAACCGACAATGATGGCAATACAGAAGCACAGCAGGATACCGGCGATCTGGCGGCGCTCGCCATGGACCAGAGCGAGGAAGATGGCATAGGCGATGACCATCGAGTAGGTGAGCTGCAACAGTCCGGTGAACCGCTTGCTGAGAAAGGCGTAGTCGCTGGCCGACAGAACGGAGCAGAGATAGACCGTTATGACGATGAGCAGGCCCGCGAGGTGCCGGGGGTCGATCTGGTCGCGCCGGCGCCAGAGGAGGATCAGGCCGGCGAAACCCGACGGAGCACAGGTCAGCGGGATTGTCGAAGTGATCTTCAGCGCGACGCCGAGATAGAGGCCGAGCAGGAAGATCGTGACGAGAACCGAGTCGAGTAGGTCGAGTCGCCGAGTGACAGGCGGAGCGGCAGCCGACGGTGCGGTCATGAGGCGATCGCCGATACGATTTGCCTACCGCGGCTCGGCCAGTCGAAGCGGCCGCTGCAGGCCGCGACGGCGCGTTCCTGCAGGCGGTTGAGGAGATCTGCGTCATCGATCGCCTCGAGCACCCCGTGGGCGAGGGCGGCATGGTCGGGATAAAGCATGACGCTGTCGTTGTGGACGAGTGGGACGCCGGCAAACGAGCCGGTCAGCGCGAAGACGGGCACGCGGTTGAAGACATACTCCAGGACCTTGAGCTTGAAGCCGCCGCCGTTGCGTTCCGGCACGATCGCGATCCGCGCGTCGTCAAGGTAGGGCTCGATGTCGGGCACCGTGCCGGTGAACTCGGTGGCCACCGTCCTGTGCCGCAGCTGCTCGAGGAATGCCTCGTCGGCACTGCCGACCGCCTGCAGCTCGGCGCCGGCATCGGCGAACAACGGGTCGGCGATGTCAACGAATTCAGCAAGATTCATGCGCTTGGCGATCCAGTCGAAGCTGCCGACGATCACGGCGCGGCGCGGCAGCACGCCCGAGATCGACCGTTCAGCGAGCCGTCGACCACAGTAGCCGGGGGTCAGCACGCCCATCGGCTTGTCGCAGCGCCGCCGCTGATAGAGTTTGAGGTCCTCCTGCGTGATCGCCGTCACGAAGTCGACGGCGTCGACGAGTTCGCGTTCCAGGCGCGATACTTTGAGAGCATCGAAGCGGACGGCCTGGCGTTTGAGAAACAGCGGCTGGCTCTGGGCGATCTGGGTGCGCAGGCTTTCCTCGTGATTGTGCGAAACATAGATCAGGCGTGGCCGGTCGCCGCGGCCGGCATAGTGGTCGAGCACCCGAGGCAGCGCCCAGCCGGTTGATATGCCGTCGAACACGATGCCGTCCCAACCGCCCCGCTTCAGCAGCCTGTCGAGGATGCTCTGCATGCCGGTCGTGCGGCACCGGTAGGCGATGTGCGGCAGGCTCGAGGCGAGGCTGCCCCAGTGCGAGTGGGGCACGTCGGACGGTAGCCACCACACGACATGCCTGGCGCGCTGGCTGCCGATCTCGGCCTGTGTGGAACGGCCAAGGCCCAACACCTCGACATCCCCGCCGGCCTCAGCGACCGAGTCGATCAAGCCGCCGGAATAGACGTACTGGCCATTGTAGCGCGGTTCGGGATCGGCCAGCGTGAGCCACAGGCAACGCACCGGCCTCTGCCGGCCGTCAGAAGGCATTGCGACCGCTGAACCCGCCGACGATGGTGCGCGCGATGATCCGGAGGTCGAAGGCGATCGACCAATGCTCGATGTAGTATAGGTCATGCTCCACACGCTTCCGTATCTGCTCCAGGGTATCGGTCTCGCCGCGCCAGCCGTTGACCTGGGCCCAGCCCGTGATTCCCGGTTTCATCCGATGTCGTGCATCGTAGTACTTGACGGCTTCCTGATAGAGCAGGGCGCCGGCCTTGGCTGAAAGGGCATGCGGGCGTGGACCGACGATCGACATGTCGCCGCGCAGCACGTTCAGAAACTGCGGGAGCTCATCCAGGCTGGTGCGCCGCAGGAAGGCGCCGACGCGCGTAATGCGCGGGTCGTTGCGTCGCGTCAGCTGCTCGGCATTGCTGTCGCTCATCTCATGGCGCATGGTGCGGAACTTCAGCACTTCGATCAGCTGGTTGTTGAATCCGTAGCGCCTCTGCCGAAAGAGCACGGGCCCGGGACTGTCTAACCTGATGAGCAGCGCGATCGCCACCATGAGAGGCGAGATCGACATGAGGATCAATGCGCTAAGGAGCCGGTCCTCGACGGTCTTGACGAACCAGCGCCAGTCGCGCAGCGGATGGTCGATCACGTTCAGGAAAGTGTGACCGCCGATGTGGCTCGCCTGAACGGTGCCGAGACGCATTGCGAACTCGCCGGGGCAGAGCCGCACGTCGACGGGAACGAGACTGAGCTTGTTCAGCGTCTCGACCAGCAAGTGGTCGCTCGTCGAGGGCAACGCCACGATGACGGTGTCGATTCCTTGGACGCGCGCGTCGCGGACCAGGTCGTCGACCGAACCAAGAATGGCATGTCCCATGCAGCGCTGTGGCAGGCGCGCCGCGTCGTCGTCGTAGACGCCGAAGATGCGTGGGCCGCCAGGGGCCGCGTTCAGGCTGCGCAGCAGGCGTTGCGAGCCCGGCCCCGCGCCGACAATCGCCACCACCTCGCCCAGCCGGCCAGCGCGGCTCCAGAGCTTCATCTGACGTTGCAGCGCGACGCGGCTCGTCACCAGCAGCACGACACCGCCCGAGAACCACAGGGCGGCCCACGTTCCCTTCGTGACGGCGAGGGGCTCGATCAGGAAGGTGGCAAGGAAGAGCGTGCCCAGCGTCAGCAGCCAACCGAGCAACGCACGGCCAATGGCGGCGCCCAGGTCGCCGAACTGATCGAAGCGATGGGCGCCGGCAAGATGCAGAAAGTTCACGCCGAGCACTGCGCCCAGAAGGACGACGAGGCCCTCGAGGCGCCAGTCGATGGTGGACGGGTCCCAGTGCAGCGCGGCGATTCCCGCGCCAAAGATCGCGATGGAGTCGAAACCCGTGACGAACCGGCTGACGACTGCTTCCGACACGGCATGGCCCCGCCGCGACCGGCTTGCGCCGCTCTCGACGATCGCGCGGTCGTAACCGGCCGCGTGCTCGAGTTGCATCGTTGTCGCTCGCTCTAGGACGCCATGCTTCATCGTGTAGCCTCACGTTGCGGACGACCCGACGGCTCGTCGGTCGTAGCCTGAAGTTCTCCCAATTCTCCACGGCATCTGCCGGGCATGTTGTGATCATGTAGAGGTCGCCGTTTTGACTCGTGGCGGGGAGCGCGCCATTCGAGCGGCGTGATCTTTTTGTGATACCAACTGAAGAAGCGCGGGGTCGCGCGCCTCCTCGATTCCTACTTGATGATCCGAACAGCGCTGCTCCCCATCGCCCCACCATAGGTCGCGACGTGATTGCCGGTCTCGGTGACGCCCGCTCCCCGGGAGAGCAGGTACAACATCGGCTTGCCGACGCTGACCCAGTCGTTCTTGGCGCTGTCCCAGCGGCGGGCATGGGTGCTGCCGTCCGTCGAGCCCTCGCTATACAGGATGTTGGAGCCATAGCCGTTGTTGGGAACAACGTAGACGGCCTCACCCGTGTTCTCGCCGTTGTTGGCGAAACCAACGCGCAGGCCCTCCGGCGCAACGATGCCGCCCTCGGCATTGAGCACGAACGAGCCAAAGGCTGCATTGCACGAGTAGACTGATTTCACACCCGAGCCGAAGTTGCGGCTCATGTTTGGGTGAATCAATTGGACGTTGGACACGATGCCCTGATTGCCCTGCCCAACGTTCGTGTGCTCCATGCGCATGCCGTCCTTGGTGTGGTTCTCGCCATGCACGTTCTCGCACATGCCCTCGAACACGGCGCCCTGCAGGACGATGCCGTAGGTGCCGCAGCTGGTGTAGATGTCGCGCAGGGTGAATTTGTAAAGCGCCCCAGCATCGCCCAGCGGCGCGCGGAGCTTCAGGCACGCACCGCACGGGGCCCGATCGTAGCCGCCGCCGTACAGATTGAACTTCTCGAAATAGAACCCGCGATTGGCAACGCCGTTCACGCCCTGAATGACGATCATGTCCTGACCGCCGGGGCCAACCCAGCGGATCTTGGCGTGGTTGCCGTTGGCACCCCACGTCATGCCCTCGTTTTTCCGCTGCTCCAGGACAATGGTGGACGACAGCTCAATGTTGGTGCGCGGATCGAACATCGGGAGAAAGCCTTCCGCCACGCCGTCCTGCAGCGCCTGCCTGAACTCCGTCTCGTTGCGCGCCCAAATGAGCGAGCTGGTTGCGCCACCAGAGCCGGGCGAGCCGACTTGCCGCCGACTGCCAGTACGACCTTGGTCTTCTCGGGCTTGCGCGCGCGCGCCACGCAGAGGCGCCACCGCCGCCAGCGCCCCAGCGATCGCCCAAATCGCACGCCGCCCCATCTGCAGCTTGGTCATGATTTCCTCCAGAAGCATTGTGGTGACATGGCTCCTTGCGATCGACCCGGCTGGTCATAGGGACACTTGGTGAGTGTCACAAAGCCCTTTCACCGCGGCCTTAACATGATCACAACACCGGCCGCGGTCGCCGTAGAGAATGACCCCTGTAGATCGACGCAAGAAAGGTTCGTCTAATGTCCAAAACTGATCTCGTTGTCGTGACCGGTGCGGGTGGCTTCATCGGCGGTCACCTGGTTCGCGTGCTGCAGCAGCGCGGCCACACCAGGATCCGCGCCGTCGACGTGAAGCCGCTCAACGAGTGGTATCAAAAGACCCCCGGCGTCGAGAACCAGGTGGGCGACCTCGCCCGGCTCGAGCCGTGCCGGGCCGCCGCCAAGGGCGCCCGCATGATCTACAACCTCGCCGCCGACATGGGGGGCATGGGGTTCATCGAGACCCACAAGGCCGAATGCATGCTGTCGGTGCTG
>Ga0308309_10000199_pt1 | contig 44572 bp, 36 predicted proteins | sample HubBroMetageWFT5_FD_192491 | JGI IMG/M metagenome (GOLD analysis project Ga0308309, IMG submission 192491) | Warmed and freeze-thawed soil microbial communities from the Hubbard Brook experimental Forest, New Hampshire - Hubbard Brook CCASE Soil... | ecosystem: Environmental > Terrestrial >...
CCGAGGGCCTGGCGCTGCGCATCGTCAACGACGACGTGCCGGAGTCGCTCAAGAACAAGAAGCTGATGGCGCTCGATCTCGGCGCCATGGTGGCCGGCGCCAAGTACCGCGGCGAGTTCGAGGAGCGGCTGAAGGCCGTGCTGTCGGAGATCTCTGCAGCCGAAGGCGACATCATCGTCTTCATCGACGAGCTGCATACCCTGATCGGCGCCGGCAAGGCCGACGGCGCGATGGACGCCTCCAACATGCTGAAGCCCGCGCTGGCGCGCGGCGAGCTGCATTGCGTGGGCGCCACGACGCTCGACGAGTACCGCAAGCATATCGAGAAGGATGCGGCGCTGGCGCGCCGGTTTCAGCCGGTTTTCGTCGCCGAGCCCTCGGTCGAGGACACGATCTCGATCCTGCGCGGCCTGAAGGAGAAGTACGAGCTGCATCACGGCGTGCGCATCGCCGACGCCGCGATCGTGGCTGCCGCGACGCTCTCCAACCGCTATATCGCCGACCGCTTCCTGCCCGACAAGGCGATTGACTTGATGGACGAGGCGTCGAGCCGCATCCGCATGCAGGTCGACAGCAAGCCCGAGGATCTCGACGAGCTCGACCGGCGCATCATCCAGCTCAAGATCGAGAAGGAAGCGCTCAAGAAGGAGAGCGACAACGCCTCGCGTGACCGGCTCGAGCGCCTCGAGAAGGAGCTTTCGGAGCTCGAGCAGAAGTCGGCGGCGCTGACCGCCCAGTGGAAGTCGGCCAAGGACAAGCTTGCCGATTCGCAGAAGCTCAAGGAGCAGCTCGACAAGGCGCGTTCCGAGCTCGAGATCGCCCAGCGCAGGGGCGAGCTCGCCCGGGCAGGAGAGCTCGCCTACGGCGTGATCCCCGACCTCGAGAGAAAGCTCAAGAGCGCCGAGGGCCATGAGGTCCAGGGCGGCAAGGGCGTGAAGGAAGAAGTCACGCCCGAGGATATCGCCGCGGTGGTGTCGCGCTGGACCGGCGTGCCGGTCGACAAGATGCTGGAAGGCGAGCGCGCCAAGCTCCTGCGCATGGAAGATCAGCTGAAGAAGCGCGTCGTCGGCCAGGACGAGGCGGTGCGGGCGGTGGCCGACGCGGTGCGGCGCGCGCGCGCCGGATTGCAGGACCCGAACCGCCCCATCGGATCGTTTCTGTTCCTCGGTCCGACCGGCGTCGGCAAGACCGAGCTCACCAAGGCGATTGCCCAGTTCCTGTTCGATGACGACCAGGCGATGGTGCGCATCGACATGAGCGAGTTCATGGAGAAGCACTCCGTCAGCCGCCTGATCGGCGCGCCGCCGGGCTATGTCGGCTACGACGAAGGCGGCGTGCTCACCGAGGCGGTGCGCCGCCGGCCCTACCAGGTGATCCTGTTCGACGAGGTCGAGAAGGCCCACCCCGACGTGTTCAACGTGCTCCTGCAGGTGCTCGACGACGGCCGCCTGACCGACGGCCAGGGCCGGACGGTCGATTTCAAGAACACCTTGATCGTGCTGACGTCGAACCTCGGCAGTTCGTATCTGGCGGCGCTGCGCGACGGTGAATCGACCGAGACCGTGCGCGAGCAGGTGATGGAGGAGGTGCGTCGCGCCTTCAGGCCGGAGTTCCTCAACCGGCTCGACGAGATCCTGTTGTTCAACCGGCTGAGCCGGGCGCACATGACGGACATCGTCGACATCCAGCTCGCCCACCTGCGCAAGCTCCTGGCCGATCGCAAGATCAGCATCGATTTCGACAGCAAGGCGATGCAGTGGCTGGCCAACCGCGGCTACGATCCGGTCTATGGCGCCCGGCCGCTCAAGCGGGTGATCCAGCGCAGCCTGCAAAATCCGCTGGCGACGCTGATCCTCGAAGGCCGCGTCAAGGAAGGCGAGACCGTCAAGGTCACCGTCGACAAGGGCGAGCTGGTCGTCGGCGGCCAGCGCGTCCTGAGCGAGGCGGCGGACTGAACGGCACGGAATGCTGCTTACTTGTTCGGAGCCGTTTCCTCCCAGCGCAAGAGCGTGACGGTGAAGCTGGCGGTGTAAGATTATGGCAGGCGGTTGATGGCGCCGGCGCTATCGCTGGTGGTCGACGTGCGCTCGCGGCGAAGAAAGCGGGCGCCGAGAGCGTGAGCCACGCACGCAGAAACAAGCCTGATTGATCCGGTGCACCGCCTTCGTCGGGAAGGCATGCTCCGCACTCACTCCTTCGGCAGGATCTCCCGGAAAGCCTTGTTCATGGATGCCTCAGGAATCTCAAGTAGAAAGCTCCGAACACCAGGACGATTCCAATATTCACTGCCAACCGTTCCCAGAATCGGTTTCTGAAGAACAGCAAATCTACGCCGACGATGACGGCGACCATCGCCACCGCGTAAACTATGCCAGTTACCTGTCTGTCCATTTCAGTCCCCTGGCCCAATCGTAAATCAATCGTCTCCTTAGGCCGGATTCTGCCCCTCAAAGTCGCCAATTTCAAACTGGCCCATTACCCTGTGAAACCGAGGTGTCCGGCGCAAGGGCTGCGCGCTCAACGTTTCGGGTTGCGCCCGCGGATGTGGTCAAAGCCTTGCTTGATGGCGGCGAAGCGCGCTTCGATCATCGGCTCGAATTCAAGGTCGGTGAATATATAGGGCCAGTCCTTTTCGACGCCTTCGCGGACGAGTTCGCCGACATAGAGGGGATCTATGCCCTCGGAGACGCGTTCCTGGACCCTGTTGATCCGCTCGGCGATCGGGCCCGAAGTCGGCGGGGCAGGGACCGCCCCGTCGAAGCGCTGGGGGAGATTGCGTCTTGAGTTCATGATTTGAGTGCGGATGAACCCTGGACACAGCACCGATACGCCGATCCCGCGCGGCGCGAGGTCAACCCGCAGGCCCTCGGACAGCGCGACAACGCCATACTTGGAAACGTTGTATGCAGTGCTGCCGCCTGAAATAAGGCCGGCGATCGAGGCTGTGGAGACGATGTGTCCACCCTCGCCATGCTGCTCGATCAACGGCCCGAAAATCTCGATCCCCCAGATGGTCGCCATCAGGTTGACGCCCATCGTCCAGTTCCACGACGCCTCGGTCCACCTGCCATAAGGCCCACCGCCGCCGACGCCCGCGTTGTTGACGAGGATATGCACCTTGCCGTAGCGGGCCGTCGTGGCTTCCGCGGCCGCGGCGAGTTCGGCTTTGAGGGAAACGTCGGCTTTCACGCCGTCGACATCGACGTTGGTAAGCCTCAGTTGCTTGAGCGCTGCGGACAGAGCCGCTTCTTCGATGTCGCAAAGCATGACCTTCGCCCCCGCCTGGGCGAAGGCGGTCGCGATCCCCAGTCCAATGCCTGACGCTGCACCGGTCACGAACGCGGTCTTTCCAGCGAGTTCCTTCATGCGCCTTCTCCCCCGTGCAAGCATCTTTGCGGTCACCCCGCCCTCGGCCAGTTTTGCGCGTTGAGCGCCAAGGTCAATTGTCAAACTTGCGCGGCGGCCACCTGCGGGCGCAAGTTCAGTCATCCGTCCATTGGCCTCAAGGTGCGGGAGGTTATCCCCCTTGAGCTGGCCGCGGGTCGCCCCGCTCATCGCTGTCCCCGGACGGCCCGACACTTCAGGACAGCGAAAGCGAGTTGCGGGTCTTCTCAAGCCTGGCTTTGCACGCTAGACAGGCGCCGTCACGCCCATGGGTCGATCCACTTTGCCTAAGTAATTGCCGGTCTCGCCAGTTTCACCCGACCAGCACGGCAGCGCGAGCGCGTTGCCGTATCCTTTAGCGTGCAAGCTCGTCATGGTGGCGGTTCGAGACCGGTATGGCAGGGTTGCACCGTCCCGGACGACGCTTCGGCCGGCATCCTGATCTCCGATCGCCACACCATCCGCTGCCACACCGCGCCCGATATCGGGCTTCTCATCCGCATAGCCGTCTCGATGAGCTTCCCAATGGGAAGAGCAAGCCGGCATGTCCGATGTCTTACGTGTTCAGTGGACGATCATTCCCGCAAGCGCCCCCGAGCCCTGGCTGAATTGCACCGGCTGTCGCGGCACGACGCGATTTCGAACGAGCGGCAAGATCAGGGTGAATGCCAACGGCAAACGCGTCGATGCGTGGCTGATCTACAAGTGCACGTCATGCGACAACACCTGGAACCGCCCGGTCCTGGAGCGTCGACCTGTCTCGACGATAGATCCGCACCTTCTGGCGTCACTGCAGGCGAATGACCCGGACCTGTCCCGTCGGCTGGCGTTCGAGACGTTGCGGCGTAAGCTCAAGGTCGAGCACGTCGACGATGCCACTGTGCGCAAGGAAGTGGTGTCCGAGAGCGCCCGCCCCGCTCAGCGGCTGGAAATTGTCTGTGTCGTTCCCGAGACGACCGGCTTGCGCGTTGACCGCCTTCTATCGACTGAGTTGCGTTTGTCGCGCAGCCGTATCCGGAATATGCAGAATGCCGGACATCTTGCTGCATGCCCGGACGGTCTGCGCCGGCCTCTGCGCAACGGGCTGCAGGTGAGAATTGAACTTCGGGGCGTTCATGACGGCGACAAAATCGCTCTCGCCGCGACAGGTCGTTCGGTGTTGTAGTCGCGGCGCCACTCCTCGAGGGCGACACGGGTGAAGCCTTGCTCGGGCGCGGTTCGCGTCGAATTGCGGTATGGTTCGCTGCGGCTAACTACTTGCCTTTCTTCACCGGCTTTGCTGGCGGCTTCGCCACAGCCCTTAAACGGGCCTCCCCGCGCTTCTCGTCTTCATCGACCTCCGCCGCTTTGGGGGCGGCGATGGAGGCTTCACCTTGCCTTCTTTGCAGCACGGGTTTTTTCGATGACATGTTCGGGAATCTTCAGTTGTTCGAGTGGCTCGTCAACTAGCAGGAGGACGCCGCAGGGTCAGTTTGATGGTGTCGCTCAGGGTCGCGATGCGCGCGGCATTAGTGCGCCACCTCGTCGTTGCTGATCTTCGGTCCCGAGGGCCCATGACATGCGCAGAGCATGTCGACCAGACGCTCACTGGATTCGGCAACGTCCGATCGGGCCGCGGCACGGATGAAGCCCCGCCGACTATCTCCGGCGCTAAAAGGTCGCTCGCTGCGCTCGGGATGACGCCGAGTTTGGGCGATACAGCCTTTTTAATTGATCGGACGAACTTCAGAACCGGAACACTAGCCCACGGGCGCGCAAGGTGGCAGCGTACCGCGCTTTCCTTGAGCTGCTTGCCGAGCTCGGCGCTCGGCCTGTCTCGCTTGCCTCTCGGCTAACTGTTCCGGTGTAAGCTGCGCCAGACGTTGGGCCTGTATCGCTCGCCTCTGGGCTCTCTGCTCAGGTGTAAGCTGGGGACCCGCTTTGCGGCAGGAGGGTGTTTGGGTTGGCGCCACATTTCCCGGCGACGGATTGATCGGCGGGTTGCTGCCGGAGTTATCGTCAAAGGCCCATGCAGGTATGGAAAGAGCGACAAGAGCCGCGCTGATCAGAACGATCCTTAGCGACAAAGCAAGTTCCTCCGAATTCGCGTTGACGGACCGTAGAGCAGCGAAGTGTGTCGGCTGGATGATCGGCACAAGGCATTTGTGTGCGTGGCGTCGGCGTTCTGCTTTCACCCCCACGACCATTCACGGGCACGTTTGGGACGGTGGGGTCGTATCCATTGAAGTCGGCTGGTGGAGGTACTCCTTAACCAGCGGGCATCGCGGAGTGGTACCCCATGACAAATCCTGCCGAACTTGACGCGGCGCTCGCCCTTTCCCGGTTCGGTCTTGGTGCACGTGAAGGCAGCTTTGCGTCGATTGCTCAGAACCCGCGTGGTGCACTCAAAGACGAAGTGACCGGGCGCGTCTTGCTCGCCCCCGCCGGCCCGGAATTGAGACAGACTTCCGACCTTCTGGTCGACCTTTACGCCTTCCTGAAGGACCAAAAGAATCAGCGCAGTCGCCAACCCGCGTCCCCGCAGCCGCCGGCTATGGCGCCTGGCACCACGCAACAAAATCCCGCTCCGCCTCTTCCTCAGCGAGTCTTCCTGGCGGAAGTAGATGCCCGCTTCAATGGCACCATTCGCGAACCGGCCATCGGCATTGGAGAAAGGTTGGCCATGTTCTGGGCCAACCACTTCGCCGTTGCTATCGGAAAGGGCCCGGCGGTGCGCATTCTCGCAGGCGCCTTTGAACGCGAGGCCATCCGTCCGCATGTCTTCGGACGCTTCGAGGACATGCTGCTCGCTGTCGAAACACACCCCGCCATGCTGTTCTTTCTCGACAACCAGCAGTCGGTCGGGCCGGACTCCAAGGCCAGCGGCCAGGGCAAGCGGGGGCTGAACGAGAATCTCGCACGCGAGATCATGGAACTGCACACGCTGGGGGTCGATGGCGGCTATACGCAACGTGACGTGACTTCGCTTTCGCGCATCATTACCGGATGGACGGTCGTCGGGGCCGAAGGTCGGCTTGGTACGCCCGGAACCTTTACTTTCAACCGCGCCGCTCACGAACCCGGTTCCCAGGCGCTCCTTGGTGTCAGCTATCCGGACGATGGCGTCGGTCAAGGCCGGGCGGCCTTGCGCGACCTCGCGCACCACCCCGCCACGGCGCGACACCTTGCCTTGAAGCTCGCCCGGCATTTCGTCGCCGATGCGCCGCCGCCCGAGCTGGTCGCCAGCCTGGCTGCCACCTACACGAAAACACACGGCGATCTGTCGGCGGTTTATCAGACCCTTATTGCGGCCGAAGCAGCCTGGAATCCCGCCCTCGTCAAGATCCGCTCACCTCTCGAGTATTTTGTCGCTCTCCTCCGAGCGAGCGGCGAGAGGCCAAAACCCAATGCCGTCATGGCCGCACTTAACGCCATGGGGCAGCCTCTGTGGAATCCGTCGGGTCCCAACGGCTTTCCCGACACCGTCGATGCCTGGGCGTCCTCCGAAGGGCTTGGTACGCGGATCGATGTTGCCAGCCTGGTCGCCAACCAGACGCCGGGTCGGACCGATCCACGCCGCTTTGCCACCGAAACGTTAGGGTCCCTCTTATCACCTGACACGCAGCACGCTATCTCGCGCGCGGAGACAAAAGCTCAAGCCGTTTCGATTGCGTTCCTCTCTCCTGAATTCCAAAGGCGCTGACCATGGCCTATCGCCCCGCACCTTCTCGCCGCGCCGTACTTGGCGCCGCTGGAGCTTTGTTCGCTTGGAACTTCATGCCTCCCTTCGTCCATGCAGCAGGTGGCCGGGATCCGCGCTTCGTAACGATCATTCTGCGCGGCGCCCTCGATGGTCTGACGGCCGTGCCACCGATCGGCGACCCTTCTTACAAGGAACTCCGCCAGTCCATCGCCTTGACCATGGACGGCCCGCATCCGGCTCTCAGGCTGGACGGCTTCTTTGCCCTGGACCCGTCGATGCCGAACTTTGCGCGGCTTTATCACGCCAATCAGGCCGCGGTCGTGCATGCGTGCGCCACGGCCTATCGCGACCGCTCGCATTTCGACGGCCAGGACGTCTTGGAATCGGGCTACCCTTCGCCAGGACACGTGGAGTCTGGCTGGCTTAATCGCCTGCTCCTGACCTTGCCAAAGGGAGAAAAAGTGCCGGCCGGCGCCGGCGCGCTGGCGGTCGGCGCGAATGCACCGCTTGTCATTCGCGGCAAGGCGCCCGTCCTTGGCTGGGCGCCCGCCACGCTCAAGCCGGCGGAGGGCGAGCTCCCACAACGCCTGATGGATCTCTATGCCCACACCGATCCTCTGTTCTCGCGGCTCCTGACCGAGGGGATCGAGACGGGAAAGATCGCGTCCGGCATGGACGTCAAATCCCGCGGCGGTCCCGGCGATCCCAACGGAATGGAACAGATGGCCACCGGCGCGGCACGCCTGTTGGCCGAGCCCAATGGTCCCCGGATCACGGCGCTGGCTTTCGAAGGCTGGGATACGCACGCGCAGGAGCTCGGACGTCTATCCCGATTACTGACGGGTTTGGACAACTCCTTTGCTGCGTTCGAGCGCGAGCTAGGTCCCGCCTGGAAGGATACCGTGATCATCGCCGTCACGGAGTTTGGACGAACCGCTCGGATCAACGGCACGCAGGGGACCGATCACGGCACGGGCACGATCATGTTCCTCTCGGGCGGAGCCGTTCGCGGCGGCCGAGTTATTGCCGATTGGCCGGGCCTCAGACAAAACCAGCTGCGTGATGGCCGGGACCTCGCGGCGACGACCGATATGCGTGCGGTCATCAAAGGCGTGGCGGTCGACCTGCTGGGCGGATCTCCCGCTGTTCTGAGCCGCGATGTCTTTCCCGGATCCGAAGCAACTTCGCCAATGAAAGGATTGATCGTCTGATCGAAGGAGAATGGCGGAGTCTGGGCCATAACTCATTGATAAAATATGGCGGACCCGGCGTCCGCCGAACTCCAATATAAGGCGGTCCATCTGAGTCGATAGATGGCCGAAAAAGCGTCGTAAGTGTGCCGTTACACGGCTTTATTCGATATAGGGCCCTCTACCGGCCTCCGTCCTGATCCGTTACAATCCACGTCCGAGATTGGGGCCTATATTGGGGCCGGGTAGAGCATGCGGCGCACAGGCAAACTGTCAGCGAGAAAAGCGGCCACGCTTTCAAAGCCCGGGCGCCACGGCGACGGCGCGGGCCTTTACCTGTCCATATCAAAGGCTGGAGACACGCTTCGCCGGCGGTGGGTCTACCTGTTCACCCGAGGCGGCAAACTGCGGGAAATGGGCCTGGGAGGCTCTCCGGAGGTATCGTTGGCGGCAGCCCGCATCGAGCGGGACAAGTGGGCCGCCGTCCTGCGGTCCGGCGGCGACCCCATCGGCCTGCGCAAGGCCGAAAGAGCCGCCTCCAGGGGTGTCCCTACATTCGGCCAGCTCGCCGACGAGGTGATCGAGGGCAAGGGCGCCGAGTGGCGTAACGAGAAGCACCGCCAGCAGTGGGTGATGACGCTCAACGAGTACGCCGCGCCGATCCGATACCGCCCGGTCACCGAGATCGAGACCGATGACGTCCTTGGCGTTCTTCGCCCTCTATGGCGGAAACGCCCGGAAACGGCGTCGCGGCTGCGGGGCCGGATCGAGCACGTCCTGGATGCGGCCCGCGTCAAGGGGTTCCGGCATGGCCCAAATCCTGCCCTCTGGCGGGGGCACTTGGACAAGCTGCTGCCCAAGCGTCTGAAGGTTGCGCGGGGGCACCACGCGGCGTTGCCCTACGGCAAGGTCGCCAGGTTCATCGGCGAGGTCCGCAAGCGTGACGCCGTGGCCGCCCTGGCCATCGAGTTCACGGTCTTGACGGCGGCGCGCACGGGCGAGGTTCTGGGCGCAACCTGGGATGAGATCGACCTCAAGTCGGCCGTCTGGACCATCCCAGCTAAGCGCATGAAGGCGAGCCGAATCCATCGCGTTCCCCTGTCAGGGCGTGCTGTCGCGATCCTCAAGCAGCTGGCGAAGATTCGCACGGGCGACTTCGTGTTCCCCGGGCGAAAGCCGGGGAGGCCTCTTAGCAATATGTCGATGGAGATGATCCTGCGGCGCATGAAGGTCGAGGACGCGACGATGCACGGGTTCAGGTCGAGCTTCCGGGACTGGGTTGGCAATGAGACCAACTTCCCGCGCGAGGTCGCGGAGGCGGCGCTAGCGCACGTCGTTGGCGACGCTGCCGAACAGGCTTACCGGCGCGGCGACGCGTTGGAGAAACGCCGGCAGCTGATGGAAGTATGGGCTAAGTACTGCGACAGCAGGTCAGAGGCCTTCACGCGTTTGAGGACCATGCATGACAACGTCGCGCCCTGACGACTACAGAAAGTCTCCGTCAATGAAGGAAAGATCATCGCGGGACAACGTCTATTCTTACATCTTTCAATTGCAAACCGATGCACTACGAGCGCTTCCTGAGAGCGGAAAGGCGCATCCTGAGGACAACTTTCCACTGCGTGGAAAACGAACTCCTGGCGACGAAAAGAAGCTCCGACTAGTAGTGAACTCAATCTTCGACTCCCTAAGGGACTTGGAAAAGTTCTTGCCCCCCGAAGGCGATGGTTTGCAACACGCGATCGCTTATTCCTCACTTTACTTTTTGTTAGCAGCGACAGGCTTTGTCGGCTCACGCGCCAGAATGTCCTTGAGCCAGAAGACCTTCTTCGAAGCGGTTCGCAATAAGGAGCGAGGCCAAAGGAGCGGCAAAGCCCGTGGTGAAGTAGCTGATGCAGCTTGGCGAACCCGTGCCCGCAGCTTGGCTCAGGCGATCCGAAGGGAAAAGCCATCCGTCACGAAGGAAGAATTGTTCAAACGTATGGAGGAATGCCTCGATATTTTGCCAGGCTACGATTCTGTTCGACGCTTTCTAACATCCGAGGAGAAAGCCGGCCGCCTCCCGCCCAGGGTGAAGAAGACCCCGTGAATTCAAATTGGGAAGGAACCTGGTTCGCTGTCTTCCACCACGTCGTTCTGTGCTTAATGTATTGGCCTCCATCGCGGTCCGTTGGCCGCCACAGAGGTCTGAATGCAAACACAGCATCTGAATGACTCTCTCCCCAATCGGTTGGGATATTCCGTGACAGAGGTAGCCAGTGTGCTCGGCCTGGCGCCATCCGGACTTTGGAAGTGGATTGCGCTCGGCAAGATCCGCTCAGTCAAGATCGGTAACCGACGCGTCATCAGTGCCCTCGAGCTTCAGCGCCTGCTGACCGAGGGCCTTCAATAGATCCGCCGCCCTAAGCGGCGGCAAGTCGATGCAGACGGTTGGCTAGGGATGCTTGGCCGACCGTAGCGGTTCGAACTCCGCGGCAAGGGGCGGCCCCCCATCGACGAGGCCCGCCATGCAGCAACCGCAAATAACCGTCCTCACCAAGCAGGGCGGCATCATGTCAAAGCACATCCGGCTCGCGCCTGGCGGGGGCATCGATAGCGATAGCTCCAGTTGCGGGATGTGGGCGGGCACTGCGCGGCGTGGAACCGTCGCGACGGCCGCCGCGCTGGCAGAGCTGATCGGGTCGCTCCGCAGCGAGCAGGCAGTCGCCATGGGCCGTCTCCGCGACGACATCCACGACGACGTGCCGCTGGTCACCAAGCGCGAATTAGCCAGCCATCCGGGGGCCATCGCTCGCACCCGCGATTTCATTGACTACCGTGAGAATGAACCAGGCTGGATGCCGGTCGACGTCGACTTCAAGGGGATGCCGCGGCAGGTCGCCGAACGGATTGGCGAAGCTGGTGGCCCATGGCCGTTCATCTGCCAAGCCGTGTCTGCCCTCGCCAACGCAGCGCATGTCATCCGGGCTAGCACGTCGGCCGGCCTGTACAACGCCGATACCGGGGAAGATATCGAGGGCAGCGGCGGCCAGCACATCTATGTGCTTGTTTCAGACTCGAGTGATATTCCCCGATGCGTCCAAAATCTACACGATCGCCTATGGCTGGCCGACGTTGGGTGGCATTTGATCGGCAAGGCTGGACAGTTGCTCGAGCGCAGTCTGGTCGACCGCTCTGTGTCGGCCCCGGAACGGCTGGTGTTCGAGGGAGCGCCCATCCTTGAACACCCGCTGGCACAGCACCAAGAGATGCGCCGCCCCGTGCCGCACGAAGGCATGCCGCTGGACAGTCGTGTTGCACTGCCGCCGCTCGACGCAGGTGAGCAGGCCCGCCTCGACCATTTGCGTAGCGAGAGTGCACGGGGGCTGGGCAAGGAAGCTGATACCGTTCGCCGGCGATATGTCGAAGAACACGCCGCAAAGATCGCCGCGAAACATAACATGTCGCTCAAGACCGCCCGGCGCCTGGTGTCGGGTGTGCACCACCACGTCCTATCGCCCTATCATGACCTGGAATTCGATGACCTTGGCACCGTAGCGGTCGGTGCCCTCCTCGACGACCCCGAGAGCTTCGTCGGGCTCACGATGGCCGACCCAATCGAGGGCATCGCCTACGGCCGTTGCAAAGCGAAAATCATGCGCGGCGACGATGGGCTGCTGTTCATACACTCCTTCGCCCATGGGCGAACCATCTACCGCCTTCGTTACGACCTCAGGCAGGCAGAGGCCGCGCTCGAACGCGCTGAAGATATGGATGACGTGGCCGAGATCGCCGCGGCGAGCCGACTGGAGGCCGACGAGCGCGAGCATTTCATCAAGAGTGTTGCAAAGAAGACTGGGCTCAAGCAGCCAGCGATCAAGAAGCGCCTGAAGGACGATGCCGAGCGACGCCGGCAGGCGCGCCGACCGGCAGCAGGCGCAGGCAGCGCCGACCGCCGCGTCCAGCGGCAATGCCCGCCGCCGCGCGGCGCGCTGTCAGGTGTAGTCGCTGATCTCGACGGGATCCTGGCCAGTGACTCAGGTCGTTCGCCGCCCATGCGCGATGTTAATGGGCGGCTCGTTGAGGTGCGCGTAGCGCCACCGGAAGGCTTGCACATGATCGCGGGCGAGAGTGGCCCGGCGGCAGAACCAACCATCCACCGGTTGTCTGCGACTGGCATTCAAATGATGATCGAGAGACATGCCTGCTTCCTGGCGAACAGCAGGGAGGAGCCCTACGAAGCTGCTCTTCCACCGCCCTTCATTGAAGGCCTGAACGATTATCAGAACACCAAGCTGCCTATCATCAGGGCGATCAACACTGCACCTGTGGTCGCGGATGACGGGACCTTGGTGGATGGAGATGGCTTGGATCGCAAAACCGGCCTGTTCCATTGCAGCGACCCGGACTTGCGCAAGTGCTTGCCGCAGACGACGCCGACCGACGACGAGGTTAAGGAGGCGATGCGTTTTCTGTGCGATGAATGGCTGGTCGATGTCGCCACCGATCTTCAGGGCAAGTTTGCCACTGTCCTACTGGTCCTGACCTTGATCCAGCGCGCACTGCTCGACGCGCGTCCTGCATTCTTCATCTCTGCAGGCATGGCAAAGGCGGGCAAAACGACGCTTGCGCAGATGTGTTCGACTGCCGTGTTTGGGCACAGTGCATCCGGTGCGAACTGGTCGGACGAGGTCGAAGAGAGGCGCAAGGCTCTTTTTTCGTTCCTGCGGCAAGGGGTTCGCCTTGTTCTGTGGGACAACATCAGGCGCGGCGCAGAGATCTCCTGCCCGCACATCGAAAGGTCGCTCACTGAAAATCGTATGACCGATCGTGTTCTCGGCTATACGCGCACCGAAACCGTGCCGACGAATACCATCCAAGTCTTCACCGGGAATCGCATTAAGCCCAAGGGCGACATGTGCAGCCGGTCCTTCACCATCACATTGGATGCCGGGCGACCTGATCCCGAAGCACGCCCATTTGCACACCCTGACCCGCTGCGATGGACTCGTACGAACAGGCTTCAAATCATCAAGGCGTGCTATACGATCCTCGTTGCTGGCGTGCGCTGCCGTCCGCCTGAGGTCGCTGCCAAAACTCGTTTCAAGACCTGGTGGAAGCTGGTCGGCTGGCCAGTCGAGCATGCCGCCTCTCTGTACGGCCATGCGTTCGACTGCACCGCACTGACGCATGCGGAGGAGGCCGAAGATACCGAGGCGACGGCGACCGCCGAGCTCATCAGCATCTTGCTGAAGATCTGGCCTGACAGGCAGCCTTTCCTTTCTCGTGACGTAGTCCAGCAGATGCCGCGCGAAGGGGATTATTTCGGAACTTCGCCACCAGACAGGCCGCATGCCTTTGAACTTGACGAGGCGCTCAGCGAGATCGTGGGCAAGCCGCTTGTCCGGCCCACGGCCAATTCCATTACTAGTCTGCTGAAGAAGCACGTCGTCGACCGCTCCGTCTGGATGTCTGATGGCACCCATGCGGTGATGAGGAAGCATCCGGATCACGAGGCAAACAGCTATTGGATCGAAGTTTCAGGTACGCCTGACGGCCACGGAGGTCTCGACCGGAGCGCGCCGACTAGGAAGCCATGGAGACGCCCGGTCTTCGATCCAGCCACCCTCAAGAAGCTGGCAAAGGCCATCGGCAGCAACGACTCCGACGTTGTCGCCGAGGACGATGAGGCGTAGCGACGGATGGGCGACCCGGCGTGCCGTGCGTGGCGAAGACGGCATATACGCCGCGCCAGGGAGAGATCGGGAAACCAATCCCGACATTCCCGACCTTCCCGACTGGCAGACTCTATAGCCCTCCATCGGCCTCCGCAGCCATGCATGCACATGCTGGCGCCTCTGGGACAGTCTATGGGCCCCACAAGGCTGCAATGCTCTTCCGGAATTATCGGGATTGTCGGGATTGATTTCTCGGATTCCTATGGCGTGGAGTGTGTGTGTGCGACGGCCGGCACGTCGCCCGGCAACGTCCAAGGATTCTTCGGCAGCTCCGCGACGGAGGTTCTGCGCGCCGAGCGATGGCGGCATACCGGCCACTCAGATCGGCTCGATCGGCATAGTGGCGATCGCCTTCCAGGCAATCGGGGCGCCGCATTTCTCGGCCGCTGCCCCGGGCGGCAATGTCGTGTCCCAATGCGCTGCGAGGAAGCGTCGGCCGGTGACGCTCGCGGCGGCATCGGAGACCAGCCAGAGTAGCGGCGGTACCATAATCTCCGGCTGTAGCAGCTTGCTGCGATCAGCCACCGCCGCATCCGGGACGATGCGCGTGTCGGTCATGCCGCCGGGCACCAGCACATTGGCGGTCACCCCGGTGCCGGCCAGATCCTCCGACATCACCGCGGTGGCGGCTTCAGCCGCCGCCTTGCTGGCGCCGTAGAGCATGTAACCTTCGCGCAGCATAGTGCCCAAGCTGGTGGTGACGGTGATAATTCGCCCCTGCTTCGCGCGCAACATGTGCGGCACCACGGCGCGTGCCAGCATGAGCGGCGCGGTGGCGTTCACCGCGACGAAGCGGTCCCATTGCGCAGGCGTAATGTCCCAGAAGCGCAGCGGGTTGCGCCGCTGATCGGCGCGGATCGAGCCCTGCCCGATGCCGGCATTATTGACCAGGATGTCGATGCGACCGGCGGCGCCGAGCACCGAGGCGACGATCCGGTCGAACGACGCCGAGTCGCTCAAATCTGATTGCAGGGTCTGTAATTGCCCCGAGAGGCGGCTGGCGGCAACGGCGCCCTTGAGCTGGTCGAGCCATGGCGCCTCGCGGTCCACCGCAGCGACGTCGATGCCGGCGCTAAGCAGGCCGAGAGTCATGGCGCGGCCGATGCCGCTGGCCGCGCCGGTCACGATCGCGGTGTTCCGCTGGGTGGTCATCGGAGGGTCCTCTCCTGGCGTCTTTGGAATGGCGTTGCCTGATGATCGTCGTCCGATCGCGGTTGGTGTAGTATTGCCATACCGTATGGTCAAAAAACAGAATCGATCGACCGGGCATCACGCCACCTCTCCATGGTACGATCGGCACGCACTTCAAGTCTCCACTGCGCAATGTGCTACGGGCCTAACCTGAGGGGGCTTGCGGTTAAAGTGTGGGTGCCTTGTGGCAAGGGCCAACGGGACCATGTTCAATCCTACTGCCGTGGTGATTGATGCTTTCGTCAATGAGCTCCGCAAGGGCTACGTCAGCACCTATACAAATCTCGAGCCCGACTACCCCGGTATCATCGACTATGTCGGCCACATGTTCGCCGAATTCGAGGAAACGGGGATGAACAAGAAGCTCGGCTACACTAACTCGGCGGCGCTCCGGGCCGCGTATCCGAAATTCTTCTGGTCGGTGGTGAGCCCCTATGTCAGCGATGCACTTAGCTACCTCCGCATGACGCAGGAGGGCAAGCTGTGGGTCGCCAACCTTTACTCGCACATCTTCGCCGAAGAGCATAACCTGCCGACCCTCGGCGCCGAACGCATACACGATTGAGGCGACATCCCGAACAAGGGGCTTCGGGTTCACGAGCGGCGAGGCCTCGCCGACGCGTACCATTATCCTCGCAATGTCCGATGTGGATCGGCAGGAAAGGGGGAAAGCAGATGCAATACACGGCATTGACGGCAGTAGTCGCCATGCTGGTGTGCGGAAACATGGCCGCGAATGCCCAGCAAGGCTCGGATGCCTACAGCACGATGAGCCCGGATGGCTTGCGCACCGGCGTCATTGTCAGCGAAGCGGACTGCGCGCGAGATCCGATCGGCGTTTGGGTCACGGCACCGCATGCTGACGGGACGGTCGAGGGGGCCTGCATTCGGTACTACGCCGCCGGGCTGGCTGCGAGCAATCCAGTTGCCATCGTCTTTCTGCACGGAAACCGGCTGGACCGTTCTTTCGACAAGGAGGGCCGGCTAATCCGCGTCGCTGCCTCGGCGACCGCCTACGGGAATCCATCCGCGGCCGGTTTGGCCGCTTCAGCCGCCCAACAGGCAAAGGCCTTGGGCCACCCTTTCATCATCCTGGCACGCCCCGGTTACTATGGCTCATCGGGCATTGCGAATGAACAATACCGCCGACGGGAAATCCTTCTGGTGAATGCCGCGCTTGATGCCATCAAGCAACGCCATGGCATCGCGCGCTTCGGGGTGTCGTCCCAGTCGGGCGGTGGACCGTCGCTGGGTGGCGTCCTGTCATTGCGAAACGACGTGGATTGCGCCGCCTTCAGTTCGTCGCTCACCGCTTTTGACGAGCGCGAACAGGCATTGAAAGGCGCAATGCACGGGCCTCCGCTACACCAGGTCACGCCCGACGCCTACGACCCGATCCGTGAGACCGCCTCGATCAGGCCGAGGCCCGAGCTGCGGGTCTTTGTGGTTGGCGACGTCAACGACAAATTGATCCCGCTCGCCGCACAGCAGGCTTATTTCGAGGCGCTGAAGCGTCAGAGCGTTCGAACCGTGATGACGACGAGCACGGCGGTGGGTGACTCCCATCACAGTCTGGGCGCCACTGGTCAGCATGCCGTCGGCTGGTGCATCGACGGGCTACCTGATGATGAAATCCTCGCTCGCATGAGCAAGGGCGAGGCGGCTTACAAGCTTGAAGGTGGCTTTTACTGAGTGCTTGGCCTGGTTAGCGGCGGTTCACACCGAATATCCATCTGGCATGCGGCGGGAAGTGCCTCGTGCTCACTGTCGTCGATGACTTCAGTTAGGAGTGCAGGGCAAACCACACCTCATTCCAGGCGGATTTGGGCCTTGCGAATGACCGCACCCCACTTTTCACGTTCCGCCGCCAGGAACACCGCGAGGCGCTCCGGCGTGTTTCGTTCGGGGGCCGCAGGCTCGGCGCCGAGTGTGCGCAATTTCGCCTGCAATGCCGGATCGGCCAGCGCCGTGATCGCCGCGGCGTTCAATCGTGCCACAATTGGCTCAGGTGTTGCCGATGGCAAGAACAACGCCATCCAGTTCGAAGCCTCGAATTCTTTCATGCCTTGCTCCTGCGCCGTCGCCACGTTGGGCAGGTTAGGCAGACGGGCGCGCGACAATACAGCCGATGCCTTCAGCCTGCCCGCCTCGATGCTCTGGTGCCGCGCTAATCGAAGCCAAACCGCACACGCAAAGGCGACCCGCCGGATCGCCAAGTATCTCGCCGGCGGCGAGGGTGCCGGGGCTCCGCTCTTCATAGGCCCTGCCAGTGAATGCCAACCGTCCGTCAGATGTCCGCTAATGGCACATCGCGTCATTTCGATGCGCCGCGGAATTTGATCGCTACCGGGGCATAGCGGACTCTGACAAGCCGTCCACCCGGCAAATTTATGGGTTCACGACCTAGGCAGAGCTATGAAAGTTGCGCTACTGCCAAAAAGTGCAGGCTGCCGTCCAACGGGGGTGGAACGATGGGGCTATGATGAAAAGCTAACGCGGACGCCAGAGTGGGTCAGGCTGAGCACCGGGAGCAAAGAATGAGGACTGCTGACTATACCAGAGGTAGAGCACTGACCTTGACAACAACTTGATTTCGGAGATCAATTCCGGGGAAGGGAGAGCGGGTATGGCGAGCACCACAACGACGCCGCAACGAACGGGCTTTTGGGGTTGGCTATTCGAGAACTGGATACACCTCGTCGAAGTCGTTGGTGTTGGAGCTGCGGTATGGGCTTTGTTTCATACTGCTCATCAAATCTCGCTGACCAATGATCAGCTTCAGCAGGCCAAGGACGCACTTCGTGCAAACACCATCTTCAATATTCAGAGAGATGGCCGCGAACTCATAGCAAGTATCGCTGCGGATCCTAAACTGTTTCGATTTGTTTATGATCTAGATAAGGGAGCATCAGCGGACGAGGACCTTAGACTTAGGGCAGAGATTAGGGTCGGTCAGCTGATTAACTTCTATTCCTCAGTCTACAATCAATTCCAAGCAGGGGCTGTTGATGAGAAGTTCTGGAAAACGAGTTTTGGTGAGCTGTGTCACCTATTGAAAAAAGCATTCCCGCGGTCAATGTGGCGCCAGATCGTAGAGCAGGCTTCAGACAGATACCAAAAGGGCTTCCTAGAGGAGGGACAGACATGCTTGCCGAAGGAAAACTAAACAGGCGCGCCGCAATAAGCCTCGTGTCCGCTTTAGTGGGCGTTACGCTGGGGGGCTATGAGGCTCATGCAGAGATCGTTTACAACTTCGGAACGACGGTTGATCGAGACCTGTCCAAGAAAGCGAGCAGCCAGTTAACACAAGCAATACCGGGTGTCGCGGCTGCAATAGCTCTCGCAGAAAGTGCTTCGGAAGCTTCTGGTCGTGAAAAGGCAAACTTTCAGCTTCAAAGCGCGCTCGCCCAGGTAAAGCAGGCACGCATGTTGTTCGAGGAAATCCGCAAGCGGATAGGAAAAACGCCAATAGACATGACCAAAGTAAGAATGTCGAAGATTGACCTCGACCAGAGAGCTGAGCGCTACAAAATCAAACCACTGCCACAGAACACCGAAGCGCTGGCTGATCTTGCAATTTCGGAGATAGATCGATTTCTAAGCAGTACAGCAGACATCTCTTTTGGCGACGTACTGAAAGCGCGAATGGGGGTAGCATCGATCGGCGAGGCAATCGATCGATTGTACCAAGTTGGCACAATGGTATCGGCGCTTGCCGATGGCGTTATCCAGGAACAAAAGCGATAGCGAAATTGCTTGGCGTAACGCAGACCATGTTCGATATTTCGCATAAGAACATTGCCGAACAGGGCCAGGTGGGCGTCGAAGTACACGAGTTAGTGGAAAAGCTGATTGTTGGTCCGACGCAGTATTTCGATGCTGTTAGGGAAGCCTTCTGGTGGGTGCTGCACGACGCAGGCTTTCAAAACCCTAATGACTTGATCGTCCGGCCCGACGTGCCCTTGCGAACGTAGAGCTATTAGTGTGTATGATCGCCAGAAATGGCGGCTGATAGTCCGGTGCGGGTGCACATTTGCCTCTGTTGAGTTCGCCGGCTTCCGTGGCTCTGACACAACTCCGCCTGCCGTGCCGCAGCTGATCTTGGGCGCGTCCTTCACCAACTTCGCCGATTACTCAAACGAGACTGCGTGATCTCTCCGGATCGAGCGACCCAATTTGGCTTGTTTACGAGCGCAACGGTCATCGCAGCGTGTTAAAATACACGCCGTGTACCTAAGGAGGGCGCGCCGATGAAAAAGCCAAACATGTTGGAGGAAGAACGAAAGAAGATATGAACTGACGCTTTCATCGTCATCATCGTCACTACCGTCATTGATAATACCTAGAGATCTGGTGCCTTGGATCGGCTTCTGGCCAGCAGTGACGATGGTGACGGTAATGACGATTAAATCCGCCTTAATCGTCGCCGGCCGGCGAGTGCAAGCAACTGAAGCGGATATCTGGATTGAGCGGCGCAATTGGGTCAGTTGCGAGTGCAACGATCATCGCAGTGTGCTAAAATACACACCGTGTACGTAAGGAGGTACACCGATGAAAAAGCCAAATATGTTGGAGGAAGAACGAAAGAAGATATCTGTTCGGCAGGGACCGAGGTCGCAGCTAATTGAGCAACTGCCTCGCGTGCGTTTCACACCGATGCAGCACCTGTTTATTGAAGCCTACCTTGTGTCCAAGAACATCACCAAGGCAGCGATTGCTGCTGGCTGCAAAGAGCGTAGTGCTCATGCAGTCGGTTGGAAGTGGTTTAATAAGACTGAAATTAGAGCCGAAATTGACGCTCGTCTCGCGTCCACCCTCGATCGCTACGCGGTCACGTCCGATCGAATCATCCGCGAGCTTGCCAAACTAGCGTTTGGTAACCTCGAGGATTTCATCAGCGTGCAGGATGACGGTAGTGCGATCGTCGACTTTTCAACCGCAACGCGAGAGCAGATTGCGGCGTTGAATGGCCTGGAGATCGATGAATATAGCGAAGGCCGCGGCGACAGCGCCAAGCCCGTGCGTCGCGTCAAGCTCAAGTTCAGTGAGAAGCGACAGGCGTTGATGGATCTTGCCAAGCTCACGCGTATGATGCCGGCCGATCGCGTCGAGCACAGCGGCCAGCTGCAGCACGAGCACAAGCTCAACATCGCGGCGCTCGACCACGACCAGCGTGATCAGCTGCGCGCGCTGCTGCTGAAGGCGCGCGGTCCGGTGACCGACGTCGACGACCAATCGTAAGTGTGTCTTTGCCCGGTAAAGGCAAAGACACACTTAAGAAACGCCAATTGTATCAACAATGTACTGGCCCACCCCTGAAGGAGGGACACTCGGGGGACACAAAGGGAGAGATCTCGCGTGCTCGACCAGCACGCGGTGTAAGTGCTCACTCAGATAGGGTGGTGCGCGCCGGCCAGGGCCAATAGGCGAAGCGACGGGGGGGACCAGAGCGCCTAATAGGGGGCCCCCGGATCCGCCAACGGACGCCGCCGCATATAATGAGGGTAGTGAGCAGAAAATTTTTTGCAAAAAAATGTTTGGAGGTAAATGCTTTTGCGGGTTCCGGGGCAAGCGTCCGGTGACGGCCGCCTCGGGGCGGCGCTGCAGCAGCGATTATCGCCGCCATGCCTGTGCAATATCGGGCGGCCTGGCGGCCTCTATCGGCCCGTGAGTTCTTTCTCCGCTCGGAGGTAGCGGTCACCCTGTACGGAGATATGCGACGCGGCGTCCTCGATGTGCCGCCGGTCGTCGGGCGTGAACTTCAGGGCGGCAGCATCGATGTTTTCCTCGAGGCGTTGCAGCTTGGTGGTGCCGGAGATCGGGACGACCCACGGCTTACGCGCCAGCAGCCAGGCTAGCGCGATCTGCGCCGCCGTCGCCGCCTTCTGGTCGCCGATCTCCTCCAGCAGACGGACCATGGGCCGGTTCGCCTTGCGGGCCTTCAGCGTGAACCGCGGCAATGCGCTGCGATTGTCGTTGCTGCCGAAAGTCGCGGTCTCGTCGATCTTGCCGGTGAGGAAGCCCCTGCCCAGTGGACTGTAGGGGAACGAAGCCGATCCCAGGTTCCTCGCAGGTCGGCAACACCTCCGCTTCGGGGAGGCGCCACCAGAGAGAGTACTCGCTCTGGATGGCCGCGACCGGCTGGACTGCGAGCGGGCGGCCCCCGGATCGCTCAGCATGGGCTAAATGCTATGGCCCGCGCCTTCCCTTGCCGCAAGCTGCCGTCAAGCCCATGGATGGGGCGCCTTCGTCCTGTCAGATCTTCGGGCTGCCAGCTAGGAAGCAATAGATGAGCCCGCTCTCGCTGGCGCAGATGTGCGAGTGGCCATCGGGTGACGTCGGGACCATCGCCATGCGTCGCGCGGCAGATCAGCTCGGGGCTACCTCTGTTAGGATCTCAGCCTTGCAAAAGCCGGTCTATCCGCTGCAAGGCTGCGCTCGTCCATTTGCCGTACATAAACCAGGAAAGCGTAGTAATGCTTGACCAAGCCCTGCTGATCTCGGGCAACACTTCACGGCTAGCCGCGTCGGTCAAATCTTCATCAAACACCGGAATGATCGCTGCTTGACCTGCTTTATCTGCCGTCTGCGGTAGCAGCTCGCGAATGACCCAGCTTGGCGGAAAGCCCCAGTCCTTGTAGTAGGCCATGGGCGACAGGAATGCCAAGGCGCCCGAGAACTGCGCCGCATCCTGCGCCACCTCGTTGAATTCCGGAGGCAGGATGTAAGCTCCCAACTCGAGATGGGGCTTGATGGCGTCGAGCGCGGCGCGCACGCGCTTAACGTGATCGGCGATCTGCATCGAACGCCAGGCATTCCATTGGATGCGTTGCGGGTTGTCTTTCGAAAAATCGATATCGATGGGGTCGACACCGGCGCTCGCTCTGAACTTGGTGCGCGTTTCGTCGCCCAAGTCCATGTTGTAGTCGTCGAAGCGCACCCAGTCGACGACGATGCCGTCGACGTCGTAGTCGCGCGCAATTTCTTCAATGAGAGATCGCTGATAGTCACGCGCGGCGGAATTGAGCGGATTGAGGAAGAATTCCTTGCCGTCCCGGCCGGTGTAAGGAAGAACCCGCCCTTCTTTGAGGGCGTGCATCTGCCAGTCCGGATGGGCACCAGCGGCCACCTGGTCGTGAAACTGCGGCATCCAGGCGCGAACTTTTATGCCCCGCAGATGCGCCGCCCGGATGGTCTCGCCAAGCGCATCGAATGTTCCGTAGCCCGGCGCGCGCGGCGCGATTCGGCTGGCGTAAAAGACGAGCCCCGAGACGACCTCGTCGTCTTCATCCTGTTTGGTGGCGAGATTTATCGTGCTTACGCCGTGCTGCGCGGCCAACGCGACCAACGCCGAAACGTCGTCGTGGTCGTGCAAGTTGGTGACCGTGCGGACAATGATCTCCGTCTTGAACGCCATGCGCGCTGCCGCAGGCAGCGCCGATGCTACGCCAGCCCCGACAAGGAACGCACGTCGGCCCGTCATCATTTGGTGAGCTGAATCTCCATCACATTCCCCGCGGACTTTTGTTCGCCTCGTGCGATTGATCCACTAGACGCGGTTCGACTCGATACTTGCCATCCGCATCGATGTGAACCACGACGACACGAAGTTCGCGCGCGGCGATGAGTTCCGCCTCTTCCATGCCAACGCGCCTTGCCTCATCACCGGCAGTGAGCGGCGGCGGCTGAGGCAGCATCCGCCCGCGCGCCACGCGGCGCAGGGTGAGCAGGCCGGCTACCAGCAGAAGCGACACCAGCACGAGGGCGACCTGTATGAACGGCCGCAACGCCTGAAAGAATTCCAGCCATCTGCCCTCGGAGTCGAAGTCGCCCAGCCCCAGCCGCTGTAGATAGTGGCCGAAGAACATCTCGAATTCGGTCTCCAGCAGAATGGCGAACAGCAGCCACATGAGGAGCGTGAGCGCAATGTCGCGCACTTTTACAAACGTCGGCTTGGTGCTAGCGACGATCAACGGAGGCCAAGGAACCGGCGTGACCACCGGGCGGTCCGTCATCTCAGCCCCCGGTCAGGACTCACCCAGGTCGTGCGCTCCTTGCGCGGCCGCAACAGCGCGATCGGCAGAGCAGCGACGGCGGTAGCGGTGTTGATCATCCAGAACGCCATTGGGTACCAGATAATCCAGAACAGGGACCGCAACATGTGGGGCTCGAAACGCCGTTCCAGGAGATGGCTGACGAGCGCCTGCGCCAAGTAGGTGATCGTCAGTGTAAGCCCCCACCATTCTGGGATGAGCTGGAAGCCCGGCAAGACCTTGGGCGGCGCGAGGCCCACGGTCCACAAAATGCCGATGATTAGCGAAAACGTCATGACATAAGCCCACAGCATGCTGAGCAGATAGTTGATGTAAGTGGGCAGCAGGGACGGACTGGTGCAACGGACCATGCGGCCGAAAAAGTCGACCATCATCTGTACGCCGCCCTCCGCCCAGCGCAGGCGCTGTTTCCACAGACCCTTGAGCGTCTCGGGCATAAGAATCCAGGCGATGGTATGCGGCTCGTAGGTGACCCGCCAGCCCGCACACTGCAGGCGCCAAGTAACATCGATGTCGTCGGTAATTGTGCGCGGCGACCACCAGCCGGCCTCATTGAGGGCACGCTTGCGGAATGCGCAGATCACGCCTGACACCGTGAACAGCCGCCCATAGGTCGTCTGGGCCCGGCGGATCAGGCCAATGATCGAGGAGAATTCGCCGACCTGGAGGCGACCCAGCAACGAGGTGCGGTTGCGGATGCGCGGATTGCCCGCGAGGCCACCTACGGTCGCGCGGCGGAAGTCGCGGGCAACCCAGTACAGAGCCTGTGGATCGAGCAGCGCGTCACCGTCGATGCAGACCAGCAACTCGTGCTTGGCAAGCAGTGCGCCGGTATTGAGCGCGGTGGCCTTACCCTGGTTGGCGGCGAGGTGGACGACGCGCAGATTGGGAATGCGGGTGGCGAGCCGGTCGAGCACCTCGGCGGTGTTGTCGCGGCTGCCGTCGTTGATGGCGATGATCTCGAACTCGGGATAGTCGATCGCTGCCGCTGTGCCGAGCGTCTCTTCGGCGTTGTCACCCTCGTTGTAGCACGGCACGAGAATGCTGATCGGCCGCCACGTCTCGCCCGGCTGAGGACCTCCTTGGGCGTCGGAAGAAATCTCCCGGGTGAAATAGAAAAGAGCGCCGCCCGCCATCCAGTACCAGGACATGATGAAGGGATAGCCGAACAAGAACATGGGTATGGCGACGATGAGGAAGTTGGTGAAGCTGTCGAGCATGACCGCGCCTCAGGGCCTGTAGGGATAGGTGGCGGCCGAGAACGCCGCCGACAACGCGGCCGTAGGTGGCAGGGCCGGCGTCTGAGGGCAAAGCGCGAAGGCTGACGCGCCACGGCGCTGCGCCGCCCGGAGCGCCTCGACCTGGCGCGCCGGAAGGGGTGGCAGGGCGAAAGCCACGCGTCCGGCGACTTCAGGCTGTAGCCATCCCTCCGCCTTCAGGCGCTGCGCCAGCGCGCCCGTTGTCGCGGCGTCGCCAGCCGACGGCATCAAGCCGATATCGGCCCAGTCTGGCGGCCCTTTGGCGTCGTTCATGACCAACATCAGCCGCTGGCGCGGGTCGATCGCCGCTGCCGCTCGATAGGCGTCAAGAGCGAGCCGCGTGCGCGGATCGAATGACCGGGGATCGATGTGGGCACGCCGGGCCCGGATATCCCACGGTCGATCGACCACGATGCGACCGGGCGGCGACGGTGCCGGTGCGTCGATCGCCACGCCATCCGACGCGGCGTGGCGGAGCATGTCGGCGAACAGCGTGGGCAGTCCCGCCTCACCCACTGCCGACGCCGCGGCCTCGATCGGCAGATGCAAATACACGTCGCTGCCGGCACGCGTCCTGATCTGCCAGGTCGCGCGAGACAACAGGTCCGAGCGCAGGGGGAGCAGCTGGTTGGGAAAGTACACGGCGGCCAAAGGAGCGTTGGGCGACGCCAACGCGACATTGGCGTCGATCATCACCGTGTTGGTACCGAGCGTGCGCAAGCCCTCGATAATGCGCCCGAGCGCTTCGTCCTGCGCCGCGCCTGGTCCGACGGCAGCCAGGGCATCGAGTGTGAGGCAGGCAATGCGCCGCGTCGTCGGACGATCGGGCTCGAAGCGCAGATTGCGCGCGACGTCGCCCAGGCTGGGATTTTGCGAAGGGAAGAAGCGATGGATGGCGAAGAGATCCGAGGTATAGGCGGGCTCGGACTCGAGCGTGAGTGCAAAGGTGAAACCCACCTGCTTGGCCACCTCGAGGGCGGGGCCGCTGTAGCGCCCGAACGGCCACACCAGCGCCCGCGGCGGGTGTCCTAGATTGGCCGCCATCTGGCTACGCGCACGCACCAGGTCGGCGCGGATGCGGGCGCGGTATTGCGCGTCGTCCTCGTAACGCCCGGTGGCCGGATCGTACTGCCAAGTGATCGCCGCCGGCACCATGTTGCCCTGCGGGTTGGCAAGCACGCCGCGATGCAAGTTGTAGCTGTGTGAGGCGAACTCGACCAGGCCCGACGCCTTCATTTCGCGCGCCTGTGCCCACGAGATGAAGTTCGACCGCGGCACGATGCGATCGCCGTAGGTCACCGTGCCGTCTGGGGTCACGGTGCCGTTGGGCCCGCTCTCCATCCAGCTTCCGACCAGGGCCGCAACGATCGGGAAGCGGTAGACCTTGAGCAGCGGGAAGACGCGCGTGTAGAGGCTCTCATAGCCATCATCGAAGGAGACGAGGATTGCCTTGTCGGGCAGCGGCCGCACGCCGCGCGCGGCGGCGGCTATGTCGTCGAGCGAGACGGCGGTCCAGCCCGTGCCCTTCAGCCAGTCAAAGAACTGCACAAGCGACGTGCTGGTGACCGAATCGGTCTCGAGTTGGTCCCGGTTGTCGACCACATCGTGAAAGGCGATCGCCACGAAGCGCTGGCCGGCAGGTTGGCTGCGGGCGTCGGAGATCGTGATGGCGCTAACAAGGACCACAAGCAAACATAACAGGCGTTGCATCGTCCTAGATCCTTTGGCGCAGGCCGACGATGAACATCAACGTGTTCTCGACCGAACCGTCATAGACACGGCGGGTCAGCATTATGCCGTAGTGAAATTCAGTGAGCGGATCAAAGCGCCAGCGATGTTCATAGTTCACCGTGCCTATCCAGTTGTCGGCGAAACCGTACTCGGAGTAGAGGCCAGCATCGGCGGTCAGTGCCTGCACGAGGCTATTGTCGTAGCGCCGCCAGAGCAGATGCTCAGCCAGCAGGCCGCCGGTCAGCGCCAGGTCGCGCGTCGGGTTGTAGTACGGCGCATTGGGCCGGTCGTTGCTCGAAGCGTAGCCTTCTGCAAGCCCGGTGAGGTCGAAGCCCGGCAGGTTGATCAGCCGCTGCTTGAAGTTGATGCCGCCAGTGTATCGCTGATTGCCGTCAGTGAAGGGCAGGTAGGCGAAGCTTCCCGACAGGCTGCGCGATTCGTCCCAGCGATACGTCGCCTTCGCAGCGTACTCGTCGGCGGTGATGCCGAACAGCAGGGCCCGCAGCGGCGTGTCCCAGGAGTAAAGCTCGCCGGCAAAGGAAAGCCGTATCTGATCTGTGACCAGCCAGTCGATCGTGGCAACGCCGCCCGGCCGGGGAAGAGTGCCCCAGGATTGGGTCGGATAGACCGTGGCCGTGAGGTCAGGGATGCGCCACTCTACGCCGGCCCCCACCCGTGCGCGCTCGGCAAAGCCCTCGGGCGGATGCGCGTTGGCATAGTCGGCGGTCGCAAATAGGCGCCAGTTGTCGGCGATGGGCGGTGTCGTGAGCCTGCCCTGCATGATCAGCGCCTGACCCGAGGCGTTGGCGCCGCCGCCGTCGGAGTTGCTGGGCCGGGCCTCGGCCTCAAACAGCCACCGCCGCCTGGCGTCGAGCTCGCGAGCCAGCCGCCGCACCGCTTGGTCCTCGGGATAGAGCGCCAGAAGGTCGTTCATCATGCGCTGGGCCTCGCCGAAGCGGTAGTTGGCCATCGCCACCTCGATCAGGGCGATCTTCGAACCGACTTCGTCCGGCGCTAGGCTGGCCGCGATCTGGGCTTCCGCTTCGGCGCGTTGCGGCCACCCGCGGGCATTGGCGATCTGGTAGAGGGCGAGCCGCCCGTTGGGGTTGGCGGGCGCCGCATCGGAGAATTTGGTGATGCGTTCCCACGCCTCGGCGAGCTGATTGCCGTAGAGGCGCGCTTGCGCAGCCGTGACTTGGGCATAGGCCCTCTCCGGATTGTTGTACCGGCTGGGATCATCCTTGTAGCCGCGCCAGATCGGCTCGTCGCCCACCAGGGCATCTATCGTGGCATAGGCCGTGGCGAAATCTTCCAATTCGACGGAAGCGTAGAACTTGCCGTAACGCGCCTGGACGTCCTTTGGACTCTGCGCGAGCACCCGCTCGTAGGCTTCGCGTGCAGTAGCGGGCTGCCGCAGATAAAGCAACGCATCAGCGTAGGCCATCTCGGCATATTGTGGCAGGGGGCCGTCAGAGCTGAGGGCGTCTCCCTCCTCAGCCGCCTCCTGCATACGCATGCGATCGCGCAGGGCCACCATCCGGTCGAGCCTGAGGCGACGGCGCAATCCGGCTTCGGCCGGTGGCGGTGGCAGGGCTGCCAGCAGCTGGTCGAGCCGGGCGAGGGCAGCATCCGTGCCATCGAAGCGGCGTGCCGGATCGGAGCTGCGGACCTGGGCACCCCAACGCACCATGGCGGCGGCCTGATCGGCTGCAATCGACGGCGTCCGGGTACCCGCTATCACCTCGGCGCCAAAGGGTGCGCCCATGTCCTGCAGCACACCCGCCGCTTCGACGCGCACACCTGGGTTGGCGGGTGCCGCCTTGATCGCGTCGGAATAGGCGCGCATGGCCTTGAAAGGATCGCCCGCCCTACGCCAGGCATATGCTTCGGCCATCAGCCGCTCCACCGGTGGGGCGCGCTGGGCGGCAGGCTGGCGCAGGATGGCCAGCGCCTCGGTGGACTTCCCGTCGTCGCTCAGGATGAGTGACAAGATTAGCGGCCACACCGTATCGTTAGGGAAGCGCTGCATGCCCTCGAGGGCCAGACGGGCGGCGTCGGCGTAGCGCCGCAGGTCGCGATAGGACCTCGTCGCGGCGAGCAGGGCATAGTCCGGCGGGTCGGGACGCGCCGCCTTCTCGAAGACCGTTACCGCCTCGCTGGACTTTCCATCCTGTTGCAGGAGCGTGGTGAGATCCATCGCCACAAGCCCATCGTCGATGCCGGCGGCCAGCATGGCGCGTAATACCGCCTGCGCCTCGGCCATATTCCCGGCGCGCGCTTTCAGCACGGCCGCCTCCCGCTGCTGGGTGGCAGTCTGCGCCGCCCCCGATCCGGCGCCAAACAGCCCGACAATCAGGATTGGCAACCAAATGATCGATCGGCAGGCGAGCCGCGTCATCGGCAAAACCCCGCAAAATAATCGGTGGATGGCGCCGAGTCCGTCGCCGACTTCTCCCCTAGGCCAGCGGTTGATCCGCGATCAGATCAACGCTGGCTGTAGAGTGTGCAGCACATCCTCTATCTGAACTATTGAAATTTTAGTCAAAAGACTAGGCAACAACCACCGGCACCGAAGCCGACCTGATAGGCTGACGATAGAATTTTCATCTCGCCGTTCGTTTCGGCGACCACAAGGACTCACAACGTTAGTGAATACGGATTGTGCCTTGCGTTCGCTGTTGCCTTTTCACAGCGTCCGCTATGGCATCACCGCGTGCCTTCCTGATGATAAGCTTGTGCGTTGTCGATAGCGGTAGGGGTGGGACACACGGTAGTACGAATTAAGTGAGCAACGAAGCGATGGCACGACACGCCGGTGATTTTTCTGGTGGGCCGCGTCAAGATCAGAATCGGGAGGGGGCGCATGCAAAGCGATGTGAAGCCAAGCACCTGGAGCTTGGGGGAGGTAAGCCCCCTGATCCAGCAGATCGCGAAGAACGGTGCAGCGATGTGCATAGCAGCACTCTGCACCGCCTTTGTTTTCGACTACACATTTTGGCTGATCGTCGATCCACGCATGCTGAGCTACTTTGTCCTTGCGGATCACATCCAGACGGCCGTCCACATATTTGGACTGGTTTCCGTGATACTCGGTACGTCCTGGATTCTCACATTGATTTTTGTTTACGCAGGCTTCGCTGTCACCCGGTCAGATCAATTCTGGAAAGTTGCCGTGGCATTGTTTCTATTCGTCTTGTGCCTGATCGGATTGGGGATCGCCACGACAGGATTCAATCCCGTGAACTTGTTTGATCGAGCCACAGTTTTCGTAATGTCGGTCGGATTGTTCGTGATGATCGTGCTGGGTATTCTCTTTCATCGATCTAAAGCATCCGAAGGTGAAGGCGGACCGCGTCATAGGCCGCTCACAGTTCGTAGAGCCTTTTGGGCTGTTGTTCCTCTGTTTCTGCTCCTCACCATGGCGGATGCGATGATGCGTGCCGGGAGCACTTGGGACACGGGACCGACCCATGACGTTGTCAGGCTTGAACACGATTCCACACTGACCGGAAACGTCATTCGACTCGTGGACAGGGGCGTTATCCTTCGCGATCAAAAGGACGGACGCATCGTCTTCGTACCCAAAGAACAACTTCGCCGAATCGATCAGCGAGTGCCGCTGAGCTCAGAGCTTTGATGCTTAGGCGCCCCCTATCGCAGTCCGGACCAGATGATAATGAGACCCGACTAAGGCCAAAATCCGAAAGCGAGCCCGCTGAGGGAACAGGCCGCCATGACCCAGATGCCCCCGATCGATTGCACCCGTTTTGGCAAGGCGAACGGCAGGAACGGAAAAGCTGCCAGCAACGCAGTGGCGACCATCACGCCACCCCAGTCTGATAGTCGCCCACCAATCGCTGGCAAAGGGAGGAGCCCACGAATGGCACCCCTCCAGTCACCCCAATTTTGAGTCGATGAAGCACGCGCGTGCGCGCAGAAAGTCCTGCCGAATTGTTGTCCACGGTAAACCCCAAGAGCCCAGTTGCTGCTGCCCTCGGCTCTTCCCAAAGCCGTGGCCAGCGATAGGCGCTCTCTTAGTTCAACGCGCGCGCTGCTCCAGTGTCGTTATTGGCTCAGGAGAGTGTCACGATTGGGCTCAGGTGTGTCACGATTGGGCTCAGGCCGAGCGACACCAAGGAGGCCATCGAGACGAGGCGATGGATATCCCAGCTCCAGCGCGATGCCCGAGAACTTCTCGCACGCCTGGACGAGGCTTGAGTGCGATGATTTTGGTATAAGCATCTTTACCGAGCCTGCAACAGGCTTAGCCTAGAGCGTCTGGACGGGGGGTATTCGATGTCGAACGGCGCGCCGATTACCCTGCAGTCCCACCGGGCTGCCATTGAAGCCGAGCTTCAGCAGCGCATTGCGGCGCATCAACGACTGATGCTGAGCCAGGGCCTTGTTGCAAGCCGGGATCCTAGGCGTCCTCTGAATCTTTTGGCGGATGGCGACTCTTGGTTCGACTATCCCTTGAGCGGCGATCTGCCCATCGCATCGGACGTGATCGTCAAACTAGGTGGATTAATCTCGCCTCGACCGACCATCCTGAACCTAGCGCACCACGGCGATGCCACCACTGATTTGCTCGGCGTCACGAAGCGTGCTCGCCTATTGAACGCGCTTCAAGAGCCGAAAAATGGAAAATTCGATGCCATTCTCTTCTCGGGTGGAGGTAATGACCTTGTCGGCGATCAGTTCCGCTTGTGGCTCAATGATGCAGACGCTGTCGGGCGCGACCCTGCAAAAGCGCTAAACCAGGGCGCCCTTGACGACATCACCGGAGTGGTCGAGACGGCATACGTGGATCTAGTCGCGACACGTAATCTCGTCGACAAAAGCATTCCTATCTTTGTGCACGCCTACGATTTCGCGCTGCCCACAGACAATGGAGTGTGTGGGGCTGGGCCATGGCTGTTTCCGTCGCTGATGTCGCGGCAGTGGATGCATAACACGGGTCCTGCCGACGTCGCCGTGGGTGCGCAGATCGTTCGGCTTATCCTTGTCGAATTGCACCAGTTGCTAACGAATCTGGCGGAGACGGCGGGCAACAACATCGTTTTTATTGAGACACAGGGAACACTGGCGCCTGTCGAATGGGCGAATGAGCTGCACCCTAATCCCGCCGGCTTTCAGAAGATCGCACAGAAGTTCGTAGGGCCGCTGGCTAGCAAATTCCCAAGCCGAGTTGCCCAACAAGCGATGGTCGCTACTAGCCCGGCTCAGCTATTACCGCCCACAGCCTAATTGCACTGCTCCATTAAAAGCGCCCCGTTCGGGCCGCTCGAATGGGCTATGACGCAGATGAACCTCGGCAACACCTACAGACACACTCGGGGAACGCGAGAGTGGAACGGCGCGGCTGGAGGAAGCGGTCGCCGCGCCAAGTCGCAAAAGGGCCAATAGCTAACGACATCAGCCACAGATTGCGCAACTGATTTTGCTGCTCTTCAGCCCGCGCTCGGCATTGACAAGCTGCCCGTAAAAATCGGGCCGCTCCGGGCGAATTTCAAACAATGCGCGCGTGTCATGGGATGTTGGGTGCAAGACCGATGTCTGAGCAGTACGATGAGGCCTCGGGGGACCTGCTGATGAACTGGCGACGCGGTCTTTTCAGGGCGAACGGTCAATAACTTGCCACATAGAAAATAGGTGAAAATCGCTGAACGCAGGGCCGAATCGGCGAAGATCGGCTAGCGCCGCTTTGGGGGGTGTACCGCGCCCCAATCCCACGACAGCACCATGCGTGCAATAAGCGACCGTGCAGTTCCGCGCGCTTGGGGCTTCCGAGTCTACTTCGCCGCCTCCAGAGCGAACCGCGCGGCGAGGTCGCGCCTGATCTCGTCGAAGGCTTTGGCAACAGATGCCCGCACAGCGCCCTGGCAAAGCGGCCCCGAGAACGTCGAGACGAAACTGCGTCGCGCGACGATGGCACCCTCGTTGAAAGCATAGTGGCTCATGTAGCGGAATCCCTCGCCTGTAATGGTGCGATCGCGGGGCAGTCGGTCGGGCCTGTGTCCCTCGGGCAGAGCGAGGGACAGCGTCTCCTCCTGCTGCCCGGCATAGCACGGCGTGGACTCTGTGGCCGGTAGATTGCGCATTCCCATCGGTCCGGCCAGCCCGTCGCCGGGACGCGGGATCACCCGCAAACCGGTCGGCAGCGCGAAACTGTCGCCGTCCAGCCAACCGGGCTGCGGTGCGAGCTTGAAGGTCCCGGAGAGATGGTACGTGTCGGTCACGGGCACGAGCGGGTCCACAATGACATCGCCGGTGCCGCCGCCGTCGCGCAGAATGTTCGCGGCAAAACGCTCTGTGCCGGTGCCCTGCGCGCGGGACGCAATGCCGCGCAATGCCGTCGCATAAGGCCCTGCCGCCGTAGTGATGCTCTCGCCGGTTACCTCACCCGCCGGATCGAGCCGCATCTTTGTGTTGAGCGACATGCTGGCCACACCCGGCGACAAATCGGGCGTGTTGTGGCGCACCTCGCCTTGTAGCACCGCATGCACCACCGGCTTGCCGTAATCCTGGAACGGTAGCGTTCCGAACGGCGCGCCGCCAGCGGTGGTGTCGGCATAGATGCCCCATTCCGGCAGATAGGTGATGCAGTGCGTGAACGCGCCAACCACGGCTGCGCCCGGCAACGTGTAGGAATTGCCCAAGTTGATCAATACCGGGTCGGCCGCGAGGTTTTTGGCGTGCATGAGCGCCACCAGCAGCATCACCTGGTCCTTGCAGTCGCCGTAGCCGTTCGACAGTACTTCGTCGGCGGTGTGTGGGACGATTGTGCCATTGCCGATCTGGATTGCGACCCACCGGATATTCGTGCCGACCCAGTCATAAAGACGCTTGGCCTGCTCGTGCCGGTCACTTGTCCCCGCTGCAAGCTTGTCGGCAAGCGCCTGGATGCGCGGTGTCACCGCCGCCTTGTCCGCAATCAGAGACGCCCAGGTGTGGCCGAACGCATCCCAGTCCGAAAGCGACGAGGCGAATACGCGCGGAACGCGATCTATGAGCGCCAGCGACGCCGGGTCCACCGCGACCGCGGCCGCGCTGTAGTGCCAGCGATAAACGGTCTTCCCGTCATGCGTCTCCTGATCGGTCTGCACGCCATGCGCATCGAGCACGAGCTTCATGTCGGCCGGCGTCGTGATGCTGACGCGCGCATCCTCGAACGGCACGGTGCGCATGAAGGTCGAGATGGCGGAGTAGGTGCCGGGCATCAATGGGTGATGCACGTGTCGCCGCCAAGTAAGCGAAATGCCGTCGCCCGCGCCGACATCTGGATAGATGACCACCATGCGCTTGAGATCGCCGTAGATCGGCAGGTTCGCGACACCAGGTTGGAGCTGGGTTACGACCTTTGTAAGGTCCACAGGCAGGCGCCGGCCGTCGGCCTTCAATGTCGTCGCCTCGACGATCTCAAGCGTTTCCAAGCGCTCGCTGAATGAAATCGCCTGCTGTGCCATCTCCTGGGCACCGGCTGCGTTGCTCGCCCAGAACTCGTAGTGCACGGTCTGAACGGTGGTCGCGTCAGTCGCAATCTCGGTGTCGCTTTTTAACACCTTAATCGTGATCGGTGCTTCAGCGGCTAACGCGATCGGGCTGATGAGGCAAAGCGGCACGACGATGAGACGCGACAACACGGCAGTCTCCCTCGGTGACAAGACTTGAGGATACTGGCCGGCGCTAACTAGCGGCAAGTCTTTCTACCTCAATTCGGAGGGCCGCCGCCTGGGAACAGTGATGGCGGCGTGATGGCCGGCCTTCCGTGCTACCCTGCTACGAACCAACGGGGCACAATGGACGACGCAAGCAAGGTTGAGGCGGTAAAGGGCATCATTGCGTCTCTGTTTGCCGCTCAGCGCACGTTGAGAGCGGTGGCCCTGAATACAAATGGGCAGGACTTGGCAACCTTCTGGGCGACTTTGGCGAGTTCATTGCGACGAATCACTATGGTTTCGCGAAGGCCATCCGGATTCAGTTGGACGAAGGAAGGGGATGCGCACCGCGGTCGATATGAAATGCCCATTCCCCACGGATTCATCGATATAGAAGATATCGAGACCTTCCGGCCTAAGTGGTTTCGCGGGCATGAGGCTAAGGGTGTAAGCGTTGGGCTCCCCAAGAGCCAATGCCCGGCAAATAAAATTCGGCATTTAGTCGGCAGGCCACCCTTTTGGGGTCAATGCCTTAAGGGCCGTAACAATGCCCTTGGCTGCCTTGATATTTAATCAAAGGAAATCAAAGCGGCCCAGGTTTCTGAACTAGGCCGTGAACCCATAAATTTGCCGGGTGGACGGCTTGTCAGAGTCCGCTATGCCCCGATAGCGACCAAATTCCGCGGCGCACCGAAATGACGCGATGTGCCATCAGCGGACGTAGTCACCAAACGTAGCGCAGGGCGATGCTGCCCTGGATGCCGCAGGCGGGCAATCAGTTTGCCCTCACAAGCGGGACTTTACCTTGCCGATTTCGCAGGTGGTCCGGAACAGATGTTCGACTTAAGCGAACACTACCGAGGGGCGCGCCAATTACCGAACGCATAGCGTGCACGAACGCATCGACGAGCGCGGAGCGAGGCCGATGGCGCGGGAAGAATAGACCGAAACGGAACTCTGTCACGGGCTGGAGCGGCCGCGAGACAATGCCGAGGCCGGATGCCAGTTTGAAGGTGAAAGGGTCGACCACGGACAGCCCGAGCCCCTGGGCGACCAGCTGGCAGACCAACAGCGCCGACGACGAGTCTATCGTGCTCTCGATCTTCAACCCCGCGGCCTCGAGCGACGTGCAGACAAGAGAGCGCGGCGGATCTCCCAAGGGCAGGATCATGTTCTCGCCGCGCAGGTCCCTCACATGCACCATGCGCTTGGCTGCGAGCGGGTGCCGCCTCGGCATAACAAGGACCGCACGTACCGTGGCCAGTGGCTCGGATTCGACGCGCGCGTCCTCGAATGGCAGCGCAGTGACACCGATATCGAAAGGGCCGTTGGCGACCCAATCGGCGATATCCCGAATGTCCTTGATGTCCAGCGACACGCGCGCGTGTGGATGCGCGCGACGAAAGGCACCGACCGCCGCAGGCAGTATACCGAATGCCGTGATCATCGGCGCCACGATGCGCAGATGGGCACCCCGGAAGGTGCGGATGTCGCGCGCGATGTTGACGATCTGATCGACGGCTGCCAGCGCCTTCTCTGCCTCGCGATAGAATGCCCGCCCCTCCGCAGTTGGCACAAGCCGCCGTCTCTGCCGGACGAAAAGCGCGAGTCCGAACTCGGCCTCGAGGTCGCCGATGAGCCGGCTGACCGCGGGTTGCGTCGTATGCAACCGCTCAGCCGCCTGAGTGACGGATGCGGCCTCGAACACCGCACGGAAGGCCTGCAGTCGTTTAAGGTTCACGGCCGTGCTCCATAACGAAACTACATGTCATTCCAACATTCCGGCATTGGACAGCATACAACGTTCCGTCCAGCATGCACCTGCGGCCAGCGCCGTCTTGCCCGCAACGGGAGGACCACTTGGAAGCGTCGACTCCATGGGAAGCATTCCCGGTGTCACACCGCCCCCTATCGAGGTCGCGACCCTGCGGAAGCTTCCCAGGAGACCGCTTCCCTCAGCCGCAAAGGAGGAAACGATGAAACTCATCCCGAAGCCAGTTATTCGGATCGAGCCGGCATTCGAGGATCGCGAGGCGATCCGCATGATGTTTGCGCGACATGCGCCCTATCGTGCGATCGCAGCCTACATCCCGGACGTGGTTGCGGACGATGCCACCAAGCCGGAAGCCGAACAGTCCGTTCAACCCTGGTTCCGAGGAAACTGGGCAGCGGACGGCGCGCCCCTCGTCGAGGGCGCCGAAGCGATTCTGCACAACAAGCAATTTCTTGAGGCGGCGAAGACTCTCTTCGGAACGTCGCATGTGCTTCCAGAATTTGTCGTGGTCAATGTCAATGCGCCGATGCCTGCCGGCATAACCCATGTCGACATCCCTGCCTTTCACGGCGCAACACGCAAGCAGTATCCCTTGCCGCTTCTGCGAGTGATGGGAAGCTCCGGCCTGTTCGAAAAATGGCGCGTGATACAGGCAGGAGCGGTCGCGTGGTTTTATGAAGGCACGGGTGGCAGGTTCGACTACTGGCCGGAAGGGCTTGATGGCCCAATGCTGAGCGAGCGGGCCCCATTCGGCAATGTTGCCGTGATGGCAGATAACGACCGGATGTACCACCGCATCGGTCCCGTTGGGGATCCTGATGCGGTACCGCCGTGCATTTCGGCCTCGGCGCAAATTCAGCCGGCCGGCGACGGCACCTGGGAGATCGTGGAGAACGGAGAAGTCCGAGCGACTTATCCCGACCGTGCCGTTCGCCTGTCCCTGGTTTGGAAGGCGGAGGTTCGGGACCGGGAGTTGAAAAGCGACAATCTGGATATCGATCGCGTTATGGCGATCTTCACAACAGATTTGCGCCGTCGGAACGTGGACTTTGATATGCCCTCTGATCCTTTTGCCAGCGCAGCGTGGCTTCTCGTCGTCCAGCAGACCTATGCTGATCCAATTCTGGCTCGCGGTGAATGAGGGAAAGCTGACCTCGCCGTGTACTCCCTCCGAATGTCATCGAGGATTGCCTGAGCATGGTGCCGCACTTTCACTGGAATGTTACGCGTTTGCTTGCCATCGTTTTCGATCGAATCGATCGAGAGCAGTGGTCCCTTCGCGTTCGACAGCGTAGCGATCCGGCTTTGCAGCGCGCTGGAATCGCTCGCGCGGCCGATACCAGCGACTGCGCCAGGCAGCGGCTGCACGTCGATGCATAAGGCAGGGCGAGCTGACCAGGATGATCCGGTGCGAGCCGCGACTGGGTTGCGGGATACGCAAGTGATCGCCTGATGGCACGAGGTGGAGGTTCCAGGCTTAGAGTCCGGTCTGGGGTCATTCACGTCATTCTGACTGGGCGCCGATCACTTCCGGTTTAACCCGATAAGCGGACAATTTCAGAGCCAGTCGGCACTTCGCATTTGTGCCAATCGCGGACATCGTCATCCTTGCCGCCTTGGGAACGAAAAATAATCCCAGCTAGCCTCCACGGTCCGTCGAGGTTCCGTGTAGATTGCAGAGTGTCGTGGCTAATGGCACTAGCTAGGAGCTAGGGGATGAACTCCAGCGTATCCCCCGACGAGAGCGCAGAGCGCATCAATCTCTCTCATGCCGAGCACGGCGAGGGGGAGCCCGTCATACTTGTGCACGGCTCTAACTCGGATCAACGTATTTGGGATCAACATCTGAAGATCATCGGATTTAGATACCGAGCGATCGCTGTATGCCTGCGCTATTTCGGGGGAAAGCCATGGCCAGACACTGAAGAGAACTTCCGCGTTTCCGTGCTTGCCGATGACCTGGCGTACTTCGTCCGCGGGCTTGGGGTAGGTCCGGTCACGATCATTGGCTGGTCGTTGGGGGGCGCTGTCTCCCTCACTATGGCTCTCCGAAATCGAAAGTTTGTTCGCCGGATGTTCTTATACGAGCCGAGCCTCACCACCTTCGTGACCGACGCAGACGATGCTAGGGCGGCGGCTGAAGATAGATTGGCCATGATGAGTGCCGCCAAACCATTGGCCGCCTCCGGCTATCTTGCCGGCGCGGTTCGATTGTTCATGGATGGAGTGAACGCGGAAGGCGGTGCGTTCGATCGTCTTGCGCCAGAGGTCCAGACGATGATGACCGAAAACGCTCGTATGCTCCCGCTACTATTTGCTGGGCCACCGGCGCCGCAAGTTAGCGCGGATGACCTGCGCGCTTTCGACCGCCCCGTTACGATCGCCGTGGGAGAGGACAGCAGGATTCACTATCAGATAGCAGCACGGACGGCTCAGTCCCTCTTACCTTTCGGTCGGCTTGAGGTCGTGCGAGGCGCGAAGCATCTTTGGCCCATTCAGGACCCCCGGAGTTTCAGCCAGCTGGTTCTTCGGGCCCTCGATCGCGACTGACGGACACCCCTGCGATCGTGCTCTATCGCTTGCCGTGCCGGCCAAGCCCGCTCAGCACTTTCGGCCGATGCTGGCCGAAAAGTACCACTAACAGACGTGTCGGCCGCCAGTCCGTTCTTCGAATCTGGAAGCCGGAAAATACATCGGCTATTCCCGCCCGGCACCACGGCAGGCCGCATGATCGAAATAATCAAGCTGCATCTTCCCGACGGCCGAAAAAGTAAAAATAGTTGCGATCGATCCAATGTCCGAAATGGGTCTTGGCCGTGTGAAAACGATGCAGCAGCTCATCCGCGCGTACGATTGATTCGTGTCGAATGCCCCTTGGCGCATCAAAGAGTCGCCAGAACCACAGTTTCAACCCTTTCCTTGCGCGAGGACCGTCGTGCCTCACGTTTTCACACAGCCAGGGTCATGAGCGTCGCCCTCTGCGATAGATGGCTGCCCATCGACTTCCGCTACGCCCTGTTTGCGACCGAAGTCATGCGGCGGTGCAAAATGTTGCGACGGGCCAGAAGCGGACATGTACGCGCAACGTCGGCCGCGTCATTGCCCTGTCGGTTGAGCCCTTCTACAATCCGAGTGGGAGGAGTTTTATTGGCTTGTGAGCAGCGCCGATTAGCGGCAATCGTTACAGCCGATATGGTCGGCTATTCGCACGCCGCCTATGAGCAGATCTACTATTCGTCACTGATGCCGCGCACCTATCTCTGCGCGCGGCTGCTGGAGACGCTCGACTGATGGCCACGCTCTATCACGTGCCCACCTCGCGCTCGCTCCGCGTGCTGTGGACGCTGGAGGAGATCGGCGCCACGGTCGAAGTGAAGTCTCTGGGTGTTCGGCCGCGGCTGCAGGAGCCCGAGTATCTCGCGATCAATCCGGCCGGCACGCTTCCCGCCCTGATCGACGGCGACCGCGCGATCTACGAATCGCTGGCGATCTGCGAATACCTCGCGGCCCGGCATGGTTCCGACCTGGTCGTGGCGCCGGACGAGCCGGAGCGGCCGGAGTTCGTGCAATGGCTGTTGTACGGCGAGGCGACTCTGCAGACGCCGCTCTCGGCGATGGCGCGCGTCGGCCGCATCCGGAACAAGACGCCGGAGATGCAGGCCGGCATCGATGCCGTGCTGTCCGACGCGCGCCACTCGCTCTCGATGCGGGCAAAGCTACTCGAGCAGCGGCTGGAGGGTCGTGACTTCCTGGTGGCGGGGCGGATGACGCTTGCCGACATTTCGGTCGGCTATTCGCTCAACACTATGGGAAAGCCCCACTTCGCCTCGCTGCTCGGTCCTCGCGCCACGGCCTATCGTGAGCGCCTGCTTGCGCGGCCAGCGTTCCAGCGCGCCGCGGCCGTTCCCTAGCCTGGGCTGGGCCGTGAATTCATAAGCGGCCTTTACCCTGGCCTGAGTAGAGAGGTCCGCTTCCGATGTTAAGTTGCGGGCCCGCGAAGTCCGATTTGGGTCAGACTCAGAAGTGACAGCCAGTCCGCGTCATGTCCGCTTTCCCCCTGGAAACGGACACTTCTCCATTCCCAGGTGACATCGGCTTCGTGCCAATAGGCGACATCAAGGCTCCCCACGTCGGCGGCGTCATTGCCCAGTCGGTTGAACCTCACTACGATCCGAGGTGGAGAGGCTGGGAAATTTCATTGGCACGTGAGCAGCGCCGATTGGCGGCCATTCTAGCAGCCGATGTGGTTGGCTATTCCCGCCTGATGGGTCGGGACGAGAGCGGCACGGTCGCGCGCCTGCGGGAGCACCGGCAACAACGGTTAGAACCCGTACTGGCGCGTCGCGGTGGCCGGTTGGTGAAGCTTACGGGTGACGGCGCGCTGGTAGAGTTCCCGAGTGCGGTGGACGCTCTTGGCGCTGCCATCGAGTTCCAGCAGGCCATAGCTGAGGCCAACCGCGACACGCCCCAAGAAACCGCCATGGTGTTTCGCATCGGTCTGCACCTCGGCGATTTAATCATCGACGGCGACGACCTATATGGTGATGGCGTGAACGTCGCGGCACGCCTTGAGGCAGAGGCCCCGCCGGATGGCATCGTGATCTCGCGCGCCGTTCACGAAGCAGTAGCGGGTCGGCTCAAGGCAACGTTTTCTGATCTTGGTAACCTCGCCCTCAAGAACATCGACCGGTCGGTGCAGGCGTTCGGTGTCAGGTGGGAGGCCGAGGATTGGAAACCATCACCGCCCCCACCGATGCCTTCGTTGCCAACTGCTGATCCTCCGCTCACGCTCCCAGACAAACCCTCAATCGCCATCCTGCCGTTCCAGAACATGAGCGGCGATCCTGAGCAGGAGTACTTCGCTGATGGCATGGTGGAAGACATCATCACCGCGCTGTCGCGCTTCAAGTCGCTGTTCGTGATCGCCCGCAACTCGAGCTTCACCTACAAGGGCAAGGCCGTCGACATCAAGCAGGTCGGGCGCGAGCTCGGCGTGCGCTATGTCCTCGAAGGCAGCGTGCGCAAGGCTGCAAACAAGGTACGCATCACCGGCCAGCTGATCGATGCCGGGACAGGCGCTCACCTGTGGGCCGATCGTTTCGATGGTTCCCTCGACGATGTCTTCGATCTTCAGGACCGGGTGACGACGAGCGTGGTCGGCGCCATCGCGCCCAAGCTCGACAAGGCGGAAATCACCCGGGCCGGCCGAAAGCCGGTCGAGAATCTCGACGCCTACGACTGCTTTTTGCGCGGCCTGGCCCAAACCTATGTACCGACGAGGCAGTCATTCGAGGAGGTGCTTCGTCTGTGCTATCGTGCCATCGAGCTCGATCCGGGTTTTTCTTCGCCCTATGGATTGGCGGCACGCTGCTACACCAATCGAGTGGATCAAGGCTGGATCGTCGACAAGGACTGGGAAGTGGTCGAGGTTCGACGCTTGGCGTCGCGGGTCGCCGCCATCGGACGCGATGATGCCCTGGCACTGTGTTTTGCAGGTCATGCTCTGATCAGGGTTTGTCATGACTACCAGCCTGGCGAAGACTTGCTCGATCAAGCGATTGCCGCCAATCCCAACCTGGCGGCGTGCTGGCGTTTGCGCGCCTTTGCCAGCCTGTTTCTCGGACGGCATGAGGCCGCAATCGAACAATGCGCCCACGCTCTCCGCCTCAGTCCGCTTGACCCGCAGATCGGCCTTACTGAATTGGCCATGGCGTCTGCGCTCATACTCCAAGGCAAGTATGGCGAAGCCCTGCAGTGGCCGACAGGTCGTTGCTGCGTGAGCCGGACGCGATGGTGCCGCTGCGGGCCGCGGCCATCACCCATGCTCTTGGCGGGAATATCGACGAGGCGCGGCGGATCATGGCGAGGATACGACGGTTGGACCCGGACCTCAGCATATCCAAGGTCACTGCTATCCTTCGGTTCCGTCGCCCCCAGGACTTCGCCCGGTGGATCGAGGGACTGCGCCTCGCGGGGCTGCCGGAATGAGGGAGCAGCGTCGCCCATCGTCGTCTCGCTGGTGGGGGGATTGAGTAGCGGGCGCCATGCCCGCTTCGGGTCAGACTCGGAAGTGACAGCCAGTCCGCGTCATGTCCGCTTTCCCCCTGGAAGCGGACGCCTATTCGTGCCCGGGTGACGTCGGCTTCGTGCCGATAGTGTTGCAAAAATCGGCGGTGGTCCCGGGCTTGCCGCCTGGAGATCTCTACGAGCGTTGATTTTCAGTTAATTTCTGCTCGTCCTTCGGCATCCTTGGTTCCTATCTAATCTAAGCCGGCACAGCATGCCGAGCGGCGGCGGGGCCGTCACCAGCTTGGCCAGACGTCTCAGGTTCTGGGCGATAGCCGCCAGCACGAACTCGTCCTGCGCACCTCGGGGGCCACGCAGACAAAGCCGGCCGAGCCGCAGGATGCGCTTCAAGTGGGCGAACCTCATCTCTATGCGTTTACGCTCGTGCCGTGACCGCTCGAAGGCTTCGGTCCCGGCAAGGGATCGGGCGGCATCGCGGGCGCGCTCATAGATACTGCGGGGAACCTTGCGGACCGGTGTATTGGGACAGCATCGAGCCTTCAACGGACACGAGGCGCAGTCCCTCGTGCTGCCACGATAGAGAAGCGTGGTCCCGTCATTCACGAGGGTGCCGCTCGTCGTCAGGGTCTTCCCGGTCGGGCAGGCATAGGTGTCGGTCCCCGCGTCGTAGTGGAACTCCTCGCGCGAGAAGGTACCGTCTTGTCGCTTGGACTTGTCGATGACGGGGATGTGCGGCGTGATCTGCTTGTCTTCGACCAGCCAGTTCAGCATCGGCGCCGATCCATAGGCGGAGTCCGCTGCAAGCCGTTGAGGCTTGAGACCAAATCGATCCTCGGTGCGCTCCAGCATGGTCCGGGCAGCGCCAACCTCGGCCTGGCGAACGGCGCGTGAGGCCTCGACGTCCATGATGACGCCGCACCGCACATCGATCAGATAGTTGTCGGCGTAGGCGAAGAAAGCCGGGCCCTTGTGAGCACCGGTCCATTGAGCAGCCGGATCGGACGGTGAGACGAACTTCGGCTCGACCTCGGTCGCGGCGCCAAAAGCCGCATCGTTGAGGGCTGCGAGATACTCCTTCACCGCCCGGCTGGCGGCTTCAGGATCGCGCTCCTTGTGCCACTCCTTGCCCGGGATCGAGCGCTGACGGTTGGCGTCGGCCTCGATCAGGCTTGCATCGACCGCGAAGCCCTCGCCACCGACCAGGCCAGCCTCGATGCAGGACCCCACGACGCGCTCGAAGACGCAGCGGAAGATATCACTCTCGCGAAAGCGCTCGTTGCGCGCGCGTGAGAAGGCCGAGTGATCGGGGATCGGATCTTCCAAGTCCAAGTCGCAAAACCACCGATACGCGAGGTTGACTTGAACCTCCCGGCAAAGCTGTCGCTCCGATCGGATGGCGAACACGTAGCCGGCGATCAACATCCGGATCATCAACACCGGGTCGATCGAAGGGCGGCCGACCCGGGAGTAGTGAGGGCGCGAGCTCCGCGTGGACCCAGGACAAGTCCAGGACGGCGTCGACCTTGCGGACGAGGTGATCCTCAGGAACCGCCTCGTCGAGGTGGAACTGATAGAACAGGTGCCTCTGGCCCTGACTGCGTCGACCCATCATCACCCGCTCCCGTCGCCAATCGCACTGGCGAACAGGAATCATGCCCGTCATCGGCCTTCAACGGACTTTTGCAACAGTATCTGCCAAACTCAGACATGGTGGACGTGGGTCGCGGCGAAGAAAAAGCCGCCCGAAGGCGGCTCTCCAAATTTGAAATCCAGTATCAAGCTGCCTTCAGCAAGACCTCAGTGAGCCAATCCGGCTCGTTAATCATAACCATGTGGCCGGAGGTCGTGTTTTCCAAAACCGTCCAAGACTTGTCAGCCTTGCACTCCTCAAATGCTTTATCCATCGCAGCTGACTTAAACATGGGCAAACGGATGAAAGTCTTTTTCGAAACTTTGTCGCGCGCGCCCGAAAGTTTCACCGGTTGCAGAAATGTGCCGATCGGATGCGGCGTCATTTTCGACAGAAACCAAGCAGCGTCCTTTGGATCGTGAAAGGCGGTCGGAAGCACCGCCTTGGGAGGTGGACGGCCAATCGCACCATCTTCAGGGGGCTTCGGGAGAACTGCCTCGCCGTCGGCAGGCTTCAAGGCGTCGACCATGACGAAGGAGGAGACACGGTTTCCGACGCGTTCAAGCGCGCCCGACGCAGGGAAGCCCCCGTAGGAATGGGCGACAAGGCAAATGTCAGAGAGGTCTTCCCATTCCACGAGGTTGGCAATATCCGCAATGTGCGTGTCGAGATTTACGTCCTTGCTCAGGAGGTGCGAGCGGTCCGCCAATCCCGTAAGTGAAGGCGCATAGACCTTGTGGCCCTGCTTTTCGAGCCTGTCCGACACGCGGCGCCAACACCACTCCCCGCAAAAGGCGCCGGATATCAAGACAAAAGTCTTTGACGCAGATTGAGCACGCGCTTCGCCGATAAGTGTGCCTGATGAAATTACCGTGGCCGCGCTCACGCCGGCCGCAAGACCGCCGATCACTCCACGGCGGGTGACGTTTGATCCGATCATGAAATGCTCCTCCCCTGGACGGACAGCCGCCCGACGAACAGAAGAGTGTAGCGTGGCAAAAAAGTCAGCTTTCGAGAGTGCCGCAATGTCCGTTGTGGGTCAAACTCGGAAGTGAGAGCCAGTCCGCATCATGTCCGCTTTAGCCTTGGAAGCGGACATTCCTTTGCAACCGATTGACGTCAGCTTTGTGCCAACAGATGGGGTAATCGGCCTGCGAGTTTGTTGGTGGTTGAAGGTGTTGGGTGCTGCGCTTCAGGCTGATGGTGAAACGAGGTCCGTGGGTACGGCCTCAAGCATCAGAAGGAGAAGCGCAGCATGGATTATTTTGCTGGATT
>Ga0308309_10000202_pt1 | contig 44091 bp, 40 predicted proteins | sample HubBroMetageWFT5_FD_192491 | JGI IMG/M metagenome (GOLD analysis project Ga0308309, IMG submission 192491) | Warmed and freeze-thawed soil microbial communities from the Hubbard Brook experimental Forest, New Hampshire - Hubbard Brook CCASE Soil... | ecosystem: Environmental > Terrestrial >...
AGAGGCAGTGAGTCATATGCGGCGGGCTTTGCAGTTGGACCCACGCTCGTTTCTTATGAACCGGCATCTGGGTTCGACTCTGTATTTCGCGCGCCATTACGACGAGGCGCTCTTCTATCTCCAGCGCGCCATGGAGATGGAGCCGACGCGAGCCGAATATGCACAAGCGTGGATCGCCCGCTGTTACGAGTTGTCCCTCCGCCTGGATGACGCTGAGCGCACCGATCTGCAGCTCTTGACCAGTAGAATCCCCGAAGCAAAGCTCGCGCCATTACGCCTGGCGCATCAAAGAGGCGGATGGAAGGCTTACCAGATCGCCAGAGTCAACCTGATCGGCAAACAGCCACGCAATGGATGCGACCTGTACGAGATTGGCGAGAGCTACATTCGGGTGGGTAAGCCGGATCAGGCATTTTCCTGGCTCGGTCGCGGAATTGAGGCGGGCTGCTTTTGGGCCGATTCGCTTCCCGTCGATCCCCTCCTCGATGCCATCCGAAGCGACCCGCGCTTTCCGGACTTGCTAAGGATGGCTCACTTGGGAAACTTCTCTAAGGCCGCCGCTATGTAATTTCCCATCTGCGGTCTGGGGACGGCGCGTATCGGCGCCGCCCAAACCGCAGATGCCGGCACAGAACGGCTTACCACGGAATCTCGAAACGAAGAATCTCTCCCATCCCCGGTCCAAGATCGCCGGCATTGGAGATATACAGCGCGTCGTCGGGTCCAAAGGTCATGCCCCCAGGCAGGCTCAAACCCGTGATCACAGTCTGGATGCTGCCGTCAGCGTTGAGCCTCACCACCTTGCCGTCGCCGGGATTCGGGAATCCTCCCGGAGTGTCGGAGAGCTCCAGTGCGTAGAGCAGACCGTCCGGTCCCACCTTCAGACTGACAACCGTGGTGAATCCTGCCCTGGAGCCAGCAACTCTGAACACCTTCAGGTCCGCCGATCCGGTGCCCAGTCCAGGCATGGTTTCATGGAAACCGATATCCCGAGACAGGGTGGTGACGCGTTCCCATCGCGACGCGATCGGGAAAAGCCCGAGATTGCCGATGTATAGATTCCCGTCATTGTCCACGATCGATGTCGGAACAACATGTCCGAAGTGAAGGGAAAAATCCATAACTTCCTTTGTTTCGCCGTCGGGTGTTGTCGCCGTGATTGTGCCATGGTTGGGTTCAACGGCGAAAAGCCTGCCTTTGTGAGCGATCATGCTGTAAGGAACTCCGTCGGGCTCAAAGTCGGCGGCATCTGGATACGCGGCGGGATGTTCCATGTAGAACAAGCTGAGGTCCGTGATGTAATCCCATTTGCCGTTGCTCAGGTTTATCTTCACTATGCCGTTGGGTAGATTGGGATTTCCGTGGGAGCATCCTCCCCCGCCAATGAGGGCGTAAAGCTTGCCATCGAGAAAAGCAACATCTGCGACGCCGATAATGTCGCCCTGCATTGCTACAAACGAAGGCAGGCCCGTAGCGAGCGCCGACAGCGTGCCATTGGGCGCAAGCTTCGACACCCGGGCGCTGGGACCTCCTTTGTAAGGTCCGATTGGCGGGAGCCCCTGAGTACAGGTTCCCACGGTGGAGTTGGTGCCTCCGGTACCCGCCTCGGCTATATAAAGTGCGCCGTCGGGACCAAACGCCAGGCCGCGTGGATCATTCAATCCGGATGCCAGGACGGTGCCGCTGCTGGGTCCAACTTGCGCGTGGCTATCTACGGCGAAAGCGGTCGCAAGGAGCGCGCCAACGAACAAAAGTGCGAGTGAGCTTGGTGTTTTCAAAGTGAGCCTCCTTCTTGGCTAGAGCCAAAAACGGTCCCACTCTGCTCCTTTCGCGGGGAACGCAACAGTTTCATCCCGTAAGTTACGGCGAAACATTCCTCGATTCAGCTGCCTGCGAGCCTCTCGGCACCGGAATCTGTCTCACCAAGGGCTAACACTGACTGCATATCCCTGTAACCTTCCGTCCTCAGTCTCGTATGGAATCTGGGACAGACGGCACGCTCCCCAACTGATCGCCGGCTTTGAGGAATTTCCACAAGGGGGATGTGACATCTGACCTTGTGCCCACTACAAAATCGCGCGATCATAGTCGAGGCCGTGACAGTCGGGTGAACCCAACGCGCCGCGCCCCTAACTCGTTTGTTCTCTAGATTTTGACCTCTAAGTTCTTTGACATCCGTATTTTGCCGGGAATTTCTTGCTAACGTGATGATTCCACTAGACCCCAGGGGGGAGGGGTTATCGACAAGAATGACAGTACTGACAGTTGGGAAATTGCTGGAGGTTTAGTTAGGCAACTTAAAATTCATCGTGACTTGTGTCTGAATCTCGACCGGCTCGCCGTTAAGCAGGTACGGTTTGTATTTCCACTGCTTCAAGGCGTCAACCGCGGCGCGCGCCAAACTCGGATTGCCGCTGACAATCTTCACGGCGGAAATGTCGCCGTTCTTGGAAATGGTCGCCAAAAGTTCAACCGCTCCTTCGACGTGCATCTGCAATGCGGTTGGCGGATATACGGGCTGCGTCTTTTTGACCAGCAATCCTCGCGACACTCCCTGCGATACGTTTAGCGTCCCCAGCACGGGAGCCGGCGCGGCACTCCCGCCGCCCATCAGGTTGGGAAGCGCGCCACCGCCGTCCGTCGCAGCAATACCGGCCATGCTCGGAGCGGGCTCATCCGTCACCGCCGCCGGTTTTGCCGCCTTCTTCAGCGAAAGATCATTCTTGATCACAATCGGCTCGTCCGCTTTCGTTGCGGGAGCTTTGCCGGCCGCCGTAGTCGAAGCCTTGGCAGCGCTTGTTTTCGCGTTGACCTTGCTCGGATGATCTGACGCTCTCCCTGCATCGTCGTCTGACGTGTCGGAGTCGGAAGAAGTCTTAGTTGGTTGTGCAGCGCTTCCAGCGCCCGAAGTCGAAGACGGAACGAAGGGTGCTGCGGAAGAGATCGCGGAAGGAGTCGCTGCGGGAGCCACGCTCGGCGCCACTTGCCGCGCCACTTGCGGAGCTGCAGCAGGTGTTTTCACAGCCGGCGCGGCAACTTGCGTGAAAGGAGTTGCGGCCCCGCTTGAACGCACCCACTGCATCCATACTGCATAGCCGCCAGCCGCAATGAGCACAACCGCCGCCACGATCAGCAGGGTCTTCTTGCTTCCGCCGGCAGCCGGCTTGTCACTGCTACTGACATTACCTCCGAAGGTAAACGCAGGCGCCGAAGCTGATGTTCCCGCGCCCGAAGAAATGTCCGCGCCGAGGTCCGCGACCCTTCCAGCAGGACTCTCGGGCGTGACAGTCGACGACGTGAGGTCAGTTACAGTACTGGGTTTCGTTTCGCGGGCCGGAGCCGGTGCGCTGGCAGCGCCTGACCCACTCCCCGCCGAACTCGCCGACGACAGAGCAGCCGGTTGACTGGCTGCCAACTTTGTCTCCGGCGCAGAGAGCTGCGGGGAAACGAAGTCGTCGCTCACATCTAAGATCTCCGCATCGTTATCCGCAGTCTCATTCGGAATCGACGCCACAACCCTCGGCTGCGCTGGCTTCGGAGTTGGAATACTGGCCGTCGCCGCGTTCACCAAAGGCTTGACGGGCGCAGCCGGACGAGCAGCCACTCTTGTATTTGGTGCTGGGGTAACAGGTGCTGGTGCACTCGGTGTTAGGGACACCGGCTTCGGAGGCGCTGACACAGGCTTCGCGGTCGCCGCCGTTGCCGGCGCCGCAGGTGTTGCCGGTTTTCCCGCTTCGTTCTTGCGCAACAGTCCGCGGGCAACTCGCAGCGTGCCTTTTGCCTGCTCCACATTGATCGGTTTGGTGAGAACCAGGTTCGCCCCGATCCGGAATGCCTTTGCGACTCCCGCCTGCCCTTCCACAACGGCGACCGCCAGAGACGATTGGTTGGCCGGCGTGTTCCGCGCGCTCTTGAACAACAATGTGGCGTTCTGCTCGTTATCGCAGTCCACCACAACCGCATCGAAGTGCTCGCCCATCAATTTCTTGACTGCTCCAAAGGGTTCAGTGCAGGGACTGACGGTGAAGTCCAACTCGCCCAGAACCTGCGTCACAGCGCGAGCCGTCTTCTCATCGGGACAGAATAAGAGCGCTTGATAACCCATACTAAGGTCATCGTAGGTACAGTCGTAAGCCTCATCAAGTTACGGTGGTAATTCCGGTTTTGCCCGATTCGCCTTGCTGGAAAGGTTTTGGCACGTTGCGATTCCAGGTTGCAGCCTGCGCATACAATACCGTCTCATGCGCATCCCGCTCTGGCTGAAGGTGCTCTGGACGGCTTGGGTATTGGTCTGGGTACCGGTTTATTGGCGAGAGTACGGCCTGCAGAATTTCCTTTTTGTCTGCGATCTCGGAAACATTTTCATCACCGCCGGCCTTTGGCTCGAAAGCCCGCTTATTTTCTCGTGGCAAGCAACCAGCCTGCTGCTTTTCCAGACTCTATACACCATCGACCTGGCCGGCACTTTCTTGACCGGACGCCACTGGATCGGCGGAACCGAATTCATGTTCGATCCACATGTTCCTTTGTGGATTCGCCTGCTGAGTCTGTTTCACGTGGTCGTCCCGCCGTTGCTGCTGTGGGCGATTTGGCGCTTAGGCTACGACCGGAGAGGTTGGAAATATCAGACGCTGACCGCGTGGATCGTAATTCCAATCAATTATTTCTGGCGTCCGCAATACGATGTGAACTGGGCTCGCGGCCCTTTCTTTCACGACCAGCACTTCATGCCCGGACTTCTGTATCTCGTGGGATACCTGATCGTTGTTCCCGCCGTCGTATATTTTCCGACACACTTGTTTCTGCTCTGGCTAACGCAGCGGTGGCACGCCAAACCCTAATCATCCTTTCCCGCCTTGTCTCCGCTATTCCTCGGCGGATTCGACGGCGCCGATTCCGGCAGCTGACGGTCAGCCGGCTCCGCGACGGTCGAGGTCGTCGACTTCACCGCAGCATCGATCTTGCTCTTCGCACCCGGATCGCCGCTCAGATAAAGCGTTTGCGATGCCGAGGCAAGATTCGTCCCCGAGTCCTCCACGAACTTCATGATGCGCAGCAGCATGCTTTCGCGCGCAGTGGCGAATTCGTCGAAATCCCTCGTCAACACGTAGCAGACCAGCTCCATATTGATGGCACTCGGAGTCACCTCAGTGAGCCGCACGCGAGCCGTGTTGGCCTCAACCTTAGGTTGGCTCGCTAACACATTCCGGATTTCCGCGAGCACAGAGCGCACGTGATCAGGCGAGGTGTCCGGGTGCAATCCCAGCACCGTCTTAAACAGGATCTTATCCCGCCGGCTCAGGTTCTCAACGTTGATGGTCGCGACCGTGCCGTTCGGGATCGCCAGCAGCGTCCGCTCTTCCGTGCGCACGCGAGTCGAGCGCAATCCAATATCTTCGACGGTGCCCGTGCGATCGCCGAACTTGCAAACGTCCCCCACGCGAATCACTTCATCGCCCAACACCGAGACGCCGCCAAATAAATTTGCAATGGTCTGCTGCGCCCCGAAGCCGACCGCCAGCGTGCCAATTCCCACCCCCGCCAGCGCAGTGTTCAGATTGAAGCCCATTACGCCCAGGATGAAGAACAACGCCATCACGACAACAACGGCCTTGATCATCCGTTCGCCGAGCAGCATCAGGGAACCTGTGCCCGAGTGGCCGTGAGCCAGAGCCCGGTTGCGCACGCCCTGCAAGAACCAGCGGATCACGCGCCACAGAATCCAGTTCGCGCCGATAATCGCCGCGACGGTCGTGACCTGCACGTAGTAATGCCGCTGCAGCAGCGGCATGCCGAGATAGTGAGCCAGAATCCGGTGAATCGCAGTCCCCACCAGCAGCCACGCCGGCCCAGAAACCGAATACCATGGCCCCAGTTCAGCCTGCGCGCGCCTCCGCGCCCACCACCGTACAGGAATTTCAAACACCACCAGCAGCAGCCATCCTGCCGCGGCCGCCACCGGAATAATCAGCAGCAGCGCCAGCCATTGCCACAGCGGCATTCCTGCCAGCTGGTGCTTCACCACCCACGGCGGCAATCGCGTCTCCACCTGCCGCGCCTGCACCTGATCGTAAAGCTCCGGAATTTTCTCGAGAGTGTCCGAGGAAATCAGCCAGATTTTCCCCACAAGCGGATCCGAAACCCGCACCAGTTCCAGGTCCGTCTCCACGTCGCCGGAAGATATCGTCCCCAGCTTCTGCCGTCCCGGCGGAACGCCTTCCTGCGGCGCACCCTCAGGCTGAGCACTCACATTCTTCAGGCTGCCGGCATACGCCCGGTCCATCACCACCTTAAGATTCGTCGCCAGCGTCACGCCCTCGGTCTGCCGGCGCGCCGCGCTCATCTGCAGATATTGCGCTGCGATGCTGTAGTTGCCTTCTTGCGCGGCCTGCAGAAATCCGAAGACGGTTCCATAAGGCGTGCTACGCCCCAGCGCGTCCGTCGGAATGTTGGCAGCAGTGCTCGGAGCCGCCGCGGGTTGCAGAATCTGGCTTAGCGGACTCTGCGCCGCCAGCGGAAAGCAGGCCGCGACACTAAGCAGAAAAACAACGAGTCCTTTGGAAAAAGTAGGCATGGATTCTTCCCAGGATTAGCGTTTGGGGCGAAATACGTCTGTGCTCGTGCCAAAGAAAACTTCCGCCGCTTCCATCACAGTTTCCGAAAGCGTGGGATGCGGATGGATCGTCATCGCCACATCGTGGGCCAGTGCGGCCATTTCGATCGCCAGCACTCCCTCGGCAATCATCTCCCCGGCGCCGGCGCCAACAATCCCCACACCCAGCACACGCTCCGTCTGTGGGTCGATGATGAGCTTGGTCATTCCTTCGGGACGGTCGATCGTAACCGCACGTCCGGACGCGCCCCAGGGGAATTTCGCAACTTTGATCTCGCGATTTTCTTTTTGCGCCTGAGTCTCCGTCAGGCCGCACCACGCAACTTCCGGATCGGTGAACACGACCGCCGGAATCGCCGCAGGTTCGAAGGCAACCTTCTGCCCTGCGATGGCCTCGACCGCAGTCCGTCCTTCATGCATGGCCTTATGCGCCAGCATCGGCTCGCCCACGGCATCGCCAATCGCATAAATGGAGGGATCGGCAGTCTGCAGTTGCTTGGTCACTTCAATGAATCCCCGCGGGCTGACCTGCACTCGAGTCTTCTCGAGTCCGGGGATCTCCGAGTTCGGCTTGCGTCCCACAGAAACCAACACCCGGTCAAAAACTTTCTCCCGGTCTTTTTCTTGCACCGAAGCTCCCGCGAAAGCCGCCCGGATTCCAGCGCCATCCTCTTTAAGGGAATCAACGGTAGTGTTCAGCAGAATCGCCTCGAACATCTTCTCCAAACGTTTGTGCAGCGGCAGAACCAGATCGCGATCCGCGCCCGGAAGCAGACCCGGCAGCATCTCCACCACAGTCACACGCGTTCCCAGCGCGGCATACACCGAACCCAGCTCCAGCCCAATGTATCCGCCGCCGACAACCAGCAAACTGCCGGGGATGTCCTCAAGATTGAGCGCTCCGGTCGAATCCATCAGGCGCGGCGAATCAATCTTAAGCGCAGGAATAATCGCAGGCCGCGACCCGGTCGCAAGAATAATCCGGTCAAAGTTGAGAACCACTTCGCTCGCGTCCGCCTTGCTGATCCGCAACGTCGTCGAATCCTGAAACGCCGCGCGTCCCTGAATGTATTCCACATGGCGCTGCTTCGAGAGGATTCCCAAGCCTCCGGTAAGCTTCTTTACCACGCCTTCTTTCCAGCTGCGCAGCCGCGCCAGATCAATCTTCGCCGGAGGAAATTCGATTCCCCAGTTCTTCGCCTGCTCGGCTTCCTCAATCAGCTTGGCAACGTGCAGCAGCGCCTTCGAAGGAATGCAGCCGCGGTAAAGACACACGCCGCCGGGGTTCACTTCAGGATCGATCAGCGTGACCTGCATGCCCAGATCGGCAGCGAGGAATGCGGCAGCGTAGCCACCGGGGCCCGCGCCGATGACGGCGACGCGCAGCTTCCCGGCTTCTTCGGTGGACGTCTGGTTCAGGGTTTCGTTCATGAAATTTCAGTGCGTCATCCCGAAGCCCCGCGCTTTCACCAGCGGGGCGAGGGATCTCCCGCATCACGACCGCCGCGGGGACCCAAAGTGAGCCGCGGCTATCCCTGCACACTCAGCAGGAACGGCTGCTCGAACGCCTCCGCCACCCAGCGCAGAAAACGCGCAGCGTCCGCGCCGTCAATCAGACGATGATCGTAGGAGAGCGAAAGCGGCAGGATCAGCCGCGGCTCGAACTTCCCCCCAATCCATTCCGGCTCCATGCGCGAACGCGAAAGCCCAAGAATCGCAACCTCAGGATGATTCACAATCGGCGTAAAGGCCGTCCCTCCGATGCCGCCGAGATTGGTGATGGTGAATGTGCCACCTTCCATGTCGGCGAGCGTCATCTTCTTCTCCCGCGCCTTCTGCGACAGTTGCGACAACTCGACGGCCAGCTCCACGATATTTTTCTTGTCCACATCGCGGATCACCGGAACCAGCAGCCCGCGATCCGTATCCGCAGCGACCCCGATGTTTATGTATTGCTTGTAAACAATTTCTTCCTTCTCCATATCAATGCTGGCGTTGAATTGCGGGAACACCTTGAGCGCGGCAGAGCACACTTTCAAAGCGATCGCGGTCACGGTCATTTTGCCGCCGGCTTGTTCCGCCTTCGGAGCAAAGCGCGCGCGCAAGTGCTCCAGCTCCGTGATGTCGGCGCGATCGTGCTGCGTAACATGCGGAATCGTGTTCCAGGATTCCGCCAGATGCTCCGCTGTCTTGCGGCGAACTCCACGCATCGAAACGCGTTCGATCTTTCCCCACTTGGCGAAGTCCGGCAACCTGGGTTCAACGAAATGTCCAGCGCGTGGCGTGGCCTGCACCGCTGTAGCTGCCGCGGCCATCAGAGCCTTGGCGTGTGCCTTAACGTCGTCTTCGCTGATGCGCCCGCCCGGCCCGGTACCCTTGACTTCATAAATGTCGACGCCGATTTCGCGAGCCAGACGCCGTGTGTGCGGAGCCGCCGGAACCGGTGCGCGGTGTTCCGTTCCCGCAACCTTGCCCAATTGCACCGGCATCGAGAACGCCGGAGGCTGTGCCCGCGGCTGGTCTGGAGGCAATGCCTGTTCCTCGGTTTTACCCTCTGCCCGAATTGCAGCCTGGAAGGCCAGGCGCGCGCCATGCTGGCCCGAAACATGTTCGACAGGACCGCTCGGCGGGCGCACCGTCTCAGTCGGCGATGCCGCCGCACCCTGCAGCGTGAAGATCACCTGCCCAACTTTGATCTTCTCGCCTTCTTTGACCTTCACGTCCTTCACAACGCCACTGACCGAGGAAGGAACCTCCACCACAGCCTTATCGGTTTCCAGTTCCATCACCGGCTGGCCTTCAGAAACCTTCGCTCCCGGAGCGATCATCAGTCGCACCAGATCGCCCTCCGAAATGTTTTCTCCCAGCTCCTGCAGCCGGAATTCTCTGGATGCCGGGGCGTCCGTCGATCGAGTTCGACGCGGCGCCGCCTGGGACTCAGTTTGAGTTGCGGCAGCTGGCGCTGGTTTCGCGGCCGCTGATGATTCGGCCGCTGATGGTTCGCCAGCGGGACGTTCGCCGGCCGGAGGCTGCGCCGAAGCCACAGGTGCGCTCTTCGGTGCACCCGCAGCCACAGCCGCGCCGGCGTGATTTTCCACAGTAAAGATCACCTGGCCAACTTTAATCTTCTCGCCTTCCTTAACCAGAACCTCCCGCACTTTTCCACTTACCGACGAAGGCACTTCCACCACCGCCTTGTCAGTTTCGAGTTCCATCACAGCCTGTCCCTCGCTGACCGTTGCGCCGGGCGCGATCATCAGGCGCACCAGGTCGCCCTGTTTAATGTTTTCACCAAGTGCGGGGAGTTTGAATTCGATCACTGAGTCGTTTGTCCCTGTTTACTCAAAGCTGCTGATGGATGATTCGCGTTTAGCTAATAGCTGGGTTCACTTTTTCCGCATCGATCCCGAGGTCATGGACCGCCTGTTTCACCAGATCGAGTCCGATTTTCTTTTCCCGCGCCAGCGCTCCCAGCGTGGCCAGCACAATGTGCTTGGCGTCCACTTCGAAGAAGTCTCGCAACGCCTCCCGGTTCTCACTGCGGCCAAAGCCGTCGGTCCCAAGCGAGACCAGTTGTCCCGGCACCCACTTAGCCAGCGACTCCGGCAGCACCTTCATATAATCAGACGCCGCAATGAATGGCCCGGGCGCGCCCTGCAGAGTCTCGGTGAGATACGGCACTCGCGGCGCCTCGCCAGGGTGCAGCATGTTCCAGCGCTCGCAGTCGTTGGCGTTGCGATAGAGTTCTTTGTAGCTGGTGACGCTCCACACATCCGCTGCCACGCCGTATTTGTCTTTCAGAATCGTCTGCGCTTTCAAGACCTCGTACATAATCGTCCCGCTGCCCAGCAGTTGCACCCGCAGCTTCGCGTCTGAAGCGTCCGATGTGTTGAATCGATAAAGGCCGCGCAGGATGCCCTCGCGCACATGCTCACCCTTCGGCATCTCCGGCATGGGAAGCGGTTCGTTGGTCACGGTCAGGTAGTAGAAAATCGATTCCTGATCCACGTACATGCGCTTGATGCCATCCTGAATGATGATCGCAATTTCATATGCGAACGCCGGATCGTAGGCCAGCAAGTTGGGAACCGGCAAAGCCAGCACGTGGCTGTGGCCATCTTGATGCTGCAGACCTTCGCCCGCCAGAGTGGTTCGCCCCGCCGTTCCGCCCACCAGAAATCCGCGGCACCGCATATCCGCCGCCGCCCAGATCAGATCCCCGATACGCTGGAACCCGAACATCGAGTAATAAATAAAGAAAGGAATCGTGTTGATGTCATGGTTGGCATAGGCCGTGCCCGCTGCGATGAACGAGCACACCGACCCGGCTTCGGTAATTCCTTCCTCGAGAATCTGTCCGTCCTTCGCCTCCTTGTAGTAAAGGAGCGTGTCCATATCGACCGGTTCATAAAGCTGTCCAACGCTCGAGTAGATGCCGACCTGGCGGAACAAGGCTTCCATCCCGAAGGTGCGGGCTTCGTCGGGAATGATGGGCACAATCAGCTTGCCGAGTTCCGGGTCGCGCAGCAGCTTCGCGAGCAGCCGCACGAAAACCATGGTCGTCGAAGCGTCCCGTCCCTCCGTGCCTTTGTAGAATTCTTCAAAGTACGATTCGGGCACCGGCTTCAGCGGCGTGGCTCGCACCTTGCGTTGCGGCATGTATCCGCCCAGCTGCTGCCGCCGCGCCTGCATGTACTTGATCTCAGCGCTGTCGTCGGAGGGCCTGTAAAACGGTGCGTTGTGCAGTTCGTCATCGGGAATTGGAATTCCAAAACGTGAACGGAAAAGTTGCAGCTCGTCTTCATTCAGCTTCTTTTGCTGGTGAGTAATGTTCTTGCCTTCGCCTGCTTCGCCCAGGCCATAACCCTTGATGGTCTTGGCCAGGATGATCGTCGGGGACCCGGTGTGATCGACCGCAGCCCGGTATGCGGCATGCACTTTGATGGGATCGTGCCCGCCGAGGCGCATGCGCGCCAGTTGCTCATCGGAAAGGTGCTCGACCATTTTGAGGAGGCGTGGGTCAGTGCCGAAAAGATTCTGGCGGAAGTAGGCTCCGCTCTCCACAAAATATTTCTGGTACTGCCCGTCGCTGACTTCGCCGAGACGCCTTACCAGCAGGCCGTCACGGTCGCTGCGAATCAGGCTGTCCCAATCCGATCCCCAGATCACCTTGATGACGTTCCATCCCGCCCCGCGGAAGATGGCCTCGAGTTCCTGAATGATCTTTCCATTGCCGCGCACCGGCCCATCGAGCCGCTGCAAGTTGCAGTTCACCACGAAAATCAGGTTGTCCAGATTCTCGCGCGACGCCAGAGTGATCGAGCCCAGGGACTCCGGTTCGTCCATTTCGCCGTCGCCCATGAACGCCCACACCTTGCCGCCAGTCGACTGCTTGAGCCCGCGATTTTCCAGATAGCGAATAAAGCGCGCGTGATAGATCGCCTGGATCGGCCCCAGTCCCATCGAGACTGTAGGGAATTCCCAGAAGTTCGGCATCAGCCACGGGTGAGGATACGAACTCAGCCCACCGCCCGGCTTCAGTTCGCGGCGAAAGTTCTCCAGCTTTTCTTTGGGCAGGCGGCCTTCAAGAAAGGCGCGAGCATAAATTCCGGGCGCGGCATGGCCCTGAAAATAAACGAAGTCGCGATCGCCGCTTTCGGTTTGTGCCTGGAAGAAATGATTGAAGGCAACTTCATATAACGTGGCCGCCGAAGCGAAAGTCGAGATGTGGCCGCCAATGCCTTCCTGAATCTTGTTAGCGCGCACTACCATCGCCAGCGCGTTCCAGCGCACCAGACTCTTGATGCGGCGTTCCATTTCCTGGCTGCCAGGGAATGGCGCCTGCTGCGGCGCAGCGATCGTGTTCTGGTAAGGAGTGGTCGCAGAGAACGGAAGATTGACTCCCGCGGCGCGCCGCGCGTGAAGCGCCAGTTGCTGCAGCAATCGCCCCGCGCGCACCGGGCCGCCTTGCGACAGCACATAGTCCAGCGAGTCGACCCACTCCCGCGTTTCCAATACCTCTTGACCGTTTGTTTCCGTCTGAGCCACGTCTGATCTCTCCATCGGATAAGGCCGAATGTTCCATGATATTCAATTACGCGGAATTTTGCTGGGCCTCTCCCGAACGAGGGTCGATGACCAGACGTTCTACAATGCTAAAGTCGGCGGGGATGACCGGTCGGGAGGCGCAGAATGTTGCGAGTCACGCTGCTTCTGATTGTCGTTGTGGTCCTGATATTTCTGGTTCCACGCCTGTTCTCGGGCGGGCGCGGCGCTGTTCCTGGCCTCGGGAGCCTCGCTCCCGACTTCACCTTGCCGTCGCAGGATGGTTCTTCTGTCAGCTTGAAGGATTACCGCGGCAGCTGGGTCGTGCTTTATTTTTATCCCAAGGATCAGACTCCGGGGTGCACGCGGGAAGCGCACAACTTTCAGGCGGACGAGGCCAAGTACGCCGCACGGCGCGCCGTTGTTCTGGGGGTGAGTGTGGACAGCGTGGACTCGCACAAAAAGTTCTGCGCCAAAGAAGGACTGAACTTCAAGCTGCTGGCTGACAGCGACGGCAAGGTGAGCGGCGCCTATGGTTCGCTTACAAACCTTGGAGTGGTAAAGTTTGCGGCGCGGCATACGTTCCTCATCGATCCCAGCGGGAAGATTGCCCGGGCTTATACCAGCGTCGATCCGGAGCGGCACAGCGGAGATGTTCTGGCTGCGCTTGACCAACTGCAGAAGCAATAGCGCTGTATGTTCCGACTGGAACACTAGAGCGTTTTGTACCGGAACACTGTGGAAAATTCGGAAATCTCGGAAAACTCGGAAAACCACCTTAAAGCTATAGTTGGTTGGCGGCAAGTCGATGAGGCGGTTGGGTTTGGCGGGCTGCCGATATATCGGCAGGGAAAACACGGGGCGAAGAGAAGTCGGAGAAAATCGGGTCTCGAGGCTGGCAGTCGGTCGCGGTGAGTGCTGATTACATAGACTTGCAAGAGAGGAGACCGCTGGAGGGAACGCATAACGGTTTAAATATCCCTATTTCGGCCGTGAGGCGATACAGTAGCCCCTTGAGGACGAACTCCTTGCAGAAGCTATGCGATTCCTGCGCGACGCACAATGGACCGTTCAAGAGGCTTGATTTGTGAAGAAGCATTCGGTCGTTGTAAAGCTCATCCTGGTGTTGTTCCTGGCCCTGGTCGCCGCGATCGTTTACCACGTGCGCGCATCCTACGACGCTCGATCTCACCGAGACGCGTGCTACCGCGCCAATGTCGAGAAGTTCAACTCCCTCGAAACATCGACGACAACGATCAACGCCGAGGTCCAGGAGATCCAACTCGAACAAGACGCAATCGATCAGCTCGGGGATACAGACGACGACACTGTGATCCAACGCCGGAACCGCATGATCGACGACGTGAAGGTCAAGCTCACCAAGGTCAACAAGGATCGAGCCGAGGGTCAGCGACGCACCGAACAGATCCAGGCCGAGCTCTCGAGTTGTCTCGCTGAGGTGAGGTGATGCACCCCTACCAACAAGCTCGAGTACTATTTCCCTTACGGGGCCGGGTTCTGAGTGATGACGCCTGGTTACGTCAATTGACGTTGCTCGTTATTGTTTCTCGAACACGAGCACGGCCTTTTTGTTCGGGCCGCTAGGTACCCAATACGAGTCTGTCAGCGAGCGCCCGTCCGCGCTGATTCGCCAGTACCCGACGCTGACGATTTGGCCATGCATTTTCATCGTCGTGCTGAACTCTCGCGGACTCCGTTCTTTGAGCGCGATTGATCCTCCCGAGCTAAAAGGGCCATGTATGACTGCATCTGAGCCATCAAGAGCGACATCGACGTACATAGCCTTTTCTGGAATGGATTGATGCACTGTGCTCCCCTGTAGGCTTATCTGCCGAATCGAGGGTATCGCTTCTAGGGGATTCACATTCTTCCACCCGCCAGCAAAACCTACCGACCCAGAAGTGCGCGCATATCGACTATCCTTCACTTTTACCGATCCGTCATCGTGGAAACTGGTTGATTTGCTTGATAACACCTTCCCGTCGGAAGACAATTCCCAATGTGATGCAACCACTTTCGACCCATTCTTGAAGGCTGTGATTTCCGCGTTCGAATTGTTCGCTTGTGTGCAATAGACGGTGAGAATATCCTCTGCCTGGTATCCTTTGCCGTCGCACCGGAAGTTCGCGATGTTGCCGGAGCCGCCCGAGTTATGCCACATCCCATCCGGACTAATCGAAACCACCATCGTCGGTCCGAGAATATCGCTCTTGGCCGGGTCTAGCTTCCAAGTGCCGTTCCAGTCAGGCGAAGCCGCACGACACGAAACTATTGGGATCAGAATCACTACGATACAGACACCACGTACCGTACTCCTAACGCTCGCGGCAATGCAGTCCCGGAACCTATTCATAAGCGGAATTATAACGAAGGAACATAAATCCCAATTTGTCCGCCGGCCAAAAATACGTGAGGAGCGCGGGCCTCAGGATCACAAGATTTTGTTTGAGCGTAAACTACACGAATGGCGACAGCGGTGCGGCAATCCGAAGTGCGGGGACCTTCCCGAGTACCGCGGGATTACCTTTTTCCGCCCGGGTTTCAGCGCAATCTGATCTGGTTTGCGCTGCGTAAGTTTCGCCCCGTCAACCCGATCGTTTTGTTCCAGCACCTGGCAGAGACTTACGGCGACATTGCGCACTACAAGATTGGCCATCACAACATTGTTTTTCTGAACCATCCTGAGTACATCCGCGAAGTGCTGGTGGTGCAGAACGATAACTTCGTCAAGGAACGCACGGTGCAGCGTTCGAAGATGCTGCTCGGCGAAGGCATGATCACCGCCGAAGGGTCGAAGCACCGCGCGCAGCGGCAAACGGCGCAACCCGCCTTCCACCGGCAGCGCATCGTTGAATATGGAAGCGTCATGGTGGAAGAGGCGTGCCGCACGCGCGATTCGTGGCGCGCCGGCGAGCAGCGCGATATCGCCGCCGACATGATGCACCTCACGCTCAACGTGGTGGCGCGGACTTTGTTCGCGACAGATTTGCGCCAGGAGGTTTTCGAACTTGCGGCCGCGATCAACCGCATCATGGGCCTCTACAATTTTCTGATCATGTTGCCGGCGGCGGAATGGCTGGTGCATTTGCGGCCGCCCGGGCTGGCTGCGTTCGTGCGGGCGCGGAACCGGATCTATTCCGTGGTCTACCGCATGATCGACGCGCACCGCAAGACCGGCCATGATCGCGGCAGCCTGCTCGATCTCATGCTGGCGGCTTCGCCGGCGGACAATGAGGAATCCCGCCAGTATTTGCGGGATCAAGTCATCACGATTTTTCTGGCAGGATACGAGACCGTGGCCAACGCCATGTCGTGGACGTGGTATTTGCTCTCGCAGAATCCGGACTGCGAACTAAAGTTTCACCAGGAAGTGGACAGAGTGCTCGAAGGCCGACTGCAGGCGGTCGAGGACGTTGCCCGCCTTTGCTACACGGAAAATGTGATGGCGGAGTCGCTGCGGCTGTATCCGCCGGCCTGGGCGATGGGTCGGTATGCCCGCAACGATTTTGCTTTGGGCGATTTCTTTCTGCCCGGGCGAACCACGGTGCTGATCAGCCAGTTCGTCACACACCGCGACGCCCGGTATTTTCCCGATCCGCTGCGTTTCGATCCCGATCGATTTTCTGCGGAAGGCAAGGCTCGTCGAGCAAAATTTACTTATTTTCCGTTTGGCGCGGGCGTGCGGCAGTGCATTGGAGAATCGTTTGCGTGGATGGAAGGCGTGCTTATTCTGGCCACGCTGGCGCAGCGATGGAAGCTGCGGTTGGTCCCAGGGCACCGGGTTGAGCCGCAGCCGCTGATCACGCTGCGCCCGAAATACGGGATGCGGATGCAGGTTGAGCCGCGTTAGAGTGAGTTCCTGAACGTGATTTCTTTCACAACAGAACTCCGAAACGAGATCACTCCGAATTTCCCATTCCCGCGCACGGCGGCGGAGGACAGATGACGCCTTCAGAATTCTCTCCGCGCGCATAGACAGGCGCATGCTGGGCCAACCAAAGCCCAACCTCGGTTGTAGTGTTGCGGGCGGTTTCGGGCACCATTGCCGGCGCATCGTTGGGATATGTGTCTTCGTAATTGTCTACCGCCCACTCTGAGGGAACGGCATGTTCTTCCAGCAGGCGGCGCACAAATTCCTGGGTGTCGCGACTGAAAGTGTTGCCGGTGAATTGATTGAAGGTCTCAAGCTGGCCGTTTGAATTCGTGGGCCACGGGTAAGGAGAAAGCAATACCGTGGTTCGCAGGTCGTGGGCGTTTCCCCATTGAATTGCCTGCACGATAAATTTTTCGTAGCCCGGTCCGCTCCCACCGGTGAGAAGGAAGTTTGGCGGAACGTCGAAGGCGATGGCTTTGCCGTAGAGCGCCTCGTACCGTTCAAGCGCGTAGAACGGATTGATGGCGAAGACGTTGTCTCCTAGTTTTGGTTCGTTGGGATCATTCGGGCCTACCACCGGCGCTACGGATTCAATACCTGCGGTTCGGGCCGCGTCTACGTATTCCTTCCACTGCTCTTCGTCCTCTTTCAACTGCCCCGGAGCGGCTGAATCAGAAGGTGTATTCACGTTGGCCTCGGAGGGATCAAGACCATGCTGAATAAATTGCTCTTGGTAATAGTCGTAGCTAGGAGGGAGCGTGAAGTAATTCCATCCCACCTGGCCTAGCTCGGCTTCGCCTGATCCGGTGCCACTAAACACTTGCTCGATGGCATCGAGGATGCTGGGGGGATTCTCCGCGGCGTCGATCGCGTTGGCGTGCTCGTAGAGGCCTACGTGACCCGTTTTGAGAAGCTCCTTGAACTGATCGCCGTCGCGAAGAGCGTTGAAGCCGGCAGTACCGCCAACGAAAATATATCGGCCTAGGTTTGAACAGACGTTGGATTTGTCGGGCTGTGCGAGAGGACGGTACGCAGGCGCGGCGTGGGCAGCAGGTATTGCGGCGGTGATAGCCGCGAGGAGAGTTAGAAAAAGGCAGGTATGTTGCCAGGCCCGGTGGCGCATCGAATTCACCATCGCTTCTTAGGTTTCAGAATAGCTGTCTTTACGTGGGTGTTCAACTCCGGAATGCCGCTCTGGGCTGGGGTTTTGGCCCGCTAAACGAACTCGGACCGGCGTGGGTGACAAAGGCCTATGAAACCGCCGCCGTCGGTGGCGCCGCGGGCAACTGCATAGGTCCTTCGGCCCGCAAAGGGCGCGGGCTCAGGATGACAGAGCGTCCGTTAGGAGTATCAGTTCTTGCTCGACTTGGTCTGCAAGTACAGGTCGGCGACGTGTTCGGCGATTGCGCCGGGCTTGGCTTCCGCCAGATTTGCCAGCACTACCACCGTCAGCTGATCGTTCCGGTCGACATAACGCGCGATTGCGGTCTTGAATCCTTGCCAGGAGCCGGTGTGGCCGACTACGTGGTGACCGTGGCGGTCCTCCATCTCCCAGCCGAAGCCGTAGCCGGCCTTGTTGGGCTGTTCGTTCTTCAACTTCGCGGGAGTCCACATCTGGTCGAGGCTTGAGCGTTTCAGCAACTTCTCCGTGTAGAGCGCGGCGTCCCACTTCGCAAGATCTAGGATAGAGAAGTAAAGGCTGCCGTCGGCTGTAGTGTTGACCTTGGGCGCGACCCATTCCTGGTTCTTGAGTTCGCCTTTGACCAGTCGATAGCCGGAGGCGCGATTGGGAATAATGTCGGCTTCGCTGATGATCCGCGTAGTCTGCATGTCGAGGGGGTGAAAGATTCGCTGCTGCAGAAAGTCGCCGTAGAATTCTCCGGTTACGCGGTGGATCAGGATGCCGAGCGTCAGGTAGCCCAGATTGCTGTATTCCCACTTGGTGCGGGGTGGGTAGGCCAGCGGAATGCTTTCTACAAGCTTCAGCAGTTCGGGTTCCGTCCAGTCTTTGCGAAAGTTGAAGGTAGCGGGATAGTCTCCGAATCCGCCGGTGTGGCTTAACAGCTCGCGCACCGTTACTTCTTTCCAGGTGGCCGGAGCCTCTGGAAAATATTTTGTGAGTGGGTCGTCGAGGCCTAATTTGCCTTCTTCCACCAGCATCATCACAGCGGTCGCGGTGAACTGCTTGCCGACGGAGCATGACTGGAAGACGGTTTCAGGCTTAACCGGGACTTGCAGTTCCACGTTGGCGAGACCGAATCCCTCGGCCTGCACGATCTTGCCGCCACGCGAGACGAGAAGCGCCACGCCGGGGATATGCTGGCGTTGCATTTCGCTCTGTACGTATGCGGAGACCTGTTTGGAGACAGCGTCTGAGGCAGAGGTGCCTTGGTCCTGGGCGATCGACGGAGCGATGAAGGACAAGGCGAACAGGAAAGCGACGGCCACGCGCCGAGGCGTCCGGTGGCGGAGGGAAGCTAGGGAGCGTTTTGTCATGAGTGAATGTTGAGAGGATTGGAGGCGCGGGTCGGAATCGAACCGACGCATAAAGGTTTTGCAGACCTCTCCCTTACCACTTGGGTACCGCGCCCCTGCTCAATACGTTAGCGTTCCGAGCGGAAAAAGTCTATCCGCGAGGGAGAATCTTTGGGGGAAGAAAATATGGAGCGGGAGACGAGGGTCGAACTCGCGACTTCAACCTTGGCAAGGTTGCGCTCTACCACTGAGCTACTCCCGCCCTGCGAAGGTGATTATAAATGAGGGCTTAAACGGCGGCAACGTGAATGCAGTGGTCAGTGGCCAGTGGTCAGTGACCAGCCGCATCTTTAGTGTACTGACCATTGCGGATCTTCTTCGGGCTTGACGACGTGGCCGTCGCGCATGTGAATGATGCGGTCTCCGTACTTGGCGGCTTCGGGGTTGTGCGTGATCATCAGCACCGTTTGACCGAGTTCCTGGTTGGACTGGCGCAACATCTTCAGAACTATGTTGGAATTCTCGGTGTCCAGATTGCCTGTGGGTTCGTCGGCCAAGACTACTACTGGTTTGTTGATGAGGGCGCGAGCCAGGGCCACGCGCTGTTGTTCTCCCCCGGAAAGTTCTGAAGGGCGGTGGTTCAAACGCTTGCTTAGTCCCAATAAATCGCAAATACGCAGAAAGAAAGCGGGATCGCGGTCGCCGTTGCCGGAGATTTCCTGCGCGATGGCGATGTTCGAACGCGCGTCGAGCGTGGGTAGCAGGTTGAACTTCTGAAATACGAATCCGATCTTGCGTTTGCGCATGCGGGTGCGCTCGGCATCGGAGAGCGTGGCGAAATCGTCGCCGTCGAGGATTACCTTGCCGGAATCGGCGCGGGTGAGGCCGCCCAGCAGATAAAACAGGGTGGACTTGCCGCTGCCGGAAGGGCCGACCACGGTGACGAATTCCCCTTTCTGCACGCTGAAGGAGATGCCTCGGAGGGCGGGGACGTCGATCTTGCCGACGCGATAAGTCTTGTGTAAGTCAATGGCTTCGATGAATGCGCCCATGCCTGAGTCGATCTTACACGATGGAAAGGGCGCTTAACCGCCGAGCACGCAGAGGACGCCGAGAAAACGAAAGGGAAAAAGAAAGCTACAGATTTTCTCCGCGCGTTCGGCGTTCTCTGCGGTGAAGCGCTTTTCAGGCGGCGCCCTGGCGGTGCGCGAAATGAGAGAGGCGTTCCTGAATTCGCTTGGGGCCACGCTTGCGGACTAGCAGCAGACGGATTCGTTCCAGCAGATCGGCGGGCGCATACATTCCTCTGGCGAGGAAAACATCGGCTTGCGATTCATGATCGTAAACGCGAACCTTGCTCGAGATGAGGATGGCCGGGGTGTGGGGTGACAGATTCTTGATGGCGGCGATCAACTGCGGACCGTCGAGTCCGGGCATGGCCATGTCGGTGACCACCAGATCAACCCCGCCCTGCTTGAAGCGCTCCAGGGCTTCTTCGCCGCGGGAGTAGGTGGCCACGCGGTAGCCGCGGGTCTCAAACATGATTTTTCTGTAAGAAAGGGACTGTTCGTTGTCGTCAACACAAAGAATCGTGCGCTTGGGTTTCATTCACCGTCCATATCCGCCTGATGCCGGCTGTGACCGGAAGTCGAAGGGGAGTTTTCTCTGTTCGCGAAGAATTTGAGGAGCGAAGCGATGCTAACGGCAAGGGACGCACGCTGTAAAGTGGCGTCGAAGCAAATGGCAAATTTTGGCCATTGACTTTTTGGGGCGCTGCGAAAGGCGTGATTTTGCGCCGCTTGTGGGCCGTTGACTAAAGGAAAACTTCGCCGCGCAAAATTTCGACCGAGTTCCCGCCGACGCGTACGTTAACTACCCGGTTATCGCTGCGTGAGGCTCGGACAAAAATCCGGCTCGGCCGCTTCATCTCAACGCCTTGTTCAATAAGCACTCGTTCGTCGGGCTTAGCCACGCCGTGCGTCGCCATCCAGGCCGCGGCGCAACCTGCGGCTGAGCCTGTGGCCGGGTCCTCGCCGTTATAGAACAGCATGCGGGCGTGGAGGCGGGCGTCGCGATCAACGGTTTCGCGAGTGACGAAATAAAAAAACCTGCCCGCGGTCTGCGCCAGATACTCAGTGCCGCGGTTCAAGTCAATTTGAAGATTCCGCATCACCGCGAGCGATTTCAGCGGGGTCACGGTGTAGGGAAGTCCCGTCGAAACCGTTTCAATGGGCAGCGAATCGTCGAAGTCTTCGACGCGCAACCCGAGGGCCCGCGCGATTGCTCCGCGTTCATGCTGTATTCCAAACGTGGGATTGATCTGCGTCATCTCGCCGAACGCAGGCTGGCCGGCGCTGTCTTCGAAATTTACCGGCACCTTGCCAACATTCAATTCAAGCACGACCTGCGCCGCACCACTCTTCTTTTGGTCACCCCGGTCTTCGCTACCGCGGGCGCGCAGGGCAAACGCCGTTCCCAGCGTGGGATGCCCAGCGAAGGGCAGCTCTTCCTGCACCGTAAAGATGCGCACGCGAATACCGCGCTCGCGTTCAGTGGCTGCATCGCGAGGCAGGATAAACGTGGTCTCAGAGAGATTCATTTCCTTGGCGAGCGCTTGCATCTCGGCATCCGTCAATCCGCGGCCGTCGAGAAATACAGCCAAGGAATTGCCCTCGAGCGGACGCGAAGTAAAAACGTCCCATTGCACCATCGCCAGACGTCTTGGGGATTGACACATGAAATTGTTCCCGGACGAGAAATGTGCGGCACGGGCGTGAAAACTTACAGATGCTGAACGCTGCTGTGGCGATGCAGGAAAACTCGGTGGACAGCGGCTCTGCTGGCGGCTTCGCGGTTGACAGGGTGAAGGCAGGCTTCTATTCTTGTTCGTATGTTTTGTTCCTCCAACATCGGCGGCATGTGTTGTTGTACGTGTCGGCCGCCGTGTGGGTAGGGAGCGAGCGAGATTTCTTCCAACCCACCCGGCGAAACGGGTGGGTTTCGTTTTTATCGGAAACCTTCAGTCTGGGACCATTGTGATTGGCGAAAGCGTTAAACTCTAGTAATTTGATAGGCTTTTAGACACTAAGGAGGAAGTTATGAGTACGGCAACTATAACCGAGACCCCCAGGATTCCCCGCATCAATGACACTGCTCCCGACTTCACGGCAGAAACCACGCAGGGGACAATCAACTTTCACGAATGGATTGGCGACGGCTGGGCGATTTTGTTTTCCCACCCCAAGGACTTCACTCCGGTGTGCACAACCGAGCTTGGGTATATGGCCGGGCTGCAGCCCGAGTTCTCCAAGCGCAACACTAAGATTATCGGGCTCAGCGTTGACCCGGTCACCAGCCACGGAAAATGGGCGGCTGATATTGAAGAGACTCAGGGGCACAAAGTGAACTACCCCATGATCGGCGATCCGGAGCTGAAGATTGCCAAGCTCTATGGCATGTTGCCGGCCGAAAGCGGGAGCACTTCCGAGGGCCGCACGGCCGCGGACAATGCCACGGTGCGCACTGTATTTGTTGTTGGTCCGGACAAGAAAATCAAACTGCAGCTCGCCTACCCGATGAGCACAGGTCGCAACTTCGACGAAGTGCTACGCGTCCTCGATTCGATGCAGCTCACGGCGAAGCACAAAGTGGCGACGCCGGTGAACTGGAAGCAGGGCGATGAAGTGATCATCCTGCCTTCGGTGTCAAACGACGAAGCGCAACAAAAGTATCCCGGGGGATGGAAGTCACCCAAACCCTATCTGCGCATCGTGCCCCAGCCGAAGTAATGGGGCAGACGGGCCGTTAGCGGCTGAGTAAAATCAGCCGCTATTGCGCGGATGAATGCGGATCGTTGCTCGGATGTTCGCTCGGACCCTTGCGTAGTGTTACGCTCCTTAAGTTGTTTCGGAATTCGCCCTGGTGCACAACGGCTCGTCTGGAAGCGCATGCGGTCCGGTGATCGTCCCGGTCTTCAAAACCGGCGGGCGGCAGGTTTCCCTGTCGCCGGTGGGTTCGACCCCCACTCGCTTCCGCCATTCGTCAGGAGTGTCTGGCTATGAAAATTGCTAATGACGTTACCGAGTTGATCGGCCACACGCCGCTGGTGCGGCTCAACAAAGTCACGGGAGGTTGCGTGGCCGAGGTGGTCGCGAAACTGGAGAGCCAGAATCCCGTAGGCAGCGTGAAGGACCGCATCGGCGTCAGCATGATCAGCGAAGCGGAGCGCGCGGGAAAGATTCAGCCGGAAAAAACTGTGCTGATTGAGCCTACGAGCGGCAATACAGGAATCGGCCTGGCTTTTGTGGCGGCGGTCAAAGGTTACAGGCTGATCCTGACCATGCCTGAAACGATGAGCCTGGAGCGGCGCGTGCTGCTGCTGGCCTTCGGCGCTGAGATCGTTCTTACCCCGGGGCCGAACGGGATGAAGGGCGCGATCGCCAAGGCGCAGGAGTTGCTGGCGAACACTCCGAACAGTTACATGCTGCAGCAATTTGATAATGCCGCGAATCCCAAGATTCATTTCGAGACCACCGGACCGGAGGTCTGGAATGACACCGACGGACGCGTGGATTTCCTTGTCTCCGGCGTCGGCACTGGCGGGACTATTACCGGCGTTACCGAGTACATCAAGCCGAGGAAGCCATCTTTCAAGGCCATTGCCGTGGAGCCAGCCGATAGCCCGGTGCTCTCGGGCGGAAAACCTTCGCCGCACAAAATTCAAGGGATCGGCGCCGGGTTTGTTCCCAGCATTTTGCGCCGGGACTACATCGACGAGGTGATCACGGTCACCAACGATGACGCGATTCGAATGGCGCGGCGGCTTCCGCTGGAGGAAGGTCTTTTCGTGGGGATCTCTTCCGGAGCGGCCGTTGTGGCTGCGCTGCAAGTGGCCCGGCGCAAGGAAAATGCGGGAAAGCTCATCGTAGTGGTTCTGCCTTCCTTCGGAGAGCGCTACTTGAGCACGATCCTGTTCGAAGAGCTGCGCAATCGCGCGCAACAGATTCCTACGTCTTCGCTTCCGGCGTGAGTTCGGCGGCCTTGAACGAGGAAATCCCTGTGGAAATCTGGCTGAAACTGCCAGCTTTTCGCGCTTTCCTCTCCGTGCGCGGGTGTATCATTAGTGCTCACAGGCCACAGTTCGAATGGAAGCTCTACCCTTGGAGCTTTTCAGCTATACTTCTCTACTCTGATCAGGAGGGAAGTTACTTTATGGCGATAAACGATTCATCCAGCAACGAACCCCGCGCGACGGCAATTGAGAAAAAACCTTACGAGAAGCCGCGCTTCCGCTACGAGCAAGCGTTCGTGACCTCGGCGCTTTCGTGCGGCAAGACGGGCACCGAAGGGCAGTGCGCGCTGCAGCCAACGAAGCTGTCATGAGTTCAGTTGTACACATACCTGTAGACCACGCCCTGAAATGCGAACTTGCGGGCGAGGTTCTGCGTTCCTTTGGCCATCTTCGCTTCAGGGCGACGGGTTGGAGCATGTTGCCTTCGGTCTGGCCTGGGGACAAGCTTGTGGTGAACCGTGTCAGCCGGGATCAAGTCCGCGTCGGAGACGTGGTGCTGGTCGGACGGGACGGCAGGCTATGCGCTCATCGGGTTGTATCCGTGGCAGAGGGCGCTGGAAGTCCGCAGTGGATTACTCAGGGCGACGCCAACTCCGCACCCGATCGGCCGGTGAGCGAGGGCGAGTTATTGGGCCGCATCGACTACCTGCTTCGGGCGGGGAAACTCGTTCCAGTGCCTGCGGAGTTGAGCCCGGTCCAACAATTGATCGCAAAGATTGTCCGGCGCTCCACGACTGCGGCGCGGGCTCTGGTTTACCTCCACCGCATGGTTGAAATTCCAGAGGAAACGCTTCCGTGCCAGGGCTAGCCACACAAGTCGAGCGTTACAGCGTGGTGATTGCAATCGGTGGAGTTGCCATACGGTTGAACACGTCTGACCCGGATTTTATCGAGATGCTGCACGGTCGCTATGCTGGGTTCGTCAGCGCGGAGACGGATGCAGAATTTGATTTCGATCTGGATCTCGCGCAGCCATCCGGCAATCGGGACGCGGATGTGAGCGTCTGCTATCGCTCGGGGCGATGGTTGCTCGAGCGCGGCGATTTCCGCGCCGAGTGGGAGCCTGCAGCAGGCAAGGGCCGGATCCGCCAAACCGCGAATCCATACTCGATCGACGCTGTTCTCCGTATCGTCCACACGTTAGTGTTAGCCAAGCAGGGCGGATTTCTGTTGCACTCCGCTAGCGCCATCCGCAACGGGAAAGCATTCTTGTTCGCAGGCGTATCGGGAGCGGGGAAGACGACCATTTCGCGTCTCGCCCCGGCGGACGCCACTCTTCTCACCGATGAGATTTCTTACGTTCGCAAACAGGGCGACGGTTATGTCGCGTTCGGCACGCCCTTTACCGGGGAGTTGGCGAAGCTGGGTGAAAATAAGTCAGCCCCGGTGGCCGTACTTTATCTGCTGGCGCAAGGGCCGGAGAATAAGATTGAGCCGGTAGCTGCGCCAGATGCCGGGCGCGAACTGCTGGGCAACATGCTTTTCTTTGCCGAGGATCAGGAAATGGTTCATTGGGCATTTCAGGCGGCGTGCGATTTCGTCCATCGCGTGCCGGTTCACCGGCTGACTTTTTTGCCCGACACGCGGGTTTGGGAGATGATCGGGTAGACGACTGAATTGCGATCAGAAGATTTGCAGTCAGAAGATTTGAGTAAGAAAATGGCCAAGAAGCTCTATGTCGCGCGCAGTCCGCGAATCGCAGCCCGCAAGCTGGGTGAAGAGATGCTGGTCATGTCGGCGCAGGGGTCGACGCTGTTCACATTAAACCCGACCGCAACCGTCCTCTGGCAAGCCGCGGACGGAGCCACGCCGCTCAATGAGATCGTCGAGCACCGCATCTGCGCTGAGTTCGAAGTGCAGCCTGAAGAGGCAATGCGCGACGCCGAGGCGCTGGCCGAGGACTTGGCTAAACATGGCATCCTGCTGATTTCAGAACAACCGATCTCAGAGAAGCCGATCTCGCAGCAACCCGCCAAGCCGCCTACGCCAGTCAATCAGCAGGAGCAACGATGAGCGCCTTAATGCAGGAAATGGGCGAGCGGGCGCTGCGGCTGGGCGTTCCTTTCAGCGTGCAACTCGACCTCACCTATCGCTGCAACGAGCAGTGCGTTCATTGCTACCTTGATCACGACGACCACGGGGAGATGACAACTGCCGAAATCAAACACCTGCTCAAGGAGATGGCCGACGCGGGCGTTTTTATCCTGACTTTGAGCGGCGGCGAGATTTTTCTGCGCAAGGACTTTTTCGAAATCCTGGAATACGCGCGGGCGCTTACCTTCTGCGTCAAGCTTAAGACCAATGCCGTGCTGATCCGCGAAGCGCAGGCGGAGCGCCTTCGCGATCTGGCTGTGGAGTCGATCCAGATCAGCATCTATTCGCACCGGCCGGAAGTGCATGATGCCATCACCAAGGTGCGCGGGTCGCTGCGGCGGTCGATTAATGCCATCCGCTTTCTAAAATCGCAAGGCCTGAAGGTCATTATCGCCAATGTGCTGATGACCGAAAACATGCAGGATTATCGCGGTGTCCAGGCGCTTGCCAATGAGCTGGGCACCGAGTTTACGCTGGACCCGACCATCACCCCGATGATGGATGGCGATCGCTCCATCCTGGAATTGAATGCCGGTGAGTCTGCTCTCCGCGGCCTGTTTCGCGACGAAGGATTGGTCGGCAGCGCCGATCAGTTCTGCGCGCCACCGCCTGCGCCTGATGAAGACAGTATGCAATCTTTGCCATGCAGCGCGGGCCACACTGCCTGCTATGTTTCTCCCTACGGCGAGTTCTATCCCTGCGTGCAGTTTCCCTTGTCCTGCGGCAATGTGCGGCAGCAGCGCTTCATCGACATCTGGCGCAACTCCGAGCAATTGAAAGAAGTCCGGTCGATTCGGTTGCGCGATCTGTCGAGTTGCTCGCAATGCGCGCACGGCTCGAGTTGCACTCGCTGCCCAGGTCTGGCGTTCATGGAAGGAAATATGCGCGGTCCCTCGACGGCGGATTGTGAAAAATCCTTTGCCCGCACCGGCATTCCCTCCGCCAATCTCCTGGCGAAGAAGGGAACCGCTCCTGCTGCGCGGCTGGTGCAGATCCAGGTCGTACCGGCCATTACCGGCAGCAGACTGTCTGACCTCAGCGCTCACGCCCTCGCTTAGGCTTGGACTCTTCCCCAAGCAAGCTCTCCTTATGCATCTTCCCGGAGCTCGATTGTTCCAAGATGCGTATATACTCCCGTTCGTTGATCGATTGCGAGGTAACTCATGGGTTCGCGCGCGAATAGGTATCTCGGGTTGGTTCTGGTTTGCTTCTGCCTTTTGACAAGCGTGGTCGGCCAGCAGGCTCCGCCGCCCGGAACTCAACCACTAACCGCGATGCCGTCGGTTATTCAGGTTCCGCCGGAGGCCCAGCCTTCGCCTAACTTCAACGCCGAAGCAGCTACGAACGCTTACATGGCCCAGATTCCCGCCGACTCCAAGGCGCGATCCGACGCATATTTCGAGGGCGGATATTGGATGATCCTCTGGGATTTTCTTTATGGAGCAGTTGTGCTTCTTGTGCTGCTGAACCTGGGTTGGTCCGCAGCCATGCGCAATCTTGCGGAGCGCGTCACGCGCTTCAATCCCGTCCACACCATCTTCTACTGGGTGCAGTATCTGCTGGTCACGTTGATCTTAGGTTTCCCGCTCACGGTTTATGAAGACTACTTCCGTGAACATAAGTACGGGCTGGCCACTGAGACTTTCGGCCCCTGGATGGCAGATCAGCTAAAGGGCCTTATGGTGAGTCTTGTCCTCGGCGGCATCCTGATGGTTCTGCTATTCGGCATAGTGCGGCGGCTGCAGCGCACCTGGTGGATTTGGGCGGCGGTTGTGACCGTCTGCTTCTTGATTCTTGTCGTCCTCGTCGCCCCTGTCTATATCGTTCCCATCTTTAACAAAGTCACGCGACTGGGCGACCCGAAGGTTACGCAGCCAATCTTGAGCATGGCCCGTGCCAATGGGATCCCCGCACAGGACGTTTTTGAGATCGATGCATCCCGCCAGAGCACGCGCATGAGCGCCAATGTAAGTGGCTTCGGAAGCACGATGCGAATCACGCTGAATGACAATCTCCTGCGCCGCGGTTCGCCTGAAGAGATACAGGCGATCATGGGACACGAGATGGGGCATTACGTTCTTCACCACATTTATAAGGACATTCTCTTTTTTAGCGTGGTCATCGTGATCTTCTTCGCGCTGTTGCAGTGGTCGCTGAACTGGTGCTTGCAGCGCTGGGGAGAGAAATGGAAGATCCAAGGCATTGGCGACACCGCCGTGCTGCCTCTCGTGCTTTTGCTGGTCTCCATCTTTGCTTTTTTCGTAACCCCCATCATGAATACTCAAACACGCACCACTGAGGGCGAGGCCGATATGTACGGCTTGAATGCCAGCCGCCAGCCCGACGGTTTTGCCCAGGCAGCCATCCATCTCGGGGAGTACCGCAAGATGAACCCGGGGCCGGTGGAGGAATGGATCTTTTTTGATCACCCCAGCGGCCGCAACCGGATTTACGCCGCCATGCGCTGGAAGGCCGAAAATCTGCGGCTCATGCGGTGGCAGGCGAGCTTGGAAGCTACCGCTGGTTCGCCGCCTTCAGATGCGAAGTGACTTTATCGTCTGATAGTCAAGTCTCAGCTGTCCCTCCTGTCCGCTCGTACAAGGCCCGTTCGTAACCCTCAGTTGCAGGCCGTGGCGAATACCATTTACAGGAGCAGTCCGTCGACGGGCTGCCAGGGAGAGCCTTCCCATGAGCACAATTTGCAGACCGATTCTCGTCTTTGCCGTAGCCGCGTGCATGTGTACTGCTAGCGCTAAAGGGCAGGATTCGCCGCCCCTTGGCGACCTTGCCCGCCAGCAGCGCCAGCAGAAGGAGCAATCAAAAACCGCCCAGGGCAAGGATGCCAAGGCGTCCAAAGTCATCACCAACGAAGAAATTCCCGAGCATGGTGGAAATGCAAGCGCACCGGCGGGAAGCAGCCAAGCAAGCCAAAGCTCGACATCTGAGTCTTCAGGTGGAACGAAGCAGCAGGCCGAACACGTGAAGTCCCAGATTCTTGCGCAGAAAACCCAGATTGCTACGCTGCAAGGCCAGGTGGACGAACTCAACGAGTCGATCCGCTTCGCTCCGGCCAACTGCGTGGAAAACTGCGTGGGCTGGAACGAACGCCAGAGGGAAAAGCAGCAGCGCGCGGAACGGATGCAATCTCAACTGGAAGAAGAGAAGAGACGCCTCGAAGATATGCAGGATTCCGCCCGTAAACAAGGCTTCGGAAGCTCTGTGTACGATCCGTAGCCGCGAGAGTTCCCGGCGCGCATCTTTTCGCCTTCCTTCAAACCGCGGAGGCGTGCGAAATTAATAGCATGCCTCTGGTGGTTCGTCCCTCACGCATTCATTCGGTTGGTGTCTTCACCACCTCGCCCGTGCGCAAAGGCGCTCGCATCGTCGAATACGCGGGTCCGCGCATCACTAAGCAGGAGGCAGACCGCTTGTACGACGGCGCGCTCCGCACCTATCTCTATGGTCTGGAGGATGGCGAGACAATCATCGATGGCGAGGGGTTGGGCGCTTACCTGAATCATTCTTGTGATCCCAACTGTGAGATCGATGAAATCAAGGGCCGCGCCTGGATCTTCGCGCTGCGCGACATCACCGCCGGCGAAGAGCTGCTCTGGGATTACAACCTCTACGATGATGAGGAGCCCGCACCCTGCCACTGTGGTTCGTCCAAGTGCCGCGGGACTATGTATTCCCGCGAATGGATGGCCAGGATGCGGCGCAAGGAGGCACGGAAGAAATTAAAGGAGAACAAGTGTTGAAGAGCTATGGCCGCCGCTAAGCTCTTTTCGGCGCCTTCCCGTGTTCGCGCCAGCCCTCGATAATCAGATACAGCACCGGGATAAAGAAAAGATTAAGAATGGTCGACATGATCATGCCGCCGAACACTGTCGTGCCCACGGAATGACGCCCGTTCTCGCCCGCTCCGGTGGCGACGACCAAGGGCACAACTCCGAGGATGAACGCCAGTGAAGTCATCAGAATCGGCCGCAGACGGATCGTCGCCGCTTGTATGGCGGATTCTACCAGCGGCGTCCCACGCTCGCGAAGTTGCTCGGCGAACTCCACGATCAGAATCGCGTTCTTGCTGGAGAGCCCGACCAGCATCACCAGTCCGACCTGGCAGAAGACGTCATTTTGCAAGCTACGCATCCACTGCGCTCCCAAAGCGCCCAGCAGAGCCATGGGAACGGCCAGCAACACGATGAAAGGCAAGACAAAACTTTCATACTGCGCGGAAAGTGTCAGGTACACAACCACTACGCCCAGGCCAAAAAGAATCAGCGTGGTTCCACCCGACTGCAGCTCCTCGAGCGACAGCCCGGTCCAACTGTAGCTGAAGCCCTGCGGCATCTTCTTGGCTAATTCATCCATTGCGGCAATCGCCTGCCCGGAACTGAAGCCCGGTGCGGCCGAGCCATCAATTTCCGCCGAGCGGAACAGATTGTAATGGCTGATCACCTGCGGGTTTGTGGTCTGCGTAATGCTGATCAGGTTGTCCAGCGGGACCATCGCGCCGCCGTCGGACCGCACATAGAACTGGTTCATGTCTTGCGCCCGCGCCCGGAACTGTTTATCCGCCTGCACATAAACGCGATAGGAGCGGTTATTGAAATCAAAGTCATTCACGTACGAGGAGCCCATGTAGGTGCCGAGCGTATCGGTGATCTGCGACAGCGGCACGTGCAGGCTCTTGGCTTTCTCACGATCAATGGTTACCAGATATTGCGGATCATTCGCGGTATAGGAAGTGTAAAGTCTCACCAGATCCTTACGTGCGCCGGCCTGCCGGATAATGTCGTGTGTGGTTGCCGAGAGTTCTTCGAGTGTGTGCGCAGTCTGGTCCTGCACCACGAACTGGAAGCCGCCGAACTGCCCCAACCCCTGGATTGCGGGAGGAAGCGTGGCAAACACAATCGCTCCCGAAATCCCAAACAGTCTTGGACGAACGCGGTTCACAATGGCCGTAGCCGTGTGCTCCTCGCCCTTTCGCTGCGAAAAGGGCTTCAGCGGGACGAAGATCAGTCCCTGGTTCGATGTACTGCCGGAAAAGCCGAAGCCCGCGATCGAAAACGTTCCTTCCGCTTCCGAGACGTCGCTCAGCATGTTTGCAACTTGTTTCCCGATCGCTTTCGTATATTCGAGCGAGGCTCCCGAGGGCGCCTGCATGACGATGATGAAATATCCCTGGTCTTCATCCGGAACGAATCCGCTGGGCACGCGTGTGAAGACAAAATAAGTGAGTCCCAGGCCGGCGAAAAACAGCACCATCATCGCCAGCTTGTATTGCAGCAGGTAACCCAGCAGGTTGCGGTAGCCACGGGTGAAGACAACGATGCCGTCATCAAACTTTTGCAGCCACCACCACTTTTGCCGGTGAGAGCCGCTCAGAAAAATTGCCGCCAGCACCGGAGCCAGGGTAAGCGCGTTGAAGGCGGAGATCGCAATGGAAAACGCGATCGTCAGCGCGAACTGGCGGAACAGGATGCCGGTGGTCCCGGGAAAGAATGCCACGGGCACGAACACGGCAACCAGCACCAGTGAGGTGGCGATGACGGCGCTGGTGATTTCAGCGGTGGCGGCAGCCGCCGCTTTATGGGAATCGTGTTCGCCCTCAGCGATATGGCGCTCAATGTTTTCAATGACGACGATCGCATCGTCGACGACCAGGCCGGTGGCGAGCGTGATCCCAAACAACGTCAGCGTGTTGATGGAGAAACCCAGCAGCTTCACAAAGATGAAGGTGCCGATGAGCGAAACTGGAGTGGCGATAAAGTGAATCATCGTCGTCCTCCAGTCACCGAGGAAGAGGAAGATCACCAGGATGACCAGTAGAATGGCCGAACCTACCGTGAAGACCACGTCGCGGATGGATTCGCTGACTGCGTCTGTGGTATCAAAGGCCACCTTGTAGCGCATTCCCGGAGGAAACTTCTTCGAAAGCCGTTCCAGTTCCGCGAGCGCGCGCTTGTGAACGTCGAGCGCGTTCGCGGTGGAAAGCTGCGTAACCGCAAGGCCGACTGCATCCTGCCCGTTAAATTGCAGGTCTGTGCCGTAATCTTCCGCGCCCAACTCCGCCCGGCCCACGTCCTTCAGGCGGACCAGGGTGCCATCGTTGTTGGTCTTCAGAATAATGTTTTCGAACTGCTCGGGTTCGCTCAGCCGCCCGACCGCGCGCACGCTGATCTGGTACTGCTGTCCCACCGGGGCGGGTTGCTGCCCCACCTGCCCGGCCGCGATTTCTACGTTCTGCTCCGACAACGCGCTAACCACATCCGGAGCGGTCAGGCCGCGGCCCGCCAAACGCCCAGGGTCCAGCCAGAGCCGCATGGAATACTTGCGCTCGCCAAAAATGATCACGTCGGCCACACCCGGAATACGCTTCAGCGAGTCCTTGACGTAGACATCGAGATAGTTGCTTACAAACAGCGTGGAGTAAACGTTATTGTCGGCCAGAACCGCAGCGCCGAAGACGAAGTTTTGCGAAGTCTTTGCCGTCGTGATTCCGATGTTCTTTACGGCGGCGGGCAGACGTCCCTGCGCCGTGTTGACGCGGTTCTGGATGTCGACGGTTGCCAGATCCGGGTCGCGGGTCAGATCGAACGTGGCCGTGATGGTGCTTGATCCATCATTGCCGCTGGTTGAGGTGATGTACTTCATCCCCTCGGCGCCGTTGATCTGCTGCTCCAGGGGAATGGTTACGGCGCTCTCGACGGTTTGCGCGCTCGCGCCCGTGTAGAAGCTGGTCACGCCGACTTGCGGCGGCGCCAGGTTGGGAAATTGTGAAATCGGCAGCGTAGGAATCACGGCCGCGCCTGCCAGAACAATCAGCAGCGCGCAAACCGTGGCGAACACCGGACGCCGGATAAAAAATTCAACGAACATATTTAGCGAACATATTCAACGAACATACTTAACGAACACGGAAGACCGCTTTTCGGGCCTCAGCCCTGGGGCTTCGGCTCAACTGCTGGCAACCTACTTTGATAGTTTGAAGAACTGCGACTTAAGATCTGACTTAACAGCTGAAGCCCGGAGCCCGAAAGCTGAACTCCGGCCTTTCAGCTTTGCGGAATCACCGGCACCCCATCCAGCAGAAACTGGGTTCCGGAAACGATCACTTTGTCACCGGGCTTGAGCCCATCCTGCACTTCATAATCGTTTCCCACGGTCTGCCCAATCTTCAATGCCTTCTGCCGCGCCACGTAAGAACCGCCATTCTGGGGCTCCGCCACGAAGGCAAAGTACTGCCCCCCCAGCCGCGACACGGCAAGCATGGGAACCTGGGGGTTCTGGTGCGTTCCCCACACAATGCGCGCCCGGATGAACTGCGATTGCCGCAGCGCTTCATTGCTATTGGCGATGCGCGCCTTCGCCAGCACGGTTTGGGTCGTGTTATCCACCTGCGGTGAGATGAAGCTGATGCGGCTATCCGCGATCACCTTGCCGTCGCCGTTCAGCACCTGCACCGGCAGGTTCATCTTGAGCTGCGCGGAGTGTTCAATCGGAACGTACACGTAGATTTCGAGGCTCCCGGGCTTGTCCACGGTGGTGAGTTGCGTCGTCACCTGAACCCTGTCTCCCACGCGCACGGGGACGTCGCCTACAATTCCGCCCCAGGGCGCTGTCACTCTGTAGTAGTGCAGTTGCACTTCCTGCTCGTGCACCTGAGAATCCAGCGAGTCCATCTGCGCTTGCGCCGCGTCCATTGCGGATTTTGCCTGGTCGAGATCCTGCCTGCTCACAACGCCCGCCGAATAGAGTCCCTGGCTGCGGGCGTACTGCTGCTTGGCGTAGCTCAGGTTCGCTTCCTGCGCCGCGCGCGAGCTTTCCTGGCTCTTGACCGTGGCCTGCTGCTTGAGCGGATCGATTTCCATCAGCGGCTCCCCGGCCTCAACCGCCTCGCCGGAGTGCACGAAGATCTTCGTGACCTGACCTTCGACCTGAGGCATGATCACCGCGGAATCGCGCGACTTGAGCGTGGCCACGTACTCGGTCGCATCGTTGACCGGAGTAGCCCGCGCCTCCTGCACCTTCACCGGCATTCCAGCCGGCCCGCTGGCGTGAGCATTCTGCGCTGCGTTGCCCGAGCAACCCAGCGTTAGTCCGCTGGCCACTAGCGCGACCAGCAGAGGGCTTTTAGCCAGGTAACCCCGAATTCTCTTGGACATGAGTTTCCCACTTACTCGCTAACAGCTGTTGAAAACAGTAAAACCTACTTCGAGGCTCCAGGAGCCGGATGTGGCCTGCCCGCAATCCCTTGTTAGACGCGGATACAGCCTCGGTGTTAGGTGTTCATTACAAGATTCCCCAGGGTCTCATCCCGACGCAAAATAATCTCTACCTCACGGTGAAGAAATAGGGAAGAGCCAGCTTTCACTAGTTTAACATCCCCAACATCAACTGCATCTCACTCTGCGACATTGTTGCCCCGATGTGGGGACTGCCCAGCGCCACCCGATTCTGCGACTCTGCTAGATTATGCCGTATGCCATCGCTGCTCACCCAGCCTGCCCGCAGCTTTGCCAGCGACAACAACGCCGGCGTCCATCCCGAGATTGTCGAAGCCATTGCGCGCGCCAACCAGGGCCACGTAATCGCCTATGGAAACGATCCCTATACCCGTTCGGCGGTGAAAAAGTTCGAGGAGCATTTCGGACCTGACATCGCAGTTTTCTTCACCTTCAACGGAACCGGAGCCAACGTTTTGGGTCTGCAAGCCCTGACCCGGTCTTTTCAGTCGGTGCTGTGCAGCGACTATGCCCACATCTACTGCGACGAATGCGGTGCCCCTGAGAAGCACACCGGCTGCAAGCTGATTCCGTTGCCCCATCAGGATGGCAAGATCACGCTTGACTCCGTTCGCCACGCCTACCATGGCATCGGCGATCAACACCACTCGCAGCCTCGCGTCATCTCCATTACCCAATGCACCGAGATGGGTACGGTCTACCAGCCGGAAGAGATTCAGGCGCTCGCCGGCTTCGCCCATGATCACGATATGTTTCTGCACATGGACGGGGCACGCATCGCTAACGCCACCGCCTCGCTCGACCAGACGTTGCGCCGGGCCACCCGCGATCTAGGAGTAGACGTGCTCTCTTTCGGAGGCACGAAGAATGGAATTCTGGGTGGCGAAGCCGTGGTGTTCTTCAATCCTGAGCTTGGGCGCGACTTCCTCTATCTGCGGAAGCAAGGCATGCAACTGGCCTCAAAGATGCGCTTCATTGCGGCGCAATTCGAAGCCCTGCTGACCAACGATCTCTGGCGGCGCAGCGCCGAGCACGCTAACCGCATGGCTCTCCTGCTGGAAAAGGAAATCAGGCGCATTCCGGAAGTCAAAGTTGTTTGGAAGGTCGAAGCTAACGGCGTCTTCGTCCAGATCCCGCGTGAAGCGATCGAAAAGATCAAGCAGCACTATTTTTTCTATATGTGGATCGAGGAGGAATCGATCGTGCGTTGGATGTGCTCCTTCGACACCACCGAAGATGACATCCACAAGTTTGCCAAGGTCGTCGCTGAGGCAGTGAAGGGGTGACGGACGGTGCTCACTTTGTCGCTTAGCGATTGCTTTTTACCACGTTTTTTAATAGATTGACCGCATTGCCGCGCTGCGTAAGCATTCGAGCCGAGTTGCTTAACCCTAGGAGTAGTGGATGAACCGGAAGTGGTTCAGCATCATCGCCCTGATCGCCGTCGCGGCATTCTTCCTGAGCCTTTCCAGTTGTGGATTCAATCAGCACCTGGTCTCGATTTCGGTGGTTCCTCCGGGCGCGACGTTCAATTCCGTGGGATCGAGTATTGTTTTCCAGGCAATGGGGACATATGAGCATCCACCCCAGACCAAGAACATTACTGATCTCGTGACATGGTCGGTCGATTCGCAAAACCTGGTTACGATTACAAATACGAGCCTTGTGACCGCCCTCAGCATTTGCGGCAGCGGGAACCTGTACGCGAATTATTACGACAGTCCAAACCAAGTCACCGGTAGTGCGTTTCTTACTGGCGGCGGCGCCGGCACCGCCGCCTGCAACCAAGCTATTTTGACCGTGGATCTGACGAATTCAGGAGGATCGGTAGTCGATTCTACGGGCGCCATCAAGTGCCCCGGCACCTGCTCCGCGGACTACACTCTTGGCAGCACGATTGGACTGACGGCAACGCTTGGGTCAGGGCAGACTTCAGTCAGCTGGACGAATTGCAACGGCGGGTCTACAGCCACCACATGCACAGTCACGCTGAATGCTAATACGACCGTGACCGCGACCTTCGAATAACACACCCCTAATTCGCATCACCCAGCAGCTTTCCCAGCGTAGGCTTGTGCTTCTCCGGCTTCTTGTTCTTGTGGGGGACGACTTTCTCCGCAGGCGGCGCGCCCATGCGCTCCCGCGCCAATTCCTTCACCGCCTGAACTGCGTGAAACCGTTTCACTTTTTTCTTGCGTGCCATTCTTTGTGCACACCCGACCTTCATGTTGCCATAGCTTGTGCGGCGCCGAACATGTAATAATCGTGTTTCATGGAAGAACGCGATTTTTTTGACGAGAGCACTCAAAAGAAGATGGCAACCCTGAAGTGTCCCCATTGCCATCAGCCCGCGGAATACGAAGTCACCTGGGTGGTTCGCACCAAGAAACGCCAGCTTGCCGGACGCGCTGACGAGCGCGACCGTGCCCGCTTCGCCAAAGCCCGCTCCTACATGCTGCGCAAAGACGACCTGATGGCCTGCAAGAACATGCGCTGCCGCAAACGGTTTGAGATCTCGGGCGTGCAATCGGTCGTCTTCACCGAGTAGCTCGGCAGAATTCCCTCCAGTTTGATTGTCATCCTCAAGCGTTTTTTGCGCAGTGAAGGATCTGGGGCGAGCCGCGCGATGTGTCGCGTTCTTTGCGACACATTAACCGCGCGTTTGGCTCGCTTCCTTATCAAGCTCCACCTGTACCCGCCCAATCGCTAAAGTGTCAACCGCTGATTTATACTGAACAGTTTTCCTGTCGCTCCCAAATCGGCAGGAGTCAGGAGTCATGTTTGAAAATCCTGGTTTGCATGAAGCAGGTGCCGCAGAAAGATGCACCGCTCAAACTCAACGAGACCGCCGCCTGGATCCGCGAAGACGTTTCGTATGAAGTAAATGAACCGGATGCCTTCGCGCTCGAGGAATCGCTCCGCCAGAAAGAAAAGCACGGCGGAGAAGTGGTGGTTATCACTTCCGGCCCGGCTCGTTCTCAACAGGTGCTACGCGAAGCGCTGGCCAAGGGCGCCGACCGCGCTATCCACCTCGAAGACAGCGCCTTCGTCGGCCTCGATGCGTTCAACACCGCGAAGGCCTTCGCCGCGGCCATCAAAGACGAAAAGTTCGATCTCATCTTCACCGGCCTGCAATCCGACGACTACGGCTACGCGCAAACCGGCGTCATCCTCGCTGAATTGTTGGGCTGGCCCCACGCCACCATCATCATGCATATCGAAAAAACCGAGGCCGGCATCCGGGTGAAGCGCGAACTCGAAGCCGGGTTCTTCCAGTTCGTGGACATGCCGCTGCCCGCAGTGCTGACCATTCAATCCGGCATCAATAAGCTGCGCTACGCCACGCTGATCGGTATCAAGCAGGCCAAGAACAAGCCGATTCGCAAGGTGGCGCTGGCGGAAGTGCAGTCGGCGATCGGCGAGAATCTGCAGAAAATCGAACGCCTCTACGTGCCGCAGAAAACCAAAAAGACCGAACACATAGAAGGCACGCCAGCCGAGATCGCGAAAAAGCTGGTAGACAAACTGCGCAACGAACTGCGCGTGCTGTAGCGCCGGCGTCCCGCCGGCTTTTTAGTTAGCTAGAAGCCAGGAGCTAGAAGCTGCTTTTATGCCCGATACCATCTTAGTAGTCGTCGAACAACGCGAAGGCAAACTCAACCGCGTCTCCTGGGAGACGATTACCGCCGGCCAGGCCATAGCCGCCGCCACCGGCTGGACTCTCGAAGCCGTCGTGGTCGGCGCCAGCGTGTCCGCCTTGGCCGCCGAAGTTGCCGCCAAGAAGGTCGCGAAGGTCTACGCCGTCGAATCCCCGAAACTCGAGCCCTACACCCCCGACGCCTTCGCCGCCGCGCTCAAGCAGTTCCTCACAACCAAGCAGCCGAAGCTCGTCCTGATGCCGCACACCTACCAGGTCCGCGACTTTGTTCCCAAGCTTGCGACTGCCATGGGACGCACCGTCATCAGCGATTGCGTCGGCTTCAAACGCGAAAGCGGAAAGCTCGTCTTCACCCGCCAGATGTTTCAGGGCAAGTTCGCTGCCGACGTCAGCTTCGCTTCCGACGCTCCCTGGTTCGTCACATTCCAGAACGGAGCGTTCCGCGGAGATAAGGCTGAAGCAGGCGCAAGCGCAGCGCCCGTCGAAGCGGTGAGTGTCGAAATCGCAGACGGCGTCATTCGCAACAAGCCGCAGGAAGTATTTAAAGAAGCCAAGCAGGCCGTCGATCTCACGCAAGCTGAAATCATTGTCTCCGTAGGTCGCGGCATCAAGGAGCAGAAAAACATCGAACTGGCCAAGCAACTCGCGGAGGCCCTCGGCGGCGAACTCGCTGCTTCGCGCCCGATCTGCGACTCCGGCTGGCTCCCTATGGACCGCCAGATCGGTTCTTCGGGCCAAACGGTTGCCCCCAAGCTCTATCTCGCGCTCGGCATCAGCGGCGCGATTCAGCACATCGTTGGGATGAAAGGCTCGCGCGCCATCATCGCGGTCAACAAAGATTCAGAAGCGCCGATTTTTGAGATCGCCGACTATGCCGTCGTGGGGAACTTGTTCGACGTAGTTCCGCCGCTGATCGAAGAAGTAAAAAAAGCCAAGGCGGGGAGCTGAACCAGGTTGCGTTTTGTCCATTGACCTTTAAATTGACTATGGTTATAATAATGGTCATGCGCGACGTTCCCATCTCCAAGTTCAAAGCCGAGTGCCTCGGGCTCATCGAACAGGTCCACAAGACGCGTCAGCCGCTGCGCATTACGCGTCACGGCATTCCGGTGGCAGAAGTAATCCCCGCCGGACCCGACCGCAAGCGCAAGTTTGTGGGAGATATGGTGGGAACCATCGAGATCATCGGTGACATCGTCTCTCCCGTGATCGATTTGGACGAGATCGAGGCTTACCGCGATTGAGGCTCCTGCTGGATACCCACATCTGGATTTGGAGCAAGGGCAACCCCGCGCGGCTGAGCAAACGGGTGGAAGCGGAATTGTCGAATCCGACCAACGAACTTTGGTTGTCCCCGGTGAGCGTGTGGGAGGCTTTGACTCTGATGCAAAAGGGCAGGATCCGTATGGAGAATCCTTTCGAGTGGGTCGAGCGCGCAGCCGAGCAGATGCGTGAAGCGCCTCTGACCCGGGAGATTGTAAGTGTTGGTCTTGCTTTACCGTTGCCACAAGGCGATCCCGCGGACAGGTTCTTGGCCGCCACCGCTAAAGTGCTCAAGTTAACTCTAGTCACTGCTGACCAACGGTTGTTGGGTCTCGGCGAAATAGCCAGCCTTGCGAACCGCTAAACTTTTATGAGCTTGATCTTCCGTAAGCCGATCGCGGGCGTGGAGCGCCCGCAAATGCCGGCCGACGTGGTGATCGTCGGTGGTGGTCCCGCAGGCATGGCATGCGCGCTGCGCTTGTCGCAACTCATTGACCAGCACAATGCTGCTCATCCTGATTCTCAGCTCAGCAAAGAAAATATCTACGTGCTCGAAAAGGCGCGCGAGATCGGCCAGCACTGCCTTTCCGGAGCGTTGCTAGATCCGCGATCCATGCGCGAATTGCTGCCCGGATTCGAAAAAGAAGCTCCACTCGACGCCGAAGTCACGAAGGAAGCCGTCTACTTTCTAACCGAGAAGAGCAAATTCAAACTGCCCATCACCCCGCCGCCGCTGCGCGACCACGGCAACTACGTCATTTCGCTCAACCGCTTCGTAAAGTGGCTCGGCAGCAAGGTCGAGGAGACCGGCATTACCATCTTCACGGGATTCGCCGGGTCGGAACTAATATTTGGTGACGATTCGAAAGAAGCCCGCGTCACCGGTGTCCGCACCGACGACAAGGGGATCGACAAAGAAGGCCACCAGAAATCCAACTTCGAGCCGGGCTATGACCTGAACGCCAAAATCGTAATTCTCGCCGAAGGCCCTCGCGGATCACTAACAAAGCAGCTAGTCAACAAGTTCGATCTTGCCAAGAACGCCAATCCGCAGACCTACGGCGTCGGCGTAAAAGAACTGTGGGAAGTTCCTCCGGGCCGCATTGCGCCCGGTGAAGTGATCTACACCATGGGCTGGCCGCTCACCACAAAAGAATACGGGGGCGCCTGGATCTACGGCTCGAAAGACAACGTGGTCTCTCTCGGATTCGTCACCGGACTCGACTATCCCGACCCGCGCCTCGACCCGCAGCATGTGCTGCAGGATTTCAAACAACATCCCTTCGTGGCCAAGCTTCTGGCCGGCGGCAAGATGATCCGCTACGGCGCGAAGTCGATGCCCTACGGCGGCTGGTGGGCCATTCCGCCGGTCGCCGGCAACGGATGGATGATCCTCGGCGACTCCGCCGGCTTCTTAAACTCGGCGCGACTCAAGGGAATACATCTCGCCATCAAAAGCGGCATGCTAGCGGCTGAAACTGCTTTCGAGGCCCTGAAGAAAGATGATTCGTCCGCCGGGACTCTGTCTGCGTTTCAAAAAAGCGTCGAATCCAGCTGGATCAAAGAAGAACTCTGGAAAGTCCGCAACATGCATCAGGGATTCGACCACGGATTCTATGCCGGCATGTTCCACACGGCTCTGCAAATGGTGACCGGCGGACGCGGCGTGCGCAACCGCTATCCCGGAACCGCCGGCTACCGGCACATGCGCGAACTTTCCGAACTGCCCGCCGACGGAGGCGCCGAAGCAGACCTGCTCGGCCCCGCCAAGGGCGATGGCAAACTCACCTTCGACAAACTTACTGACCTTTATCACTCGGGCACGAAACATGAAGAAGATCAGCCATCGCACCTGGTCATCGACGATACGAATATTTGCAACACGCGCTGCGTGAAAGAATTCGGCAGCCCCTGCCAGAATTTCTGTCCCGCCAACGTCTACGAAATGGTTGACGACGCCAGCCAACCGAATGGCAAGCGCATCAGCCTGAATCCATCGAACTGCGTCCACTGCAAAACCTGCGATATCGCCGACCCCTATCAGATCATCACCTGGGTCCCGCCCGAAGGCGGCGGCGGTCCGAACTATGACGGCATGTAGGGGGCTAGCACGACTCATGTGGAAACAGGCACATGTGGGAACGGGCGTCTTCGCCCGTTCAGCCAAGCGAAGCGAGGCGCATGTGTGCGGCAGCAACGCTTACATAGTGGAAGGCCCTCGCAAGAACTGTACTCAATCACCCCGTGATAGCATTTCCGCCATGCGGAGCCGCGAGATGGTTTGCTTGCTTCTAGTGGTGTTCTCTCTCCCCGCCGTAGCCCAGCAACCCGCGATCCCCTCCACCGGCAAGCCCGGCCTCGACGAATACCGCGCCTCCCGCATCGCCATCTACACCGACGACTTCGGAGAACTGAAACGCTATCGCGAAGCCAACGCCGCGCTCGCACCGCCCGCTCCAGGCGAAAATCGAGTCGTGTTCCTCGGCGACTCCATCACCGACTACTGGAAGCTGGCAGATTATTTTCCCGACAAGCCTTACATCAACCGCGGCATCGACGGTCAGACCACGCCCCAGATGCTGGTTCGCTTCCGTCAGGACGTAATTGCACTGCATCCCAGAGTCCTGGTTGTGCTGGCCGGAACCAACGACGTTGCCGGCGTCACCGGCCCCGCCCGCAACGAGGATATCGAAGCCAACTACGCCTCCATGGCCGAGTCGGCGCGCCTGCACCACATTCGCGTCGTCTTTGCGTCGCTGCTCCCGGTGAACAACTACACTGATGATGCGAAGGAGTCCTTTTCCCTGCGTCCGCGCGAGAGACTGCTGGCGCTCAACACCTGGCTCAAGGATTACTGCGCGAAGAACGGATTCGTCTATCTCGACTACTTCTCAGCCGTTGTCGATGACAAAGGCATGCTGAGGCGCGACCTGTCTGACGAGGGACTGCATCCGAATGCATCTGGATATAAGATCATGGCGCCGCTCGCCGAGAAGGCGATCGCGCGCGCGATTGCCGGAAACCCGTGATGTTTTCCGCGGTTGCCGTTACGTTAAGGACAGCCACATGAAATTATTTCTCCGCTTCCAGATTCTCACGCTGGTGATCTTCCTCGCCGTTTCAGCCCTGGCCCAGCAGCCGGCCCCAACCCTCACTCCAGACCAAGCCCTGCAGAAATACCGCGACTCCAAGGCCGCCACGCTGCGCGACGATTTCGGCGAACTCGGCCGCTACCGCGCCGCCAACGCCGCCCTGAGGCCGCCCGCACCCGGCGAGAGTCGCGTCGTCTTCTTCGGCAACTCCATCACCGACCTCTGGCATCTCGACGAATATTTTCCCGGCAAACCCTACATCAACCGCGGCATCTCAGGCCAGACCACGCCGCAGATGCTGATCCGCTTCCGCCAGGACGTGATCGATCTTCATCCGAAGGTGGTCGTCATTCTCACGGGGACCAACGACATTGCCGGCAACACAGGCCCCATGCTCCTCGAGGATACCGAAGCGAACTTCGCGTCCATGGCCGAACTCGCGGGCGCCAACAATATTCGCGTCGTGTTCTCGTCGCTGCTGCCGGTGCACAACTACACACCGCGGTCGCAGAGCCTTTTCGCAGGACGCCCGCCGGAGAAAATCCTTGAGCTGAATCGCTGGCTGAAGAACTACGTAACCGCGCACCCCGACTGCCTCTATCTCGATTACTTTACGGCCATGGTCGACGATAAAGGTTTGCTTAAACGCGACCTCGCCGACGATGGCTTACATCCCAACCTTGCGGGATATAAGATCATGACGCCGCTTGCCGAGGCGGCGATCGAGAAGGCGCTCGGGCCGCGCTAGCCCCGCGCAACTTTGAGCGCCATTCCCCCACGCGACCTATAATGTGAGCAGCCGACCGTGCCCCTTACCGACAAATTCGGCCGCCCCATCACCGACCTGCGGATCTCCATCACCGACCGCTGCAACTACAAGTGCGTCTACTGCCGCACCGGAAACGAAGGCGCGCTCTATGGCGACCTTCCGTTCGCTGACTATCTGCGCATGGCGCGAGTGCTGGTCGAAATGGGCGTCACCAAGGTCCGCCTCACGGGCGGCGAGCCGCTCCTGCGAAAAGGTGTCGTCGATTTCGTTCGCGACCTCGCCCAACTCCGCTCGCCGAATCAAAACGGTGGCGACCCGCTCGACATCGCGCTCACCACCAACGGCCACCTGCTCGCCGATCTAGCCCAGCCGCTCAAGAATGCCGGCCTGACCCGTGTCACAGTTTCCATGGACGCCGTCGACCCCGACCGCTTCGCCCGCATCACCCGCGTGCCCGACGGATACGAGCACGTGCTCGCCGGCATCCGTGCCGCTCGCCGTGCCGGATTGTGGCCGCTGAAAGTGAATTGCGTGCTCATGCGCGGCTTCAACGAAGATCAGATCATCCCCTTCGGCATGTTCGCCCGCGAAGAAGGCGTCACCGTGCGCTTCATCGAGTTCATGCCGCTAGAAGAAGACCGCACCTGGTCACCCGCAACGGTCGTCACGCTCGACGAAATCCTGGCGCGCATGGCCGAATACCGTCCTCTAGTCGAAATCCCGCACGCACGCTCAGAAACCGCCCGCCGCTACCGCTTCGACGACGGCGTCGGCGAAATCGGCATCATCGCCCCGGTCTCGCATCCTTTCTGCGGACACTGCAGCCGCATCCGCATCACCAGCGACGGCAAAATCCGCACCTGCCTG
>Ga0308309_10000203_pt1 | contig 44007 bp, 43 predicted proteins | sample HubBroMetageWFT5_FD_192491 | JGI IMG/M metagenome (GOLD analysis project Ga0308309, IMG submission 192491) | Warmed and freeze-thawed soil microbial communities from the Hubbard Brook experimental Forest, New Hampshire - Hubbard Brook CCASE Soil... | ecosystem: Environmental > Terrestrial >...
CTTGCCGATGGTGACGGCGAAGCCGCAGGCGGTGCCGATCGGGTTGTCGATGAACTCGGCATTGGCCGGCAGCATGGCCTGCTTGCGGTTGTTGGGCGGCATGACCCGGCCGCGCCGGGCGTACGACTCCGTCATGCGGGTCATCCAGTAATCGCTCAGCACCAGCTCGACGCCGCAGGCCTCGGCCGCCACCTCCTGCGAAAGGTCGTCGACCGTGGGCCCCAGCCCGCCATTGACGATCACCGCATCGGCGCGCTCGCCCGCCTGGCGGAAAGCCTGCAGCAGGTTGGCGCGATCGTCGCCGACCGTGGTGCCCCAATGGACCGTGAGCCCGAGGTCGCCGAGGCGCCGGGCCATATGGCTGTAATTGGTGTTGATGGTCTTGCCGGTGAGGATCTCGTCGCCGGTACAGAGGATTTCCACGCGCATGTTGGGACGATTATCGGCTAACGTCGTCCCAAAATCGAGGGAGACGCTCTCATGACCGCATTATCATCCGATCTGCGCGACGCGCTGGCCAAGGTCGGCACCTCGACCCTGACCGGCGTGCTGAACCGCCGGGGCCTGCGCAGCATGACGCTCTACGACGTCTGGCCGCTCCGGCCCGAGCAGCCGCGCATGGTGGGTATCGCCTTCACCATGCGTTTCATCCCCTCGCGCGAGGACAAGGACGGGCCGACCTCGACCAACCGCAGCACGGTCCAGCCGCAGGCCATGGAGGAATGCCCGCCGGGTCACGTGTTGATGATCGATTCGCGCGGCGATTCGCGCGCCGCATCGGCCGGCGACCTCTATGTCGGCCGCCTGAAAGCGCGCGGCGCGGCGGGCATCGTCACCGATGGCGGCTTTCGCGACACCGACGGCGTGTTCAAGACCGGCCTGCCGGCCTATCACCGCCGGCCGTCCTCGCCGCCCAGCCCGATCGCCCACCGGCCGGTCGACCTCAACCTGCCGATCGCCTGCGGCGGCGTGGCGGTCTATCCCGGCGACATCGTCGTGGGCGACCGCGACGCCATCCTGGTGATCCCGCCCGACATCGTCGAGGCGGTCGCCGAGGAGGCGCTCAATACCTACCACTACGAGGAGTTCGCCGAGGCCGAGGTGGCGCGCGGCCGCTCGCTCAAGGGCCTGTTCCCGGTGGCAGGCGAGGAGGCCAAGCGCGACTACGAGGCGTGGAAGAAGCGCGGCGGCAAGGGCTGACCGTCTTGTCGTCCTGAGCGTAAGCGAAGGACCTCATCGCCGCTTGCCACCGGCACGAGATCCTTCGCTTCGCTTCAGCGCGGGGGCTACCCCGCGCGCGATGACAAAGTGGTCTTGATCTCCAACCCGCCCTTCAGCGTGAGGGTGACGGGCGTGCGCTCGGCGATGTCGGCCATGCGCTTCTTCTGCTCGCCGTCGACTGCGCCCTCGATGGTGAGCACGCGGCCGATGTGCTGCTTGTCGCCTTGGCGCAGGTAATGCACGTCGACATGCACGGCCGTCACCGGCCACTGCTTGCGCTCGGCATACATGCGTAGCGTGATCACGGTGCAGGCGGCGAGGGCGGACGTCAGCAGATCGTAGGGCGCCGGCCCGGCATCCTTGCCGCCCAGCTCGGGACCCTCGTCAGCCGTGAGCTTGTGGTGCCCGGTCGCGATCGCCGTTGCGTAGTTCACCGTGCCGATGCTTGCTCTTGCGTGTGCCATGCCGCCTCCGCTGACCGGCGCCAGGGCAGGCGCCGGCTGCAGTCTAGCGGCAGGGGTCTAGCGGTGCTTGCGTTTCGCCGCTTTCTTCGTGACTTTCTTGACGGCGCGCTTGGTCTTGGCGACGGCCTTTTTCGCCTTTTTTGCTGCTTTCTTGACGCCCTTCTTCGCGGCTTTCTTCTTGCTCGCGATCTTGCGCGCGCCGGCCTCGACGACGCTCTGGACCGCCTTGACCGTCTCCTGCCCCGCCTTGACGACCGCTACCTGGGCACTGACGACGGCATCTGCCATCGTGTCGACTATCGTGTTCTTTGCCATCGCGCGCTCCCGTTTGCCGCTTCTGAAGGTTCCCGAACACAGCATACAGGAAGTTGCGCCTCACGTCGTCAGACGCGCCGCTGATACAGGCGCATCCACTTGCGGTCGACGTGGTCCTTCCAGCGCCACACCCAGGCGCCCTCGATCGCCCACGAACCGCGCGTCGCCACGGCGCGGCCGTCGCCGGTGCCGATGATCGAGAGGTAGCGGGTCTGCGGCACGAACGGCTCGGGCGCTTCGCCGAGCAGGACACGGCGCAGATTCTCCGCGAGCGGGGGGCCTTGGCGTACCGCAAATACGCCGGCCTTGGGCCGGGGATGCCTTAGCACCGTCGCGCAGTCCCCGACGGCGAAGATCCGCTCGTCGCCCGTCGAGCGCAGCGTGTCCTGGACGGCGAGGAAACCGCGCTCGTCGAGCGGCAGGCCGGTCGTGGCGAACCATTTGGCAGCACTTGCCTCGGTGACGACGAAGACGGCGTCGGCTTGCAGCCATTGGCCGCTCTCGAGCTGCACCGCGCCGCGTTCGATCCGGACGGTTGCCGCCTTTTCGAGCAGCCGCAGCCCGCGGCGCTGGAAGATCGCCCGCATCCTGCGCTGCGCCGCGGCGGCCTGCCCGGCCAGGATCTCGTCCTTGGTGGCGAGCGTGACCTGGACCTGGGCGCCCTTCGCCGCCTCGCGCAGGCCATGGTCGATCGCCAGAGCGAGCTCGACGCCGCCCGCGCCGCCGCCGATCACCGTGACGTTGAGCGGGCCCAGCCAGGCCCTCATGCGCTCCACGAAGGCCATCCAGTGCCGGCCGAGCTCGGCGATCGGCTTCACGGGCGTCGCCCATTGACGGGCGCCAGGGATGGTCTCGAGGTTGGGCGCCGAGCCGACGTCGATCGAAAGCAGATCGTAGGAGACGGCCGGCCCGTCCTTCAGCAGCACCTGGCGGCTGGCGCGATCGATCCCGATGGCTTCATCCTGGATCAGACGCGCGCCGTTTGACGCGCAAAGCCACGCCAGGTCGATATGGCATTCGTCGAAGGTGTAATGGCCGGCGACGAAGCCCGGGATCATGCCGGAGTAAGGTGTTTCGACGTCGCGCCCGATCAGGGTAAGCCGCACGCCGGGCACTGGCTTCAGGCCGAAACTTTTCAGGACATGGACGTGGGTGTGGCCGCCGCCAACCAGCACAAGGTCCTTGAGGTGGGTTGGCGCCTGCATCGCGACCCGTATATCCGATCAGCAGGCCCTCTGGTACGTCGGTAAAAAATGTTGTATATCAGGGCATTATATAAATTTCCTTTAGTAATTTCGGAGCTACCCATGGCCGTTGCTTCCGGCCTCTCGGTTTCCAGCCATCCCGGCGATAGCGCCGTCCTGCAACAACCCCGCTCGTCGTGGGCACTGTCCTGGCCGCTGGCGGTGGGTCTCGTCCTGTTCGTCTGGCTGCCCAATTCAAAAGGCCTGCTGGCCGACCCCGACAGCCACTGGCACGTCACGGTCGGCAACTGGATCCTGGCGCACGGCGCGGTGCCGACCGTCGACGTCTACTCCTTCACCTTCGCGGGCCAGCCGTGGATCGCCAAGGAGTGGCTGTCGCAGGTCGTGTTGGCGCTTGCCTACGATGCCGGCGGCTGGGGCGCCGTCGCGGTGCTCGCTGCCGCCGTGGTCGGCTTCGCCTTCGCGCTCATGATGCGCCTGCTGCTGCGCGACATTCGCCCGCTGCCCGCCCTTCTGTTCACCGTCGCCGCCGCCGTCATGACGGCGCCACACCTTCTGGCACGCCCGCACGTGCTCGCTTTCCCGGTCATGCTGATCTGGGTGTCGGGCCTGGTGCGCGCTGTCGAGGAACGCCGCGCGCCGCGACCGGTCCTGCTGCTCGCCATGCTGGCGTGGGCCAACCTGCACGGCGGCTTCACCCTCGGCCTGCTGCTGTGCGGCGCCTTCGCACTCGAAGCCCTGGTCGGAGCGCGTGAGGCATCGGAGCGAAAGGTGCTGTTCGTCGAATGGGCGAAGTTCGCCACGACCGCCGTCCTGGTCGCCTGCATCACGCCGTACGGGCCGGAGTCGATGCTCGTCACCTTGCGCATCTTCGGTCTCGGCGATGCGCTCAGCGTGATCAGCGAATGGCAGTCGCCCAACTTCCAGAGCATGCCGCAGCAGGAACTGGTCCTGTTGATCGCGCTCTATGTCTGCCTGTCACGCGGCCTGAAGCTGCCCTTCGTCCGGTTGTTGATCGTGCTGGGCCTGCTTCATCTGTTCCTGAAATATGTCCGCAATGCCGAACTGCTGGCGATGCTGGCGCCGCTGATCGTGGCGCCCGTCCTGGCGCGTCAGTGGCCGACGCTGCGGCCCACAGCCGAGCCGCCCACCGGCTCGCTCCTGCGCCAGCGGCTGGCGGCGCTCGGCCGCCCGGCCGGGCGTAACGCCATCGCCCTCTGCGTCGTTCTTGGCGCGGTCTATGCCGGCGGCGTCATTCGCTTCGCCGGCATCCGCCCGGTCGATGACACGATGCCGGCGGCGGCTTTGGATTTCATCCGCGAGGCCAACCTGCAGGGCAACGTGCTCAACCACTATGGCTTTGGCGGCTTCCTGATCAATGCCGGCGTCAAGACCTTCATCGATGGACGTGGCGAGCTCTATGGCGGCGACTTCATCAAGCGCTACGTCGAGATCGTGAATGCGCGGGGCGCGCAGGCGCTCGAGGAGACGCTCGACGAATTCCACATCGACTGGACGCTTCTTCAGAAGGATCAGGCGGCCAACAAGATCCTGGCACACCTGCCCAACTGGAAACGCGTCTACGGCGACGACACCGCGGTCATCTTCGTCCGCCAGCGCTAATCCTTGAGCAGGATCCAGGTGCAGTGGCCGATGGCGCAGAGGCGCCCGGACTCGGTGTAGAGCGCGGTGCCCGAATAGAGCTTGCGGCCCTCGGCGCCGATCTTCCAGCCGACCACCGCGCAACGCTCGCCGACCCGGGGCGGCGCGATCACCTTGGCCGCCATGCGGCCGGTGAGGGCGGGTCGCCAGTCGTCCGGCTCCTGCACCGCCCAGGCGCCGGGACAGTCGAGCGCGGCCCACAGGAACTCCGGCCTGATGTGGCCATCCTCGTCGGCGTGGTTGGGATGCGGCAAATAGCAGGAGAGCGAATAGCCGGCTTGCGGCCCGGCGGTGCCCAGCACCCGCAGACCGTCGCCGATAGCGCGCTCGCGTCCGCACACGATGCATCGGCTGAACTCGCTGTCCTCCGGGGCACCGCCCACCTCGCCGCGGCGCATGACGTCGTTCCAATCGGTCGGCGGTGATGGCGGCGAGAGATGCGCGACCGATCCGGTGCGCGCCTCGCACAGCAGGGTCTCCCCGTCGCGCAGCGTCAGAGCCTCGCCGTCAAGTGCCACCTGCAGCCTGCGGTTGATGGGGATGGGTGCGCGGAGCGTGATTTCGACCGCGGCGTCGCCACCGAATTGCTCCGTGAACTTGCCGGCCATCACACCGCCGACATAGCCACCATTGCCCGAGAGCCGCGGGCCATTGAAGCCCGCCGCGATGATGATCGTATCGTCCACTCAAATCCTCCGCGGCGCGGAACCTGACGCGCGCATGCGGGGATTGCAAGCCTGCCGGTGCGCGAAACCGCTTGCCTGCTGTGCGATGCGTCGCCCAGGGTGAAGACGATGAGTCGGTTCGTGCCTTGGGCGCTGGTGGCGCTGTGCTTTGCGCTCGGCGTGGCGAGTCGCTCGATCAGCGATTCCTTCGTCGTCTTTGTGCCGGCGCTGCAGAGCGCCTTCGACGCCAGCCGCAGCGCGATCACGGTGGTCTACAGCTTCGCCTTGTTGGTCGGCGGCACCGGCGCGCCGCTTGCCGGCTGGATCGTCGACCGGTTCGGCCTGCGTGCGCTCACCGTCATCGGCATGTCGGCGGCGGCACTGGCCACGGCCAGCGCCTCGCAGGCGACGGAGGTCTGGCACCTCTATCTTGGCCTCGGCGTCGTCATGGGCTTCGGCGGCGCGTCGCTCAGCGGCGTGTTGAGTTCGACGCTGCTCGGCCGTTGGTTTCCCGCGCACCGGCTGGGCGTCGCACTCGCCGTCGCCTGGTCGGCGTCGGGCGTCGGCGCCATGGTCATGCTGCCGCTCGCCCAGCACCTCATCGTCCGCGACGGCTGGCGGCACGCCTACATCGTGTTCGCCGTCATCAGCGCTGCATTCATTCCGCTGCTGCTGGTGTTGCCATGGCGGCGCATCGAGCGCGGTGCGCCGGGTCTCGCACGCTTGCGCGCCACGACCAATCCCGGTCCGACGGTCGGCCAGGCGGTGCGCGACTGGCCGTTCTGGGCCCTGACGTTTTCGTTCGGCCTGACGTCGATCGGCATCTTCTCGCTCGCCCCGCAAGTCATGGTCTACCTGCTCGAGCGCGGCCTGGACGGTGCTTATGCCGCGCGCGCGCTGGCTGTCGCGGGATTCCTCACGCCGCTTGGCATGATCGGCTTCAGCTGGCTCGCCGATCGAGGCGGCCGGCGGCTCGCCGCCGTCCTGGCCTACGCCTGCTCGATCCTGGGGGTCGGCGCGCTCGCCCTGGTGCGCGGGCCGGGTGACGATGTCTGGCTATGGCTCTACGTGTTGTTGTTCGGCGGCAGCATGGGCTCGCGCGGCCCGATGATCTCCACGCTCGCCACTTTGCGCTATCGCGGCGTCCATTTCGGCCGCATCTATGGGCTGATCAGCATCGGCATGGGCCTGGGCGGCTTCTTCGGCGCCTGGTTGGGCGGTCTGCTGCACGACTGGACCAATGGTTACGCCGCCGTGATGATCCTCGCTGCGGGCGCGCTCGCGCTCGCGGCGGCGTCGCTCGGCTCGGAGGCCAGCGCGCGCGAGCGCCTCAGCCGCTAGAGAATCGCCGAATGCACGAGGTTGGCGACCAGGTCGAGCCGCTTGCTGTGCCAGGGATCGGCGATGCGGTTGTTGGTGAGGTAGGCGAACGATACGCCTGAGTCGGGATCGCCCCAGCAATAAGACGTGCCGACGCCGCCGTGGCCGAATACGCTCGGATTGGCGAAGCCTCCCAGCCCGCGGATGTTTTCCGTCGTGCCGCGGATGTGCGGCCCCAGCCCACGATGCATGGGCATGCCCATGTATTCGTCGACCCGATCGCCAGTGTGGTTGCGGATGGCATATTCCAAGGTGCGCGGCCCCACGATGCGCGTGCCGTTGAGCTCGCCGCCGAGCAGCATCATCTGGTAGAGCGCCGCCATGGCGCGCGCCGTGCCGTAGCCCGCGCCGCCCGGCGCACCGCCCTTGCGCCACTCCGTCGAATTGGCGTCGGCATCGCGGCGCATGCCGTGGCCGTTCGGCCCCTTGTCAGTAGATATGGGCTCGTGCATGTCGGCGGCGCGGCCGAACTCGCCCTCGGGCAGGCCGACATAGAGTTCGTGGCCGAGCCCCAGTGGTTCGGCCACGGTCTCGCGGATGACATCGCGGAAATCCTTGCCGGTGACGGCTTCGATCAGCACGCCCAGGGTCCAGTGGGCGGTGAGGCCGTGATAGTGCACCTTCGAGCCGGGCGACCATTCGAGCGGGAAGTCGCAGACCACGTCGCGCAGCCGCTTGTGGTCGGCCCAGGCGTCCTTGCCGACGACGGCGCTGGGGAAGCCCGCCTGGTGGGTGATGGTCTGCAGGACCGTGATGTTGCCCTTGGCGTTCTTGCGGAATTCCGGAACGTGATCGGCGATCCGGTCGGAGAACGAGAAGAGCCCTTGCTCGGCCAGCGCCCACAGCGCGACGGCGGTCACCACCTTGGTGTTGGAATAGAGCAGCCACAGCGTGTCGTCCGCCGCCGCGCGCGGTTTCGGCTCGGTGACCGCATTGCCGAAGCTCTTGAACAGCGCGAGCTTGCCGTGGCGGGCGAGCGCGATCTGGCAGCCGGGATAGCGGCCCTCGGCGATGTGTCGCTCGATCAGCGCGATCAGCCGGTCGATCTGCTGCCGACGAAAGCCCAGTGAGTCGAGATCGGCCTGGGGTAGCGGAAAGTTTGTGGCGGATTGGGGGCGGGCGGCGGCGACGGTGTCCACGATGAGGGTTCCTCCTGCGACGATCATATTATCGTTCGGTGGCATGTCGATGAACCCCGGACCGACATATTGTGTTTCCAGAAAACTTTGCCACAATGCGCGCCATGTTTGACCGGATCCTCGATCGCATCGACTTCCCGAGTAGTCCCACTCAACGGCCGCGAGGCTAGCCGTGGCACCGGGCCTTGAGTCTTGCCACGCGCTGGTGCTCAACGCCGACTTTCGGCCGCTGTCCTATTTTCCGCTGTCGATCTGGTCCTGGCAGGACACGGTAAAAGCTGTGTTCCTCGACAGGGTCAGCGTCATCTCCGAGTACGATCGCAAGATCCACAGCCCCTCCTTCGAGATGCGGCTGCCCAGCGTCATCGCGCTCAAGGAGTACGTGCCGGCGGCACGGCGGCCGGCCTTCACGCGATTCAACGTCTTCCTGCGCGATCGTTTCCACTGCCAGTATTGCGGCGGCAACTTCGCCACCAACGAGCTCACTTTCGACCACGTGGTGCCGAAGTCGCGGGGCGGCCGCACCGCCTGGTTCAACGTCGTCACCGCCTGCAGCCCGTGCAACCTCCTGAAGGGCAACCGGCTGCTGCGCGAGATCGGCATGCACGTGCAGCGCGCACCGATCGAACCGACGACGCAGGAGCTGCAGGAAAACGGCCGCGCCTTCCCGCCCGGCTACCTGCACGAGAGCTGGCGCGACTTCCTGTATTGGGACAGCGAGCTGGATCAGAACTGAGCCTCGCGCGCTCTTGCTTAGATCCGTGTCGACAGCCAGATCGCCAGCCGCGAGCCCGCCTTGATGGCGGCGGTGAGTGCCTCGTAGGCCGGCGCCTGCTCGGCGCCGGCGGCGAGTGCGGTGTCCTTGTGCTCGATCTCCTCGGCGCGGAACTTTTCGATGGTGCCGCGCAGCTCGGCCTCGTCGTCACCCAGCGACGCCGCCTGGCCGGCATAGTGCTCGTCGATCGTCTCCTCGATCGCCACCGTGCAGGCCATCGCCGCCTTGTCGCCCATCAGCGCGGTCGCCGCGCCCAGCGCTAAGCCTGCTACGTTCCACAGCGGCGACAGCACGGTGGGCCGGATCCGGCGCTCGGCCAGCAGGCGATCGAACACCTTGTTGTGCTCGCGCTCGGCGCGCGCCATGACGGCGATTTTGCGGCCGGCCTCGCTGTTGGTCCGGCCGGTCCAGCGCAGGGCGGCGAGCTGGCCCTGGTAGATGCGCACGGCGCCGAATTCGCCCGCCTGGTCGACGCGAATGGTGCGCTCGATCAACTCGCGGGCCTCGGGATCGCCGGGATTGCGGACCTCGCCGGTCTTCATGCGCGGGACCTCACCCAGCGGGCCACGCCGGAGGCCAGCACGAAGGCCAGGCCGGCCGAGACGATGGCGTTCCAGCCGGCCATCGAGATGCCCCACATCTCCCACGCCGCCTGGTCGCAGCGCACCATCTTGGCGCCGAACAAGTATTTCTTGAGCTGCTCGGGCGAAAGCCCACGCGGCACGTTGCCCGAGCAGGCCTGCGGTCCCTCCCACCAGTGATACTCGACGCCGACATGGAAGACGCCGATCGCCGCCGTGACGAGCAGCGCCGTGATCGCGGTCAACACCAGCACCAGGGCAAGCCGTGGCCGGGCGAAGGAGGCGAGTGCCGCCAAGCCCGCCGCGATGGCGACCATGTGCGGCCAGCGCTGCAGGTAGCACAGGTCGCAGGGAGGCAGACCGACGACGTACTGGAAGTAATAGGCACCGCCCAGCAGCGCGCCGCTGCCCAGTGCGGCGAGCAGGCCGAGCTGGCTTGGCAGAGGCAGGCGTTGGGACAGGGCCACGGGCATCACCACGGGCATCACTCACAAAAGATAGTGAAGGACGACGAAGCCTCCGACCAGCGCGATCAGGAACAACCAGGTCACGAGCGTCAGCCGCTTCTCGATGAAGGCGCGGATCGGCTCGCCGAATTTCCACAGCAACGCTGCCACGACGAAGAAACGCACGCCACGCGTCACAATCGACGCCCACACGAATGTGAAGAGGTCGAAATGCGCCGCCCCCGACGCGATCGTCACCAGCTTGTAAGGGATCGGCGTGAGGCCCTTGATCAGGATGATCCAGATGCCGTACTCGGCGAATCCGGCGCGGAACGTCGCCAGTCCCGACTGCAGCCCATAGGTCCTGACGACCCATTCGCCGATCGTTTCAAAGAAGTAGTAGCCGATGGCGTAGCCCAAAAGCCCGCCCAGCACCGAGCAGACGGTGCAGACCAGCGCGATGCGGAAGGCCTTGTCGCGGTTGGCCAGCACCATCGGTATCAGCATGACGTCGGGCGGGATCGGAAAGAACGAGCTTTCGAGGAAGGAAACGACGCCCAGGATGGGAATCGCACGGGGGTGACCCGCCAGGCGGATCACCCAGTCATAAAGGCGACGCAGCACTCAGATCCCTCGCAAATGTTCGGGATGACGGCCACGGGCCGTCATTCGGCCGCCTGTTTGAGACTGGTCGGCACGGTTTCGCCGGCGAACAGCGCGGCCCGTGCCGCCTCATACTCGGCCTTCAGGCGGGCCACGATCTCGGCGGCGGCCGGGGCGTCGAAGATCTGGCCGACGCCCTGACCCGCGCCCCAGATGTCGCGCCACGCCTTGGCCTTGGAGTTGCCGCCCGAGGCGAAATTCATCTTGCTCTTGTCGGCTTCGGGCAGGTCGTCGGGATCGAGGCCGGCGGCGGCGACGCTGCGCTTCAGGTAATTGCCGTGCACGCCGGTGAAGAGGTTGGTGTAGACGATCTCCTCGCCGGTCGAATCGATGATGCACTGCTTGTTGCCGTCGGTCGCATTGGCTTCCTGGCTGGCGGTGAAGCGCGTGCCGATATAGGCGAGGTCGGCGCCGACCGCCTGCGCCGCCAGCACCGACGCGCCGTTGGCGATGGCGCCGGAGAGCAGCAGGCAACCATCGTAGAACTGGCGCACTTCCGGGACGAGCGCGAAGGGCGACAGTCGTCCGGCGTGGCCGCCTGCGCCGGCGCAGACCAGGATCAGGCCATCGACGCCGGCCTGCAGCGCGCGCTTGGCGTGAGTGATGTTGGTCACGTCATGGAACACCAGGCAGCCGTAACGCCTAGCCGACTTCACCACGTCGTCGGGCGCGCGCAGCGAGGTGATCTGGATCGGCACCTTGTATTTCTCGCAGAGGTCGACGTCGTGCTGCAGGCGGTCGTTGGAACTGTGCACGATCTGGTTGACCGCGAACGGCGCCACCTTGCGATCCGGATATTTCTGCTTGTACTCGCGCAGCTCCGTGGTGATGCGCTGCAGCCAGGTCTCGAGCATTTCCTTGGGGCGCGCGTTCAGCGCCGGGAAGGCGCCGACGATGCCCGCCTTGCACTGCTCGATCACCAGATCGGGATTGGAGACGATGAACAGCGGCGCGCCGACCACCGGAATCGAGAGGCTGTCGCGCAGCAGAGCCGGAAGGGCCATTGGGTTTCGCTCCTTGGAAGGCCTATTCGCAGAATTCGGTCGGACCTAGCACGACGCGCCGCGGTCGTCGTCTATTTCAGCATCGCATAGGGGCCGCCTTTTTCCAGCGCGCGCTTGTAGGCCGGCCGCGCCTGGATCGCTTCGACGAAGGCTTTCAGTCGCGGCAGCCGCCGGTCGAGACCGGCGCGCGCGGCGGCGGCCTCGATGGGGAAGCTCATCTGGATGTCGGCGGCGGAGAAGTCGGCGCCGGCGAACCAGTCGCGGCTCGCAAGCTCGCCTTCGAGGAAGGCGAAGTGGTTGGAGATCTGCGGACCGAGCAGCGTCTTGTCGGCGCCGGCCGAGATCAGGCGCGCGACCGGCCTCATCAGCAAAGGCACGCGCTTGGGCAGGCGGTTGAAGACCAGCTTCAGGAACAGAAGCGGCATCAGCGAGCCTTCGGCGTAATGCAGGAAGTAGGTATAGCGCAGCCGGTCGGGCGTGCCCGGGGGCGGCGCGAACCGTCCACCGCCGTAGGTCTCGACCAGGTATTCGAGGATGGCGCCCGACTCGGCGAGCGTCTTGTCGCCGTCGGTGATGACCGGCGACTTGCCGAGCGGATGCACGGCCCGCAGCGAGGCCGGCGCCTGCATCGAGGGCTCGCGCTGGTAGAGCTTGATCTCGTAGTCGAGGCCGATCTCCTCCAGCATCCAGAGGATGCGCTGTGAGCGCGAGTTGTTGAGGTGATGGACGACGATCATCTCCGCGTCCCTAGCCTATAGCGGACCCGGTCGCCAGTTGCCGTGGAACCCCGCCGGCACCTTGCTGGTGAGATGGGCGAGCGCCACCGGGCCGCGGGCGATGTCGGTCGCTTCGAACACCGCGAGGTCGCTGCGGCCTTCGTCGGAGCGATAGATCACGCTCAGCACCCAGCCATCGCCCTCGGCGGCATCCGCGCCGCGCGGCACGAACACCGGTTCGCCGAAGCGATCGTCGGCGCCGGCGTTCCAAGTGGCGTTGCGGCCGGCCACCAGGTCGTAGTGCGTGATGCCCTCGCTGCGCTGCACGCCGGCCTCGGTGATGTTGCCCGAGACGATCCAGCCGTGGCGGTAGTCGCTCATGCAAAAGCGCTCGTCGAAGCGCGGGAATTCCCCGGCGCGGTCGTCGAGCTGCGCCTCCTGGAAGGTGTTTGCTTTGCCCGTGAGGTCGAAGGTCCAGCGGAACAGCCGCGCCGCCGGCATCTCCTTGGTCGAGGGCGAGCCGTCGGGCAGGGGGAACAGGGGCGCCACGTCGTACTTCATGACATCGATCACGACCTTGCCATCCTCGGTCTCGAAATGGTTCATCGGATGGAACACGTAGCAGGCGGGCGCCGTCACCCACTTGGCGTCGGCGACGCTGCCGTTTCGCGGGATGAAGGCGATGTGCGTGCCCTTGTCGGGCTCCCAGGCGAAGGGCGGTTTGCCGCCCATGGCGCGCTCCATCGAGCTGGTGAGCGGGAAGATCGGCACCACGATCCAGTTCTTCGTGACGGCGAAGTCGTGGATCATGCTGGGGAAAGGGCCTTCCAGGATCTCGGCGCGCGTCATCTTGCCGTCGGCCGTCACGGTCTGGAGGCTCACCTCCTTGGTGAAGCGGCCCTTGGCGGAGTAGCCGAAGAACACCATCTCGCCGGTCTTGGGATCGATCTTGGGATGGGCGGTGAAGGGCCCGCAGAGCTTGTCGCCAAAGGTCTCGTAGCCTTTCGGCATCAGGCTCGCCGGATCGAGCGCGAACGGCGCATGTGCTTCCTCGAGCGTCAGAAGGTTACCGCCGTGCCAGACGATGTTGGTGTTGGCGATGGTCGAGTTGAGCGCCATCACCCGGGGGTCGGTGTAGCGCGGGTTGCCGAAGGTGCCGGAGAGGCCCTCGCCCTCCTTGTTCTCGATCTCCCATTTGGGCGTGCGGACCCAGCGGTTCTTGTAGGAAACGTTGCCGTTCTCGACGTGGAAGGCGTGGATCATGCCGTCACCGCCGAACCAGTGGTACGGCCCGCGCGGCGCGAATTGCGGGTTGGGGCCATTGCGGTAGAGCGTGCCGCAAAGCTCCTTCGGCATCTCGCCGGTGATCTGCAGATGGCCGGCATCGGCCTCGGTGTTCACCGGGCCGTAGTAGCCGCGCAAGAAGGGATTGTCGGTCGGGAAGGCCTTGGCCATGGCGCGCTCCTGCGTTCGGGAGTTAACGGTAACGCTGTGTAGCTATCCGACGCTATCAATACACACTGTTCCCCGCAAGCCCTCTTTTCAATCCGCCGGGGCGGGCGAGGATACGGCTTGTCCGCCAGCCTGGCGGTTCTCGATGCGCCGGCAAAGGAGATAGCCCGCAACGCCGGTCGCCAGGATCAGGAGCCCGCAGCCGAGTTGCGTGGCCACGGCCCCTATCAGCTCGAAGCACCAAGTGGCAAGCAGGCTGGCCACCAGCATGCCGGCTGCCATCACCACCAGGCGCAGGCGAAAGACGCGGGCGATGTCGTGGCCGTGGAACACGGTCTGCATGCGGGTGATCATCGGCACGAAAAAGAACGGTCCACCGAGGCCTGCCAGCAGCCCGCCCAGCATCATTGCCGGCAGGAGCGCATCGGATGGCAGGATCCAGACCGAGAGGGCGAGCCAGGTAAAGCCCGAACCCATGACGACGTAGCCCAAGAACATGGTCGACATCGGACGCCTGAAGCGCACGCTGCCGGCGATGATGTTGCCGGTGACGTCGCCCACGCCATAGGCGCCCATGACGAGTGCGTAGGCGGCCAAGTCGCCAAAGCCCAGGAAGGTCGGTCGGTATTCGGTGACGATCAGCGCGATGGCCAGGCTGAGCGCCACCATCCAGGGACCGTTCAGGATCGCATTGACGATCAAGATGGCGCCCATGGCGGGTTCGCTCAGCATCAGCCGGAAGCCGGCGGTGAGTGCCTCCCAGGCGCCGCGCCAGCCGGGACGCATGCGCACCGGATCGCTCTGGCCGCCGATCAGCCGATCGCGCGCGGCGTGCAAGGCCAGGCCCGAGATGATGAAGCCCAGCGCCGTCACGGTGAGGAAGTGGATCACCGGCATGAAGAGATGCAGCAATGCCGCTACCATAGGTCCGACCAGGCGGGCGATGCGGTAGGTGGCGTCGAATAAGCCGTTGATCGCCTGCTGAGCGCCGCGGTCGCGCACCAGGGTGGGGATGGTGGATTGCAGCGCCGGCGAGAATACCATGCGGAGCGACGCCAGGCCCACCGAGGAGATGATCAGCAGCGTGATCGACAGGCCCGAAAAGTAGAAACCGACGACCGGCAGCACGGCGAAGGCGGCACTCCAGGCGCGCGAGCCGATCATCGCCCGGTCGGGCCGCCAGCGGTCGAACAGCACGCCGCCGAACAGGCCGGCCACCAGCATGGCGACGTATTGCACGCCGGTGACGAGGCCCGCCATGTTGCCGGCGACCTCGACCGCCAGCCACACGCTGGCGACGCGGAACAGATCCTCGCCGATCGTCGAGGTGCAGAGGCCGGACCACACGGTCAGTACGGCACGGTCGGCGAGTGGTCGGAAGACGGGCAGCATCAGGCAGGCATCGCAGCCAAAAAGGCGCTGTCATCCCGAGTCGCGCGGATCAGATCCGCGCTGAAGCGAGGGACCCTTAAGGCCGCAGTAAAGGTCCCTCGCTGCGCTCGGGATGACAGGAGGTGTGTTGCTGTCGGCGCGTGCCCTACGATCACTTCACCCACACCCCGCCATCCTTGTTCTTGTAGCCGAGCGACAGGTAGGCGGCGTCGATCAGCGCCTGGCCACGCTCGTTCATCAGCAGGCCCGGTCCCATGCGATTCATCGTGTAGCCGAAGGAGAGGCCGGCTGAGGGATCGGCGAAGCCCAACGAACCGCCCGCACCGACATGGCCGAACGCAGGCGAGCCCAGGATCACGCTGTCGACATCCTCGCCGAACAGCCTGGCGCCCACGCTGCGCTGGCGATTGTCCATCGACTTCATGAAACCCAGCGCGAAGCGGGTGGGGATGCGCAGGGTGGCGTCGTCGTGCGTGGCCATCGAGACCTCGCCCATGCGCGCCAGCGTCTTGCCGTCGACCAGCATGGCCCCGCCATTCGCCAGCGGCGCATACATGCCCGCTAGCCCGCGTGCATTGGTGATGCCGTTGGCGGCGCCGATCTCGGCGGCATGCGATTCGCGGGCGTTGGCGCCCTTGGTGCGCCAGGCGCCGACGTTGAAGAAGAACAGCGAGGCGATCGAGTGCTTGTCGGTGCCGAGATCGCGCATGAAGGGCGTTACCGCATCGGCGGCCTTGTAGACATAGGGCGTGATCGGCGCGACCCGCGGCTCGATCTCCTCGGGCAGGCCGATCCAGAAATCGAGTCCCAGCGGCTTGGCCACCTCTTCACGGAAGAACGTACCGAGCGACTTGCCGCTGGCGCGCCGCACCATCTCGCCCACGGTCCAGCCGAAGGTGAAGCCGTGATAGCCGTTGCGCGTGCCGGGCTGCCAGAACGGCACCTCGTCGGCCAGGCGCGCGGTCATGTAGTCCCATTCAAAGGGCCCGCTGTCTTTCACCGGCGCGCGCAACGCCGGCACCGCCGAGGAGTGATCCAGCATCATGCGGGTGGTTACGCGCTCCTTGCCGTGCTGGCCGAACTCGGGCCACAGCTCGATGACCGGCGCGTCGAGGTCGAGCTTGCCACGGCTTGCCAGCACGTGGGCGCAGAGCGCGGTCGCGCCCTTGGTGCAGGAGAACACGATGCTGACCGTGTCCCGGGTCCACGGCGCCTGCGTCTTCGGATTGGCGACGCCGTCCCACAGATCGACGACGGTCTGGCCGCCGACCGTCAGGCAGACGGAGGCGCCGACCTCGCCCTTGCTGTCGAAGTTCTTGGCGAAGGCCTCGGCCACACGCTCGAAGCCCGGTTTGCAGAGTCCGTCGGTCATCGCTCTGCCTGTTGTGGCATCGGCAGCCTGAAGGCTTCGAGCAGGAAACGCGCCGCGTGCGACAGCGCTGTATCGTTGATGCCGTGGCCGACACCCTCGGCGATGTGGAGGCCGACCTTGATGCCGTTCTGTTGCAGCGTCTCGGCGGCGCGTTCGCTCAGCACGTGCGGCAGCATCTCGTCACTGTCGCCATGCGCCAGCAATATCGGCGGCCGCGACTTGATCTCGTCCTTCAATATCTCCGGGCCGGCCAGCATGCCGGAGAAGCCGACAATGCCGGCGAGCGGCCTCGGGCGGCGCAGGCCGACATGCAGCGCCATCATCGTGCCCTGCGAGAAGCCGACCAGGCAGGTCGTGCTCTCGTCCAGCCCATACTCGGCCATCTTCTCGTCGAGGAAGGCGTCGACGAAATGCGCCGCGCTGCGCACACCGGCCAGGGTCAGCGCCGGATCGCCGCGGGCAATCGCGAACCACTGGTAGCCCGTGGGATTGCCCTCGCACGGATAGGGCGCGTTCGGCGCATGGAACACCACGTCGGGCATCAGCGGCGCCAGCACCGGCGCGAGCCCGATCAGGTCGTTGCCGTCGGCGCCATAGCCGTGCAGCAGGACGACGAGGTGGCCGGGCTTGCCCTTGTTGTGCGGGCCGTAGCTGGGGCCTTCGAGCTGGGTCATTTGGCTTTGGCCTCCGCTTTGAGGGGCTTGGGGCCCCAGTCCGGCATGTTGCGGCGATAGTGCCAGAGCAGCAGCGCGGCGGCACTACGCCAGGGTCGCCACTGCTCTGCGATCTTGAGCAGCCTCTTGGCGTCGGGTCGCTTGCGCATTTTCTTCAGGTGCTGCGCCGCGACGACCAGGCCGAGATCGAGCCCGGGCATGATGTCGGGGCGGCCATGGGCGAACATCAGGTAAATTTCGGCCGTCCATGGTCCGATTCCCTTGGCCTGGCACAGCATGGCGACGGCCGCCGCGTCGTCGAGTTCATGCAGGGCGTTGAAGTCGATGCGGCCCTCGACGATGTCGGTGGCGAGGCTGCGGCCATAGCGCATCTTGGCGCCCGACAGGCCGACGGCGCGCAGCTGTTCGTCGGACAGCGCCAGGAAGTCGGCCGGCTCCATGGTCGGCGCCGCCGCCTCGAGTCGGAGCCAGATGCTGCGCGCGGCATGGACCGAAACCTGCTGGCCCACGATCGAGCGCATCAGGCCGCTGAATCCGGTCGGCATTTCGCGCAGCTCCGGGTGGCCCACCTCCTTCAGGATGCGCGCGAAATCCGGATCGACTTTTGCCAGATGCCGCATCGCTTTCTTGAGATTGGCGGCATCGAGAACCACTTGAGCTTTTGTCGGCATGATGGGCCCGGCATAGCACGCCGCGCGAGGCCGCTGTAACGTCGGATGATGAGCCCCGTCCTGCAAAACGTCGTCACGCGTTTTGCCCCCAGTCCGACCGGCGAGCTGCATCTCGGCTCCGCCTATTCGGCCTGGACGGGCTGGCATCGCGCGCGCGAGGCCGGCGGCACTTTCCTGGTGCGGATCGAGGACATCGATATCCGCCGCTGCAAGCGCGAATACGAGACGTCGCTTCTCGCCGATCTGAAATGGCTGGGCTTCGACTGGGACGGCAAGGTGCGCCGCCAGTCCGAGCATTTTGCCGACTACGGCAAAGCTCTGGATCAGCTCGATCGGCGTGGCCTCGTCTATCCCTGCTTCTGTAGCCGCGCCGCGATCGAGCGCGAGCTGGCGGCCTCGGTCAACGCACCGCACGGCCAGCTCCATGGGCCGGACGGACCCCTCTATCCGGGCACCTGCCGGCATCTGTCGGTGGCGGAGCGGCGCCAGAACATCGTGGCGGGCCACGAACATTGCCTGCGGCTCGACTCCGATCGCGCCGCCCGTGAGGCTGGACCCTATCACTTCGTCGACGAGTCGCTCGGCCGCATCGAGGGCCAGCCGCGGCTGATGGGCGACTTCGTGATCGCGCGCAAGGACACGCCGACCAGCTACCACCTCTCGGTCACGGTCGACGACCACCTGCAGGGCGTGACCCTGGTGACACGCGGGATGGACGTGCTGCCCTCGACCCATGTGCACGTCCTGCTGCAGAAGCTCCTCGGCTATGCCGTGCCGCATTATGCGCACCACAGGCTTTTGACGGACGCGACGGGCCGGCGTTTCGCCAAGCGCGACCGCGACATGACCATCCGGGCGATGCGCGAAAGCGGCATGAGTCCCGCCGAGGTCATCGATAAGGCGCTCGACGCCGCCAACAAACATCAGGCTCCTCTCCCCCGCTAGGGCAGGGCTATCGCATATGGCTAGTGCCGTCGTCTCGACCGAGGGCCCCCTCGACTTCGCTCGGGGCAAGCTCCGTCCCGAGTAGAGAGACCTTCTTTCAACGAAAAGCCGCTTATCGCGGAAAGAAGGTCTCTCCGCTCCGGGCTTCGCGCTCCGGTCGAAACGACGGCAGTAGCCATATGCGATAGCCCTGCCCTGGCGGGGGAGAGGCTGGGTGAGGGGGCGTGACGGAACAGCGATCCAGGCGTTCACAAGCCGTCTCTTTGTCGAACATCCCATGACCCACCTCACCCAGCCTCCCCCCCGCTGCGCGGGCGGAGAGGAGCATGAAGGAAGAGCGACGGGCTGGAGCCTCATGCTCCGGAAGACTATGATTTGAGCATGGAACGACAAGAAGAACTGGCCGTCGGGAGGCGGTTGCTCGGGCATATTGACGGCCGCACGACTGACCTGGCCCGCGACATGTTCCGCAATCGCGTCTCCGCCTATTCGTGCCGCGACCGCGCCAGCCTGGAGCGCGAGCGGCTGTTCCGCGACCAGCCGATCTTTATGGGCCTTGCCACGCGGCTGGCCAGGCCGGGCGATTATCTCAGCGAAGACGTGGCTGGCATGCCGGTCCTGATGACCCGCGGCGGCGACGGCCGGGTAATGGCCTTCGCCAATATCTGCCGCCATCGCGGCGCGCCGGTGGCGCAGGGCTGCGGCAACGCGCGGGCCTTTATCTGTCCCTATCACGGCTGGACCTACGATCTTGCCGGCCGGCTTCTGGGCACCACCGATAAGGTGGGCTTCGCGGGGATCGACCTTGCGAGCCACGGGCTGGTGCGGCTGCCGGCGGCGGAGCGCCACGGCATGCTGTTCGTGCGGCCCAAGCCCGTGCAGCCGGGCGAGAGCGTCGAGATCGACGTCGATGCCAGTCTCGGGCCGCTGGCGGCCGACCTCGCTGCCCTCAGGCTCGAGACTTATCCGATGTTCTCGGCCGATCGCATTGCACCCCGCATCAACTGGAAGTTCGCCATCGATACCTTCCTCGAGGGCTATCACATCCCGCATCTGCACCGGAAAACCATCGCGCCGTACTTCATCGGCAATTGCGGCACCTTTGACGGCGCCGGCCTGCACGGCCGCATGTGCGTGGCGAGAACCTCGATCGAGGGCGTACGCGGCGTGCCCGAGGGCGAGCGTAACTACCGTCCGCACGTCATCTCGATCTACCAGCTCTTCCCCAACACCATCGTGATCTGGCAGGTCGACCATATCGAGATCTGGCGCGCCTTTCCCGGCCGCGACGACGCCAGCCGCTGCGATGTCGAGATGACGATCTACAAGCCCGCCGACAGCGACAAGTCCGACGCCTATTGGGAGAAGAACCGCGACATCGCCATCCGCACGGTGATGGAGGAGGACTTCCCGCTGGGCGAGCGCATGCAGATCGGTTTCGAATCGGGCGGCACCGAAGAGGTGATCTACGGCCGCAACGAGCCGTCGCTGGTCCATTTCCATACGTCGATCCGCAACGCGCTTGGCGTGGCGGCTTAGGTCTTGTTCGGCAACCTTGGCGACGCTGCCTCGATCTGCGCCAATTTCCGCAATTTCCGCAAGCGCTACGCCAATCAGGGCGCCGGCACGAAATAACATTGCGCCTACACGATCGCCGGCGACCGGGAATTCTTGCGTACCGTATCGGGGCCCGGGAATGCCGCTGGGTGTGAGCGGCGACGTTGCGCCGTCGCCTGCTGGTACTGCTGGCAGATCATCGAGGTGCGCGAACATAATGCCGATCCTTCCAAAGAGAGAGGTCGGCAGGCATACGCCACAACATTGCTCAGTTCTGTCAAGTGGCGGCCCCGTCGATTTATGCTGTTCAATGGGATCTCGGGCCGGAAGTGGTCCGTGCAGGGAGAAGACAATGCAACGCACCAAGCCGCCGTTCCGTGCCGACCAAGTCGGAAGCCTGCTGCGCAGCGCGCCGGTCAAGGAAGCGCGCACCCGGCGCGCCACGGGCGAGATCACGCCGGCCGGGCTGAAGGCGATCGAGGATGCCGAGATCAGCAAGCTCGTCGCCCGGCAGGAATCGCTCGGCCTGCAGGCGGTGACCGATGGCGAGTTCAGGCGCTCGTGGTGGCACTACGATTTCCTCAGTCATCTCGACGGCGTGGAACTGGTGAGCGTGGCGCAAGGTCTTCAGTTCAAGGGCACGCAGACCAAGGCCGAGGGGCTGCATGTGCACGGCAAGATCGACTTCTCGCCCTCGCATCCCATGATCGACCACTTCAAGTACCTGAAGTCGGTGGCCAAGGCGGTGCCCAAGATGACCATCCCGTCGCCGACGGCGCTGCATTATCGCGGCGGCCGTCAGGCGATCGAGAAAACGGCCTATGCCGACATGGAGCCGTTCTTCACCGATCTCGGCAAGGCCTATACCAAGGCCGTGCGCGCCTTCGGCGAAGCGGGATGTACCTACCTGCAGCTCGACGAAGTCTACGTGGCCTATCTCTGCGACGAGGCGCAGCGCGACTACCTGCGCGGTCGCGGCGACGACCCGGACAGACTGTTGGATGTCTATGCCGACCTGGTGAACGCCGCTTGCGCCGGCCGCACGCCTGAAATGACGATCTCCATGCACCTCTGCCGCGGCAATTTCCGGTCGACCTGGATGGCGCAGGGCGGCTATGAGCGGGTGGCCGACATCCTGTTCAACAAGATGGGCGTCGACGCCTATTTCATGGAGTACGACACCGAGCGTGCCGGCGGCTTCGAGCCGCTGCGCTTGCTGCCCAAGAACAAGCAAGTCGTGCTGGGCGTGATGACGTCCAAGACCGGCGCGCTGGAGAGCAAAGACCAGCTCAAGCGCCGGATCGACGAGGCCGCGAAGTTCGCGCCGCTTGAGCAACTCTGCCTCTCGCCACAATGTGGCTTCGCCAGCACCGAAGAGGGAAACTTGCTGGCCGAGGACGAGCAGTGGGCCAAGCTCGGCCGCTGCGTGGAGGTGGCGAGGGAGGTCTGGGGTAGCTGAGGAGTGAGATTGCGTCGTCGAGTTGGGGCAGATCGAGTCAAGGCCGCCTCATCGGCGCGGCGGCCGAAGTCGCGGCGCGGCGCAGCGCGGGCCATGCAATGCCCGCCGGATCGAGGACCCGGCGGGCCAGTCGCGGGTGGAATGCGCCGCTGCTCTAGGCGTGCTCCTTGGAGATGTCGCGATTGGTGTGGTCAGGCATGAATAGCGTGGCCACGATGCTCACGATCGCGCAGAGGGCGATGTAGACCGCGATCACATAACCCGATCCGAAGGCCGCCAGCAGCGCCGTCGCGATCAGCGGCGCGGGACCGCCCGCCGTGATCGAGGCGAGCTGATAGCCGATCGAAGCGCCGCTGTAGCGGAGCCGTGGCGTGAAGCACTCGGCGATCAGGGCGCCCTGCGGACCGTACATCAGGTCGTGCGGCACGAAGGAGAGCACGATGGCGAGGAAGATCCAGCTGGGCACCATCGTGTTCAGCATCGCGAAATAGACGAAGCCGAAGATGCCGGTCAGGACCGAACCGATGAGGTAGATGCGCTTGCGGCCGAAGCGATCCGACAGCGCGCCGGCGATCGGGATGGTGAAGAGCGAGATCACGCCCGCCGTGATCAGCGCGCTCAGCAGGAAGTCACGGGACTGGTGGAGGATCTGTGTCCCGTAGGCGAAGATGAAGGCGAGATAGATGTAGGCCGGCGCCTGCTCTCCGGTCCGCGCCAGGGCCGATAGGATGACCTCCTTGGGCTGACGCTTCAGCACCTCGATCACGGGGACACGCTCGACGCGTTGCTCGTCGACGATGCGCCGGAATGCTGGCGTCTCGAGGATGCCGAGCCGGATGTAGAGCCCGACCCCGACCATGACGATGCTCAGCATGAACGGAATCCGCCAGCCCCAGACCAGGAACTGATCGCCCGATATTGTGCTGAAGACGAGCACAGCGATGTTCGCCAGCAACAGCCCGGCCGGTCCGCCGAGCTGTGGCCACGAGGCAATGAAGCCGCGATGCTTGTTGGTGCGCGCCCATTCCATCGCCAGGAGGACCGAGCCGCCCCATTCGCCGCCGACGCCGATTCCCTGGATGAAGCGAATGATCGTCAGGATGACGGCGCCCCAGATGCCGACGGTTTCGTAGGTCGGGACAAATCCTACTGCGAAAGTGGCGAGGCCGGTGATCAGCAAGGTTGCGATCAGGGTCGCCTTGCGTCCGATACGGTCGCCGTAGTGTCCAAAGATCGCCGCGCCGATCGGGCGGGCGATGAAGCCGACCGTATAGATCGCGAAGGCTTCGAGGACGCCGACCAGGGGATCCGAATGCGGGAAGAACAGCTTGCCGAAGACCAGGCCGGTCACGGTGCTGTAGAGGAGAAAATCGTACCACTCGATGGTTGTGCCGACCGTGCTCGCGATCACCGCCCTGCGAAGTTGGATACGGTGCTCGGCTTCCGGCAACGGACCAGAGAGGACACTGGTTACGCTCATAGCAACGCCTCCCTAAAGTATTTCGTATACCGGAACTATAAAGCGCGTTCGGGCGCTCGCAATATCGATGAGTGAAATTTTGTCGCAGGCATCTGTGCCGATGGCGTGCAGACTGGCTGCGATCAGCCAGGCCGCTTCGCCGAAACAGCATCAAGCGGGGTAACGTATGACCATTGTTCTTCGTCCGGGTACGGCAGCCGACGCCACGGCCTGTGGCACGATCTGCTACGAAGCCTTCAAGGCTGTCTGCACGGCCCATAACTTCCCGCCGGATTTTCCGTCGCCGGAAGTGGCGAGTGGCCTGCTGTCGAAGCTGCTTTCCCATCCACGCTTCTATTCGGTCGTCGCCGAGGCCGACGGACGGATCGTCGGCAGCAACTTTCTCGACGAACGGTCCTGCATTGCAGGCCTCGGACCGATCACCGTCGATCCGACGGCGCAGAACCGCGGCGTCGGCGCTCGCCTGATGCAGGACGCCATGGATCGCTCTGCGCAGCGGCAGGCTGCAGGCGTGCGCCTGCTGCAGTCCGGCTTCCACAACCGCTCGCTGTGTCTCTACACCAAGCTTGGCTTCCGCACCCGCGAGCCCGTGTCGATCCTCCAGGGCAAGCCGCTCGGGCTGAAGTTCCCGGGCCACGAGGTCCGGAGCGCGACGGCAGCTGATGTCACCGCCTGCAACCGGATCTGCCACTACGTCCACGGTTTCGATCGCCGAGCCGAATTGCGCGACGCGATCGATCAGAAGACGGCATCGGTCGTCGAACACCTCGGGCGTATCACCGGTTACACGACCGGCATCGCCTTCTTCGCCCACAGTGTCGCGGAGACCAACCAGGGCTTGATGGCGCTGATCGGCGCGTCGCCTGAATTTGGCGGTCCTGGCTTCCTGCTGCCGACGCGCAACCACGAGGTTTTCACGTGGTGCCTGGAGGCCGGCCTGAAGCTCGTGTTTCAGATGACGCTGATGACCACCGGTCTCTACAGCGAGCCCAACGGCGCCTATCTGCCATCTGTCTTGTATTGATGCGTTTCACCGCCCCTCGAGCTGCTGGTTCACCCAGACCTGGACGGTGTTCGACTCGAGAAAGCGATGCGCCGATTTGCGCTCCTGCTCGTCGGCGACGTTGCCGACGATGATCGCGACCACGAGGTCGCACTTGTAGGCGACGGCGATGCCCTCGGCGAAGTGTTGGGCGCCGTTCTTGAGCTTGTACTTGTAGAGTCGTGCGCGGCCGACCAGATCAGTGATGCGAAGCCGGCTTCCGGTCTGCACCGGCTGGAACCGCTCGTCCAGAAGATCGATGTCGGTGACGCGGTCGACTTCGTCGTCGGTCACCACGCCGGTCTCGCAGTTGCCGCAGAAACCGAGCTTCGGGCGGACATAGACGTCGGTCGTGTCGCGGCGCCAGCCGCGCCCCGGTGGCCAGCCGTCGCGCGGGAACGGCCAGGCGACGGGATGCCAGCCGGCGCCGTCGGTCGGTCCCAGCTTCACCCGCTCATGGCCAACCGCGGCGAGGCCCGCCAGGACGGCGACCAGGCCCCCGGTCAGCGACGCCTGGATGACCGTGCGGCGGTTCAGCATCCGTTCATCTCGCTGCTCACTTCAGCCCGGCCACCGTGCGCGCGGGGCCGTTCAGCTCCAGGATGTGCATTCCAGTGTTGGCGCGATCGACGATATAGATGTAGCCGCGGGCGTCGGTCTCGACGTTGTTGGTCTGGATGGCGGTCTTGCAGCGGTCCTTGCCGTCGACCTTCACGCAGCGCTTGTCGGTCTTGTCGGTGATCGCCGGGATGAAATAGCCGATCTCCTTGGGATTGAAGGGATCGCGGATGTCGAGCGCGCGGACGCCGGCGTTGAAGAAGGCGATGAAGGCCATCTTCTTGTAGTAGACCGGGTCCATGCTCTCGTTGGAGGAATGCGAGCCGAAGCGGCCGCCGCGCTGGCAGAAGTTGCCGCTCGCCTCGGGCACGGTCCAGTTCGACACCATCATCGGCCGGTTCTCGATCGAGACGTCGGCGAACCACACCATCTGCCGCGCCTCCTGGCATTCGTTCAGGATCGCCTCGTCGACGATCATGACGATGTCGCGCGTGGCCCCGTCCTTGTCCTTGGCGAACTCGGCGATCGGCATCTGCTGCATGGGGAAGGTCGTGTGCGCGCCATTCCAGCCCGACATCATGAGCCGCGAGATCTCGGGCGCGCGGAGATTGTCCGGGGTCGGCTCCTTCGGTCCCTTGAGCAATTTCTCGCGGTCGACGATCTGCAGGACGCCGCCCTTGTCGGTGCCGTAGCCGAAGTAGACGCGGTTGCCCTGCGGCCCGGTCGAGATCGGCCCGTGCAGCTCGGTCGGCACGGCGCCGGTGGCGCCCGGCTCCTGGCCGGGCAGGCCGAAGTCGCGGATCTTCAGCGGATGGGCGGGGTCGCTGAGATCGTAGATCTGGGTCATGCGCTTGGTGCGCCAGTCGGGCGCGCCGGAGACGAGGTAGGCGATGCCGGTGTCGCACTCCCACCAGCTCTTGTGGGTGTCCTTCAGGCCGTCCAGCCGCGTGACCAGGACCGGATTGGCCGGATCGGCGACGTTCCAGATCTCATGTGCCTCGCCGCCGAAGGTGCGCAGCATGTAGACGCCGGCGCGGTCGGCACGCGGCAGGCTGCTGCCGTCGCACACCCGCACCATCTGCGCGCCGCCAGCCTCGTAGGTGCCTGGGGCGCCGGGCAGATGGCGCAGATATTTGGGATTGGCGGGATCGGTGACGTCGACGATCGACGTGCCGTTGGGCTCAGCCTTGCCGGTTAGGGGATTGATCGGGTTGGGAATCTCGTCGGTGCCGCCGTGATGGCCAATATAAGCGATCCAGCGATCGCCCTGATGATGGATCGTCGGCTGGTAGGCGCTGCGCGCCTGCAGGTCGCTCCAGCCGGCCAGCCGCATGTTCGACGCTTCCGGCGGGGCGCCGATTTTCTGCTGCTGGGCGGTTGCCGCGTTCGCTACGACCAGAAGACCGACGATAAGCAGTGCCTGACGCGTCATGACATTTCCTCCTGAATTGCCGCGATTATACAGCATCGCCTTGCCGCGACACCCGGCGCGATGGCAGGAAACTCTCACGGTTGTTTGATTCGATGACTTCTCGCCGATTGATAGGGTTCGTCAATCAAGGGGAGGACGCGAATGTCGAACAAGGGGCGGTTTGCCAGCCTTGGCATCGTCGGGCTGGGTCTTGTTTTCGCAGCACCTGCCGAGGCGCAGCTGCTGGCCCGCAAGGATCTGTCGCTCGCGGCGGCGCTCACCATCGCCACGACCGCCGCCGATCTCTGCAAGAGCCAGGGCTACACCGTGTCGGTGACGGTGGTCGGGCGCAACGGCGAGGTTATCCTGCAGATGCGCGGCGACAACGCCCCGCCGCACACCATGGAGAATTCCTTCCGCAAGGCCTATTCGGCGCGCAGCTTCCGCGTGCCGTCGGGCGAGCTCGCCAAGCGGGTCAAGGACAACCCGACCGCGCCCTTCGTCTATCTCAGCAACGTGGTCGCCGCCCAAGGCGCATTGCCGATCAAGGTCGGCGACGACGTGATCGGGGCGGTCGGCGTCTCGGGAGCGCCGGGCGGCGAGAAGGATGAGGTCTGCGCCAAGGCCGGCATCGACAAGGTTGCGGATACGCTAAAATAGGAATCCGTGCACCGCCAGTGCGGTCAACCGCCGTTTTCCAGATATCGAATAACGCTTCTTGACGGCCGCGAGAAGCGGGGAGCACGATCCGGCCAACGAAGAAATAAAAGTAAAAGAGTACGCATCCACAAGAGATGCGCGCGTCGGCTCAGCTCAACAGCCACAGCCACGGAGGGAACATGATCACGCTCACCATCAACGGTCAGTCGCGTCAGGTCGACACGGCCGACGACACGCCGCTGCTCTGGGTCATTCGCGAGCAGCTGCAGATGACCGGCACCAAGTTCGGCTGCGGCGCCGGCCTGTGCGGCGCCTGCACCGTGCATCTCGACGGCGTCGCGGTGCGCTCGTGCCAGACCGCGGCCAAGGACGCGGTTGCCAAGAAGATCACTACCATCGAAGGGCTGGGCGGCGGCAAGCCGCACGCGCTGCAGGTGGCGTGGGAAGTCGAGCAGGTGCCGCAATGCGGCTACTGCCAGTCGGGCCAGATCATGCAGGCGGCCTCGCTGCTGGCAAAGAACCCCGATCCGACGAAGCAGGAGATCGTTGGGCACATGGACGGCAATCTCTGTCGCTGCATGACCTACGGCCGTATCCAGCGCGCGATCGTTCGCGCTGCTGCCGATATGCGCTCCAAGTCGGGAGCCTGAGCCATGACCAATATAGATCGCATCGGTTTGCCGTCGGACCTCAAGCGGCGGAATTTCCTGATCGGCTCCGGCGCCGCGGGCCTGGCCTTCGGCTATGTCGCGGTTTCGGGCGTGCATGGCATCAGCGACGCGCTGGCGGCCGGCAAGTTCGAGCCGACCGCATGGTACTCGATCGCGCCGGACGGCAAGATCACGGTGATGGTCGGCAAGGCCGAAATGGGCCAGCACGTATCGTCGGCCATGGCGCAGATCGTCGCCGAGGAACTCGAGGCCGACTGGCGCATGATGAACATCCAGCTGGTCGACAACGATCCCAAGTACAACGATCCCGTGCTGGGGGCGCTGATCACCGGCGGTTCGTGGAGCGTGCGCATGAATTTCGACGCGATGAGCCGGGCGGGCGCCGCCGGGCGCATCACGTTGATCGACGCGGGTGCGGCGATGATGGGCGTGCCGGCCGGCGAATGCCGCGCCAGCAACAGCCAGGTCATCCACACCAAGAGCGGCAAGAAAGTGAGCTACGCCAAGATCGTCGCCGACGGCAAGGCGAGCAGGGTTTGGACCGCCGACGAGCTGAAAGCGATCAAGCTCAAGACTCCCGGCCAGTACACGCTGGTCGGCCAGTCGGTGGCGCAGCTCGACATTCCACCCAAGACCAATGGCACGGCCAAGTACGGCATCGACGCCATGGTCCCCGGGATGCTGTACGGCAAGCCGATCGTGCCGCCGGTGCGCTACGGCGCCAAGGTGGCGGCGGTGGACGATTCGGGCGCCAAGAAGGTCAGGGGCTTCGTCAAGGCGGTCACCCTCGACGACAAGACGGGCACGACGACGGGCTGGGTGGTGGCGGTGGCCACGACCTACGATGCGGCGAAGAAGGCGGCCGAGGCGCTCAAGATCGCCTACGACAAGGGCCCCAACGCCAAGGTCTCCGACCAGACGCTGATCGACGAGGCCAAGCGGCTGCAGCAGGCCGGGGATTCGGGTCAGCTCTTCGTCAAGAAGGGCGATTCTGCCACGGCGATCGCCGGCGCGGCCAAGGTGCTGGAGGCCGAGTATTTTACCTCGATCAACATCCACGCGCCGCTCGAGCCGATGAATGCGACGGCCTATGAGAAGGACGGCGTGTGGCACATCCACACCGGCAACCAGTTCGCCAGTCGCACCGGCGGCATCGCCGCCGGCGCGCTCGGCGTCGATCCCAAGAACGTGGTGCTGCACCAATACTTCATCGGCGGGGGGTTCGGCCGGCGTCTCGATGGCGACATGGTGGTGCCGGCGGTGCTGGCATCGAAGGCCGTCGCCAAGCCGGTGAAGCTGATCTATGCGCGCGAAGACGACATGGCGATGGATTTCACCCGGCCGCTCACCTACCAGAAGGTGAAGGCCGGGCTGGATGCCGACGGCAAGCTGGTCGGGCTGGCGCACGACGTGGTGTGCGCCTGGCCGACCGCGCGCTGGGGCATCCCGGAGTTCCTGACGCCCGCGGTCGACAAGAAGGGCCCGCTCGACAGCTTCACGGTGAACGGCGCCGACTTCTGGTACACCGTGCCCAACCACCAGGTCCGCGCCATCCTGAACGAGCTGGCGCAGAAGGCGACGCCGTCCGGCCAGCTCCGCTCGGTGGCGCCGGGTTGGACCTTCTGGGCGGTCGAAAGCATGATCGACGAACTCGCCCATGCGGCCGGCAAGGACCCGGTCGACTACCGTCTAGCGCTGCTCGACGGCGCGGGCGACAATGCGGTTGGCGCCAAGAAGCTCGCCAATGCGCTGCGCACCGCCGTCGGCCGCTCGGGCTACGGTGCGGTGACGCTGCCCAAGAACAGCGGCATCGGCGTTGCCTGCGTGAGCTCGCAGGAACGCGCCACCGCGACCTGGACGGCCTGCACCGCCCAGGTCGAGGTCAATCCCGCCAACGGCGAGTTCAAGGTCAACCGCCTGACGCTCGCCATGGACCTCGGCACGGTGGTCAATCCCGACGGCGTGAAAGCCCAAATCGAGGGCTCGGCGCTGTGGGGCATGTCGCTGGCGCTGTTCGAGAAGGCGCCGCTCGAGGGCGGCGCGCTCCAGGTGTCCAACTTCAACGACTACACGCCGCTGCGTATGAGCCAGATGCCGGACCTCGACATCAGCGTCATCGCCAGCAACGACCCGGCGTCGGGCTGCGGCGAGCCCGGCGTCACGGTGATCGCGCCCGCCATTGCCAACGCCATCTTCAACGCAGTGGGCGCGCGGGTACGCTCGCTGCCGATCACGGCGGAAGCGGTGAAGGCGGCGATCAAGACCTGAGAAAAGCGAAGGGGCGACCGGGAGGTCGCCCCTTTCGCTTTGTCAGTTCCGGTTCGCTACGGGTTTTGCCGGCGCATTGACCGGGATCAACGACCACACGCACACGCTGTAGGGCGGGGTGTAGCGGATCGTGCGCGGGCCCTCGCCGGCAGCGAAGTCGAGGATGACTTCGCGATTCTTGCGGTTGAGCGCATGGACCTTGCCCGACCCGTCGGCGTTCAGGGGACCCAGCAGCTTCAGGTCGTTGGAGGATCCCGCCGCCTGGAACCGCAACACGTCGCCGCGCAGCTCGACAGAGAACTTGTCGACCATCGTGTCGCCGCAGGTATGCGAGCTGCCGCCTTCCAGCATGCTCATGACCTGCCACCTCGTCGGCGGGGCCTTGTCGGACTCGGCCAGTGCCGGAAACGCCACGGCGGCCATTGCCGCAAACATCCATGTCGCGCGCATCTGCAATCTCCCCCTTGATGCGGTTAAACACCCATGGAACTCGCCTGCGACAGGCCCGTTGGACAAGCGTGGGCCCTTGTTTTTGCGGGCCGGTTTCGCCACTTTGCGGCGATGACCCTGGGGACCCTCATCCTCTTCTTTCTTGCCGCCGGCGCGGCGACGTTTCCGCTCACGCTGGTGGCCGTCCGCTGTGCCGCGTCGTTGTCACCCGCCAGCGCGTTGTCGCAAAAGATCGGCCGCGGCTTCGAGACGGCGCTCAGCCTGTCATTCGTGATCTGGCTTTTGGGAGCGCTGGTCTTCTATGCGGTCGCGCTGCAGATCGAGCGCCAGAAGCCGTGCGACGATCAGCACACCAATCAGCTTACGCCTGAGTGCCGGAAGTTGCTGGGCGCCAAGGACTGATCTCTTTTCCTCCTCGCGTTTTACGCCTGTCGTGTTCACACATCTCGCTCGGAGTCCCTCTCCGCCGCGCCAGCGGGGGAGAGGTGGGCCCATTGCGAAGCAATGGGAGGGTGAGGTGGTGCTTCGCCCAAATCAGATATTGCGGCTGCAGACACCGCAGCCCACCTCACCCTCCCCGCGCAAGCGCGGGTCCCCTCCCTCTCCCCCCGCGATGACGCGGGCGGAGAGGGCCTCTGACGCGATGTGTGAATGCGATAGCGCTAGCGCGGCGGAGAGGGATTGTGAACGAGGAGGAAAGAAGTATCACACCTGGTGCGCCAGCGGCGGCGCCGGGATCGGGCGGACCCGCTCGTAGGCGGCGGCCGCGCGCAGCACCAGCGCGTCGCGGGCATGGCCGCTCACGATCTGCAGCCCGATCGGCAGGCCCTCGCGGTCGAGACCGCAAGGGATGGTGGCAGCGGGCTGGCGCGTCAGGTTGAAGGTGAGCGTGAAGGGCGTCCAGCCGATGTCGATGCCGTCGCCGCCCCAGGCGCCGTTCTCGTTCACCGCGAAGGCGGTCATCGGCATGGTCGGCGTCAGCAGCAGATCGTACTTGGCCATGAACTGATTCATGATCGTGCCGACCTGCTGGCGCTGGTGGATCGCCGTCACCACGGCGTCCTGGCCGAGATTGGCGCCAACCTCCGCCGCTTTCAGCAAACCGGGATCCATCAGCGCGCGCTTTTCCTCGCTGAAACTCTTCACCAGCATGACGACGTTCGACTGCCAATGCGCGTTCAGGATCTGGCGCGGGTCGAGCCCTAAAAGGTCGGGCGAGTCCTCGACCACCCGGGCGCCCAGAGTCTTGAACACCTTCATGGCGTTTTCGACCGCGACCGCCACGTCGCGGTCGATCTTGTCGCGCTCGACGAAGCCCAGGTTGGGCGAATAGGCGACGCGCAGGCCCTTCACGCCCTTGTCGAAGCCTTTGAGATAGTCCTCCTCGTCGTCGGGCCGGCCGTAGAGGTCGCGCGGATCGGGCCGCGCCATGACGTTCATCATCATCGCCGCGTCGCGCACGGTGCGCGTCATCGGCCCGATGTGGGACAGCGTGCCCTGGGCCGACGGCGGATAGAGCGGCACGCGGCCCTGGGTGGGTTTCAGGCCGAACAGGCCGGTGAAGGCGCAGGGGATGCGCACCGAGCCTGCGCCGTCGGTGCCGACGGCGAGGTTGCCCATGCCGACCGCCTCGGCCGCCACGCCGCCTCCGGACGAGCCGCCCGGTGTGCGGCCGATCTTCCATGGATTGTGGGTGGCGCCGAACAGTCCTGAATCGGTCACGCCCTTCCAGCCGTATTCCGGCGAGGTCGTCTTGCCTAACAGCACGGTGCCCGCCTCGCGCAGGCGCTGGGCCACCGGCGCATCGACCGTCCACGGCCCGTCGGCGTCGGTGGCGAGGCTGCCCATGCGCGTCGGCATGCCCTTGGTCAGCACCATGTCCTTGATGGTGATCGGCACGCCGTCGATGTCGCTGAGCCGCTTGCCGCCCTTCTTCCAGCGCTTCTCCGAGGCGCGCGCCGCGCGCAGCGCCGCATCGGGATCGAGATGCTGGAAGGCATTGAGCTGGGGATTGAACGCATCGATGCGGGCGAGTGCTGCGCGCACGGCCTCGACCGGCGAGGCCTTGCGGTCCTTGTAGAGTTTCACCAGCTGGTGGGCCGGCATCATCGCAAGATCGGCGGTCATCACTTGGTCTCCGGCAGGACGGGGAATTTCAGCGGATGGGCCTCGGCATAGCGCGCCGCTGCGCGCAAGAGGAGCGCGTCCTTGTAGTGGCCGGCGGCGATCTGCAGGCCGATCGGCAGCCCGTCGCGGCTCAAGCCGCACGGCACCGACAGAGCGGGATGGCGGCTCAGGTTGAATTGCGACGTGTAGGGCGACCACAAGGCGTTGGCCTTGCCGTCGGGGCCCATCGGCAGGTTCTTGCCGACCTCGAAGGGCTGCACGGCGACCGTGGGCGACAGCAGCAGGTCGTACTTGGCGAAGAACAGGTTCCAGGCGATCGCCAGCTCGCGCCGCGTCACCTGCGCATTCACCACATCCTGCAACGAATAACGCAGGCCGGCTTTGGCCGACGCCAGCAGGTTGGGATCGAATTCGCCATGCCGGCTCTCGGGATAGAGTTCCAGCAGCCGCTGCAGCGCGGCCAGCCAATGGACGACGAAGGCGCGACCGGCATCGGCATAGGGGAAGGGAGCCTGGGCCTCCTCGACCTTGCAGCCGAGCTTTTCGAACGCCCGGGCAGCCTTGGTGACCAGCGCCGCCACCTCGATGTCGAGCGGGTGGTCGCCGAAGCGCAAGACGAAGCCCACCTTCAACTTCTTGAGCTTGCCGTCGATCTTCTTGGCATAGTTGGTGTCGTCTTCCGGCAGCGCGTAGGCGTCGCGTGAATCGGGTCGGCTGATGACGTTCATCATCAGTGCGCAGTCGAGCGCCGTGCGGGCCATCGGGCCGGTGTTGGCGAGATCGCCGGTCAGCGAGGGCGGCCAGGCCGGCACCCGGCCGAACGTGGCTTTTAGGCCGACCAGCCCGTTGAAGCTCGACGGAATGCGGACCGAGCCGCCGCCATCGGTGCCGATGGCGATCGGCCCCAGCCCGGCCGCCACCGCGGCGCCGGCGCCGCCCGACGAGCCGCCCGGCGTGCGGTCGGGCTTCCACGGATTGCGCGTGATGCCGTTCAGGGGCGAATCGGTCACGCCCTTGTGGCCGTATTCCGAGCTGGTGCTCTGGGCGAAGACGATGGCGCCCGCTGCGCGCAGCCGCGCTACCGCCGGCGCATCGGCGTCGGCCGGGGCCTTGTCGGTAAGCTTGCTGCCCATCGAGGCCGGCCAGCCCTTCGCGCGCACCAGCTCCTTGATGGAGACCGGCACGCCGTCGAGCGCCGACAACGGCTCGCCCTTCCTCCAGCGCCGTTCCGAGGCGCGCGCCGCCTTGAGCGCCGCGCCGGCATCGACCCGGGTGAAGGCGTTGATCCGCGGGCCGATCTTCTCGCTGCGCACCAGCACCGCCTTCATGGTTTCGACCGGCGAGGCCTTGCCCTTCCTGTAGAGCGTGGCAAGGCGTGCCGCGCTTTGCTGTGCGAGGTCGTCGGTCATGTCGGTATCCCCCCCTTGCCGTAGTGGCCGTATTGGCGCGCCAGCTGCTCGGCCTGGTACTCGGCGGCAAGCGCCTGCTCGGTGCGTCCGACCCGGCGATAGAGATCGCCGAGCGCGCGCTTGGTCCATGGCACGGTCGGCCGCTCGCGATCGTCGGCCTGCAGGATGGCGAGCGCCGCATCGTTCCAGCCCGATCGCATCAGGGCGTCGAGATGGATGGCGACGAACAGCGAGCGCTGGACGATGCTGCCGCCAATTTTCGGCAGATGCGGCATGGCCTGGCCCAAGAGCCGCGCGGCCTCGGCGTGATCGCCCTTGGCATAGGCGGCAAGCCCATGCGCGGCCGGCACGGCGCAATCGGCCCAGGCTTCGCGGTCGGGGACCCGCGCGTTCTCGGCGTGCTCCTCGAGGCTCGCCAGCATCTCGGTGACGGCGCTTTGCTCGCCGGCGCGGGCGAGGCCGTAGAGATATTGCAGGTCGAGGAAGGGCACGAAGTGCTCGTGCAGGCGCGGCTTGAGATACTGCGCGACATCGGTCCAGCGGTTGCCGACATCAACGCCGCGCAACTCGAGGCGCGCCAGCAGCGAGATCGCGTTGATCTGGTCCTCGGAGAATTCCTTCCACACGCCCCACACGCGGTTGTCGAACAGGGCAAGCGCCTCGTCGGTGCGGTCGAGATCGATCAGGAAGAGGGCGAGGTGCCACCAATTGTGGGTGTACATGAAGGAGTTGCAGCCAACCCAGGTGTCGGCCATCGATTCCAGGAAGGCCACGCCCTCCAGCATCTTGCCGCGCGCTTCCAGGCAATGGGCGACGGCGTGATGCGCCCAGGGATCGCGGCGATCCATGGCCAGCGCCTGGCGCGCCACGGTCTCGGCCTCGTCGATGCGATTGCACTCCTCCAGGCCGAACGCATACATGGCGTAGACGTAGCGGTTGTCGCGATTGGCTTCGAACAAATGCTGGCCGATGCGCAGCAGCGCCTCGGAGTCGCCGCGATTGAAGGCGTGGAGCTGGCCGAGCTTGCCGGCCAGAAGATCGCGCGGCCATTGGGCCGCCATGTCCTCGTGGATCTTCAGGCTGCGGTCGGTCTCGCCGGCAGCCCAGGCGTCGGTCGCCGCAATCCAGGCCCGCTCGCGCGGGTTGGCGTCGGTGGCGAATTGCCGGGCGCGGGCGAGATAGCGCCTCGCCGCCGCGTGGCCCTCCGCCGAATTCATCGACAGCATGAGATTGGCCGCCATCACCGGCAGCAGGGCGCAACGCTCGTCCTTGTCGGCGGCGGTGACGAACGTAGCCAGTCGGTTGCCGAAACCTAGCCACTCGTCCGTGAGGAAATCGAGCGCGGCGATTGCCTCCACATTGGCGTTGCTCACCTCCAGCCCTTGACCGTCCCGCGCCACGCTTGCCCCGCTTCCTTCGTCCCGGTTTCCGTTGCCCGAGCTTCGCATGGCATGGCAGGTTGGGCAAAAGACGAGAAAACAGGGAAGGGAAGAAAATGAGACGCCGGTATTTCCTCGGCGCAGCGGGGCTTGCCGTCATGCCGCGCGTGGGTCACGCCCAGGCTTTTCCCGCCCACGCTCTTCCCGCCCACGCTTTCCCCGAAAGACCGGTGCGCTTCGTCGTGCCCTACGCGCCGGGCGGCTCGACCGACACCTCGTCGCGCATCATCGCCGAGCAACTGTCGGTCCGGTTTGGCCAGCAGGTGATCGTCGACAACAAGCCGGGCGCCGGCACCATCATCGGCACCGAAATCGTCGCCAAGGCCAAGCCCGACGGCCACACGATCCTGCTGACGCCCGGAGCGCTCGTCGTGAACGCGGCCTTCGGCATCACCCTGCCCTACGACACGGTCAAGGACCTGGCGCCGGTCGCCCGCTTCGTCGACATACCCCTGCTGCTGGCGGCCAACAACGAGGCGCCGTTCAAGTCGGTGGCCGATCTTCTGGCCTGGCCGAAGAGCGGCGATCGCACCATTGCCTACGCCTCCGCCGGCATCGGCTCGGTGCCGCATTTGTGGGGCGAGTATCTCAAGGCGCGCACCGGCCTGCCGCTCGAACATATCGGCTACAAGGGCAGCACCGAGGCGCTGCGCGACGTGATGGCGGGCCATGTGCCGCTGTTCTCCGACGTGCTGATGCCGACGGCCGCGCCGGTGAACGCGGGCAAGCTACGCGGATTGGCGGTGGCGATGTCCAACCGCAGCCCGTTGCTGCCCGACGTGCCGACGGTGGGCGAGGTGGGCCTCGCCGGCATGGAAGCCGCCGTTCTCCTCGGCATCTCGACGACCGGCGGCACGCCTGCCGCCCTCGTCGAACGCCTGAATGCCGTGGTGAACGATGCGTTGGCCGATGAAGGCGTGCGCCACAAGCTGCAGGAGCTGGGCTTCATCCCGATCGGCGGGACAGCTGCGTTCTACGCCCAGAGCGTGGCCGAAGAGACCGCGAAGTGGCGCAAGGTGATCAAGGACTCGAACATCCCGCCGCCGGCATGACGCCGGAGGTGCGCAAGGGGAGGCCACTAGCCGACCTGCGGTCGGCTAGTGGCTAGATTTTCGGCGAGCCGCCGAGGAAGCAATAGATCATGCCGCTCTTGCTGGCGCAGATGTGAGAGGACCCGTCGGGCGCGAGCTGCTTCAGCACGACCTTCGGCGGCACCGGCACCCAGCGCCCATCGAGCAGCGCATACCACATGCCGTCGTCGTTGAGGTAGGCACGGGTTGGGCGGCAGTCGCCGTCGCTGCTGTTGCTGCGGCCGTTGCAGCAGGAATAGCCGGTCTGCGGCTGCTTCAGGTCCTTGTACCAGTCGTGATTTTCGGCGTGGCCCTGGCCGTAGTGACCACCTGACCTGAGGTCGCCCGAAGGCTCCTGGGCGCGCACGCCCAGCGCGGCGGCGGTAGCGATCGCGCAAGCTAGCAAGAAACCAAGCGCAGACAGGCGCATGACTCCGTCTCCCTCTGCCGTGGCCGAGAATCGGCATTAAAATCGGCATTAAAGAGGCAAACGTCGGGGGGAACCGCCCGGTTCCCTTCCTAGATCTTGGGCGATCCGCCCAAAAAGCAATAGATCAGCCCCGATTTGCTGGCGCAGATATGCGAGGAGCCGTCAGGGGCCAGTTGCTTCAGCACCACCCGGGGCGGCACGGGGACCCAGTTTCCGTCGAGCAGCGCGTACCAGTTGCCGTCGTCGTTGAGATAGGCGCGGGTCGGGCGGCAATCGCCCTCGACGCCGTTGGCGGTGCCGTTGCAGCACGAGAAACCCGTGCCCGGCTGTTTCAGCCCCTGGTACCAGTCATGATTTTCGGCGTGGCCTTGGCCGTGGTGACCATCTTGTGCAAAGGCCACGGCGCCGGCGAACACCCAGGCGAAGGCAAACACACTAAGCACGCATCGTGGCATGAGGGCTGCCACCTTTCGAAGTGTCAGCCGAGCCGGCTACGTATTCTTGGCGACGCGCCGTCGCTCAACCGATTCCGTTGGGCAAAGTGTACATCATCTTGAGTCCGGAAACGATGGCGACAAACTGTGGATCGTCTGCCGACAACAGACCATGGCGAACAAAGAAGTCGATCAACACTAGATTGCAGTTGTATTTGAACGCGGTGCTGTCGCGCACCGTCTCGAACACGCGCTGCACCGGCCACAGCTCGAAGGAATGCACTTCGCCGTCATTTGCGTGGGGTGTGAAATCCTCGGGCAACTCGAGATCGAAGCAGGTCATGAGGTCGGGCTTGAGCTGCGCGCCCGATTGATTGAGGTAGCTGACGAAACTGACCGCCTTGGCCTGCATCGCCAGCTCGCGCGGGATTGCGGCCTCTTCTGCACATTCCTTGATCAGATTGTCGTGCAGGCCGATCCCCGCCGCCTGGCCGCCGGCAACCGTATTGTCGAGCTCCCCCGGGAAGGTGGGCTTGGCGTATGACCGCCGCGGCACCCAGATATGCAGCCCGTCCTTGCGCCGGACATAGCCCGTCATGTGCGGCCCGAAGGCGCGCACGCCGAACCACGGCACCGCGGCGCGCTCCATCGTCATCAGCGGCGTCCGGGTCAATTCCCAGGTGACCGGGTAGGCCTCGTCGCGCCACAGGCCCTTGAAGTGGCCCAGCTCGCGCAGGTCCATCAGCAAGCCGTGCAGCGCCGCCGTGCGCTTGTCCGGCGTGTCGAGCGCCGGATCGAGATGCCAGGCCTTGTCGCGGCGGCTGAACAGGTCCGCTCGCTCGGTCACGACGGGCGCGAAGTCGCGATGGAGGAAGCCCGCACGCTCGCGGCCGATGAACCACGGCTCGAACTCGCCGAGCTGGGCGTTGTTGCAGCGCTTGATATGGTCGAGGAACGACATCGGCCGGGGGATAGCATACCATTGCCCGCATGACGGAAGACGAGTTGCAAAAAATCCTGGAGACGGCCCTGCCGGCCGCCGACCTGCACGATGTCTTCGTCGAGGAATGCCAGGATCAGGACATCCGGCTGCGGTTTTCCCTCAAGCTGGGCGAGAGGTGGTCGAGCGCCGCCCTGTTGTCCCTTATCGACACGTCCCTGCGCGCGACGACGGGCATGGAGTCGTCGCTTTCGCATCTCAACGTCACGGTATTGCGGCCGGCGCACGATGCCGACGTGATCGCCTTGTCGCGCGCCCTCCGTCGCATCGGCGAGACGGTCCATGCCGAGGCGTGGTTGTTCAGCCATGCCGTGGTCGAGCCCATGCTGCACGCGACGGGAAGTCTCGTCAGAAGGCCCTCGCCACCGTGAAGCGCACGGCCGGCCGCGCTAGGCCGCTTCCTGCCAGGCGCGGTCCACGACCGCCACGATGTCGCGCATGATCTGGGTCAGGTCGAAATCCTTGGGCGTGTAGACGCGCGCCACGCCGGTCTTGATCAGCGCCTCGGCGTCGGCCGGCGGGATGATGCCGCCCACCACCACCGGCACGTCGCCGATGCCGGCCTGGCGCAGCCCCGCCAGCACCTCGGCGACCAGCGAGACGTGGCCGCCCGACAGGATCGAAAGCCCGACCACGTGCACGCTCTCCTCGAGGGCGGCGTTGACGATGCGCTCGGGCGTCAGACGGATGCCTTCGTAGACGACTTCCATGCCGCAATCGCGGGCGCGCACGGCGATCTGCTCGGCGCCGTTGGAATGGCCGTCGAGGCCGGGCTTGCCGACCAGGATTTTTATGCGCCGGCCGAGCCGTCGCGAGACCGTCTCGACGTCGCGCCGCGCCGCATCCAGCCTGCCGTCGCTGACGCCCGCCGCGCGCGCCACGCCGGTCGGCGCGCGATATTCGCCGAACACGGCGCGCAGTGCATCGGTCCATTCTCCGGTCGTGACGCCTGAGCGGGCGCAGACGATCGAGGCCGGCATGATGTTGCGGTCGTCCTTGGCTGCGGACGCGAGCTCCGCCAGTGCCTTTTCGACGGCGGCGCCGTCGCGCCCGGCGCGCCACGCTTTCAGGCGTTCGATCTGGTCCCGCTCGACCGAGGCATCGACGGTCAGGATGGCGCCCTCGCCGGTGGAAAGCGGCGAGGGCTCGGCCTCGGTATAGGCGTTGACACCGATCACCGTCTGCTCGCCCGCCTCGATGGCCGACAGGCGCTTGAGGTTCGACTCGACCAGACGCTGCTTCATATACGCCGCCTCGATGGCGGCCACGGCGCCACCCATGTCGGCGATGCGCGCCATCTCGGCGGTGGCTTCAGCCTTCAGCTCCTCGACCTTGCGCGCGATCTCGGTGCTGCCGTCGAAGATGTCGCCGTACTCCAGCAGGTCGGTCTCGAAGGCCACGATCTGCTGCAGGCGCAACGACCATTGCTGGTCCCACGGGCGCGGCAGGCCGAGCGCCTCGTTCCAGGCCGGCAGCTGCACGGAGCGGGCGCGGGCGTTCTTGCTCATCACCACGGCCAGCATCTCGAGCAGGATGCGGTAGACGTTGTTCTCCGGCTGCTGCTCGGTGAGACCCAGCGAATTCACCTGCACGCCGTAGCGGAACAGGCGCTGCTTGGCGTCGGCGACGCCGTAGCGGGTGCGGGTGATGTCGTCCCACAGCTCGGCGAACGCCCGCATCTTGCACATCTCGGTGACGAAGCGGATGCCGGCATTGACGAAGAAGGAGATGCGGCCCACCACCTGCGGGAAATCGGCCTCAGGCACCTGGCCGCGTGCGCGCACCGCGTCGAGCACGGCAACGGCGTTGGCGAGCGAGAAGGCCAGCTCCTGCACCGCCGTCGCGCCGGCTTCTTGCAGGTGATAGCTGCAGACGTTCATCGGATTCCACTTGGGAACCTCGCGGTAGGTGAAGCCGATCGTGTCGGCGGTCAGCCGGAGCGACGGCTCGGGCGGGAAGATGTAGGTCCCGCGCGAGAGATATTCCTTGATGATGTCGTTCTGCGTCGTGCCCTGCAGCTTGGCGCGCTCGACGCCTTGGGCCTCGGCGGCGGCGATATATAAGGAGAGCAGCCACGCCGCCGGCGCGTTGATGGTCATCGACGTGTTCATGCGGTCGAGCGGGATGCCGTCGAACAGGGTGCGCATGTCGCCGAGATGGCCGATCGGCACGCCGACCTTGCCGACTTCGCCCTTGGCCAGCACGTGATCGGAATCGTAGCCGGTCTGGGTCGGCAGATCGAAGGCTACCGACAGGCCCGTCTGCCCGCGGGCTAAGTTGGTGCGATAGAGCTCGTTCGACTTCTCCGCTGTTGAATGACCGGAATAGGTACGGATCAACCAGGGTCGGTCGCGCGGGGGCCGATCTCCGAGGGGCTTGTCGCGGGGCATGTCGCGTTTCTGGGCGGTCATGGTGGCGGCTGAGGACGGGGTTGCGTAGACTTGCCTACATCAATAGATGTTGCAGCGCAGCATGAAAGATTTCGCGGTGCAATCAAGCCAAAACGGCCATCCGTGAGCGATGCGACTTCTCCTTGGGGCCAGTCTGTCACCCAAAATGCTCCCGAGGCGCCTCCGGCTGCACCGGACCTGACGCCGAGCCGGCCGTTCTATGACGGCAAGCTGGCCGATCTCTACGCCATCTACCTCCGCCATCTCGTGTTGATGCTGCTGACCGTGGGCTGGTCGCGCTTCTGGGGTCGCACGCGGATACGCCGCTATCTGTGGAACCATTTCGCCATCCTGGGCGATCGCTTCGAGTATCGCGGCCGCGGCCGCGAGCTGTTGATCGGCTTCCTGCTGGCGGTGCTCATGCTGGCGGTCTGGGGCGGCCTCTTGTGGCTGGTGTGGATCTACGTCTTCCATGAAAAGCCGATCGCGAGCTTCGGCCTGCTCGACATGTTCTGGCTGTCGGTGGCGCTGATCGGCTTTCCGCTCGCCTATGTCGGCCAGTATGCCGGGCTGCGCTACCGGCTCTCGCGCACGCGTTGGCGCGGCATCCGCTGTGCCCTGGCGGGCTCGGCCTGGGGCTATGGCGCGATGGCATCGTTCCTCATCTTCGTCAACGCGCTCACCGGCCAGCTGATGACGCCGGTCGTGTCGGTGAACCTCGCCCGCCCGCGCATCTCCAACGTGCGCTTCGGCACCCTGCCGTTCGTTTTCGCTGGCGCCTCCGGCGACATCTACGGCCGCTATCTCGGCTTCTACTTCCTCAACATCATCGCCTGGGTGGTGGCGGCCGTCATCATCTTCGGCGCGATCGGCGGCACCATCGGCAGTCTCGGCATCTCGTCCGACGACGTGCTGAAGCTGTTCTCGCAATTCAGCCTGCGTACCGTCCTGATCGTGGCGGCGGTCGCGCTCGGCGCCTATGTCGTGTTCGGCCTGCTGATCCTGCCGCTGCGCTGCTGGTGGCAGGCCTATCTCTTCCGCTACCTGGTCTCGCACAGCCGCGCCGGCGAGGTGCTGTTCGCCACGGCGATCTCGACCCGCCAGATGTGGGGCTTCCTGGTGCTGAACTACCTGATCGTCGTGCTGACCCTGGGGCTCGGCTGGCCCTGGGTCATGCACCGCACGTTGAAGCTGATCGCCGCCGAGCTGTGGCTCTACGGCGCGCCCGACGGCGCCAACATCCGCCAGCCGACCGATCGCGGGCCGCCCTTCGGCGAGGGCCTTTTAGATATGTTCGACGTGAGCGGGATCTGACGATGGCATCGCACGCCCGCTACTACGACGGCGAGAGCGCGCTGGTGCACGAGGTGAGCGTGCGGCCGACCGCCGCCGAACTGGTCATCTTTCGTCTCGCCGACGCCGGCATCGTGGCGCGCTGGCCGGTCGGCGAGCTCGCCGTGCTGGGCGACACGGCGCACGAGGCGGTTCCGCCGGTGGTGCGCAAAGGCTTCGAGGCACGCCTGCTGGTCGACGATCCCGACTTGCGGCGCCAGCTCGCGGCCTGGGTGCCGCAGCTTGCGCCGCTCGCCCTGTCGCCCGGACCGGTCGGGCGCAGGGTGGTGGCGTTCGGCGCGACCCTGGCGGCCCTGGTCGGCCTGTTCTGGCTCGTCGTCGACTATGGCAGCGAGTATGCAGCACCTTTGCTGCCCTACAGCCTGCAGGCCAAGCTCGGCGAGAGCGTGTTCGAGGAGCTGACGGCCGACAAGGACGAATGCCACGGCAAGGGGGGCCTGGCCACCATCAACGACCTCGCCAACCGGCTGGCCCACGCTGCCGACTATCCGCACGACATCACGGTGTATGTCATCGAAGGCGGCCCGGTCAACGCCTACACGCTGCCGGGCGGCATCCTGGTCGTCTATTCCGACCTCATAGACCAGGCCAAGGACAGCTCGCAGGTGGCGGGCGTGGTGGCGCACGAGATCGGCCACGCCGTGCACTACCATCCGATGAAGGGCCTGGCGCGCCAGTACGGCGTCGAGCTGATGGTGAAGCTGGTGAGCGGCGGCTACTCCGACCTGCTGAACACGCTCACCTCCGGCGGCAACCTGCTGCTGGCGCTGCGCAACGGCCGCGCTTTCGAGCGCGAAGCCGACGCCACCGGCGTGGCGCTCCTGGAAAAGCTCGAGCTGCGCGCCGACGGCATCGCGAGCTTCTTCGAGCAGATGATGGAGAAGGAGCCCAAGGACATGGCGGCGGCCGCCGGCGTCTGGTCGAGCCATCCGCCGACCGCCGAGCGCATCGCTGCGACCAGGCGGCCGGCCTCCGGCAAGCCCGCCTTCAGCGACGCCCAGTGGAAGGCGCTGCGCAATGTCTGCAAGTGACATGCGGCCTGGCCGACCGCTGCACGACCGTGCCTTCCTGCTGCATGGCAGCAAGCGCAACGAGATCCTGACCCTTGACGAAGTGAGGCAGTACGGTGTCGACAGCTTTGCCGACGCAGACTACCTCCGCCTCTACGGCATGACGCCGACCGAATGGTACGCAAGCGGCGTCCGCCTGCTCGGCCGCACGGCGGTGGAATGCACGCGCGACGTGCTGGCCGACCGCATCGGCCGCGACATCGCAGGCGTCGCCGCCGCGCTGGCGAAGAACACGCGATTCACGGTAGCCGATCCCTTCGCCGAATCCTGCAATACGCTCTATTGGATCCTGCGCCACCTGCCTTCGGCGGACGGGCTCGCGTTCGAGGTCGATCCCCAGGTCTTCGACCTCACCAGGCGCAACATCGCAGGGCTCGACCGCCGCATCGACCTGCGTCGCGGCGACTTTCTCGCGGAGCTCGACCGACACGATCCGCCGCCCGATCACGCGTTGGTCGTCTTCGTGGCGCCGCCCTGGGGAACGGCGCTCGACGAGGCGAAAGGCCTCGATCTCAGGTGCACCGAGCCGCCGATCACCGGCATCATCGAGCGCATCTGCCAGCGTTATCCCGACCGCAAGATCCTGTTCGCCATCCAGGTCTACGAGAAAGTCGACCCCGCCTCGCTCGCCGAGGCGGAACGCAGCCTCGAATGGTCGGAGCTGCGCGTCTACGACTTCAATATCGAAGGGCGCAATCATGGCATCCTGCTCGGCACTCGTGGCGGGACGCCGGCCCAGGGTCAAGCGACTGGCCCTTGATGGGGACGGTGGCGTCAAATCCCGATTTTGTGATGGGCCGAGCGCCGCAAGGCGGACGCGAGTCTTGTCCGCAAGTTGTCTACTGCCCATAGTCTCGGCGATGCCTATTCGTTGGACGATCGCGCACGAGGAGCGACTGGTCGTTGCCACGACCGAAGGAGTCGTGACCCTCAGGGATGTCGAGGCCTATCTCGACGCGCTGGTCGTTTCCGATGCCATGCCGTATG
>Ga0308309_10000204_pt1 | contig 43838 bp, 32 predicted proteins | sample HubBroMetageWFT5_FD_192491 | JGI IMG/M metagenome (GOLD analysis project Ga0308309, IMG submission 192491) | Warmed and freeze-thawed soil microbial communities from the Hubbard Brook experimental Forest, New Hampshire - Hubbard Brook CCASE Soil... | ecosystem: Environmental > Terrestrial >...
GGCTTTGACGTAGCCCACCGTGCGGCGCAGCAGGCCGCGCTTGATGGGGAAATGCACCTTCACGTCGTCGAGTCGCAGGATTTCCGGCGCCGCGGGATCGGTCGGCGCCGGCCGGCCCTTGGGTTCGGCCGACAGCAGGTGCTGGGTGTAGGAGTGCTGCGGATGGTCGAACACCTGGTCGACAGGACCCTGCTCGACGATGCGGCCCTGGGTCATCACGCAGACGCGGTCGGCCATCTTGCGCACGATACCGAGATCGTGGGTGATGAACAGCAGCGCCATGCCGTAGCGCGCCTGCAGCGTCTTCAGAAGCTTCAGGATCTGCGCCTGGATGGTGACGTCGAGCGCCGTCGTCGGCTCGTCGGCGATCAGCAGGTCGGGCTCGTTGGCCAGCGCCATGGCGATCATCACCCGCTGGCGCTGGCCGCCCGAGAGCTGGTGCGGGTAGGCGTCGAGGCGCGTCGCCGCCTCGGGAATGCCGACCTGTTCGAGCAGCTCGAGCGTGCGCTTGCGCGCGGCGTCGCGTGTCAGGCCCTTGTGCAGGATCAGGACCTCGTTGACCTGCCGCTCGATCGTGTGCAGCGGATTGAGCGAGGTCATCGGCTCCTGGAAGATCATCGACACGCGGTTGCCGCGTACCGCCAGAAGCTCGCGCGCCGGCGCGCCGACCAGCTCGCGCCCCTGGAATTTTATGCTGCCGGTGGGATGGCTGGCATTGGGATAGGGCAGGAGCTGCAGGACCGACAGCGCCGTCACCGACTTGCCCGAACCCGATTCGCCCACCAGCGCCAGGGTCTCGCCGCGCTCGATGCTGAAGCTGACGCCGCGCACCGCCCGCACGGCGTTGTCGCCGGTGCCGAACGTCACCGAGAGATCGCGGACGTCGAGGAGCGGCTCTGCGCTCATGCCAGCACCTTGCGCGGATCGAAGGCGTCGCGGACCGCCTCGCCGATGAACACCAGGAGCGACATCATCAGGGCCAGGACGGCAAAGCCGGTGAAGGCGAGCCACGGTGCGGTGAGGTTGTTCTTGCCCTGCAGCAAGAGCTCGCCCAGCGACGGCGACCCCGGCGGCAGGCCGAACCCCAGGAAATCGAGCGCCGTCAGGGTCGTGACCGAACCGGCCAGGATGAATGGCAGATAGGTAAGGCTCGCTGTCATGGCGTTGGGAAGGATGTGCCGGAACATGATGCGCACGTCCAGCATGCCCATGGCCCGCGCTGCCCGGACATAGTCGAAATTGCGCCCGCGCAGGAACTCGGCGCGCACCAGGCCGACCAGGCCCATCCAGCCGAACAGCAGCATGATGCCGAGCAGCGACCAGAATCCCGGTTCGATGAAGCTCGCCATGATGATCAGCAGATAGAGGACGGGCATGCTCGACCAGATTTCGAGAAAGCGCTGGAAGAGGAGATCTGTCAGGCCGCCAAAGTAGCCCTGCACGGCGCCGGCGATGACGCCGAGCAGCGAGCCCAGGACGGTCAGCAGGAAGCCGAACAACACCGAGATGCGGAAGCTGTAAACCAGCCGGCCCAGCACGTCGCGTGCCTGATCGTCGGTGCCGAGCAGGTGGCGCCAGCTCGGCGGCGAGGGCGCCGGCTGGCCGAGGTCCTTCGCCATGGTGTCGTAGCTGTAGGGGATCGCCGGCCACAGCATCCAGCCCTTGGCGTCGATCAGCTTGGCGACCTCGGGATCCTTGTAGTCGGCCTCGGTAGCGAATTCGCCGCCGAAGGTGGTCTCGGGATAGGATTTGAAGACCGGGAAGTAGAAGGCGCCGTCGTAACGCACCAGGATCGGCCGGTCGTTGGCGATCAGCTCGGCGAACAGGCTGACGAAGAACAGCACGGCGAAGGCCACGAGCGACCAAGTGCCGCGCCGGTTGGCGAAGAATCTCTGGAAGCGCCGCCGCGTGATGGGCGAAAGCCGCATCAGGCGCCCCGCGCCTCGAAATCGATCCGCGGATCGACCAGCATGTACATCAGATCGCCGATCAGCCCGACCAGCAGGCCGAGCAGGCCCAGTGTCCACAGCGTGCCGAACATCACCGGGTAGTCGCGCCCGAGGGCGGCTTCGAAGCCCAGCAGACCCATGCCGTCGAGCGAGAAGATCACCTCGATCAGGAGCGAGCCGCTGAACAGCACGCCGATGAAGGCGGCCGGGAAACCGGCGATGACGATCAGCATGGCGTTGCGAAAGACATGGCCATAGAGCACGCGCCACTCGATCAGGCCCTTGGCCCGGGCGGTCAGCACGTACTGCTTGCCGATCTCCTCGAGGAAGGAGTTCTTGGTCAGCATGGTGAGCGTGGCGAAGCCGCCGATCACCATGGCGGCGATCGGCAGGACCATGTGCCAGGCATAGTCGGCGATCAGGGCGCCCCACGACAGACTTCGCCAGTCGTCGGAGACGATGCCGCGCAGCGGGAAGATCTTCCAGAAGCTGCCGCCGGCGAACAGTACAACCAGCAACAGCGCAAACAGGAAGCCCGGAATAGCGTTGCCGATGATGACGACCGACGACGAGGCGACATCGAAGCGCGAGCCGTCGCGCACCGCCTTGGCAATGCCAAGCGGGATCGAGATCAGGTAGACCAGCAGCGTGGTCCACAAGCCGAGCGATATCGACACCGGCATCTTGGAGATCACCAGGTCGGCCACGCGGGCGTTGCGGAAGAAGCTCTCGCCGAGGTCGAACACCAGGTAGCCGCGCATCATCTGGAGGAAGCGCTCGCCGATCGGTTTGTCGAAGCCGTATTGCTTGCGGATGCGCTCGATCAGCTCCGGCGGCAGGCCGCGGCCGCCGCGCGACATGTTGTTGGATTGCTCGCCGCCCGACGACGCTTGCGGGGCGGGCGCCGCCGTCTCGCCGCTGCCGGTGAACCGGCTGGTGACGTCGCCGCGTCCCTGCAGCTGGGAAATCGCCTGCTCGACCGGCCCGCCCGGCGCCGCCTGGATGACGAAGAAGTTGATCACCATGATGCCGAGCAAAGTCGGGATCATGAATAGCAGGCGGCGCAGGATGTAGGCGCGCATCGTCAGGCCGTTGCGTCTGCCATCACCGCCGCCGTCCGGTCATTGCTTGCCGCCGGTCAGGCTGCGCAGCGCCTTCTCCTTTTCGGGATCGATCCACCAGGGCGAAAGCCCGCGGGGCTGGTACTTGGCGAGCTTTTCGGGACGGCCGAACTTGTTCCAGTAGGCGATCCAGAATTCGGTCGAATAGTATTGCGGCACGACGTAGTGGTGCCACAGCAGGACGCGATCGAGCGCTCGCGTGCGCATGATCAGGCTCTTGCGGTCGGGCGCGGAGATCACCAGCTCGATCAGCTTGTCGATCGCCGGGTCGGCGATGCCGCCGGTGTTGCGGCTGCCCTTGGTGCGGGCGGCTTCGGAACCCCAGAACTCGCGCTGCTCATTGCCGGGCGACAGCGACTGGGAGAAGATCTCGATCGTCATGTCGAAGTCGAAGTCGTCCATGCGTTTCTGGTACTGCGCCGGGTCGACGGTGCGCACGCGCACGTCGATGCCGACCTTTTCCGCCCACTGCTTGAAAGGCAGGGCGAAGCGCTCCAGCCGCGGCTCGCCCAGCAGCAGTTCGAAGCTGAACGGCTGGCCCGTCGCCGTGCTCGTCATCTTGCCGTCGCGAATCTCCCAGCCGGCCTCCTTGAGGAGCGCGATGGCACGGCGGGCGCCTTCGCGGTTGTTGCCGCTGCCGTCGGTCACCGGCAGCTTGAACTCCTGGGTGAAGACCTCTTCGGGAATCTGTCCGCGCAGCGGCTCGAGGACTTCCAGCTCCTCCTTCGACGGCAGGCCGGTCGCGGCCAGTTCGGAATTGAAGAAGTAGCTGTTGATCCGCGTCAGCAGCCCGTATGACAGGGTCTTGTTGAACCATTCGAAGTCGACCAGGTGGACGAAGGCCTCGCGCACGCGGCGGTCCTTGAACAGGTCGCGCCTGAGGTTGAAGCCGAGGCACTGCATCGGCAGCGTGCTCTGATGCTTCAGTGTGGCGCGCTGGATCGCCCCCGACTTGACGGCGGGAATGTCGTAGGCGACCGCCCAGTTCCGCGAGGTGTACTCTTCGCGATAGTCGACTTCGCCGGCCTTGAAGGCCTCGAAGGCCACGGTTTCATCGCGATAGTAGTCGTAGCGTATCGTATCGAAATTGTTGCGCCCGCGATTGAACCACAAGTCCTGGGCCCAGGCATCTTCGACCCGCTTGACGGTTATGTAGCGTCCGGCCTCGAAGGTATCGACCTTGTAGGCGCCGCTGCCCAGCGGTATTTCGAGCGACGTCTTCTCGAAATCGCGAGTCGCCCACCAGTGCTTGGGAAGCACCGTGAGCTGGCCGATGATCGAGGGAAGCTCGTTGTTCTCGCCGCCGCGGAAGGTGAATTTCACGACGCGCTCATCGAGCTTCTCCGCCTTGGCGACGTCCTGCCAGTAGGCGGCGTATTGCGGCGCGCCCTTCGATTTCAGGATGTCGAACGAGAAGACCACGTCATCGGCGGTGATCGGCTGGCCGTCGTGCCAGCGTGCCTGCGGGCGCAGGGTGAAGACGGCCCACGAGCGGTCCTTGGGATATTCGATGGTTTCGGCGACCAGGCCGTAGGAGGTGGCAGCCTCGTCGTTGGTCGAGTACATGAGGCTTTCGTAGATTTGGCCCACGGCGCCGGCCGGCGTGCCCTTTAGGATGAACGGGTTGAGAGAATCGAAGGTGCCGCGGCCGGCAAGGCGCACTAGGCCGCCCTTGAGGGCGTCGGGATTGACGTAGTCGAGGTTCTTGGCGTCGGCCGGATATTTGAGGTCGCCATGAGTCGCGAAACCATGGCTGACGATGGTGTTGGACGCTGTCTGGGCCCGCAAGATCGCCGGCGCGCAGGCCCAAAGGGCCGCCCCGCCTGCCAGCACATGGCGTCGCTTGATCCTCATGACGCGCGCTCCCGAGCCTAGTTGCACACGCTATATAGCGTGCCTGAGTTGGGCCGCACTATGGCCGCCGGGTTACTTCGCTGTCAGCATTCGTTGCCAGGGTGGCGCGGCTGTTGCTTGTCATCACGGAGGGCAAGCGTCGCCCTGCGGATTTGACTTAGCGGCAGCCCAGCCCCAACTTTAGTCAATGGCCGACTCCCACCTCTTCGCGCCCGATTACGACGCGCCCATCGACTACATGCGCCGCACGCGCGAGTACTATCTCGCACTGGGCTACGACAATCCCTATCGCTGGGCGCACTATGTTGATGCGCCGTTCCAGCCGCTGAAGAAGACGCTCACGGACAGCACGCTGGCGCTGATCACCACCGCTGCGCCCTACCAGCCTGACAAGGGTGACCAGGGCCCGGGCGCCGTCTACAATGCGGCCGCGAAGTTCTACACGGTTTATTCGGGCGATTCCGCGGTCGATCACGACACCCGCATCTCCCACATCGGCTACGACCGCAAGCACACCACGGCGACCGACAGCAACAGCTGGTTTCCGCTGCCGCTGATGCGCGAGTTCGCGGCTGAGGGGCGCTTCAAGCTGGCGAAGCGCTTCCACGGCGCGCCGACCAACCGCAGCCAGCGCGTGACCCTGGATACCGATGCGCCGGAAATCCTGGCGCGCTGCCGGCAGGATCAGGTCGATGCGGCGCTGCTGGTGCCGACTTGACCCGTCTGCCACCAGACCGTGAGTCTGGTCGCCCGATATCTCGAACGGAACGGCATCCCGACGATCGTCATGGGAGCGGCCAAGGACATCGTCGAGCATGCCGGCGTGCCCCGCTTCCTGTTCAGCGATTTCCCGCTGGGCAATTCCTGTGGCAAGCCGCACGAGCCCGACACGCAGCGCTTCACCCTCGACTTGGCGCTGAAAGTGCTGGAGAGCGCCGTTGGACCGCGCACGACGGTGCAATCGCCGTTGCGCTGGACCGAGGACGGCGACTGGAAGCTCGACTTCAACAACCTCGCACGCATGAGCCCGGAAGAGATCGCCAAGCGACGCGCCGAGTTCGACAAGGTGAAGCAGGTCGCGCGCGGCCAGCGCGAGAAGTCGGGCGTGGCTTGATGCTCAAGCCGGACCGCGGGCCTCCAGGCCCGCTCATGGCGGCAGCGAAGAAGAGGCGGGCCTGGAGGCCCGCGATCCAATGACTGCCAAACCCTTCGCCGGCGTAAAGATCCTCGATTTCACGCGCGTGCTGGCAGGGCCCTATGGCTCCTATCAGCTCGCGCTGCTCGGCGCCGACGTCATCAAGGTCGAATCGCGCGAAGGTGACGACATGCGCTTCGGCAACCGCGCCAACGACTGGGAAAAGCGCGGACTCGCCGCACCCTGGGTTTCGGTGAATGCCGGCAAGCGCTCGATCACGCTCGACCTCAAGAAGCCCAAGGCGATCGAGGTCATCAAGCGCCTGACCGCGAAAGCCGACGTGGTGATGGAGAACTTCCGTCCGGGCGTTATGGATAATCTCGGCATCGGCTACGAGACCCTGCGCACGATCAATCCGAAACTCATCTACTGCGCCGTCTCGGGCTTCGGGCAGGTCGGGCCCGACCGCTCGACCGCAGCGTTCGACGGCATGATCCAGGCGATGTCCGGACTGATGTCGATCACCGGCTTCGAAGCCAACGGTCCGACCCGCGTGGGCTTCGCCGGCGCCGATGTGATGTCGGGCGCCACGGCGGCGTTCGGCGTCGCCTCGGCGCTCTACCAGCGCACCCACACCGGCACGGGCCAGCTCGTCGACGTCGCCATGATCGATGCGGTGATGGCCTATCTCGCCCAGCAATTCACCGAGCATCTGATGACCGGCCGCGTGCACGGCCAGAGCGCCAACCTGTCGGTCACCCGCAAGCCGACCGGCGATCTCTACAAGACCAGGGATGGCTGGATGGTGCTGGCCGTCATGACCGAGCCGCAGTTCCAGCGCCTGATGAAGACGATCGGCTGCGAAGGCGCCTTGGCCGATCCGCGCTTCGCCGACTGGCCCAAGCGCATCGACAACACCAAGGCGCTGCACGACATTATCGAGGAATCGCTCAAGAAGGAGACCTCGACCACCTGGGTCGAGCGCTTCGCCAAGGCCGACGTGCCGGCCGGCCGGGTGCTCAGCATCCCCGAGACCGTGCAGCTCGACCACTTCCAGCGTCGCACCGTGCTGCAGCCGGTCGAGACCGAGCATGGCCCGATCAAGGTCATAGGCTCGGGCTTCCGCCTGGAGCATGGCGGCGGCTCGGTCGAGCGGCCGCCCGCGACGCTCGGCGAGCACACCGACGAGGTGCTGGGCGAGGCGGGCTATTCGGCCGCCGATATCGCCGAAATGCGCCAACAGGCAGTGGTCTGAAGCGGGTTTTACAGCCGGCCGAATCCCGCTACACTCCTTCCGTCCAAGGGGGGTCCCGACAAGGGACTGAGATACCGACGGCCTTTCCGGGCAGCGCGGTGACCCTTTGAACCTGATCCGGGTCATGCCGGCGAAGGGACTGGATGCCTCCTTTGCACGACAAACCGGGTCTCCGTACGCAAACCAGCCACGGGAGATCCTCGTCATGGACAATATCGTTTCCTCTCCGTCACCCAAGGTGACGACCGGCCCGCTGCCGTCCTCGCAAAAAGTCTACGTCACGCCCGACCAGGCGCCCGACATCAGCGTTCCCCTGCGCGAGATCGAACTAAGCTCGCCCGCCGAACCGCGGGTTCGGGTCTACGACACGACCGGTCCCTACACCGATTCCTCGATCGTGATCGACGTCAGCAAGGGTCTGGCGCGCACGCGCCGCGCCTGGGTGGTGCAGCGCGGCGGTGTCGAGGAATATGACGGCCGTCCGATCGCGCCCATCGACAACGGCAATGTGAAGGCCACGGCGCTGCAGCCGTTCCCCAACACGCCGCGGCCGCTGCGCGGGCTTTCCGGCAAGCCGATCACCCAATACGAATGGGCGCGCGCCGGCATCATCACCAAGGAGATGATCTATGTCGCCGAGCGCGAGAATCTCGGCCGCAAGTTCGCGCTCGACTTCGCCAAGGAGCGGCTGGCCGACGGCGAGAGCTTTGGCGCCGCGTTGCCGGAGCTCATCACGCCGGAGTTCGTGCGCCAGGAGGTGGCGTCGGGTCGCGCCATCATCCCGGCCAACATCAACCACGGCGAACTGGAGCCGATGGCGATCGGCCGCAATTTCCTGGTCAAGATCAACGCCAATATCGGCAACTCGGCGGTCTCCTCCTCGATGGAGGAAGAGGTCGAGAAGATGGTGTGGGCGATCCGCTGGGGCGCCGACACGGTCATGGACCTCTCGACCGGCCGCAACATCCACGACACGCGCGAATGGATCGTGCGCAATTCGCCGGTGCCGATCGGCACGGTGCCGATCTACCAGGCGCTGGAGAAGGTGGGCGGCGATCCGACCAAGCTCAATTGGGAGGTCTACCGCGACACGCTGATCGAGCAGTGCGAGCAGGGCGTCGACTACTTCACCATCCACGCCGGCGTGCGGCTGGCGCATGTGCCGCTGACGGCAAGCCGGGTCACCGGCATCGTGAGCCGCGGCGGCTCGATGATGGCGCAGTGGTGCCTGACCGAACATCGCGAAAGCTTCCTCTACGAACGCTTCGGCGACATTTGCGACATCATGCGCAAGTACGACGTGTCGTTCTCGCTGGGCGACGGGCTCAGGCCCGGTTGCAACGCCGACGCCAACGATGCGGCGCAGTTCGCCGAGCTCGAGACTTTGGGCGAGCTGACGAAGATCGCCTGGGACAAGGGTTGCCAGGTCATGATCGAGGGCCCGGGCCACGTGCCCATGCACAAGATCAAGGCCAACATGGACAAGCAGCTGCGCGAATGCGGCGAGGCGCCGTTCTACACCCTGGGACCGCTCGTCACCGACATCGCGCCGGGCTACGACCACATCACCTCGGGCATCGGCGCCGCCATGATCGGCTGGTTCGGCACGGCGATGCTCTGCTACGTCACGCCCAAGGAGCATCTGGGTCTTCCGGATCGCGACGACGTGAAGGTGGGCGTCATCACCTACAAGATCGCCGCCCACGCCGCCGATCTCGCCAAGGGCCATCCCGCGGCACGGCTGCGCGACGATGCGCTCAGCAAGGCGCGTTTCGATTTCCGCTGGAGGGATCAATTCAATCTGTCGCTCGATCCGGCGACGGCGGAAAAATTCCACGACGAGACGATGCCCAAGGAGGCGCACAAGACGGCGCATTTCTGCTCGATGTGCGGGCCGAAATTCTGCTCCATGCGCATCACCCAGGACATCCGTGAATACGCCAAGAAGGGCATGGCAGAGATGAGCGAAAAGTTCCGCGCCGGCGGCAGCCAGCTCTACGTGCCGGACAAGGCGGCGGACTAGACCCACTTTCCTCCCCTCGTCATACGAGGGGAGGTGCCCGCGCAGCGGGCGGAGGGGTCATGAGTCTTCGTCAAGAGTCATGACCCCTCCGGCCCTTCGGGCCACCTCCCCAGCTTCGCTGGGGAGGAAGTGCTAGTGGCCGCCGCCGCTCACCTTGATCTCGTAGTTCAGAATCAGGCGATATTCCTCGATCGAGGTCAGCGTGCCATTGAGGAATTGGTCGACAAAGGCAGCGCGCCCCCTGAGCTGCAGCGGCTTCAGCCAGTCGGGCGCCCTCTTCGAGGCGATCTGATAGATCAAGTCGAGGTCGTATTCGTTGTTGCGGCTGAGGGGCGCGCCGGTGGCGGGGGTGATGGCATTGTCGCCCAGGGTGGCCGATCCCGTGAACACCAGGCCGGGCAGGTCAATGACGGCAAAGTCGAGGATCAACCCGACCTGCCAGGCGCGCTCGCCGGCGCGGTCGAAGTCCTTGGTGATCTGCTTGGTGTAGCCGATCCACTGACCGTACGGCGTCTGGTATTGCGCGGCGCTGCCGGTCTGGGTGAACAGGCCCCACAGCGTCACCGGCGCCCAGATCAGATCGACCCGCCCGCCGGCGGCGAAGGTGCTGAACGAGGTGCCGGTCAGCAGGTTCAGCCCATTGCTGCCCTGAACCATGAACTGACCGCCGAGCCGCACGCGAAACGACTCGGTGATGGGAAATCCCAGGACAAAGTCGTTGTAATTCGAGGTGAGGATGTCGGGGACGTAGTAGACCGACGAGCGCAGCCGGACCTTGTCGATGTCACCGTACTTCACGGTGCCCAGCCCCATGCCGGCATTGACGTTGGGCGCGCCGGCGCGTTCGGCCATGTTGACGAAGTAGGGAACGCCCTTGAACTTCATGGCCGCGACGTAGCCCGCGAAATAGTTGACGGGTCCCAGCACGCCGCGCAGCGCGTAGGCCTCGAAGGTGTTGGGGATCATACGGTCGTCGTTGGGGTTGACCTCGAGCTCGTCGAGCTGCTGGCGATAGGCGGTGAACACCTGGCCCTTCGCCCGGACCGAGACGTTGGCCTCGCCCAGCGTCCAGAAGCCGTACTGCCCGGGCGCCAGGAGCTGCGTGCCGTCCGTTGTCGGCGGCGCCCATAGAGGCTGGGTGGTGTAGTCGACGGCGGCCAACTGGAAGGTGTCGTAGAACCAACCCGTCTTCAGGCCAACCCAGCCGCCGCCGGCCCAGGCGGCATTGTTGGGCGGCGTCGGATTGATGCGATCCAGGAAATAGCTTCGGAAGTGCAGGATCGCCTGCGCGTCGTCATGGAGGAAGCGCGTGAGCTCCGAGCCAAGCTCGTCGGCGCGGCTCGGCGGGGTGTAGAAAGACGCCAAGGCTGCCAATAGGCCCGCCAATCGCGCCGCCAGACGGCACATAGCTCGCATTCGTCGCGAAGATTAAGAGCGCGCGATTACCAAATTACTGAGCTGCGGGTTTTTGGCGAGACCTTTTGCCTCTTCGCGCGTTAATTACAGTGGCGAGAGGCGATGCCTTGCGCCGGTCCGACCGCTGGGGGAGACTCCATCGCTTCGGCCCGTATGAACAGGAAACGGGCTTCACTTTGGGGCAGATCGGACGATGAAAAGACTGCGGACCCTGCTTGGGATCGGCTTGGGGCTTGCTGTAGTGGCAGGCGCCGGCTGGTATATTTCGCAGACCGGAACTGCCACGACGACGCAGGCCGCGCGGCAAGGCCGTTTTGCGGCAGGCGCCGCGACGCCTGTCGGTATCGCCGCCGCCGCCAAGGGCGACATTCCGGTGGTGGTCCGCGCGCTGGGAACGGTGACGGCGCTCAACACCGTCAACGTCAAGACCCAGATCACCGGCCAGCTCATCAAGGTCGAGTTCAAGGAAGGCCAGATGGTCCAGCAGGGCGAGCTGCTGGCCGTGGTCGATCCCCGGCCCTATGACGTCGCCCTTCAGCAGGCGATCGGAACTATGCAGAAGGACGAGGCCCTGCTGAAGAATGCCCAGGTCGACCTCGATCGCTACAAGAAGCTGGTCGCCCAGGATTCGATCGCCCGGCAGCAATACGACACGCAGATCTCGCTCGTCCGCCAGTACGAGGCGGCGCTTGTGATCGACCAGGCCCAGGTCGACGCCGCCAAGCTCAATGTCACCTACACCAAGATCCTGGCGCCGCTGACCGGCCGCATCGGCCTGCGCTCGGTCGACCCCGGCAATTACGTGACGATGGCCGATGCAACCAGCATCTGCATCATCATCCAGGTGCAGCCGATTTCGGTGATCTTCACCATTCCCGAGGACTCTCTGCCGCAGGTTCGCCAACGCATGAAGGCGGGCGCCTCGCTCGAAGCGCGGGTGCTCGATCGGGCTCAGAAGACCGAACTCGGCGTCGGCAAGCTCGACACGACCGACAATCTCATCGACATCACGACCGGTACGGTCAAGCTGCGTGCCCTCTTCGACAACAAGGACGAGAGCCTGTTTCCCAACCAGTTCGTCAACGTCCGGCTGCTGGTCGACACGGTCAAGGACGCCACGGTGGTGCCGGTTGCCGCCATCCAGCGCGGACAGCCCGGTACCTACGTCTATCTCGTCAAGGCCGACGACACGGTTGCGATCAAGGTCGTCGCACTGGGCGTGACCGACGGCGAGAAGGTGCAGATCACGAGCGGCCTGGAGATCGGCGACGAGGTCGTCATCGACGGCACCGATCGGCTGCGCGACGGCGCCAAGATCCGCCGGCCGAGCGCCAACCCGCGCGCGACGTCCGGTCCGCCGGTCGCCGCCGCGCCGCCCGCGGCCGCCTCGTCGGCCAGCCCCGTCGCACCGGCCAATGCCGCGGAGCCTCAGCCTCAGCAGAGGCGACGCCAGGGGAACGGCGGAGGCGCCGGCCGACCCGCCCAGACCAACCAGTAATCCTGGCCGCGACATGAACCCGTCGCGGATTTTCATCGAGCGACCGGTCGCCACCTCGCTGCTGATGGTGGCGATCATCCTGGTGGGCGTGATCGCCTATAAATTCCTGCCTTTGTCGGCCCTGCCGCAGGTCGACTACCCGACCATCCGCGTGTTGACGCTCTATCCCGGCGCCAGCCCCGAGGTCATGACCTCGTCGGTCACGGCGCCGCTCGAGCGCCAGTTCGGCCAGATGCCCGGGCTCAACCAGATGACGTCGACCAGCTCGGCCGGCGCATCGTCGATCACGCTGCAGTTCGACCTCACGCTCGGCCTCGACGTGGCCGAACAACAGGTTCAGGCGGCCATCAACGCGGCGGGCAACCTGCTGCCGTCCGATCTGCCCTCGCCGCCGATCTACGCCAAGGTCAACCCCGCCGACGCGCCCGTCCTGACGCTCTCCGTCACCTCCAAGACCGAGCCGCTCACCAAGGTGCACGACCTGGTGGATGTCAGGCTTGCCCAGAAGATCTCCCAGCTTCCCGGCGTCGGTCTCGTCAGCCTCGACGGTGGCCAAAAGCCCGGCGTCCGGATTCGTGCCAATCCGACGGCGCTCGCCGCCTATGGGCTGAACGTCGACGATCTTCGAACCACGATCTCAAACGCCAACGTCAACACGCCCAAGGGCAATTTCGACGGCCCGGCACGCTCCTACACCATCAACGCCAACGATCAGATCACGGACCCCGCGATCTTCCGCGACATCGTCGTCGCCTATCGCAATGGCGCGCCGGTGCGGGTGTCCGACGTCGCCACCGTCGCGGAGGCGCAGGAGAACAACCGGCTCGCCGCCTGGGCCAACTCGACGCAGGCGGTGATCGTGAACGTCCAGCGCCAGCCCGGCGCCAACGTCATCGCCGTCGTCGACAGCATCAAGGCGCTGCTGCCGCAGCTGCGCGAGACCCTGCCGCCCTCGATCGACGTGGCGGTTCTCACGGACCGCACGCTCACCATCCGCGCCTCGGTGCGCGACGTGCAGATCGAGCTCACCTTTGCCGTCGTCCTGGTCGTCGGTGTGATCTTCCTCTTCCTCGGCGACTGGCGCGCCACGCTCATTCCCAGCCTGTCGGTGCCACTGTCGCTGATCGGCACCCTGGCGGTGATGTATCTCGCGGGCTTCAGCCTCAACAACCTGTCGATCATGGCGCTCACCATCGCCACCGGCTTCGTGGTCGACGACGCCATCGTCATGATCGAGAACATCGCGCGCTACATCGAGCGTGGCGACGACCCCAAGCAAGCGGCGCTCCAAGGCTCGGGCCAGATCGCCTTCACCGTCGTATCGCTCACAGTGTCGCTGATCGCGGTGTTGATCCCGCTCTTGTTCATGAGCGATGTCGTCGGTCGTCTGTTCAGCGAGTTTGCGGTAACGCTCGCCGTCACCATCCTGATCTCGGCGGTGGTATCCCTTACGCTGGTGCCCATGCTGTGCGCCCAGCTCCTGCGCCGGCGGCCGGGCCATGCGGCGGCGGGCGAACCGCAGGCGCATGTCGAGGCCAAGGCGCTGGGCGTCCGCTGGTTCGGGCGGATGATCTCGGTCTACGACCGCTGCCTGATCGTGGTGTTCCGCCATCAGCCGCTGACGCTGCTGGTCGCCGTCGGTACCATCGTGCTGACCGTCTTTCTCTACATCGTGATACCCAAAGGCTTCTTCCCGATCCAGGACACCGGCCTGATCCAGGCCGTCAGCGAGGCGCCGCAAAGCGTTTCCTTCGAGGCGATGAGGGAACGTCAGCGCGCGCTCGTCGATGCCATCCTGGGCGATCCCGACGTCGAGAGCCTGAGCTCGTTCATCGGCGTCGATGGCACCAACCCGACGCTCAACTCGGGCCGCATGCTGATAAACCTGAAGCCGCGCGACGCTCGCAGCGATACCGCGAGCGATATCATCAGGCGCCTGCAGCGCGAGACCGCAAGCGTGCAGGGCATCACGCTCTACATGCAGCCGGCGCAGGATCTCACCATCGATTCGACGGTGAGCCGCACGCAGTACCAGTTCGTGCTGCAGAGCGCCAAGCCGGACGATTTCGACGTCTGGATACCGCGTCTGCTCGACCGCCTGCAAAAGGTGCCGCAGATCGTCGACGTGACGAGCGACCTCGAGGGCAAGGGGCTTTCGCTGTTCATCACGATCGACCGGGACGCCGCCGCGCGCTTCGGCATCACCTCCGCGACGGTCGATAATGTGCTCTATGACGCGTTCGGCCAGCGCATCGTGTCGACGGTCTACACCCAGTCGAACCAATATCGCGTGATCTACGAGGTCGAGCCGTCGATGGCCCGCTCCCTCGATTCGCTTTCCAATCTTTACCTGCCGGGCGCCAACAGCAAACAAGTGCCGCTGTCGGCCATTGCCACCTTCCAGGAACGCTCGGCGCCGCTCAGGATCGACCGGCTCGGGCAGTTCCCGGCCACCACCATCTCGTTCAACTTGGCGCAGGGCGCCTCGCTTGGCCAGGCGGTCGACGCCATCACGGCCGCACAGCGTGAGATCGGCATGCCGGCCTCGATCACGACGCACTTTCAGGGCGCGGCACTCGCCTTCCAGAAGTCGCTCAACAGCCAGCTGCTGCTGATCCTGGCCGCCATCATCACGGTCTATATCGTGTTGGGCGTCTTGTACGAGAGCTACATCCACCCGGTCACCATCCTGTCGACCCTGCCGTCGGCCGGCATCGGCGCGCTGCTCGCCTTGATGATTGCCGGCGATGATCTCAATGTCGTTGCCATCATCGGCATCGTGCTGCTGATCGGCATCGTCAAGAAGAACGCCATCATGATGATCGACTTCGCGCTCGAGGCCGAACGCCACGAGGGCAAGGCGCCGCAGGAGGCGATCCACCAGGCCTGCCTGCTGCGCTTCCGGCCGATCCTGATGACCACCGTCGCGGCCCTGGTCGGCGCCCTTCCGCTGATGGTGGGCAGCGGCACCGGCTCGGAGCTGCGCCATCCTCTCGGCCTCACCATCGTCGGCGGCCTGATCGTGAGCCAGGTGCTGACGCTCTTCACCACGCCCGTGATCTATCTGGCCTTCGACCGGCTGGGCCGGCGGCTGCGTGGGGTTCCCCTCGATACGCCGCTCTACCCCACCCGTACCGAGTCGGGCGAGAGTCCCGCGCCGTGAATCTGTCGGCCCCCTTCATTGCCCGCCCCGTCGCCACGACGCTGCTGACCATCGGACTGGCGCTCGCCGGCATCATGGCCTTCATAAAGTTGCCGGTGTCGCCGCTACCCAAGGTCGACTATCCGACCATCCAGGTCTCCGCCACTCTGCCGGGCGCGTCGCCGGAAACCGTCGCCACCAGCCTCACGACGCCCCTCGAACGGGCGCTCGGCGCGATCGCGGGGGTCACCGAGATGACCTCGCAGAGCACGGTCGGCAATTCGCGCATCACGCTGCAGTTCGACCTGTCGCGCAGCATCGATGGGGCGGCGCGCGACGTGCAGGCGGCGGTCAATGCCGCGCGGATGGACATGCCGGCCGACCTGCCGGCCAACCCGCAGTACCGCAAAATAAATCCAGCCGACGCGCCGGTCCTGGTGCTGGCTCTCACATCCGACACTTTGGGCCAGGGCCGCCTCTACGACGCCGCTTCCAACGTCCTGCAGCAGAGCTTGAGCCAGGTGAGCGGTGTCGGCCAGGTGGTGCTGGGCGGCAGCTCGCTGCCGGCCGTGCGGATCGAGCTCAATCCGACGAGCTTGTCGAAGTATGGCGTGGGCCTGGAAAGCGTTCGGGCGGCCATCGCGGCTGCCAATGCCAATTCACCCAAGGGCGCGCTCGAGATCGGTGAACGGCGCTATCAGCTCTACTCCAACGACCAGGCGCGCACCGCCGCCGAATATCGCGATCTCATCATTGCCTGGCGCAATGGTGCGCCGGTACGCCTGTCGGACGTCGCCGAGGTGATCGATTCGACCGAGAACATCCGCAACGAGGGCCAGGCCAACGGCAAGCGCTCGGTGCTGGTGATCATTTACCTGCAGCCCAATGCCAACGTCATCGAGACGGTGGACCAGATCAAGGCGCTGCTGCCCGAGCTGCAAGCGGCGCTGCCCAACGATGTCGACGTGCAGACGGTAGCCGACCGCACCACGACCATCCGCGCCTCGCTGCGCGAAGTCGAGCACGCGCTGATGGCCAGCACCATCCTGGTCATTCTGGTCACCTTCGCCTTCCTGCGCTCGGTCCGCGCCGGTTTCGTCGCTTCGGTTGTCGTCCCAGTGTCGCTGATCGGCACGTTCGGCGGCATGTATCTGCTGGGCTTCAGCATCAACAACCTGTCGCTGATGGCGATGGCGATCGCCGCCGGCTTCGTGGTCGACGACGCCATCATCGTGCTCGAGAACATCTCGCGGCACATCGAGGCGGGCATGTCGAGGGTCGAGGCGGCGCTGCAGGGCGCCCGCGAGGTCGGCTTCACCGTCGTCTCGATGAGCCTGTCGCTGATCGCGGTGTTCATTCCCATCCTGCTGATGGGCGGCATCGTCGGCCGGCTGTTTCGCGAATTCGCGATCACGCTCACGATCGCCATCCTGATTTCGATGGTCGTGTCGCTCACCACGACGCCCATGCTGTGCGCCTTTGTGCTGCGGCCCCACAGCACGCGGCCGCCCGGATGGTTCTTTCGCGCCAGCGAACGCGGCTTCAACGGGCTCCAGAGCTTCTACGGCCGCACCCTCGGCGTGGTGTTGCGTCATCCGTTGGCGACGATGTTCGTCTTCCTGGCGACCGTGCTCCTCAACGTCTATCTCTACGTGACGATCCCCAAGGGCTTCTTTCCGCAGCAGGACACCGGGCGCATCATCGCCGGCATCCGTGCCGACCAGAGCATTTCGTTCCAGGCGATGCGCCAGAAATTTCGGCAGTTCATGCAGATCGTCCGGCAGGATCCGGATATCGCCAGCGTAGCCGGCTTCACCGGCGGCTATTCGACCAACTCGGGCTTCATGTTCGCCACTCTGAAGCCGCTCGGCGAACGCACGCTGTCGGCCGACCAGGTGATCGCCCGATTGCGTCCGAAGCTCGCCCAGGTCGCCGGCGCCCAGCTTTTCATGCAAGCGGTGCAGGATATCCGCGTCGGCGGCCGCCAGGGCAACTCGCAGTACCAATTCAGCCTGCAGTCCGATTCGCTGCCCGACCTTTACGTCTGGGGACCCAAGCTGCTGGAGGCCTTGCGGAAGGATTCGTCGATCATCACGGATGTCGACTCGGATCAGGCGCAGAACGGCCTGCAGGTCAACCTCGTGATCGACCGCGATGCCGCTGCCCGGCTTGGCGTCAATACCCGCAGCATTTCGTCGACGCTCTACGACGCCTTCGGCCAGCGCCAGGTCTCGACCATCTACAATGCGCTGAACCAGTACCATATCGTCATGGAGGTCTCGCCGGAGTACTGGGAGAATCCGGAGTCGCTGAAGGATATCTATGTCAGCACGTCGGGCGGCGCGATCAGCGGCGCGCAGGCAACCGCCGCCATCGTGTCGACGGCACCGCTGGCGGCGGGCGCGGTCGATCCTGCACAGGCGGTGCGTAACCAGCTCACCAACCAGATCGCCGTCAGCGGCCGCGGTTCGGCTTCGACCGGTGCGGCCGTCAGTACTGCGCAGGAGACGATGATCCCGCTGCCGTCGGTGACGCGTTACGATTTCGGCACGACGCCGCTTGCCGTCAATCATCAGGGCCTGTTCGTCACCAGCACGATCTCGTTCAACCTGGCGCCGGGCAAGACGCTGAGCGACGCCGTCGCCTATGTGAACGAAGCCATGCGCGAGATCGGCCTGCCGTCCACGATCCATGGCTCCTTCCAGGGCACGGCAAAGGCCTTTCAGGATTCGCTCAACAACCAGCTCCTGCTGGTGCTGGCGGCACTCGCCGCAGTCTACATCGTGCTGGGCATCCTCTATGAGAGCTACATCCATCCGATCACGATCCTGTCGACCCTGCCGTCGGCCGGCATCGGGGCGCTGCTGGCGCTCAGGCTGACGGGCGTGGAGTTCAGCATCATCGCCATGATCGGCGTGTTGCTGCTGGTCGGCATCGTCAAGAAGAACGCCATCATGATGATCGACGTGGCGCTGGAGCGCGAGCGCAACGAGGGGCTCGAGCCCAGCGAGGCGATCCACCAGGCGGCGACGCTGCGCTTCCGCCCGATCCTGATGACCACCATGGCGGCCATCCTGGGCGCGCTGCCGCTGGCGCTGGGCTTCGGCGACGGTGCGGAGTTGCGCCAGCCGCTCGGAATCTCGATCATCGGCGGCCTGTTCGTGAGCCAGATCCTGACCCTCTATACGACGCCCGTGATCTACCTCTACCTCGACCGCTTCCGCCGCCGCGATCGCGACCGGCCCAGCCGCGTGGCCCGTGCCCTGGGAAGCACGGGAGCGGGCAGTGCCGGGGCGCCGGCATGACGGCATCCCGTCGGGCCGTGGCCCTAGCCACGGCCCTGTCGCTATCGGCCTGCATGGTCGGGCCGAATTACAAGCGGCCGCCGCCGGCCGATCCGCCGGTGCCCGAGTTCAAGGAGACGACGGGCCCGGTGATCGGCGGGGACGCGAACTTCCGGCCCGCCCAGCCGCGCGACGCCATCGACCGCGGGCCATGGTGGACGATGTACGACGATTCCGTGCTCGATCGGGTGGCGGCCCAGGTCGACATCTCAAACCAGACCCTCATGCAGGCCGAAGCGGCCTACCGTCAGGCGCGCGCCCTGGTCCGGCAGGATGCGTCGGGGCTCTATCCGACGATTTCGGGCACCGCCGGCTACACCCAGAGCGGCAGCGGCACCGGTGGCGGCCGCAGCACGCAAGGCGGCATCGTGAGTTCGGGCTCGGGCAGCCTGAGCCAGTTCACCATGGGCCCGTCGCTCGCCTGGCAGGCCGACCTGTGGGGCCGTATCCGCCGCCAGATCGAAAGCGATTCGGCGGCCGCCCAGGCAAGTGCCGCCGACCTCGCCAACGCCCGGCTGTCGGCGCAAGCCAACGTGGCGATCAACTATTTCTCGATGCGCATCTCCGAGCAGCGCATTCTACTCTTCGAGGCCTCGGTGGCGGCCTTCACGCGCTCGGCCGAGATCGTACAGAACCAGCTCGACGCCGGCATCGTCTCGCGCGTCGACCTGGCGCAGGCGCAGACCCTGCTCGAGCAGACCCGCGCCCAGCTCGTCGCCGAGAATATAAACCGCGCCGTGTTCGAACATGCGGTCGCGGTCCTGGTCGGCAAATCGCCGTCGGCTTTCAGCCTGGAGCCCGGACCGCTGCCGCAGGAGGTGCCGACGTTCGAGGCCGGCGTGCCGTCAGGGTTGCTCGAGCGGCGGCCCGACATCGCCGCCGCCGAACGCCTGATGACGCAGGCCAACGCCCAGATCGGCGTGGCCCAGGCCGCCTACTATCCCGACATCTCGCTCGCCAGCACCGTCACCCTGGTCGCCAGCAGCCTGCTCCCGCTGCTGCAGCTCAGCAACGCGGTATGGTCGGTCGGGCCGCAGCTCGCGGCCACCCTGATCGACGGCGGTGCGCTCAAGGCGCAGGTCGAAGGCGCCCGGGCCAAATACGACGCCCAAGTCGCTTTTTATCGCCAGACCATCCTCGTCGCCTTCCAGCAGATCGAGGATGCGCTCGTCCAGCAGCGCGTCCTGGTACAGGAGGAACAGGTGCAGCGCGCCGCCGTCGCCTTCGCGCGCGAGGCCGAGCAGCTGTCGCTCAATCAGTACACACAGGGCACGGTGCCCTACACCACTGTGGTGACGACCCAGACCGCCGCCCTCAGCGCCGAACAAACCCTGCTCAATATTCGCCTCAGTCGGCTCACCGCCAGCGCCAATCTGGTGCTGGCGCTGGGCGGTGGCTGGCGCGACACCGACCTGCCGGCGCCCATGCCGATCGGCGGCGTCGACCAGACCCCTCAGCCGCCGATACCGACAACGCAAAGCATCGCGCCGCCGCGGCAATGGTGGAGGTTCTGGTCGCGCTAGCTGGGGGCGCGTCACTCCGATGGCGCGATCTTCTCTTGGAACGGGCAAAGACGCGCGACCGAAGTCGCGCGTCCCCAGCTACTCGAGCTTGATCCCGGTGCGAGCGATGAATGTCTGCCAGCGTTCGACTTCGGCACGGATGGTGGCCATGAAGGTCTCCGACGTGCCGCCGACGGTGATGACGCCGTCCTCGGCCAGGCGGTACGAGACCTCGCGGCTCTTCAGCACGGCGTCGAGCTCGCCATTCATGCGCCGCACGATCTCGTCGGGGATGCCCTTGGGGCCGATCATGCCGTGCCACAGGTTGAAGTCGAGCGTTGGATAGCCCTGTTCGCCGTAGGACGGGATATCGGGCGGAGCCGCCAGCCGCTTGGTGGCGCTGATCGCCAGTCCCCGCAGCTTGCCGCTCTTGATGTAGGGCAGCATGGTCGTTGTGCCGCCGGTCAGGAACTGCAGGTTGCCGGCCAACAGGTCGGTGAGCGCCGGCGCCGTGCCGCGATAGGGCACGTGTGTCGCCTTGATGCCGGCGGCGTCGAGGAAGAATTCGGTGCCGAGATGCACCAGCCCGCCTGGACCGCTCGAGCCGTAGGTTAGCTTGCCGGGCTCGCGCTTGCAGAGCTCGACCAGCTCCTTGAGCGTCCTGGCGGGCAGCGTGGGATTTGCCGCGAGCACCGTCGGTTCGTCGGTGAACTGGCCGATCGCCACGATGTCGGCCAGCGAATCGAAGGACGGCTTGTGCAGGATCGAGTTGATCGTGTAGCTGCCCGAGATGGTGAGATAGGTGTAGCCGTCGGCCGGCGCCTTGATCGCCGCTTCCGCGCCAAGATTGCCGCCGGCGCCCGGCTTGTTTTCGACGAGCGTGGTCTGGCCGAGGCGCACGCTCATCTTCTCGGCGATCAGCCGGCTGGTGAAGTCCGAGCCGCCGCCCGGCGCGAACGGCGCCACGAGCTTGATCGGCCGCGACGGCCAAGCCTCGGCCGAAGCCCGGCCGCCAAGGCCCAGCGCCGCCGCGGCGCCGAGCAGGCTGCGGCGGCCGATCATGGCGCCGGCCACGGCACGCGGATCTCCTGCAGCGGCACGTACTGCTGGGCGGCATGCATGTCGGTCTCGCCCACGCCGCCCTGGGGGCGTGGGCGGGGCAGGGTGATCTTCACGGCGTTGACGAGGTCGAAAAAGCCGAAAGTGATGATGTTCTGGGTCGGCACGTTGTAAAGCTGCGACACCAACTCCTTGGTGATCACGCCGCTCTTTTTCACCGCCTCGAAATCCTCCTTGGTCTTGAACACGATATCGAGCGTGATCTCGAAAGGTCCGGCATTCTTGCTGCGGATCACCTTGGCGATGTCGCGCAGCGGGGTCGGGTGGGTGGCCACGGTTCAGATTTCCTCGTAGCGGATGGGGAACAACGCAGTCGGACTGTCGATCTTCATCAGGTGATAGACGTTGAACTCGCAGGCCTGGCCGAGCGGGATCTCGAGCGGCGTGAAGGGTGAAGCGAGATTGCCCGCCGTGGCGATGCGGCCGGGATAGGGCGCGTGCATCAGGCTGGTGCGCGCCTTGCCGCAGATCGCGGTGGCGAGCGACTGGGTGGCCGCGGCGACCTCGACGATGATGCAAAGTTCGTGCGCCGGCGTCCTGACCGGCTCGAGCTCGCCCATCACGCCGTTCTTGCCGTAGACATGGGGAATGATGCGGTAGCTCTCTTCCGGCACTTCGGCGAAGTAGGCCCGCGTGCCGGCCAGCACCTTGTCCAGGATTTCGTCGATCTGGGAGATGAAGATCGGATCGCGCGCGCCGGCAATGAAGATGCTGCGCCACCCCGAGGTCTTCGCCCCTTCAAGCTTCACCGTGTAGTGCTTGCTGGGCTCGAACCGGCTGCCCGACACGCGCACGCGCCGGTCGGTCACCTGTTCGTACTTGCAGTTGGAAAGATCGAGCGTGCCGCCCGGACCGGCCAGCAGGAAGGGATGGGTCTTTTCGTAGAGCGTATGGGCCGCCACCGAGGCCGTGGTGCAGCGCTCGGCGGGATTGAGCGGTTCGATCTCGAAGTGGTCGCGCCGCAGATAGCCCATGACGTTGCGGCCGACCGGCTCGGCGCAGAGCGCGCCGCATTCCATGATCTTGCCCATATGCCAGGCGAGCGCCGGATCGAAGCCGGCGCGGATCGCCATCGCCGCGGTCGGCGAGGGATCGTAGGACCGGCCGCCCAGCACCACGTCGACGCCTTCACTTTCGTCGAGCGCCTTGACGAACGGCTCGGCTCCCATCTGCGCCACCACGACGGTCGCCGCATCGACCTCGCGCTGGTCGAGCGGCGGCACGGGACCCAGCGGCTCGATGCGACCGGCCAAAAGCTCGCGCGCGATGTGGGCCTTGTCGATGTCGGCATAGATCGAGGCGAGCTTGAAGTGCCAGCCGCGCTTGCGGGCGATATGCGCAATGATGTCGCGAAAGACATCGACGTGAAGATTGGTGCCGTCGCCGCCGGCCGAGGAGATCAGCAGCGGAATCCTTGCCTCATGCTGCGCCGCCAGCAGGACCTCGATGTCCTTCACATAGGCTTCGCGGCTGCAGGTCATCTCGCCGAGTCCAAGCTTCTGCGGACCTGAGTCGGTCGACCCCGAATCGATGGTTATGGCGTGCGGCTTCTGCGCCAGACCCATCTTGAAGTGATCGACCGGGAAGCCGTAGCCCAGCATGCCCGACGGCGTGAGGATGCGGATCTCGTCGTTGCTCGCCGTCGTCATGGTGCTTCCCCTTGTGGAATTCAGGTGGTATACCATTGGTACAATGGATACGCTAGTCGGCGACGATCTTGCTGCGGGCGATGGCCAGAAGCTTTCGGTCGTGGCCTATGCCGCGCTGCTCGACATGATCCTGCGCGGCACCATCGCGGCGGGCGAACCGGTGACCGAACGGCTGATCGCGGCGCGGCTCGGCATGTCGCGCACGCCCGTGCGCGAGGCGGTGCGGCGGCTGGAAGGCGAAGGCACGCTCGAGCGCCAGCGCGGCGGTGCGCTGGTCGTGCGACCTTACTCGATGGAGACATTCCTGCACGCCCTCGCGGTGCGTCGCCTCCTGGAGGGCGAAGCGGCACGACTGGCGGCGGGCAAGATCGCGCCTTCCGTCATCGCCGACGCGCGCGAGCGTATCGCGCGTCTGCGCCGCGACGGTCTGGGCGACACCGCGCGCCAGGACGACCGCGACTTCCATGCCGCCATCGCCGCGGCGTCGGGCAACCCGGTGCTCGCAACCGCGATCGGTGATCTTCGCAAGCGCACCGCGATGTTCAGACTGGGCCGCCTGCCTGAGCGTGTCGACCAGGTCTGCGACGAGCACCTGGCGATCGTCGAGGCGCTGGCCGCCGGCGACAGCGAAGCTGCACGCGCGGTCATGCAGACCCATATCGACAATGTGCGGGCTCATCTCCTGCAACGCCTGACGGCGATTTAGCTCTCTGCCTCGCCCGTCTCGGCGCCTTCTGAGGCGCGAACGGGGGAGGCAGGAAGAGCGCGGGAGGGATAGGCTAGCGGTATGGCCGAGCCGGAGATCCGCAAGATCATCCATGTCGACATGGACGCCTTCTACGCGTCCGTCGAGCAGCGCGACACGCCTGAGCTGCGCGGCAAGCCCGTGGCGGTCGGCGGGCGCGAGCGCGGCGTGGTCATGGCGGCGAGCTACGAGGCGCGGACCTTCGGCGTGCGCTCGGCCATGCCGTCGGCGACGGCCAAGCGGCTGTGCGCCGAGCTGGTGTTCGTCAAGCCGCGCTTCGACGTCTACAAGGAGGTGTCGCGCCAGATCCGCGAGATCTTCCTCGACTACACGCCGCTCGTTGAACCGCTGTCGCTCGACGAGGCCTATCTCGACGTCACCACCAACCTCAAGGGCATGCCGCTGGCGAGCGAGATCGCGCGCGAGATCCGCGCCCGCATCCTCGAGCGCACGGGCCTCACCGCCTCGGCCGGCATCTCCTACAACAAGTTTTTGGCCAAGCTCGCCTCCGACCATCGCAAGCCCAACGGCCAGACGGTGATCCCGCCCGAGAAGGGTCCGGCCTTCGTCGAGGGCTTGCCGGTGGCCAAGTTCCACGGCGTCGGTCCGAAGACGGCGGAAAAAATGAACCGGCTCGGCATTCACAGCGGCGCCGACCTCAAGGCGCAGTCGCTCGAGTTCCTGGAAGAGTATTTCGGCAAGGCGGGGACCTACTACTACGCCATTGCCCGCGGCCAGGACGATCGGCGGGTCGTGCCCAACCGGCCGCGCAAATCGGTCGGCTCGGAGACGACCTTCATGCAGGATCTCGGCCGGCCGGCCGAGATCGAGGAAGGCATCGCCGCGGTGCTGGAGGATGTCTGGTCGTACTGCGAGCGCACCGGCATCGCCGGCCGCACCGTCACGGTGAAGATCAAGTATGCCGATTTCCAGATCGTGACCCGCAGCCGCACTCTGGCCGAACCGGTGTCGAGTCGGGAAGTGCTGGAACGCACCAGCATCGAGCTGGTGCGCACGGTGTTCCCTCTGGAGAAGCGCGTGCGGCTGCTGGGCGTGTCGCTGTCGAACATGAGCAGCGGGGGCCCGCAGACGCCGCCGCAACTGACCCTGGGACTCTAAAGCGATGACCGGCAGGCCCGTCGCCAAATAACGCTTTTTTGTGTCGGCGGGCGATATTTTGATTGAGGGAACGCCGGTCGTCGCAGATCATCTAGTCAACGAATGAGCCGGCAAAGCCGGCCGGGAAATGCTGGGCTACATCCAACGATTGCAGAAGAAACGAAACAAGAACTACTGGCGGAGAGGTCTGAACGGCCGGTGCTTTGCGTTGTCTACCATCCGGAGCAAGCCGCCCCGCAGACTTGAGCAAGCAGGGAAGCAAAAAGGGAGAAGACACCAATGACGAGCATTCAAGGAGCGGCCGAGGGCATTCCCCCGGGTGCAGGCTTGCTTGATCGTGAGCGCATCATCGCCAGGCCCGGCTTCAACCGCTGGCTGGTGCCGCCTGCCGCATTGGCGATCCATCTCTGCATCGGCATGGCCTACGGCTTCAGCGTGTTCTGGATCCCGCTGTCGCGTTCCATCGGCATCTCCAAGTCGGTCGCTTGCCCGGCCGACACCTCGCTGATTCAGGCGCTGTTCGTCACCAGCTGCGACTGGAAGATCAGCGAGCTCGGCTGGATGTACACCCTATTCTTTGTGGTCCTGGGCTCAGCTGCCGCCATCTGGGGCGGCTGGCTGGAACGCGCCGGCCCCCGCAAGGCGGGCTTTGTCTCGGCACTCTGTTGGTGCGGCGGGCTCTTCATCTCCGCGATCGGCGTCTACACCCATCAGCTCTGGCTGATGTGGCTGGGCTCCGGCGTGATCGGCGGCATCGGGCTCGGCCTGGGCTACATCTCGCCAGTCTCGACCCTAATCAAATGGTTTCCCGACCGCCGCGGCATGGCGACCGGCATGGCCATCATGGGCTTCGGCGGTGGCGCCATGATCGGCGCGCCGCTCGCCGACATCCTGATGAACGTCTTCCGCACGCCCGCCTCGGTCGGCGTCTGGCAGACCTTCGTGGCCATGGGCGTGATCTATTTCGCCTTCATGATGGGTGGCGCCTTCGGCTATCGCCTGCCGCCGCCCAATTGGCGGCCCGACGGCTGGACCCCGCCGCCGGAGAACGCCAAGTCGATGATCACCAAGCATCAGGTCCATCTCCGGGACGCGCACAAGACGCCGCAATTCTGGCTGGTGTGGTTCGTACTCATGCTGAACGTCAGCGCCGGCATTGGCGTGATCGGCATGGCCTCGCCCATGCTGCAGGAGATCTTTGCCGGATCGCTGTTCGGCCAGCCCGATATCAAGTTCGGCCAGCTCAACGACCAGCAGCGGCAACTGGTGGCGGCCATCGCGGCCGGCTTCACCGGGCTGCTGTCGCTGTTCAACATCGGCGGCCGGTTCTTCTGGGCGTCGCTGTCCGACAAGATCGGGCGCAAGATGACGTACTATACTTTCTTCGCGCTGGGCATTGCCCTCTACGCAGCCTCGCCGTGGGCGGCGCACATCGGCAGCAAGGCGTTGTTCGTGGCCTTCTTCTGCGTGATCCTGTCGATGTATGGCGGCGGTTTCGCCACCGTGCCGGCCTATCTCGCCGACCTGTTCGGCACGCAATTCGTGGGCGCCATCCACGGCCGGCTGCTGACCGCCTGGTCGACGGCGGGCATCGTCGGCCCGGTGGTGGTGAACTACATCCGCGAGTTTCAGATCAATGCCGGCGTGCCGCGCGCGCAGGTCTACGACTTCACCATGTACATCCTGGCCGGCATGCTGGTGGTGGGCTTCATCTGCAACCTGATGATCAAGCCCGTCGATCCGCGCTGGTACATGAAGGAAGAGGAAGTGCTGGCGCTGCAGGCCAAGACAACCTCGACGGCGATGGCGGCCGGCGGCTCGTACGGCATCGACAGGGGAGGCCTCGACGGCGCCGCGGTCGCAGCCTGGCTGATCGTCGGGATTCCGATCGCCTGGGGCGTGTGGATCACGCTGTCCAAGGCGTGGGTGTTGTTCGGCTGATCCTCGCGCATCCGCAGACATCTCTGAAGGCGCCTGCATCACACTGCAGGCACCTTCAGTCTGTCTAGGCGCCGACTTCCGCCACCATGCGCTTCAGCATCGCGGCATCGGGGTAGGTGCCGAGGCCCGCCTGTACGTTGTCCTTCATGTGCTCGGGTTTGCCGGTACCGGGGATGACGCAGGTGACGGCCTGATTGGCCAGCACGAACTTCAGCAGGATCTGCGCCCAGCTCGTGCAGCCGATTTCGCTCGCCCAGTCCGGCAGCTTGCGGCCTGAAAGCTTGCGCAGTAGGCCACCGCCGCCGAACGGCTGGTTCACGATCACCGCCGTGCCGCGTTCGGCCGCGGCCGGCAGCAGGCGGCGCTCGACGGCGCGATCGTCGATCGCGTAGTTGATCTGCACGAAGTCCCACTTCTCTGCGCGCAGCACCGCTTCGAGCTCTTCATGCGCGCTCTGGGTATAGTGCGTGACGCCGAGATAGCGGATGCGGCCCTCGGTCTTCCAGGCGCGCAAAGTCGGCAGGTGCGCCCGCCAGTCGACCAGGTTGTGGATCTGCATCAGGTCGAGGCGGTCGGTCTTCAACAACGCCATCGACTTCTTCATCTGGGCGATGCCGTTGTCGCGACCCGAGGTCCAGACCTTGGTGGCGATGAAGGCCTTGTCGCGCGTGCCGGCAGCCGCCAGCAGGTCGCCGACCACGCCCTCGGCCGCGCCATACATCGGCGAGGAGTCGATCACCGAGCCGCCGCGCTCGAACATCACCTCGAGAACCTCGGCGAGCGGCGCGCGGTCTGCGGGCTTGCCGCCGACATCGAAGGTTCGCCAGGTGCCGCAGCCGACGACGGGCAGCATCTCGCCGGAGGAGGGAATCTTGCGCTGGTGCATGCGGCTCCCCGCGGTTGGTTGAGCCGCTGCCGGCCGGCCGAGCAGGGCGGCGCCGGCTAGGCCGAGAAAGGTCGAACGCTTCAGGTCCATCACCATAAGACCACGTTGGCGGATAGGAGGCGGGATGTCACCGGCTCGATGAGACGTTCTGTCGTCTCCGACGTTGTGCCATCCCTGCACAAGAACTGAGGAGTGTTCATCCCCTCGTCATGTTGTTCGCAATGCTCTCAATGGCAGTGCAGAAGAATTCATCGCCACATTGACGCCGCATGAAGGGTCTTTGCTTCGTGTCAGGGCAACTTCGGCAATCTCAGCCATTGTCGAATCGCCGGATCGAGACCATGTCGAGAGTGACCAGGAGATCCAGCCATGACCGAACCCTTCGTCGTCGAAGTTTGGGGCAAGCCCGCCGGTATCGTCGTCAAGGAAGGCAACGCTTTCCGCTTCTATGCGATGGCGCGTCCCTTCTTCGAGCTCCATGGTGCGCAGTTCACCACGCCCGGCCATGCCAGGCTGGCGGCCGCGCGGCTCGGCTCATTCGATCGCCCAACCTCGCCATACGACACCGAGGAGGGTCACAGCGGCGTCACCGGCCGATCCTTGGGCAGCGCCAGCCATTCCGCCAGCTTTTGTCCATTGTGATCCTGGAAGCGCTGCGCCAGTACGCGTGACGCCGCGATCCGCTCGACGCGGAAGTTCCTGAAATCTTTCCTGAGCTCGCACCAGGCGCCGACCAAGGTCACGTCGACGTAGTAGGCCATGGCGAGCGGCCAGATCGTGCGCCGCGTGCGCTTGCTCTTCTCGTCGACATAGGAGATGCGCATCTTGCGCCGGTCGCGGATGGCGCTGCGCACCTGCGCCACATCGACGCCACGCGGCGTCGCGGCGTCGCCCCTCGACACGTAGAACGGCGCGGCCGCGACGTGTGAGCGCAGGCTCTCGGGCAGCACGACCGTCACCTTGTCGAGCACCCGTTTGGCCGCCTGCTGCAGCTCCGAATCGCGCAGGCGCTGCACCAGCCGCGCGCCGACCGTGATGGCCTCGACCTCGTCGACCGTGAACATCAGCGGCGGCAGGTCGAAACCCTGGCGCAGCACGTAGCCGACCCCGGGCGCGCCCTCGATCGGCACGCGGCGGGCCTGCAAGGTCGCCACGTCGCGATAGATGGTGCGCACGGTGACTTCCAGCTCCTCGGCCAGCTGAGCGGCGGTGACCGGCTTCCTGGCGGAGCGCAGGACCTGGATGACGTCAAACAGCCGATCGGCCCGCATGTAGTCAATCTCTGGGAGGAACCACACTCCTGACATAACGATGTCAGTAGGCGGGGGCTAGTGTCCTCACCATGATAAATGACGGGAACCAGAGCTGGCGGGGCGTGACCCTGGTTGTGCTATCGGCGTTCGCCTTCAGCACGGCCGGCTTCTTCACGCGTCTGATCGATACAGACGTCTGGACGATGCTGTTCTGGCGCGGTCTTTTCGGCGGACTTTTCATCGCCGGCTACATCCTGTGGCGGCACGGCGCAGGGACTGCCAAAGCCTTTCGCGGGATCGGCCGGGCGGGCCTGGTGGTGGCCGGCTGCTCGACGGCGGCCACTATCTGTTTCATCAACGCGTTGCGCGAGACCACGGTGGCCGACGTCCTGGTCATCAATGCAACGGCGCCGTTCCTGACCGCAGCGCTGGCCTGGGCGTGTACCGGCCATCGGGAACGCTGGACCACCCTGGCGGCCAGCGTGGTCGCGCTGATCGGTGTGGTCGTCACGGTCGATGCGGCGCTCGCCTCCGGTCACCTGTTCGGCAACTTCCTGGCGCTCCTCATGACGATCCTGATCTCGGCCATGATGGTGGTGATCCGCCAACGTCGCGACGTCAGCATGCTGCCGGCCGCCTGCCTGTCGGCTTTCCTATGCGCACTGGTCGTTTGGCCGTGGGCCGATCCCGCAAGCGCCGCGGGCTGGAATTTCGTCAATCTCGCGCTGTTCGGCACAACGCAGTTCGGACTCGGCATGCTTCTGCTCACCATCGGCACGCGGCTGATCTCGGCCACCCGCTCGGCCCTGATCGGCGCGCTCGAGACGCCGCTCGCCCCGGCCCTGGTCTGGCTGGCGTTCGCCGAAGTGCCACCAATCGCGACCTGCATCGGTGGTGCCATCGTCCTTGCCGCTGTTCTCGCGGATCTGTTGACCACCCGGTCGACCGCGCGCCCTCGACAGGGGTCGCTGCAGGAGGTGCAGGCATGAACGCCGAGCAAAGAGTGAAGGATCTCGGCATCGATTTGCCGCCGCCGCCCAAGGCCGTCGGCAACTACGTTCCGGGCGTGCAGGTCGGCAACCTGCTGTTTCTGTCGGGGTGCGGCCCACAGCGCGCCGACGGCAGCTATGTCGTCGGCAAGGCCGGCGCCGATTTGAGCATGGAACAGGCCTACGCGGCGGCGCGCGTGGCCGGCCTCGCCATGCTGGCGCGCATCCGCCTGGTCGCGGGCTCGCTCGATCGCGTGGCCCGTGTCGTCAAGGTGCTGGGCATGGTCAATGCCGCGCCGGACTTCAAGGAGCAGCCCAAGGTCATCAACGGCTTCTCCGATCTCATGGTCGAGGTCTTCGGCGACGCAGGCTGCGGGGCGCGTGCCGCGGTCGGCATGGCGGCGCTGACCGGCCAGATGGCGGTCGAGATCGAGATGGTGATCGAGTTGAAGGAGAAGCCGGCGATGACTGAGAACACCGACGCCCAGATCCGCCGCGTCTATGAACGGTGGCACGAATCGATCGTGGCGCGCGATGCCGATGGCCTGACGGCACTCTACGCCGAGGACGCCGTCTTCGAGACCCCGTTTATCCTGGCGATCCTGAAGGACAAGACGGAGGGCATCCTGAAAGGAAGACGCGATATCAGGGCGTTCTTCGAGGCCGGATTTCGCAATCCTGAAAGCGGTCTTGGCCGCTGGTATCGCACCGGAACGTTCTTCGCCAACGGCCGGCAGCTCGTCTGGGAGTATCCGCGCGAGACACCGCAAGGCGATCAGGTCGACCTCGTCGAAGTGATGGATATCGCGAACGGGCTTATTGCCCACCATCGGGTCTATTGGGGCTGGGTCGGCTTCAAGGCGCTCGCCGCCCTGAACAAGCCAGCTGAGGAGAAACCGTCGTGACGTTGCAAGACTGGCTGATATTCATCGCGTTTTGGACGGCGGCAAGCCTTCCTCTTGGTCCGAATGCGATGAACTGCATCGTCATTTCGATGTCGGACGGTTTTAGGCGGGGATTGTGGGCGATGACCGGCATCGTGATGGCGGCGGCGTGCCACATGGCGGCATCCATCCTCGGCCTGTCGGCAATTCTGCTGGCAAATGCCAGCCTGTTCCACGCCATCAAGTGGCTCGGCGTGGCCTATCTCGCCTGGTTGGGTGTGGTCATGTTCCTGAAAAAGACCGACGCGGTCGAGATCAAAAGCCGCCCGTCGACGACACCTTTGGCGGCGATCAGGCGCGGTTTCACCACGTCGATCACCAATCCCAAGGCAATCCTGGTCTATGTCGCGGTGTTTCCTCAATTCATCAAGCCGGAAGGCGCCTTGCCGGCACAGCTCCTGGTCCTCATCCCAACCGCCCTCGTCATCACCGTGGTGGTCTATACCGGCTATTGCGCGTTCGGGACCAGCATCGCCCGGTTGCTTTCGACGGCACGGCGACGGCTCGCCTTCAATTTCGCAGCAGGCGGCTTCTATCTGTGCAGCGCGTTCGGTTTGTCGTGCTTGCGGCAGCAAAGGTCATGAACTTCCCAGCCCTTGGCAGCCTGCTAGACTGGCGGCCTGTTGCCGAGGGAGGGAACACGGTGATCAAGCGCAAGCAGCGCATTCCCATGCGCGATCTGTCGACCATGGCGGCGGAGGACCGCACGACCGTCGAGAAGAACGCCATGAACGGTCAGATCTTCAACATCTTCAAGGTGCTGGCCCACCACCCGTCGCTGGTGAAGCGCTGGACACCGTTCGCCGGCCATGTCCTCAGCAAGCAGACCCTGCCGTTTCGCGACCGCGAGCTTCTGATCCTGCGCATCGGCTGGCTGAACCAGGCCGAATACGAGTTCGCCCAGCACGAGCTGATCGCCAGGAAGGGTGGCGTCTCCGACGCCGACATCGACCGGCTGAAGCACGGGCCGAAAGCGGAAGGCTGGAGCCAGCACGAGGCGGCGCTGCTGCAGGTCGCCGACGATCTCTACGAAAACTCGGTGGTTTCCGATGCGACCTGGGCCGTGCTGGCGAAGAAGTATTCGACCGAGCAGCTGATGGACGCGGTCTTCACCGTCGGCCAGTACAATCTCGTGTCGTGGGCACTCAACAGCTTCGGCGTGCCGCTCGACGATTTCCTGCCCGGCGCCCAAAAGTAGGGTCTTTGCCCGCCCTTGTGCAGAGGCACGCGCTGTCGGATCATCCGCCGACCCGAAGTTCCGGAGCCCGTGGGAGAAAGCCATGAACGTCGCGACCCCGCCGCCGAAGCCGACTTCGCCGGAGAGCACGCCGCCTCGCCTGACCGAACTGGCGCGCTTCGCCGGCTGCGCGGCCAAGATCAGCCAGTCGGATCTCCATGCCGCCTTGAGCGGCCTGCCGGTCGCTTCCGATCCGCGCGTGCTGGTCGGCCACGACACGTCCGACGATGCCGCCGTCATCCGCTTGCGCGACGATCTTGCGCTGGTCGAGACGGTCGACATCTTTCCGCCGATCGTCGACGACCCGTTCGACTACGGCCGCATCGCCGCCGCCAATGCGCTCTCCGACATCTACGCCATGGGCGCCACGCCGCTCAATGCGCTGAGCTTCGTCGCCTGGCCGGTCGACCGGCTGGGCACCGCGCCGCTGCGCCAGGTGCTCGACGGTGCGGCCGCGATCTGCGCCGAGGCCGGCATCGCCATTTCTGGCGGTCATTCGATCGTCGACGAGGAACCTAAATTCGGCCTGTTCGTCACCGGCACGATCCATCCCGACCGCATCGTGTCCAACGCCGGCGCCCGTCCCGGCGACGCGCTGGTGCTGACCAAGCCGATCGGCACCGGCGTGCTCACCACGGCGGTGAAGCGCAACGCTGCGCCTGAGAGCGTGCTGCAGGCCGCCATCCGCTCGATGACGACGCTGAACCGCCATGCCGCCGAGGCAATGGTCGCCGCGCGCGCCACGGCCGGCACCGACATCACGGGCTTCGGCCTTTTGGGCCATCTCGGCAACATGCTGCGCGCTTCGTCGGTTGCCGCCGGCCAACCGATCGGCGCGCGCCTGTCCTATGCCGCCGTGCCGATCTTCGACAAGGTCGAGGCTTTTCTGGAGGCAGGCCTTTGCCCGGGCGGCACCAAGCGCAATCTCGACTACGCCGCGCCCAACGCCCGCTTTGCCAAAAACCTTGCCGAACCGCAGCGCCTGCTGCTGGCCGATGCCCAGACTTCCGGCGGCCTTTTGATCGCCGTGCCGCAGGACCGGCTGGCCGGCCTTTTGGCCGACTTGAAGAAGCGCGGCACGCCGGCCGCCGCCGTGATCGGCAGCATCGTCGCCGCCGACGCAGCCGGAGTCATCGAGGTGACGGCCTGATCAAACGCCGAGCGCGCTGCCATCCGCCGACAGGCGGGCCTGCGCGGCCAGCCTGACGGGCGCGTTGGAGGCCCCATAGCCGCGATAGCCGCGGCGCTGGACGATCTCGAAGAAGAATCGCTGATCATAGGTCTCGGTATAGACCTGCAGGTACTCCGCGTTGCCCTCGCGGTCGTAGAGAATGTTGTGCGCCTTCAGCATTGCCAGCTGATCGGCCGGCAGGTCGGTCTTGGCTAAAAGATCATCGTAGTAGTTCTCCGGGATGGCGAGCAGTCGCACGCCGTTCTGCTCCAGCCGCGCCACGGTCGCCAGAAGGTCGTCGGTGGCCAAGGCGATGTGCTGCACGCCCGAGCCGAACAGCTCGTTGAGGAAGCGCGACGATTGCGTGCGCTGGCTTTGCGAGGCGTTGAGCACGATGCGCAGGCCGCCGTCGGGCGATTCGACCACCTGGCTTCGCACCAGGCCGCCCGGATCGGCCACCTCTTGGGGCGGGATCTTCTTGAGGTCGAGCAGCGAGGTATAGAACAGGAGCCAGGTCAGCATCTCCTCGTACTGCATCGACTGGGAAATGTGATCGACGTTGGTGAGTCCGGCGTCGTTGCTCCCCTCGCCGGTATCGTCGAACTCGATGTCCCACACCCGGCCGAGCGCGCTGGTCGAATCGAGGAAATAGACCAGGCTGCCGCCGACGCCGCGCACCGCTGGAATGTCGAGCTCGCCCGGCCCGACGGCCTGGCGGAACGGCGCATCAAGCAACAGGGTCGCGCGCTGGAAGGTGGCCGCCGCGTCGTCGACGGTGAATCCCAGGGCGCACACTGCCGAGCCGTGCACGATGTTGAAGGAATGGGCGAAGCCTTCCTTCTCGCGGTTCACGACCAGGTTGATATCGCCCTGGCACCAGCGCGTCACGGCTTTCGAGCGATGCCGGCCGGCGCGGCGGAAGCCGAGGCCGGCCAAAAGCTCTTCGAGGCGCGACGCATCGTCATCGTCGGCAGAGAATTCGATGAAGCCTACCCCCTTGGCCTGCGAGCGCGGCGGCAGGGCAGGCACGCCCGCCGGGCGCTTGCCCGTCCGTTCGGCAAGCTGATCGAGCAGGAAGCGCAGCGAACGGTGGCCGTCGACGGCGAGGCTGCGCGCCGAGCCGGCGCGGAACTGGTCGTTGAAGATTTCCAGCGACAGCGCGCCGTCATAGTCGGTCGCCGTCAACGCCTCCATAAAGTCGAGCACCGGCAGCTCGCCCTGGCCGGGGAAATTGCGGAAGTGCCGGCTCCACGAGAGGTAGTCCATCTGCAGCAGCGGTGCGTCGGCGAGCTGCACCAGGAAGATGCGGTCGCCGGGAATGGCGCGGATGGCGCTGAGATCGGTGCCGCGCGCCAGGATATGGAAGGAGTCGAGCACCAGCCCGACGGCGGGATGGTCGGCGCGCCGCACCGCCTCCCAGGCGTCGCGGTAGTCGTTGATATGCCGGCCCCAGGCCAGCGCCTCGAAGGCGATGCGCAGGCCGCGCTTGGCGGCGCGCTCGCCCAACTCGCGCAGGTCGGCCGCGGCGCGATCGATGCCGCCCAGCGATTCGGTTGCCACATTGCTGCAGATCATCAAGAGATCGGTGCCCAGCTCCTGCATGACGTCGAACTTGCGTTCGGCGCGATCCATGGCCCGTTCGCGCCGTCCGGTTGGCATGCCCTCGAAGTCGCGGAACGGCTGCAGGGTGACGATGTCCAGCCCGAGCTCCGCGCAGGCGCGGCGCACGTCCGCCGGCGTGCCGTTGAAGGTTATCAGATCGTTCTCGAAGATCTCGACCGCGTCGAACTTGGCGGCGGCGATGGCTTCGAGCTTCTCGCCGAGCGTGCCGCTGAGAGATACCGTCGCGATCGAGGTCTTCATGGCCTGCTCCGTGGTTGGGCAACCGTTACTGCCCGCGTTGCATCCATTCGTCGAAGAAGCGCAGCGTCGCGAGATGGGGGATCTCGCCGGGGCCCGTGCGATCGCCAAGCTGCATGGTCGCGGCGCCGCCAGTGTCGACTTTCGGCCAGGTTGGCAGGCCGTTGCCGTTGGGATCGCCGCTCTTGGCGAAGTTCGTCCAATAGGCCTGCAGCTCGGCCGACAGCGCGCGATCGGCCGCCGTCCAGTCACGCGACAGCACGTCGAGCGTGCCGAAAATGTAGGGATACTCCGAGCTGTGGAAGGTGCCGAGCTTGTCGGGCGTGTCGACCTCCTCGTAAGTCTGCTGGGCGCCGAGCGGCTGCGGATGGTCGAAGAAGTAGAGATAGGTCGGCCGGCCGTTCTTGGCGTGCAGGCGCGCGCTGGTCCAGATGCCCCAGGCGAAGGTGGCGTCGCGGAAGACGTTCTTGCTGGCCTGCCGCGCCGTCACGTCGTCGGTGGCGGGATAGAGCGCCGCGGCCCGGTCGGAGTCTTTGCCGAACCTGTCCTCGACCGACTTTTTATGCGCGGCGAGCGACGCGGCGTGCGGGAAGGTCGCGCCCTCGTTGCGGTTCCAGCCGGTCAGGAACGGCACCGGCGCCTCCTTGCCGTCGTGGAACAGCGTGTAAGTGTCGGTGGGCAGGAACCAGCCGTCGACGATCGGTCCTGCGGGCGTCTTGGCGTCGAGTATCTCGCGGCCGGATTTTCCGCGCAGCTCCGCGATCGTGGTGGCGCCGAGCTTCTGGGCGAAGGCCTTGCCCTGCGCCTCGGCGTCGGCAAGCGGGACCATCTTGGGCGGAAGTGCGGTGCTCTCGGCGACGGCGCGGTGGAACAGCCCGCGCGCCAGCGGCGAGGCCATCAGGTGAACGACGCTCGAGGCGCCGGCCGACTGGCCGAAGATCGTGACGTTGGCGGGGTTGCCACCAAGCGCGTGGATGTTGCGCTTGATCCATTGCAGCGCCGCGACCTGGTCGAGCAGGCCGTAGTTGCCCGAGGCATGCTGCGCCGATTCGGCGCTGAGCTCGGGATGGGCCAAAAAGCCCAGGACGCCGACGCGGTAGTTCATCGACACGACGATCACGCCGCGCTCGGCCAGGCGCGTGCCGTTGAACACCGGACGTGACGCTGATCCCACCTGGAAGCCGCCGCCATAGATCCACACCATCACCGGCAGGTCCTTCGCCTCGGCCGGCGCCCAGACGTTGAGCGTCAGGCAATCCTCGTTCATCGGCAGGTCGCCGCCGGAATATTCGAAATAGACCGACTTGGGCGAGCCGCCGGGCTGCAGACATTGCGGTCCGAAGGACGTGGCGGCGCGCACGCCCTGCCAGGGCGCCACCGGCTGCGGCGGCTTCCATCGCAGGTCGCCGATCGGCGGCGCTGCAAAGGGAAGGCCGAGATAGGCGCGGACATGGCCATTGGCCGCCCAGCTGCCCGTGATGGTGCCGCCATCGACGGCGACCGCACTGCCTTCGATGCGCCCCTGCGCGCGCGCGCCGGCGCCTGCTGCAAGAGTGAACAGTACCGCTGCAAGGACACGGAACATCATGCGGTCCATGGCTTCCTCCTCTGAGTCATCAAGCTGCTTCCTTCTGCACAACCCCAAGCAGCCGGGCCTGCAATGCCGGGTCGCCTTCGAGAGACTTGGCGGTGCCCTCGAAGGCAACCTGCCCATTCACCAGGACATAGGCCCGATCGACCAGCGGCAGGACAGTCTCGGCGTGATGCTCGACAATCACCATGGCCACCCGGCCGCGCAGCTTGGCCAACGCGTCCATCACCTCCTTGACGATGGTGGGCGCCAGCCCCTCGAACGGTTCGTCGAGCAGGATCACCTTGGCCGGCACCATCAGCGACCGGGCGATCGCCAGCATCTGGCGCTCGCCGCCCGACAGGCTCTCGGCCTTCGCGCGTTGCAGGGTGCCGAGCTTGGGGAACAGGGCGAAGACCTCGTCGAGCGATGCGCCGCCGTCGCGCATGGCGATCCGGAGATTGTCCAGCACCGTGAGATTGGGGAACAGCCGGCGGCCCTCCGGCACCAGCGAGACGCCCCGGCGGTTGATCTCATAGGATCGTGTGTTGGCGATCTCTGCGCCGTCGAGGCGGATGCTGCCCGCGCCGCAGCGCACCGTGCCGGTAATGGCGCGCAGCGTCGTCGTCTTGCCGACGCCGTTGCGGCCCAACAGGGCCACGGCCTCGCCTTCGTGGACGACCAGCGAGAGATCCTCCAGCACGACGCTGCCGGCGTAGCCCGCGCGCACCTTGTCGACCACCAGCAGCGGTCGGGCGGCGAGGTGCTCGGCGCGTTCCACATCGGTCGGCGCGGTTGGCGGGATGATCCGCTCGGCGCCGAGATAGGCCGTGACCACATCGGGATTGGCGGCGACGTCGGCCGGCGCGCCGTCGGCGATCAGGCGGCCTTGATGCAGCACGGTGATGCGATCGCTGAGCGCCAGCACGCGGTCGATGTCGTGCTCGATCAGCAGCACCGCATGGCTGTCGGCGAGCTTGCGGATCAGGGCGCCCACCACCTGCCGGTCGGCTTCCGCCAGCCCGGCCAGCGGCTCGTCGAGCAGGAGCAGGCGGGCATCGGTGGCGAGTGTGATGGCGATTTCCAGCAGGCGGCGCTGGCCGTGGCCGAGATTTGCGCAAGCGTCGGCGGCGCAATCCTCCAGTCCGACGGCGGCGAGCAACGACCAGGTGCGCGCGTTGAGGTCGTCATAGCGGTAGGCGTCGCGCCACAGGCCCCAGCGCCGCCGGTCCTGCGCCTGCACCGCGACCCGGACGTTCTCGAACGCCGAGAGGTTGGGGAACACGCTCAGGATCTGGAATGACCGCGACAGGCCGAGCCGAATGCGTCGGTGCACGGGCAGGCGGGTGATATCGTGGCCGTCGAAGACGACGGTGCCGCTGTCCGGCGGCAGCAGCCCGGTCAGCATGTTGAAAAAGGTCGTCTTGCCGGCGCCGTTCGGGCCGATGAGGCTGTGCAGCCGGTAGGGGTAGACTTCAAGGCTGACATCGTTGGCCACGACCAGCGAACCGAAACGCTTGTCGAGATGGTTGACGGTGAGGATCGGCTTGGCGGGATCCAGCGTCGCATGCCCGGCCTGCCAGGGCGCGATGGTCGCCGGCCTCGGCGGGATGCCGGACCGCGTCAGTGTCCAGTCCGTGCGCCCGCGCAGGCGAAACACCAGGCCCTGGATGCCCTCGGGCGAGGCGAGCGCGAACAGGATGACGATCGGTGCGAACATCAGCCACCAGCTCTCCGTCAGGGCGGAGAGCCGGTCTTCCAGCAGGATGAAGGTGATGGCGCCCCACAGTGGTCCGAGGAAATGGTGCACGCCGCCCAGCACCGCCATCAGCAGCGAATCGCCGGCATGCTGCCAGCTGAGATTGTCGGCGTAGGCGCCCTTCAGCATCAGGGACAGGAGGCCGCCGGCATAACCGACGAAGCCGCCCATCAGCACGAAGGCGGCGAACTTCAGCCGGAACGTGTCGTAGCCCAGGCTCTGCGCCCGCTGCTCGTTGTCGCGCACCGCCTGCAAGCTGCGCCCGAACGGCGAGTGCGCGATGCGCCACAACAGGCCGAGGGCGATGGCCACGGTGACGATGGTGAAGACGTGGAACGACCAGGCGTCGGGAAACATCGGCCGCGACAGGCCCTGCAGGCCGTTCTCGCCGCCCGTGACGTCGGTCCATTTGAAGGCGATCTCGAAGGCGATCTGCGAGAAGGCGAGCGTCAGCAGGGAGAAATAGAGGCCGCGCCGGCGCAGGATGATCGCGGCGATGACGGCGGCGAGCAGCAGCGAGAACAGCACGGCGAAGGCCAGCGCCACGATTTCGTTGCTCAGGATGGCGTTGCCCGCGCCGCGCAGCAGGGCGAAGGCCACCGCGTAGCTCGCGCAGCCGAAGAAGACCGAGGCGCCGAACGGCACCAGCCCGGTGTAGCTCACCAGCAGGCAGACGCCCGCGCCATACAAGGTGTAGATGGCGATCTGGGTGATCAGGCTGATGGGCGCGCCGATCGCGACCCACAGGACGCTGAGCCCGCTCAGCACCAGCACGGTCAACAGGACCGGATGGCGAAGAAGCCCGCTCATTCGAAACGCTCCCAGCGCTCGCCCAGCAAGCCGCGTGGGCGCAGCAGCAACATCAGCGCCATGAACAGGTACATCACGGCGCCCGAGGCCTCTGGCCAGAACTGGATGGTGAGCGCCACGACGACGCCGACCAGCAGGCCCGCGATCACCGCGCCGGCGAACGAACCCAGCCCGCCGATCGCCACCACGACGAAGGCCGGCATGATGGCGTTGGTCGCCATTGCCGGGGTGACGGTCCACAGCGGCGCCGCCAGCATGCCGGCGATGCCGGAGATGGCGCAGCCCAGCCCGAACACCCAGGTCAGCACCTTGGGCAGGTTGATGCCCAGCAGGCCCACCATCTCGGGATCGCGCGAGCCGGCGCGCAGGATGCGGCCGAACGGAGTCTTCTCCAGGAACAGCCAGAGCAGCAGCAGCACCGTGGCCGTCGTCACCAGAACGCCGACACGGTATTTGGTGATCAGGATCGGTCCCCAGACGAGGAACCCCGCCATGAAGGGCGGCGGGTTGAAGGGTTGACCAATGCCGCCATAGATCAGGCGAACCGTGGCTTCGATCAGCAGCGCGAGGGCGAAGGTGACGATCAGGCTGATCAGCGGTTCCTTGTCGTACAACCGACGAATCAGCAGACGCTCGGCCACCATGCCGATGCCGCCGACGATGATCGGCGACAGCAGGACCGCGGGCCAACCGAACGTCTCGACCAGGGTTAGGGAGAGATAGGCGCCCAGCGTGAAGAACGCTCCGTGGGCAAAATTCACGATACCCAGCAGACCGAAGATGATCGAGAGGCCGATGGCGATCAGGACATAGAGCCCGCCCAGCACCAGGCCGCTGACCGTCTGCGAGAGGAGGATGTCCAGCATGGACTTGAGAAGAAGCCTCAGGGGTTGGCGTTTTCCTCCCCTGCGCGGATGCCGCGCGGGGGAGGTGCCCGCGCAGCGGGCGGAGGGGTCATGGGCGACAGCGAGTCTGCGGCCCTCGACCCCTCCGTCGGCGTATGACGCCGACGCCTCCCCTTCGCGGACTCCGCGAAGGGGAGGCGAGCCTCACATCTTGCAGCCGATTTCCTCGGCCGATCCGAACACCTTGTCGAGATCGGCCGGGTTCTCGGGCAGCGTCGCCTTCACATCGAAGTAGTCGTACTTGTCGGTGATCTTCTCCTTCACCGACACCGCGAGGTTGCGCAGCAGCATCTGGTGATCGAACTTGCGGTAGCTGTAGGACGCGGCGCCGGCCGGCACCTTCCAGGTCTCCAGCGCCTCGATGATCTTGTTGGCGTCGGTCGATTTCGCCGCATCGATCGATTCGAACAGCGAGCGCGCCGTGATCCAGCCCATCCACGCCTTGTCGGCCGGCGGCTTGCCATGCTTCTTCAGGTAGGCCGCCGCAAACGCCTTTTCCTCCGGCGTATTGTTGGGATTGTAGGCGTCCCACAATTTCGTGAAGGTGCCGGTCGCGGCCTCGGGTCCGACGCCCCAGATGTCGGTATCGCCGATCGCGATCTCGACGAACGGGATCTTGCCCTTCATGCCGAGCTCGTTCCATTGCTTCAGGAAGGTGGTGAGGTCGCCGGCCGACAGGCCGCCCACCACGACGTCCGGCTTGGCCTGGCGGATCTTGAGGATGAACGAGCTGAAATCGGCGGTGTTGAGCGGCACCTCGTCGACGCCGACCTCCGTGCCGCCGGCCGCCTTCAGGAGCTCGCGCGAGCTCTTCAGGATATCCTGGCCGAAGGCGAAGGACGCCGTGATGTGATACCACTTCTTGCCGTACTTCAGGGCGTATGGCGCCAGCATCCGGCTCTGCACCGCGACCGGCGTGTTCAGCCGGAAGGTGTAGCGGTTGCAGTTCTTGCCGGTGATGTCGGTCGCCGCGGCATTGTCGCAGACGAACGGGATCTTGAGCTCTGCCGCCTTCGCTTCCTCGGCCAGCGCGTTGGACGACAGTGCGCCGCCCAGCACGGCGCACACCTTGTTCTCCTGCACCAGCTTCTGCATGTTTTGCGTGGCACCCTGCGGGCTCGGCTCGTCGAGCCAGACCAATTCCGCCGGCTGGCCCATGATCGTGCCCCCGCGCTGCTCGAGCGCCAGCATCGAGCCGTTCGCCAGGTATTCGGTCTGGCCGGCGATCTGGCCGGTCTTGGCCAGCAGCAGGCCGATCTTGATGGGGTCGGCGGCGCGGGCGACATGCGGCGCGGCGAACGGCAACGCGGCGAGGCCAGCGGCGCCCAGCAGGGCCTTGCGGCGCGGAATCGACAGCTTCGTCCTGATGGTCATGGCGTTTCCCTTTGCTTTTGTTGGTGAATACTCAGTTAACCCGATAGCGCATGCAATTAGGACTTGGCGGTCGCTGCCGCGCCCTTCCACTGCGCGGTTTGCGAGGTGGCCAGAAGGCGCTGCGTGGCCTCGTAGGCGCGGCGCGCATGGAGCTCGGGCGGGTGCCCGCTGTTGGGCACCTCGACCGACAGCACGGCGTGCTCGGGCAATTCCGCCAGCAATCGGCCCAGCGGCAGGTCGCCGTCGCCGGGCAGCAGGCGTCCGCCGCGCGCTTCCTTGATGAGCCCGTCGGTCGTCGCCGGTCGCACCGCGGGCGCGTCGCAGAGCTGGACGCTGCGCAGGACGCCGTGCGGCAGGCCACGCAGATCTGCCGGAACGCCGCCGGAGCGCGACAGGTGCAGGGCATCGACCAGGACGTCGCCGTTGGCCCGGTCGGCGTCCCGCACGACGGCGGCGGCGGCCGGCAGCGAGCCGATCGTCCGCCACGGCATGAACTCGAGATCGACTCCCAGGCCGACATTTGCCGCGAGGTCGCAGACGGCAGCGAATTTTGCCACCAGCCGCGCCTTGTCGGTATCGTCGCCGCAGACGCTGAGGCGCTTGGCGCCCAACTCGGCCGCACTGTCCAGCACGGGCGCCAGCGAGGCCGGATCGAATGCGGCATCGATGACCACGAACTCGATGTCGTGGACAGAGAGACCGCTGTCGGCGAGTGCGGTCCGCAGGACGCGCATGAGCGTGCTGCCGGCCGGAATCTCGTAGAACGGCGAGCCCGCATAGGCAGGATGGAGCCGCAGCCCGACCGCTCCATAGCCGATGCGCGCGGCCATCTCGACGAAGGGCAGCGGTGCCACCTCGAGAGTCGTTAAGTGGGCGATGGCGAGGGGCCCTGTCATGCGGCGCGGTCGCGGAAGACGGCGGCCTTCGCAAACGCGGTGTGCATGCGCTCGACATCGGCGGTGAAGCCGGTGAACAGCCGGAAGGCTTCGACCGCCTGATGCACGCACATGCCGGCGCCGCCCATCACCCGTGCCCCCTTGGCTCGCGCGGCCTTGAGAAGATCGGTTTCGAGCGGGGTATAGATGACATCGGCCACCCAGTGGTGGGCCTGGATGGCGCCGGTGGCGATCGGCAGGCCGGGAAAGCCCGTCATCCCGACCGGCGTGGCATTGACCATGCCGGCCGCCGTCGCCAATGCTGACACGGGGTCGGTCTCGACACGGCAGCGGTCTGGTCCGAAGTGGGCCGCGAGCGCCGCCGCGAGGCCTGTCGCCTGGGTCGCGTTCTTGTCGTGCACCAGCAGGATGGCAACACCGAGATCGCACAGAGCGAAAGCCACCGCCCGGCCGGCGCCACCCGCGCCCACCAGGATGGCCGTCTTGCCGGAAACCGCGTCGCGCCCGAATTTCTCCTCGAAGCTGCGGCGGAAGCCGATCCGGTCGGTGTTGTAGCCCTTGGTCGTGCCGTCGCGGTCGATGGTGACGGTGTTGACCGCGCCGATCTGCCGGGCGTCGGCCGATACCTCGTCGAGCAGTGCCGGCACGGCCTCCTTGAATGGATAGGTGACGTTCACGCCGGCAAAGCCCGCCGTCCGGGCCGCACCCAGCAGGTCTTCGAGGCCGCGTCCCGCCAGCGCGTCGACATCCATGAGATGGTAGTAGCCGCGTCGGCCGGTGGCCGCGCAGATATCCGCGAACAGTGCCGGCGACAGCGATTTCTGGATGTTGGCGCCGATCAGGCCAACGAGCGTGTCCCGTCGCACTTATGTTCACTCCCGAATGTTCACTCCCGAAGGGCAGCCGTCGGCGCGGCCATTGACCGACGATTGTACGAACTGGTTAGTTTGTCAATCATGCTACCGCCTGACCGTCAGCGCTTCACATAGCTCAGAACGATGTCGACGACCTGCGCGCGCCGCGTCGCCAGCGCCCTGGGCGAGGCCATGTCGCGCCTGAAGATGGTCGAGAAGGTCGCACGGTTGGCCACGTTGAAGACGCAGAGCGCGCTGATCGTCATGTGCACCTCGAGCGCGTCGAGGTCGCGCCGGAACACCCCGGCTCGCCGGCCGCGCGCCAGCAGGTCCTGCAGCACGTCGATCACGACGTTGTTCAGCCGGCCGATCGTTCTGGAGCGCGCCATGTGGACGCCGTCCAGGATGTTCTCGTTCATCACCAGGCGCACGAACTCCGGATGGGCGTTCTGGTAATCGAAGGTGAAGGCGACCAGGGTGCTGAGCGCCTTTTCGGGCGGCAGGCGCTCGAGATCGAG